>Ga0302325_10002869_pt1 | contig 41344 bp, 38 predicted proteins | sample Palsa_T0_2_FD_201948 | JGI IMG/M metagenome (GOLD analysis project Ga0302325, IMG submission 201948) | Peat permafrost microbial communities from Stordalen Mire near Abisko, Sweden - Palsa_T0_2 | ecosystem: Environmental > Terrestrial > Soil > Palsa > Peat permafrost | place: Sweden: Abisko...
GGCCGACCACGGCGACGGTCTGCTCTGCGTCTACGTCGAGCGAAACATCCTCCAAGATCAGCCCCGCGCGCCCACCCTGCAGATACCCCACACGCACACCCCGCAACGCCAACAAACCGGCGCAATCGGCCGACACGATCGGCGTACGTGACATCACCCTCATGTCAGCGTACACCCAGACGACAGGAGCCGACGAGCATACCTCTTCGGGACCAGAAGGAGCGTCGATCGCGAGCCTGGTCCTCTCAGCCAAATAGAGCCATTTGCGTACGTGAAGAGTAGGCAGGCGGGACGCGGTGATTCCGTTGGTGCCTTTAGGGTGTAGCCTGGATTAAGAGTTCGATGGGTTCTATCGACTTGTCCGTATCGCAGGGTTTGCGGGCGCGTACGCGGCGGGAGGAGTCTGTGCTGCGTTTGCGGGCCCCGTGGCGTCGTGGCGCTTGGCCTACGGCAGAGGTGGCGCTCGCGCTACAGGCTCAGCGCGGCGAGCTACTGAGAGCCCTGCGCGCGCCCCGCCGACCCGCAACTCGCCGAAGCTGAGCAAGTCCTCGCCGACTTCTCCAGCTTTTGGGAGCGCGAGCACGCCCCCGCCGAGCGCCACCGCCTACTCGCAACCCTCTTTGAGCAGGTCTGGCAAGACGACGGGCGCGTCGTGGCGATCAAACCATAACCCGCCTTCGCCGCCTACTTCCAAGCCTTCTGCCAAACCGGGGAACGCCCCTTGAGCACCATGCGGTGCCAGGAGCGGGAGCGACGGGGGTCGGACGCGCTCTGGACACCGCATCGAGATCCGCCCGAGTCTGCGATAGACAAGCTCGGTGCGCGCGGCATCACGACGCACGACGCACGCCAGGTCCCTCGCAATGCTCATGTTGTCGTGCGCAACCCGCACAAGGCGACCGCCGCTAAACGCCGACTGCTCATCGGGCGCACCGACGGTGGTCGTATCCTGACGCTCGTCATCGAACGGACCGTAGACACGACAACATGGCTGATCGTCACGGGCTGGGACTCCTCGTCCCCCGAGCGTAAACTGCTAAGGAGCTGAGCATGGCCCACGATCCCTGGACAGACCCTGATCCCGAGCCCGGTGCTTTCGATGCCGATCTGGCGGCGATCGATCCACGCTATGTGGATGCGCATGTCGGCAACCCCGACGCCAAACTCACAATAGTCGTCGGCGTCGAAGGCGACGATGCCGAGCGGCTGCAGCAGCTCGCCGCTCGCCGCCACCAGCGGCCTGCCGAAGTAGTCGCAGATCTGCTTCGCAGCGCCTGACCAGCAGGACCTACAGGTCGCGTTCGAGCTATCGGGCGAGCTCGCGCGCGGCACCCCTCAGCGCAGTCGCACGCCCCAACGGGTGGTGACGGACGCCCCGGGCTCGAGCCGGATCAGCCCCTGGCCGCTCTGGAAGGCGTTCGGCGGGCAGGTCATCGGCTCGATCGCCAGCCCGCGACGTCGGCGTGGCGCCTTCAGGGTGTCGCCCGTGAACACCTCGAGCACCGGGTAGGACTCGTCCACCCACAGCTCGACCGTCCTGCCGTCCGGCGCCGCGAGCCTCGCCGTCGCGTATCCCGCCTCCCCGCGCGACACGTCGGTGAAGGCCGAGTCCATCTGCTGCTCGCCGAGGCGCCGCGCCGCGCGGAAGTCGAACGGCGTCCCCTCCACGCCCTCCTCGCCGCAGGGAAGCTGGCGCTCGTCGGTGAGGATGCGCGTGCCGGCGGGCAGCTCCAGCGTGCACTCGTCGATCAGACCGCTCCCGGGCGAGAGGTATGGGTGCTGCCCGGTGGCGTACGGGCAGGCTCGATCCCCGATGTTGGTGGCGGTGGTGGACACGCCAAGGCCGTTCTCGCCCAGCTCGTAGTCGACCCGCACCTCCAGCGCGAACGGATAGCCGGTGAGCGGATACAGGCGCGTGCCCATCACCACGCGGGCGTCCCCGCGCTCGATCGCGCGCCAGGGGCGCCAGCGCAGGAAGCCGTGGATCGCGTTGTGCTTGTCGGGCTCGGTGAGCGCGACCTGATGGTCGACCCCGTCGAAGCGGTAGCGCCCGTCGGCCAGGCGGTTCGGCCAGGGGATCAACGGCATGCCGTGGGCGCCATCGCAGATTGCCTCCAGCGGATAGGGCTCGAGCACCGCGCGACCGCCGTGCTCGTACTCGCGCACGCCGGCGCCCACCTCGACGATCGTCGCGCGCTGCTCGCCGTGGGCGATCGCGAACTGCTCGCCCGAGGGCGCAACCGCGGTCACCGTCGAATCGCCCCCACAGGGGGAGGGAACACGCCCGGCGATCGAGCATCCAGCCAAGCCATCGCAGTCACCCTAGCGACCCGCGAATGAGCGACGTCGCGCCCCGCCGTGGTCTCCGGCCGCGAGCGAGACCGCGCGGCGCCGTGACCTTCCCCGTCTCCTGGGATGATCTGCTCGCCAGCTCGGCCGGCGCAGCGCGGCGCTGCGCCCGCCGCCCTGACCGCAACGCAGGAGGAGGCCCCGATGAGCACGACCGCGCCCACCACCCCGCCACTGATGAGCAGACCCGCCTGGCAGGCGCTCCACAAGCACCACCAGCAACTCCAGGCCCGTCATCTGCGCGAGCTGTTCGCCGAGGACCCGGGTCGCGGCGAGCGCCTCCTCGCCGAGGGCGCAGGCCTGTACCTCGACTACTCCAAGAACCGGATCACCGACGAGACACTCGGGCTGCTGGTGGCGCTCGCCGAGGAGGCCGGCCTGCACGAGCGCACCGAGGCGATGTTCAGCGGTGAGCGGATCAACGTCTCGGAGAACCGCTCCGTCCTGCACGTCGCCCTGCGCATGCCCAGCGGCGAGTCGCTGGTGGTGGACGGCGTCGACGTGGTCGCACAGGTCCACGAGGTTCTCGACCGGATGTCCGCGTTCGCCGATCGCATCCGCGCGGGCGAGTGGAAGGGTCACACCGGCAGGCCGATTCGCAACGTCGTCAACATCGGCATCGGCGGCTCGGACCTCGGGCCGGTGATGGCCTACGAGGCGCTGCGCCACTACTCCAGGAGGGACATGACCTTTCGCTTCGTATCGAACGTCGACTCGACGGACTTCGCCGAGGCGACCCGCGACCTGGACGCGCAGGAGACGCTGTTCATCGTCTCCTCCAAGACGTTCACCACGCTCGAGACGATGACCAACGCGCGCACCGCGCGGGCATGGGCGCTCGCCACGCTCGGCGAGGAGGCGGCCATCGCCAAGCACTTCGTCGCCGTCTCCACCAACGCCGAGGAGGTCGCCAAGTTCGGCATCGACACCGAGAACATGTTCGGCTTCTGGGACTGGGTGGGCGGTCGCTACTCGATGGACTCGGCGATCGGGCTCTCGACCATGCTCGCGGTCGGCCCCGAGGGGTTCCGCGAGCTGCTCGCAGGCTTCCACGAGATGGACGTGCACTTCCGCACCACTCCCTTCGCGCGCAACCTGCCGGTGCTGATGGGCCTGCTGGCGGTCTGGTACGGCGACTTCTTCGGCGCGCAGACCATCGGGGTGATGCCATACAGCCAGTATCTGAAGCGCTTCCCCGCCTACCTGCAGCAGCTCACCATGGAGTCCAACGGCAAGCGGGTCACGCTCGACGGGCGTCCCGTCGACTACCAGACCGGCGCCGTTTACTGGGGCGAGCCGGGCACCAACGGGCAGCACAGCTTCTACCAGCTCATCCACCAGGGCACGAAGCTCATCCCCGTCGACCTGATCGGCTTCGCCCGCACGCTCAACCCGATCCGCGACCACCACGACCTGCTGATGTCCAACGTGTTCGCACAGGCCGAGGCGCTCGCCTTCGGCAAGACCGAGCAGGAGGTGCGCGAAGAGGGCACGGCCGAGGCGGTCATCCCCCACCGCGTGTTCGAGGGTAACCGCCCGACGAACGTGATCCTCGCCGAGCAGCTCACGCCGCACACGCTCGGCACGCTGGTGGCGCTGTACGAGCACAGCGTGTTCACCCAGGGCACGATCTGGGGCATCGACTCCTTCGACCAGTGGGGGGTCGAGCTCGGCAAGGTGCTGGCCAGGCGCATCATCCCCGAGCTCGAGTCCACCGGTGAGCCCGACCTGCAACACGACAGCTCGACCAACGCCCTTATCCGCCGCTATCGGGAGATGCGGTGAGCGGCGCCGAGCGCGAGAAGCAGCTCGCCGCCGAGGCCGCCGCGGAGCTCGTCGAGGACGGCATGTGCGTGGGCCTGGGCACGGGCTCGACGGTCGCCTATCTGCTGCCCGCCCTAGCCGCCCGCCGGCTCGAGCTGCGCTGCGTGTCGACCTCCCCCGCCACCGAGGGGGCCGCGCGCGCGCTCGGGATCGACGTCGAGTCGTTCTGCGGCCCGGGCGCCCTCGCGCGGCTCGACATCGCCATCGACGGCGCCGACCAGGTGGCGCCCTCGGGGTGGCTGGTGAAGGGCGGCGGCGCCGCCCACACCCGCGAGAAGGCCGTGGCGGCTGCCGCCGACCGCTTCGTGGTGATCGTCTCCTCCGACAAGCTCGTCGAGCGCCTGACGGCGCCGGTACCGCTGGAGCTGCTGGAGTTCGGCCTCGCCGCCACGCTCGGCCGCCTGGGGAGCGTGCGCCTGCGGGACGTACCCCGCAGCCCCGACGGCGGCGTGATCGCCGACTTCACCGGCGAGCTCGACGACCCGGCGCAGCTCGCGGCGCGGCTGTCGGGCACCGTCGGGGTGGTGGAGCACGGACTGTTCCCCCCCGCCGTCGTCTCGGAGGTGATCGCCGCCCGCGGCGATCACGTCGAGCGCATGCCCGTGGCTCGCGGGCACGGGCGCCCGGACGTGCCCACGGTGGACGGATGAGCAGGGCGCGATGAGCGGGTCGAGCAAGCGGCTGACCGCCGGGGTGGACCTGGGGGGCACGAAGATCCAGACGGTGATCGTGCGCGACGGCGAGGTCACCGGCAGCGCCCGCTCGCTCACACCCCAGAGCGGGGTTCCCGCCGACGTGATCGAGGCGATCGTCGAGACGCTCCACACCGCGCTGCAGGCTGCGTCCACTGACGACGAGCAGCTCGCGGGCGTCGGCATCGGCACCCCCGGCGAGATCGACAAGCACGCGGGCGCGGTGTCGCTCGCGGCCAACGTACCCGGGTTCAGCGACCGTGTGGAGCTCGGCCCGCTCGTGTCCGAGCAGCTCGACGGCGTGAAGGTAACCGTCGAAAACGACGTCCGGGCCGGCGTGCTCGGCGAGCTGCGCCAGGGCGCGGGCCGCCCATACCGCAACCTCCTGGGCGTGTGGGTGGGCACGGGCGTGGGCGGAGGCTTGGTGCTCGAGGGCAAGCTGCGGGACGGGCGGGGAGCCGCCGGCGAGTTCGGTCACATGGTCGTCAAGCCAGGCGGCCGGCGCTGCGGATGCGGGCGGCGCGGCTGCGTGGAGGCCTACGCGGGACGGGCGAGCATGGAACGGCGGGCGCGCAGGCTCGTCGAGCGCGGCCACAACACCGACCTCTTCCGCATCATGGAGCAGCGCGACCGTCAGCGACTTAGCTCCGGCGTGTACGCCCGCGCGCTGGAGCAGGGCGACACGATGGCGGAGAAGCTGATCGAGAAGGCGACCTGGGCGCTCGGCCTCGGGCTGGCCTCGGCGCAGAACCTCCTCGACCTCGAAGCCATCATCGTGGGCGGGGGACTCGGCGACCGGCTCGGCCAGCCGTTCGTCGATCGCATCGTCGAGCACATGGCCCCGCACCTGTTCGTCGCCGAGAAGCCCCCCGTCGTGATCGGCACCGAACTGAAGGACCTCTCCGGGGCGGTCGGCGCGGCCGTCCTGGCGTCCGGCTAGACGCGAGCCCGGCGCCGCGCTCGCCCACCACATCCGCGAGCGCAACATCCGGGTAGGATTGACCCGTCCCTGATCCCGACGAACGAGGTTCCAGAGCACGTGGCGATCGATCTCCAACAAGTCTCCGCCGTTGACGCCGAGCCGGGCGAGCTGCCCGCGACGATGGCCGCCTGGGTGATCCGCGAGGAGCGCTACGGCGAACCGAAGGACGCCTTCCAGATCGAGGAGATCGAGGTCCCCGAGCCGGGCGCCTTCGAGGTGATCGTGCGCGTGATGGCGGCCGGCGTGAACTACAACAACGTGTGGGCCGCGCTGGGCAAGCCCGTGTCGGTGATGCGCTACGGCGACCATCCCGAGTTCGGGCACCACATCGGCGGCTCGGACGCGTCGGGGATCGTGTGGAAGGTGGGCGCGGGCGTCACGCGCTGGAAGCCCGGCGACGAGGTCGTCGTCCACTGCAACCAGGCCTCCTACGAGGACCCGGAGGTCCACGGCCTCGACCCCATGGCCGCGCCGTCCCAGACGATCTGGGGCTATGAGACCACGTGGGGCTCCTTCGCCCAGTTCACCAAGGTCCAGGCCCAGCAACTGCTGCCCAAGCCCTCCGCCCTCACGTGGGAGGAGGCGGCCTCCTACGGGCTCGTGTACTTCACCGCCTACCGCATGCTCATCACCCGCTGCAAGCTTCAGGCCGGACAGAAGGTGCTGATCTGGGGCGCAGCCGGCGGCCTCGGGGTGTTCGCCACGCAGATCTGCGCCGCCGCCGGCGCCCACTCCGTGGGCGTGGTGTCCTCCGCCGAGAAGGGCGAGCTCGTCAAGCGCCTCGGCGCGGTCGACTACATCGACCGGGGCGAGTTCGCGGGCATGATGCGCAAGGGCGGCGAGTCGGAGCTCCAGGAGGCCGAGCGCTTCAAGGTCTCCCGCGGGTTCGCCAAGCGCGTCAAGGAGCTCCTCGGCGACGCCCCCGACATCGTCTTCGAGCACGTCGGCAAAGCCACCTTCCCGACGTCCGTGTTCACCGCCAAGACGTTCGGCAAAGTGGTCATCTGCGCCGGCACCACCGGCCTGGACCTCGACTTCAACGTGGCATACCTGTGGATGCGCCAGAAGGAGATCCTCGGCTCGCACTTCGCGAACGCCTACGAGTGCACCAAGGCCAACGAGCTGATCGAGTCCGGGCAGATCCGCCCCGTGCTGTGGCGCACGCTCGGCTTCGACGGCGTCGCCGAAGCCCACCAGCTGATGCTCGAAAACAAGCACCTGGGCAAGATCTCGATCCTCGTCGGCGCCGAGTCCGAGGGCGAAGGCAGGACCGCCGAGGGCCCCGGCGCGATCCACGCGGAGGTGGGAGCCTGATGGCCGGCACGGTGATCATCCCCTGGTACGCCACCGGCCTGCGCGCCAACGACCTCGAGCCGGCGCTCAACGAGATCGCCCCCGTGGCCCTGCGCTACGGAGCGAGCTCCTACGCCGTGTACCGCTCGCGAGACGACAAATACCGCTTCCAGCAGCTCGCCGTGTTCGAGGAGCACCTCGACTGGGAACGCTACTGGGAAGGGCCCGAGATGACCTTCTTCAGGGCCAGCCACTCGAGCTGGTACCAGGTGCCCGTGCTCTACGGCTGGTGGGACCGCACGACCGGAGGCACGGTGCTCACCGGGGCTGCCGGCGCCGGCAACGGTGCCCCCAATGGCCGCGGGAACGGGGTCGGCACCCCGGTCGGCGAGATCGCCTGAGCGACGGGCCGGCTGGGCGAGCCGGCCATGGGCGCGAGCCCCGCGCCCCGGCACCGCACGACGAACTCCATCTAAAAGACGTCCTTCAGCCCTGCTCCAGCGGCGCCATCGTCAGCCCCGCGCCCTTGAGCTGCTCCCAGTAGTGCTCCGCCGGCTCCTGGTGTCCGCTGAACACGACCGCACGGCCGGAGGCGTGGATCACGCCGGCGATCTCGTGCCCGCGCTTGAGCGTCACCCCGGGGATGATGCGGGCGAGCGTACGGGCGACGTGGTCGAAGGTGTTGTGATCGTCGTTGCACACGATCACCCTCCAGGCCCCCCCGAGGCCGCTTCCCGGCCCCCCCGTACGTGGTCGCTCGAGCGTTTGGTTCATGGACCGCAGGATAAAGCCCGCGGCGCGACCGTACAATTGCTGTATGGACGGCGAGCACTCCGCGCGGCTGCCCGAGCGCGATCGGCCCTGGATGATGCGCACCTATGCCGGGCACTCCACGGCAAAGGCCTCCAACGAGCTGTACCGGCGCAACCTCGAGAAGGGCCAGACGGGCCTGTCGGTGGCCTTCGACCTGCCCACCCAGACCGGCTATGACCCCGACGACGAGCTCGCCCGGGGCGAGGTGGGCAAGGTGGGCGTCCCCGTCTCGCACCGCGGCGACATGGCCGCGCTGATGGACGGCATCCCGCTCGCCGAGATGAACACCTCGATGACCATCAACGCCACCGCCGCGTGGCTGCTGGCGCTCTACATCGTCGTCGCCGAGGAGCACGGCGTGGCCCCCGAGCAGCTCCAGGGCACCACCCAGAACGACATCATCAAGGAGTTCCTCGCGCGCGGCACCTACGCCTTCCCGCCGGCGCCGTCCATGCGCCTGATCGCCGACATGATCGCCTACACCGTCGAGCACGTCCCCAGGTGGAACCCCATCAACATCTGCTCGTATCACCTGCAGGAGGCGGGCGCCACGCCCGTGCAGGAGATCGCCTACGCGATGAGCAACGCCATCGCCGTGCTCGACGCCGCCCGCGAGCGCGTGGGGGCCGCCGGCGAGGGGCGCATGGAAGAGGTCTTCGGGCGCATCTCCTTCTTCGTCAACGCCGGCGTGCGCTTCATCGAGGAGCACGCCAAGCTGCGCGCCATGTCGATCCTGTGGGAGGAGCTCGGGCGCGAGCGCTACGGCGTCCAGGACGATCGTCACCTGCGCTTCCGCTACGGCGTGCAGGTCAACTCCCTGGGGCTCACCGAGGCCCAGCCGGAGAACAACGTGCAGCGGATCGTGCTCGAGGCGCTCGCAGTCACGCTCGGGCGCGACGCGCGTGCCCGAGCCATCCAGTTGCCCGCCTGGAACGAGGCGCTCGGGTTGCCCCGCCCGTGGGACCAGCAGTGGTCGCTGCGCATCCAGCAGGTGCTCGCCTACGAGACCGACGTGCTCGAGTACCCCGACATCTTCGAGGGCTCCAGGGTGATGGACGCGCTCGTCGCCGAGCTGCTCGATGGCGCGCGGGCGGAGATGGCGGTCGTGGCCGAGCACGGCGGCGCGGTAGAGGCCGTCCCCTACATGAAGGCCGCGCTCGTCGACTCCCACCGCGAGCGCCTGCGCCGCATCGAGGAGGGCGAGCAGGTGGTGGTCGGCCAGAACCGCTTCACCGAGACCGAGCCCTCGCCGCTCACCGCCGATGCCGAGGGCGGGATCCTCGTGGTCGACCCCGCCCTGGAAGCACAGCAGGTCGAGGCCCTGCGCCGCTGGCGTGCCGAGCGCGATGAGTCCGCTGTCAAGGAGGCGCTCGTCGCGCTTGCCAGCGCCGCCGGCGGCGCATCGTCCCGGGACGGGGACAGCGCCGATGTGAACCTGATGGTGCCGACGATCGCGGCCGCCCGCGCGGGGGCCACCACCGGCGAGTGGGCGCGGACCCTGCGCGAGGTGTTCGGCAGCTACCGTGCCCCCACCGGCGTGGGCGAGGCCGCGGCGATGCTCGCCGACGGGGAGCTGAGCGAGCTGCGCGGCGAGGTGTCGCGTCTGCAGGAGAAGCTCGGCCGCCGCCCGAAGATACTCGTCGGCAAGCCGGGGCTCGACGGGCACTCCAACGGGGCTGAGCAGATCGCCGTGCGCGCCCGGGACTCGGGCATGGACGTCGTCTACGAAGGCATCCGCCTGACCCCCGCCCAGATCGCCGCCTCGGCCCTGCAGGAGGGCGTGCACGTGATCGGCCTGTCGATCCTGTCGGGCTCGCACCGCGAGCTCATCCCTGCAGTGCTCGACGCCCTGCGCGACGCGGGCGTGACCGCGCCGGTGGTCGTCGGCGGGATCATCCCCGAGCAGGACGTCGCGCCGCTGCGCCAGGCGGGCGTGGCTGCCGTGTACACGCCCAAGGACTTCGACATCACCCGCATCATGCGCGACATCGTCGCGCTGGTGGACGCCGGCGCGAACGGCTCGCCGGCCAGCACGCGCTCGGCGAACGGCTCGCCCGCCAACGTCCGCGCGTGAGCGAACCGGGCGACGGAGCCGCCCTGGGGGCGCGTCTGCGCGACGGCGAGCTGGTGGCCGCGCCGGCGGCGTTGAACCTGCTCGAGAGCACCACCGCCGCTGACCGCGAGCAGGCGGCCGCGCTCCTGCACGAGGTCTCGCCGGCGGTCCTCGGCCGCGAGGCCCCCGCGCACGTGATCGGCGTCACCGGGCCGCCCGGCGCCGGCAAGTCGACGCTGCTCTCGGCGCTGGTGCACGGCTGGCGCGCCCAGCAGCGCACCGTCGCCGTGCTCGCCGTCGACCCGAGCTCGCGCCGCTCGGGAGGCTCGCTGCTGGGCGACCGCGCCCGCATCGACTTCGATCCCTCCGACCGGGGGGTGCTGATCCGCTCCACCGCCGCGGGCGAGCGTCTGGGGGGTCTCGCGCGAGCGACCCGCGCCGCCGCAGCCGCTCTGGCCGCGGCGTTCGACGTGGTCGTCATCGAGACCGTCGGCGTGGGTCAGGCCGAGACCGACGTGGCGGACGTGGCCGACACCGTCGCCGTCGTCGTACAGCCCGGCGGCGGCGACGTGCTGCAGTTCCTGAAGGCGGGGATCATGGAGATCCCGGACGTGCTGGTCGTCACCAAGGCCGACCTCGGGCAGATCGCCATGCGCGCCAGACGCGATCTCAGCGCGGCGCTGCGCTCGCTCGGCTCCCCCTCGACGCGCGTGCTCGCCGTGTGCGCCGTGCCCCCGCCCACCGGCATCGACGAGCTCCTGGCAGCGCTCGAGGAGCACCGCGCCGGCCTCGACCTCGCCGTCCGGCGAACGGCCGCGCGCCGCGCCGCCGCGCTCACCGACTTCACCGTCGAGCACGGAGAGCACGGTCTGCGCGCGCTCGGAGGGCGCGCGGGCGCGCAGGCTCTCCTGGCGGGCGAGGACGCCGGGCTGGACGTGCCCGCGCTGGTGGACGCGCTCGAGCGGGGCCGCGCGTGAAGCGCGACCTGCTGAGCATGTTCGGCGCGTTCGTGCTCGCGAGCGCCGTCGCCGGCGCGCTCGGCGCAGTCAACCTCGGCACGGCGCTCGCCTTCGGACAGATGGCGTTCGCCGCCACCACCGTCTACGTGATGCTCAGACGCTGAGGCCGCCGGCGGCGGGCGAGCGGCGGGGCGGTCCATCACCGCTGGCGCGCCCCGCACGAGTGGGGCCCGCCAGCGGTCCGCCCGAGTGGACACGAGCAGGGTCAGCGACCGCCGCTACGCGACCGACCTCTGCCCGCGCTGCGCGCTTTCGTCGCGCTCGCCCGTTTCGGTTTGACGGCGCCTGCGCGTTTGGCTTTCGCGGCCGCCGGTTTGCGTTTGGCGGCGCCGGCCGCTTTTTTCGCGGCGGACGCTTTGGCTTTCGCTTTCGTGGCCGCCGTTCTGCCCGCGGCCCGCGCTTTGGTCGCGCCTTTCGCTTTCGTGGCCGTCCTCGATTTCGAAGCCGCTTTCGCTTTGGCTTTCGTTTTGGCTCTCGCTTTCGTCGCGGCTTTCGCTTTCGAGGCGGCTTTCGCTTTCGCCGCAGGTTTGGCTTTCCGAGCCGCTTTCGCTTTCGGTTTCGCCGTGGCTTTCGCTTTCGTCGCGGCTTTCGCTTTGGCCCTCGCTTTCGGTTTCGCGGCCGCTTTCGCTTTGCGAGCGGCTTTCGGTTTCGCTGCGGCTTTCGCTTTCGGAGTGGGTGACATCGATGCTCCCTTTCTGCGTGTCGGGACGATCAAGACGGAACGGGCGACTGTGTACATCAACCTACGTGCCGGACGGTTCGCTGCATAGAGCCGTTTCCCCTCTTTGGCCCAAAGGAATTACGCGTGCTCGCGCGCGGACTTCCACGCGCCGCGCGCCTTCTCGCCACGGCACGTTGGCATATGCTGCGGCGTGATGGCGAGAAGCTGCTTCGTATCGACCGGGCGCTCGCTGCAGAGCGCCATCGACCGGGTCCGGCTGGCCGAGTCGCTCGGCTACGAGACGGTGTACGTGACGCACATCGCGGGGCGCGAGTCGCTGACCGTGTTGACCGCGTACGCACTGTCCACCACCAGCATCCGCGTGGGCACCGGCGTCGTGCCCATCTACACGCGCACGCCCGCCACCATGGCGCAGACGGCTGCCACCATCGACGAGCTCTCGGGCGGGCGGCTGACCCTCGGGCTCGGCCTCTCGCACCGGCCGGTGGTGGAGGGCTGGCACGGACAGAAGATCGAGCACCCGGTGGCCGAGATGCGCGAGTACGCCGGGATCGTGCGGGCGATCCTGCGCGGCGAGGACCCTCCCCACGGCGAGAAGTGGCAGACCGGCTTTCACCTGCTCGGCCTCGATCCCCGCCCACAGCTGCCCATCTACCTCGCGGGCCTCTCGCCCGGGATGCTGCGCCTGGCGGGCGAGATCGCCGACGGGGTGATCCTGTGGCTGTGCAACCCCCGCTACATCCGCGACGTGGTGATCCCGGCGGTGAGCGCCGGGCGCGAGCGCGCCGGCCTGACGCTCGAGGGCTTCGACGTGGTGGCCGCGATACCCGCGGCGCTCACCGACGACCGCGACGAGGCCTACCGAGCGGTGCGCAAAGACCTGATCCCGTACTTCAGCCTGCCGTTCTACCGGGTGATGATCGAGCGCACCGGGTTCGGCGCCGACATCGCCGCCTACGATCGCGCCGCCGGCGATCTCGAGGCGATGCAGAGCGCGATCTCCGAGCAGTTCCTCGAAGAGCTCACCGCGGTCGGCGATCGCTCGGCATTGACGGCGGGCATCGCGCGCTACCGCGACGCCGGGGCGAGCTCGCCCTGCATCGGCCCGATCCCCGGCACGGACTTCGAGGCCACCCTGCACGCCGGCGGCAGCTGAACGTCGCGGACGGCGCGGCGCGGCGCGGCGCGGCGAGCGGCTGGCGGTGCCGCCCGCGCTGGCGGGGCGCTCGCCGGTGCGGCGAACATCAACCGCGGCTAAGGATTGCCGGGGCGTCTGTAACAAAGTTCCGCGTGCGCAGTCTGTACGGACACAGACCATGCTCGTCCTCGTAGTCTTCGCGATCCTCGCCGGCGCGGGCACCGCGCTCTCCCCGTGCGCGCTTCCGGTGCTCCCGGCGCTGCTCTCGGCCGGCGGCGCGGGCGGGAGGCGGCGGCCCGTGGGCGTGGTGCTGGGACTGTCGATCACGTTCACCGTCACCATCGTCGGCCTCGCCAACGTCGTGGACGGCGTGGGCCTCGGCAACGATCCGCTGCGCGACCTCTCGATCGTCGTGCTGCTGGTGTTCGGCCTGGCGCTGATGATGCCCGACGTGGCCGCCCGGCTGGAGGCGCCACTGTCGCGTCTCGCGCGCTTCGGTCCGCGCACGGCCGGTGACGGGTTCTGGTCGGGGATGCTCGTGGGCGGCGCGCTCGGCTTCGTGTACACCCCGTGCGCCAGCCCCATCCTCGCCGCGGTCATATCGGTGAGCGCCGCCTCGGGCAAAACGGTCGTGCTGGCGATCGCCTACGCCGCCGGCTCGGCGGCCGTGCTGCTGGCTCTGTCGCTGGGCGGCAGGCGCGTGTTCGACCGCGTCCGCAAGGCGGGGCGCGGCCCGGCGCTCGGGCGCGTGCTGGGCGCGATCATGATCATCACGGGCCTCGCCATCCTCACCAACCTCGACGTCAACTTCGACCAGTTCGTCGCCGAAAAGATCCCCAACGTCAACCTCACCGCGTCGCTCGAGTGCTCGAAATCGGTCACCGGCAGGCTGCACGAAATCACCGGCCACCACACGAAGTTCATTCCCGCCAACGGCTCGGCCGACTGCGAAGGCGGCCACACCTCGACAATCCACGCGGCCGCCCGCGACGCCAGCCAGGCCACGCTGCTGGCCGACGCCCGGTCGCTGCCCGACCTGGGAACGGCACCGGAATTCACGGAAACCGAGGACTGGTTCAACACGGGCAAGCCCGGGCAGCCCGGCCCCCCGCTGACGCTCGCCGGGCTGCGCGGACGGGTCGTGCTGATCGACTTCTGGACCTACACGTGCATCAACTGCATCCGCACCCTGCCCTACCTGAAGGCGTGGAACGCCGCCTATGCCAACGAGGGCCTCACGATCGTCGGCGTGGAGGCACCCGAGTTCCAGTTCGAGAAGGAGGCCAGCAACGTCCAGGACGCGATCGGCCAGTTCGGCCTGCGCTACCCGGTGGTCCAGGACAACAACATGGGCACCTGGAACGCGTACGGCAACGAGTACTGGCCCGCCGACTACCTGATCGACGCCAAGGGCCAGGTCCGCTACGCGACGTTCGGCGAGGGCGACTACGACAAGACCGAAACCGCCATCCGCTCGCTGCTCGCGGAAGCCGGCTACCAGGTGGGCGGCAGGAGCCATCCGAGCGACGTGGTGGTGCCATCCGAAGTGGCCACGCCGGAGAGCTACACGGGAACCGAGCGCGCCCAGGGATTCGTCAAGGGCCCGTTCGCGGGCACACACGACTACGGGCCACCCCCCACGAGCGAACTGCAGCTCAACGACCTCGCCTACAGCGGTACGTGGAACATCGGCGGCCAGCCCGCGGAAGCGGTCTCGAGATTGGGTTCCCCCCCGCCCGGCCTCAACCTGCACTTCAAGGCCAAGAACGTGTACCTGGTGCTCAGCTCCCAGGACGAACGCCCCATGCACGTGCAGGTGATGCTCGACGGGCATCCCATCTCCGCGGCGGAGTCCGGCGCGGACGTCCACGACGGCGTCGTCACCGTCCGCCGCCAGCGGCTGTACTGGCTGGTGTCGCTGCCGGGCGATCAGAGCCACGAACTGGAGCTCCGCTTCCAGAATGGGGTCGTCGCCTACGACTTCACGTTCGGGTAGCCACCGAGCCAGCCGGGCGGCGGCGGCCCGGGCACCTACAATGCTCTGCATATGGAGGGCTCGATGGCCGAGACGAGCGCGCGCAGCTGGCTGCGTTGCTATCGCTGCTGGTCGCAGGACCTCGAGGTCCAGGTCCACTACGAGGGCATCCACAAGATCGACCCCGACACCGGCGAGCGCGCGGAAGTGGTGGACGAGCTGCAGGAGGCGGTCGTGCAGTGCCTGGACTGCATGCACGACCAGCCCCATCTCGGCTTCAACAACGGCCGCGTCGAGCCGATCGAGGATCGCTGGGAACGGATGATCGCGGGCACCCCGTGGGTCGCATCGTGCACGGTCACGGTCGACTCCGAAGACGTCGAGAGCTGCTCGGGCCCGGAGGCCGGCGACGCGCTCTCCTACGCCGCCTTCGGCGAGCACGGCGTGCGCGAGTTCTTCACGCACGTGCGCTTCCACAAGCACGAAGACGACGCCCGCATCATCGTCCACCTGCTCGTCGAGCTGTACGCCCGCTCACTCGAGGAGGCCACCGACGTGCTCGAGTCATCCGCCCGCGGGGCGCTCACCATCACCTCGCTCGCCGAGGAGTCCCGGCCGCCGGCGGCGGGGACGGGCGAAAACACCCACGGCCACGACTAAGCGCTCAGGCGGGCGAGAGGCGCATGACCGGGATGCGGCGGATGCCGGTGGTGCGGCGCTCGTACTCGCTGTAGCCGCTGTAGACGCGCTTGGCGAGCTCGAACAGGCGGTCGTGATCCTCGCCCTCGACCTCGCGGGCCACGTAGGAGCCGGCGCGCCCCATCGCTTCCAGGCGGACGTCGGGGTTGGCCTTGATGTTGTAGTACCAGGCGGGGAACTTCGCTTTGCCGTAGCTGGAGGCGATCAGGACGACGTCGTCTCCGTCGCTGAAGTACAGCAGCGGGACCTTTCGCTCGACGCCGCTGCGCGCGCCGCGAACGGTGACCACCACGATCGGGATCTGACCGAAGGCCGAGTCCACGTGCCCGCGCGTGGCGCGCACCAGCCACGGATCGATGCGGGCGCCGACCTGCGAGGAGTACCACGTGCCGGTCTTCGTCAGCGCGAACGCCGTGAGCGCCTTCTTGAAGCGCGACGGCGAGACCTGGGGCTCCACCCGTGGGATCGCCCCCGCCATCGGCTCAGCCCAGGCGCTGTTCGAGCGCGTCCAGCTGGGCGGTCAACTCCGCCGGCAGGTTCTCGAATTTCGCCAGGTACTCGCGGAACTGCGGGAGCTGCGCCTTCCACTCCTCGACGTCGACCCGCAGCAGCTCGGCCATCGCCTCGTCGGTGACGTCCACGCCGCGCGTGTCGATTCCGTCTGGGCCCACGGGCGGGATGTTGCCGATGACGGTCTCCTGCGCGGCGCCGTGCCCGGCGCAGCGGGCGAACACCCATGAGAGCACGCGCGAGTTCTCGCCGTAGCCGGGCCACAGGAAGCGCCCGTTCTCGTCCTTGCGGAACCAGTTGACGTAGAAGATCTTCGGCAGCTTCGCCCCGGGCGTGCGGCCGATCTCCAGCCAGTGGGCGAAGTAATCGGCCATGTTGTAGCCGCAGAAGGGCAGCATCGCGAACGGGTCGAAGCGCAGCTCGCCGACCGTGCCCGCCGCCGCGGCCGTCTTCTCCGAGCTCATCACCGCGCCGAGGAACACGCCGTGCTCCCAGTCGAGCGCCTCGGTCACGAGCGGCACCACGCCGGCACGACGCCCGCCGAACAGCATCGCGTCGATGGGCACGCCCGCCGGGTCCTCCCACTCGGGCGCGATCGCCGGGTCCTGCGACGCGGGCGTGGTGAAGCGCGCGTTCGGGTGCGCGGACGGCGTCTCGGACGCCGGCGTCCAGTCGTTGCCGTGCCAGTCGATCAGGTGCGCCGGCGGCTCCTTGGTGAGGCCCTCCCACCAGATGTCGCCGTCATCGGTCTTCGCGCAGTTGGTGAAGATCGAGTTGCGCTCGACCATGCGGATCGCGTTGGGGTTGGTGTCCTCACCAGTTCCCGGCGCCACGCCGAAGAAGCCGTACTCGGGGTTGATCGCGTACAGGCGCCCGTCCTGGCCGAACTTCATCCAAGCGATGTCATCGCCGATCGTCTCAACCGTCCAGCCCTCGAGCGTGGGGATCAGCATCGCCAGGTTGGTCTTGCCGCACGCGCTCGGGAAGGCGCCGGTGATGTACTTGACCTCGCCCTCGGGGGAGGTCAGCTTGAGGATCAGCATGTGCTCGGCCATCCAGCCCTCGTCACGGGCCATCACCGAGGCGATACGCAGCGCGAAGCACTTCTTGCCGAGCAGCGCATTGCCGCCGTAGCCGGAGCCGAACGACCAGATCTCGCGGCTGTCGGGGAAGTGCACGATGTACTTGTTCTCGGCGTTGCACGGCCACGGCACGTCCTCGGCGCCGTCCTCGAGCGGCATGCCCACGGAGTGCAGGCACGGCACGAACTCGCCGCCACCGAGCGCGTCGAGCGCCCCCTGGCCCATGCGGGTCATGATGCGCATGTTCACGGCCACGTAGATGGAGTCGGTCAACTGCACGCCCACGTGGCTCTTGTCCGAGCCGAGCGGGCCCATCGAGAACGGCACCACGTACATGGTGCGCCCGCGCATCGAGCCGCTGAACAGCTCGGTCAGCTCCGCCCGCATCTCGGCCGGGTCGCGCCAGTTGTTCGTCGGACCGGCTTCCGCCTGAGTCTTCGAGCAGATGAACGTTCGATCCTCGACGCGCGCGACGTCACCCGGATCGGACAGCGCGAGGTAGGAGTTCGGCCGCTTGGCGTCCGAGAGGCGCTCGAAGGTGCCGGCGTCCACCAGCTCCTGGCAGAGGCGGTCGTACTCCTCGGCCGAACCGTCACACCAGTACACCTGGTCCGGTTCGGTCAGAGACGCAACCTCGCCCACCCACTCCAGCAGGCGCTCGTTCGTGGTCGGTGCAGAAGTGGTGGTGCTCATGGGCTCGATACAGCTCCCTTGTGTCGCGGTCTCATGCGCCCCAGGGGCGCCGGTTTCCAGTGCGATCCATCGCGGAAAACGCAAAAACGCCCACTACGGACGAGAAGTAAAGCCTACAATACGGCTCAAGGCCAGGCGCGTTTTCCAACGCCACGCGCGCTCTTCGAACGCCGGCATCCGTCAGTCGACGTTGCCCTCGGCCTCCACCGCCGAGCCATTGGAATCCCCGGCGTTCCTGCGGGGCACGAGCACCAGGCGCTTGAACTCGGCCACCAGCACGCCGTCCTGGTTGAAGGCGCGCGTGTGCACCTTCACGGTGCCGCGGTCGGGCTTGGACTTCGACTCGCGCTTCTCGAGCACCTCGGACTCGACGTACAGCGTGTCTCCATGGAACACCGGGGCGGGGTGGCTGAGCTCCTCGGTGGCGAGGTTGGCGATCGCCTTGCCCGACACGTCGGACACGGTCATGCCGAAGATCAGCGAGTACACGTACGGCCCGGCCACCACGTTGCGGCCCTGCTGGGATTTCGCCGCGTACACGTCGTTGATGTGCAGCGGGTGGTGGTTCATGGTCAGCAGGCAGAACAGGTGGTCCTCGGTCTCGGTGACCGTCTTGGCGGGCCAGTGCTTGTACACGGCGCCGACCTCGAAGTCCTCCAGATAGCGGCCGTATGGGTGCGCGCCGCTGGCTTCGCGGGCGGCCTGCTCGGTCTCGAGGGAATGTGTCTCAGTCATGGGAATGGGGGCTCTCCTGTGGGCATCGTGGTCGCTTGGCCGCGCTTCTCGGCGGCACAGCCTATCCGGGACACGCGTATCCGGGGCGGGGTACGCAGCCTTCGCCGGGGAGTTTGCCCACCGGCGGTGGCGGCGGCGCGGGCGAGACCGGGGGCGCGGGCGGCGAGGGCGGCGCGGAGGCGGCCCGCTCGACAGCCTGCCTGAACGCGGCGGCGTAGGGCAGGCCGCAGGCGAGGTCATATGCCTGGGCGATCGCGGCGCCGGCGTCGAAGCCGGCTAGCGCGGCGCCGCGGGATGAAAGCACGCGCAGCTCCGAGCCCGCCAGCGGGGAGCCGTGCACGGGCAGGTCGCACAGCGCGGGCGTGGCGGCGGAGCCGGCCCGCGCGAGCGGATCCTCGAGCGTTCGCGCAGCCGGGGCGCCCAGCGAGCGCCAGGCGGCCAGGCGCAGGTGCACGGAGGCCGGATCGAGCAACGCCGAGGGCCGGTTGACGAGCAGCACGAGCGCCCGCGCGGCGCCGGGTGTCACGAAGCGCGGGGTGGCCGCCGCCAGGTAGTCCGCGCCGAAGGGGCCGCTCACGGCGAGACGCACCGAGCCCTTCGGCAGGCGCCCCCGGCCGGGGGCGTGAAAGCTCACCTGCGCCAGCGCCAGGTCGTCGGGGGCGGGCGAGAGCGTCAGCGGCCACGTGCGTGAACCGGCCTGCACGGCGCCAGCCCCCGGGTCCGAGCCACCGCTGCGGATCAGCCCGGCGCCCAGCGCCGCGACGGCGGCGAGCGCGATGAGGCCGCAGGCGCCCGCCAGCGCGAGCGTGGTGAAAGGGCGGCGCATCGTCGATACTTCCTCGTAGGCGATCGTAGCGCCGTCCACGAAACCGACCCAGGAGAGCCCGTGCGCAGCCCCCGCGACTTCTTCAAGCCACTCGCCATCGACGCCCCCGAGCCGGTGCGCGAGATCCCCTTCAAGCCCTCGCGGATGATCCACTTCCTCGACTTCTCGAACGAGAAGATGGTGGCCAAGGTCCCCGACATCGCCCCCCAGGTGGACATCCTGCTGGGCAACCTCGAGGACGCTGTGCCGTTGGAAAAGAAGGAGGCGGCGCGCGCCGGCCTGATTCGCGTGGGGCGCGAGATGGACCTGGGCGACACCGCGTTGTGGACACGCGTCAACGAGCTCGCGTCGCCGTACTTCCTCGATGACATCACGCAGCTCGTGGCCGAGATCGGGCACAAGCTGGAGGTGATCATGATCCCGAAGGTCGAGGGCCCGTGGGACATCCACTATGCCGACCGCCTGCTCGCGCAGCTCGAGGCGAAAGCGGGGCTGGAGCGCCCGCTCCTGATCCATTGCGTGCTCGAGACCTCACAGGGCGTCGCCAACCTCGAGGAGATCGCGTGCGCCTCGCCGCGCATCCAGGGGATGAGCTTCGGCCCCGCCGACCTGGCGGCGTCGCGGCGCATGAAGACCACTCGCGTGGGTGGCGGGCATCCCGGCTACCGCACGATCGCCGACCCCGACCCCGAGCACCCGGACGCGCCGCGGCCCAGCTACCAGCAGGACCCCTGGCACTACTCGATCGCGCGCATGGTTGACGCGTGCACCGCCGTGGGCGCGCTCCCGTTCTACGGCCCCTACGGCGACATCCGCGACGTCGAGGGCTGCGAAACCCAGTTCCGCGCCTCCTTCCTGCTCGGCTGCGTGGGCGCCTGGTCGCTGCACCCGGTGCAGATCGAGATCGCCAAGCGGGTCTACTCCCCCGATCCCGAGGAGGTGGCGTTCGCGAAAAAGGTGATCGCGGCGATCCCCGACGGGCGGGGCGTGCACATGATCGACGGCAAGATGCAGGACGACGCCACCTGGAAGCAGTGCAAGGTGATGGTCAACCTCGCGGAAATGCTCGCCAAGAAGGACCCCGAGCTGGCTGAGGCCTATGGGTTGGTGCCGGCCAGTGTCTGACAGCGCCGGGCGCGGGCCTTGGAGGTGGCGCGCGGCGCCGGAACGCTCGATACCGTCAGAGCATGCGAGCGAGTTGGGCGACGGGAGCCGGCGGGGCACTGATCGCGTGCGCCTGTGCCATGCTCGGGCCGGCCGGGGCCGGCGCGGCGGAAACGAGGTCCGCGTCGTTCAGCGAAGCGGGCGAACATCCGTTTGTCGTCCCGGCCGGCGTGACGAGCGTCCAGGTGACGCTCGTCGGCGGCAACGGTGGCGAAGGGGTCGGGTTCGCCCCGGGTGGCAGCGGCGACACGGTCACCGCGACGCTCGCCGTGAGTCCGGGTGAGACCTTCTACGCGGAGGTGGCGGGCGACGGCAACTCCGCAGAAGTGGCGACGTTCGGGGGCCTCGGGGGCGTCGGTGGCGGAGGCGAGGGCGGCGGGGACGGCGGCTTCGGGATTCGGGGCGGGGGCGGCGGCGGGGCGTCGGACCTGAGGACCTGCCCCGAGACGGCGCCCGCAACCTGCGGCGGGCAGACGACGCTCGCCTCCAGGCTCGTCGTCGCCGCCGGCGGCGGGGGCGGCGGGGGCAGCGGCGAGGAACCGTCGAGCACGGCGGGCGGCGACGGCGGAGCCGCGCACTTCGCAGGCACGGCGGGAGCCAAAGACGGATCGACCGACGTCGGTGGGAGCGGCGGCGGCGCGGGCACGGCCAGCGCTGGCGGCGAACCGGGAAGTCCCTCGGCCGGATGCTCTGGAGGGATGCTCGAATGCCCAGCGAGCGGACAGCTCGGCCTCGGCAGCACGGGTGGCGGCGGCTTCCTCGGCGGCGGCGGGGGCGGCGGCGGAGGCGGGATCTTCGGGGGCGGTGGCGGGGGCGGCGGTCTGGGTCACGAAATCAAAGTCGGGCAAGTCGCGAGCGGCGGCGGCGGCGGGGGCGGCGGCGGATCCTCGGGCGCGCCCGGACCGGGGGTGTCGGACTTCTCGCTCGTGCCTACCGCCAGCGGGGCCCAGCCTTCGATCTCGATCGCCTGGACCGCACCGGCGCCCACCGCGGTGACCGGATCGCCGAGCGCCCTGACGGACGTGGGCGCGACGCTCAACGGCAGCGTCAACCCGAACGGCTCGCAGATCAGCGACTGCCACTTCACGATCTCCCCCGGCGGATCGCTTCCCTGCGCGCAGCAGGTGGGGGCGGGCAGCGCGCCGCAGGCGGTCAGCGCCCCGCTCACCGGCCTGACCGCCTCCACCACATACACGGTCGTGCTCGTGGCAGCGAGCGCCCAGGGATCGAGCAGCGGCGCACTGGTCACCTTCACGACACCGCCGGCCGTCCCGAGCACCTCGACGAGCGCCGCCCTGACGGCGAGCGCCCTGAGGCTGAGCCCGACGCGCTTTCGCCGCGGCAAAAAGGCAGCGGTGATTGCGAAGGCCAAGGCCCCGCCAATCGGGACGACGATCTCCTTCTCGCTCTCCCAGGCAGCGACGATCACGCTCACGCTCGAACAGGAGGAGGCCGGCGTGCTCGTCGGCCACAAATGTCGCGCGCCCTCCAAAGGGCACCACGGCGGCAGGCGGTGCACCCGCTTCGTGGCGGTCTCACACCGCCTCAGTGGCAGCGGGCGTGCGGGGTCCAACACGATTGCCTTCGACGGTGTCCTCGGCGGCGGTGCGCGCCTTGCGCCCGGCACCTACCGCCTGTCCCTGACCGCCACCGCGGGCGCCGCCCGGGCGAACGCCGCGCAGCATCCCGTGTTCGTGCTGCTCGGCCCCTGAGCGGCGGATCGCTGCGCCGCGGCGACACCAAGGCCGCATCGGCCGGCGCGGTCCGTATAGGCTTCCGCGCCGCATGAGGTTCTTCGAGTACGAGGCCCGCGAGGTCATCAAGCGCGCCGGCATCCCAGTCACCGACTACGGCTTCACGACCGACCCTGCCGAGGCGCGCGCGATCGCCCAGCGGATCGGCGGGCCGACGGTGATCAAGTCCCAGGTGCTGACCGGCGGGCGCATGAAGGCCGGGGGCGTGAAGTTCGCGGACACGCCGGAGGAGGCCGAGCAGCACGCGCGCGACATCCTCGCCCTGGAGATCAACGGCCACATGCCCCGCGGCGTGCTCGTCGATCCCAAGGCGGAGGTCGAGCAGGAGTACTACGCGGGGGTGGTGTGGGACGGCATCCGCAAGCAGCCGGTGATGATCTTCTCGCCGGTCGGCGGCATCGACATCGAGCAGGTCGCCGAGGAGCAGCCGGACAAGGTCGGGCGCCGGCACTTCTCCAACATCCTGCCCTTCAGCGAGTTCCAGGCCAAGGAGGTGATCGCCTCCACCGGCGTCACCGGCTCCGCGCTCAACAAGCTCGTCCCGATCGTCACCCGCCTGGCGAAGCTGTTCGTGGAGAACGACATGATCCTCGCCGAGATCAACCCCCTGGGGCGCCTCGCGGACGGCTCGTTCGTGGCGCTGGACGCGCACATGGACATCGAGAACGAGGCCCGCGGCCGTCACAAGAAGCTGCTCGCCCACCTCGGCGTCGGAGACGAGGAGACCCGCCAGGCGCGCGAGGCAACCCCGTTCGAGCTCGCCGGCGAGCAGGTCGACTCCCAGGACCACCGGGGGGTGGCCGGCAACGTGACCGAGTTCGACGGCAACCTCGGTCTCGTGATCGGCGCGGGCGGCGGCTCGCTGACGCTGTTCGACGCCGTTCGAGCCCACGGCGGCGAGCCGGCCAACTACTGCGAGATCGGCGGCAACCCGTCGGTGTCGAAGGCCTGCGGCCTGGCCAAGCTCGTGCTGGAGAAGCCCGGCGTGGACAAGATCGCGGTGATGATGTCGATCGTGTCCAACACCCGCGTGGACATCGTCGCGCGGGGCGTCATCAAAGCGTGCCTGGAGCTCGGGCACGACCCGGCGGAGAAGATCGCCATCTTCCGCATCCCCGGCGCGTGGGAGGAGGAGGGCTTCAAGATCCTCGAGAAGTACGGCGTGGACTACGCCGACCGCTCCGTGTCACTCAACGAGGCCGCCCGCCGCGCCGTCGAGAAGATCCAAGGGGCTGCTGCGTGATCGGTATGTCCCTCTACGAACACTGTATATCTATAGTTATACGGAGTTCGCAAGGCAACACACGCCCGGCGCTCGACCGTCCTGCCATGGTTGTACAGGCCCCGCCGCAGGCGCCGGCCCGCGCGCAAAGGACGCTCCTATACCCGAGGGGCACGATGTACCCAAGGGGCATGCCATGTCCATCCTGATAGACGCGGACACGACGTTCATCGTCCAGGGGATCACCGGCCGCGAGGCGGTCAACCTAACCCGCGAGTGCCTGGACTACGGCGCGGGGGCGAAGGTGGTGGGCGGCGTGACCCCCGGCCGGCTCGGGCGCGAGGTGCACGGCGTGCCCGTGTTCGACACGGTCGCCCAGGCGGTGGCACACCACGGCTCACCGATCTACGGCTCGGTGGTGACGGTCCCCCCCGCGTTCACCAAGGACGCGGTGTTCGAGGCGGTGGAGAACGGGGTGAAGCTGGTGGTGATCGTCACGGAGCGCATCCCCCGCCGCGACGTCGCGGAGATGGTGGAGCTGGCGACGCTGCGCGGCGCGCGCATCATCGGCCCCAATTGCCTTGGGATCATCGTCCCGGACGTGATCAAGATGGGCGGCATCGGCGGCCCGGCGAAAAACGCGGCCCAGGCCTACAAGCCGGGACCGATCGGCGTGATCTCGCGCTCGGGCGGGATGACCACGGAGATGAGCTCGACGCTGTCGGCGGCCGGCCTCGGGCAATCGACCGCCGTGTCGATCGGCGGCGACGCGATCATCGGCTCCTCCTACGCCGAGCTGATGCCGCTGTTCGAGGCCGACGAGCAGACGCAGGGCATCGTCATCTACACCGAGCCGGGCGGGCGCATGGAGGCCGAGCTCGCGCGCTGGGTCACCGAGCACGAGTCGCGCCTGCCGATCGTGGCGTTCATGGCGGGGCGCTTCATGGACGAGATGCCGGGCATGAGCTTCGGCCACGCGGGCACGATCGTGGAAGGCATCCAGGACACCGCCTCGGAGAAGATCGCCCGCCTCGCGCAGGCGGGCATCACGGTGGCCGAGCGGATCGAGGACATCCCCGAGATGATCAAAGCGAAGATCGCCGAGCGGAGGGCCGCGTGATGCGCAAGGACGGGCTCTTCATCGCGGTCGAGGTCGATGACAGCATCGCCTCGGACCCTGCGGTGGCCGCCAAGCTCGCGGAGGTCTGCCCGGTGGACATCTTCGCCGCCGCGGACGACGGCGGCGTGGAGATCGTGGAGAAGAACCTCGACGAGTGCGTGCTGTGCCGGCTGTGCCTGGACGCGATGGGTGGGCGGGATCCGATCCCCGTGCACGTGCTCAAGCTCTACGAGGGCGAAACGCCGCTGTAGGCCGTGGGGTCCACTATCGTTGTGGGCAGCCGATGAACGAAAACTTCTCCCTCGTCTGCATGTGCATCTTCCTGCTCGCCTCGCTGGCGTTCCTGGCCGAGCAGCTCACCTCCTACCACTGACGGCCGGCGGCCCGGGGACCGTCAGCCACCTGCGAGCGTGCTCGCGGCGATTTCCCCGCCGACCGCGAGACAGGATCGCGACCCGGGACAGGCCACCGAGAGCAGCTGCTCGAAGAGACCCGCGCCGGAGCCGGCGTCCGCGGGGGACCTGATCTCGGTGGCGTGACCCCATTGGGAGCCCAACCCGCTGACTGCCATCGGCGCCACCGCACCGCCCCTGGCGTCGTATTGCCCGACGGCCACGCAGGAGCCGTGGGTTGGGCAGGCGACGGCTTCGAGTGAGGTGCTCGCGCCGCCTCCGGCGTTCGCCGGGCGCACGATCGGGGTCGCCGCGCCCCACACCCCATCGCTCTCGCCGAGCGCGATCGGGTGATCGTCGCCGTGTCTGTCTTCGTAGGAGCCGACCGCCACACACGAGCCCGGCGCCGGGCATGCGACGGATCTGAGCTCCTCGCCGCCGGCGCCGCTCACCCGCGGCGCGAGCGCGATCGCGCTGGCGCCGCCCCACACGCCCGCGGATTCGCCGGCGACGATCGCGCGATCGGCGGGAGGGTTCGAGCCGACCGCTTCGAGCTCGTAGGAGCCGACAGCCGTGCACGACCCGGAGGCGGGGCAGGCCACCGAGCTGAGCGTGGCGCTCCGAGCGCGGCTCGCGCTCGCCGGCAGCGCGATTTCGTGCGACGGGCCCCAGCTCCCATCGGTCTCGCTCACGACTACCGGATGGCTGGAGGAGACTTCGGTGCTTGGAGAGCCTTCCTGGGATCCGACCGCCACACACGAGCTCGCCGTGCGACAGGCGAGCGATGACAGCGACAGGCTCGCCGTCGCGGGGGACGGCAGGAGCTGGCGCGCGGGCGTCCACGCGCCGCGGGACTGGCTGAGGACCATCTCCCGAGATGCTCCCGAGCTGTCCACGTAGGAGCCGATCGCCACGCACGATCCCGCGGCCGGGCAGGCCACCGATGCGAGTCCGGCCATCTGTCCCCTGCCGTCGAGCGCGTTCGGCGGAAGCGCGATGGTTCGCGGCGCGAGCCACCTCTGGCGCGACCACGGGACGATCACCGGCAGCGAGGATCCGCTCGAGCTCGATTGTTCGTGCGATGGGGGTACCGCGAGATAGCTCCCGACGGCGACGCATGCTTCGGGCGAGGAGCACGCGACTGAATCGAGGCTGAAGCTCGCCGGCGGGGGCGCGCCCGCGGGCGCGCCAGCGATCGCGCGGGCCCGCGCCCAGCCGGGCGCGGTGGAGGCTGCTCCGGCGGGCGCCGCCGCGGCGGCGACGAACACAGCAAGTGCCAGCAGGCAGCGATCTGCGCGCCGCACGCTACGCGTGCTTGCGCGCCTTGGGCGTGCGTTCGCGCTCCTGCTGGCGCTCGACCACGTTGATGATCAGCCGCAGGATCTGCTCGGGGCCCGAGGCCTTGGCCTGGCCGTAGGCGAAGGCCTCGATCCAGTCGGCCACCTTGCCTTCCTTGGCCATCACGTTGAAGAACTCCCGGCGCATGTCCACGCGCACGCGGGCGTCGGCGGCGGGGCCCTTCGTGACCTTCGCGCCGGGCATCTCCAGGCGGAAGTGCTGGATGTCGCCGCGGCCCCGCAGTTCGACCCCCACGACCAGCTTCATGGGCTCCAGCGCGGGCACTTCGCCGACGAACCTGCGGCTCGCAAGCTCGATCAGAGCCTTGGCGTCATCGGCCATACGGGTTCTCCCCTTCCGGGCCGTGGCGGCCCCGCGGCTTGGTGTCAGATCTTATGGCGCTGCAACAGCTTGCGGCCGATCACCATGCGCTGGATCTCCGAGGTTCCCTCTCCTATCAGCAGCAGCGGCGCGTCGCGGTACAGGCGCTCGATCTCGTACTCCTTAGAGTACCCGTAGCCGCCGTGGATCCGGAATGATTCCTCGACGCAGAAACGCCCGGCCTCGGAGGCGAACAGCTTGGCCATGCCGGCCTCCAGATCCGAGCGCACGCCCGCGTCCTTCAGGCGTGCCGCCCGCAGTGTCAGCAGGCGAGCGGCGTCGACCTGGGTGGCCATGTCGGCGAGCTTGAACTGGATCGCCTGGTGCTCGGCGATCGGCTTGCCGAAGGCCTTGCGCTCCTGCGAGTAGCGCAGCGCCAGCTCGAGCGCCCGCTGGGCGATGCCCACGCCGCGGGCGGCGACGTTCACGCGGCCCACCTCCAGCGCGTCCATCATCTGCGGGAACCCCTTGTTCAGGCCCTCCTGCTCGCCGCCGAGCACGTTCTCGGCCGGACAGCGGTAGCCGTCGAACACGAGCTCGGTGGACTCGACGCCCTTGTAGCCGAGCTTCTTTATCTTGGGCGGCACGTTCAGCCCCGCGTACTCGCCGGTGTTCTCGCTCACGCCGGGCTCTTTCTCGGCGATGAAGCAGGTGAAGCCCTTGTGGCGTGGCTCGGCGTCGGGGTCGGTCTTGACGAGCACGAACACCAGGGTTGACAGCAGCCCGTTGGTGACCCACATCTTCTGGCCGTTGATCTCGTAGCCGCCGTCGTCGAGCTTCCTGGCGGACGTTTTGATCGCCTGCACGTCGGAGCCGAGCTCGGGCTCGGACAGCGAGAAGGCCGCCCGGATCTCGCCCGTGGCCATGCGCGGCAGGTACTTCTGCTTCTGCTCCTCGTTGCCGAACTTCATCAGCAGGTAGGAGCCGATGAAGTGGGTGTTGATGACCCCGGAGATCGAGATCCAGCCGCGCGAGAGCTCCTCGACGATCATCGCGTAGGTCGTCAGGTCCAGCCCCATGCCGCCGTACTCCTCGGGGATCGTCACCCCGAACAGGCCCAGCTCCTTCATCTGCTCGACGATCGGCTCGGGGAAGGTGTCCTCGTGGTCGAAGTGCTCGGCGTTGGGCAGGATCTGCTCGTCGGCGAACTGATGCACCATCTCGGTGATCGCCTTCTGCTCGTCGGTCTTGTCGGTGTACTGGGGGGCGGCTACGGCCATCTGATTAGCGCTCCACGGTCGTTTTGGCGGCTGAATGAAGTAGGAGGGGCCCGGCTTGTCGGCCTCCGGCCGACCGCGCCACCCTGAATGAAGTAAGAGGGGCCCGGCTTGTCGGCCTCCGGCCGACCGCGCCACCCTCTAGGAGAGAATACCGTCGTGAACTTCGCGCGGGACGTCCCCGACCAGCGTGACCCGCGGGATCTGGCGCTCGTGGAGCTGACCCGCGAGGGCGCCCGGCGCGAGTGGAGCTTCGGCGAGGTGGCCGAGCGCGCCGCTGGCCTGGCGGGGACGCTCGCGCGGCGGGGCGTGCGGCGCGGCGACGTGGTGATGACGCTGATCGGCAACCGCCCCGACTGGGTGCTGAGCATGCTCGCGTGCTTTCGCATCGGCGCGGTCGTGCTGCCGTGCACCGAGCAGCTGCGCGCGAAGGACCTGCGCCTGCGCATCGAGGTGGCCGGCCCGGCGCTGATCGTCTCCGACGAGCGCAACCGCGCCGAGCTCGAGGCGGCACTCGGCGAGGGCGCGAGCGCGATCCCGGTGGCCTACGTGCCCGACGAGTCGCTGTACACCGCGCCGCCGGCGCCCGCGGTCGAGCTGGCGGCGGAGGATCCGTGCCTGATCACGTTCACCAGCGGCACGGCGGGGGAGCCGAAGGCGGTGGTGCACGCCCAGCGCTACCTGGACGGCCAGCGCCTGCAGGCTGAGCGCTGGCTGGGGGCCCGCGAGGGCGAGCTCGTGTGGTGCACGGCCGCCAGCGGCTGGTCGAAGTCGGCCCGCAACGTGTTCATCGCGCCGTGGCTGACGGGGGCCGCGGCGCTGCTCCACGACGCGCGCTTCGACCCCGCCGAGCGCCTGGATCTGCTCGAGCGCGAGCGGGTCAACGTGCTGTGCATGGCCCCCACCGAGTACCGCGTGATCGCCAAGCGCTCGACGCTGCGTCCGCTGCCCGGCCTGCGCGCGATGGTCGCCGCCGGCGAGGCGCTCAACCCGGAGGTGCTGCGCGCCTGGGAGGAGGTCACCGGGCTGCAGATCCGCGACGGCTACGGCCAGACCGAGACCGGCCAGCTGACCGGCGCTCCGCTCGGGCGCGACGCCCGGGCCGGCTCGATGGGCACGGCGTTGCCGGGCGTCGGGCTGGCGGTCGTGGACGGCGAGCTGACGCTCGACCCGGCGACGGTGCCCACGTTCTTCCTGGGCTACCTGGGCGAGCACGTCCGCCGCGGCGAGGACGGGGTGTGGAGCGTCGCGGACCGCCAGCGCGGCGCACCGTGGCACACCGGCGACAGGGTCACGCAGGACGAGGACGGCTGGCTCTACTTCGAAGGGCGCGGCGACGACGTGATCGTCTCCGCCGGCTACCGGATCGGCCCGTTCGAGGTCGAGTCGGCGCTGGTCGCGCACCCGGCCGTCGCCGAGGCGGCAGCCGTCGCGGCGCCCGACGACGAGCGCGGATCGATCGTGCGCGCCGTGGTCGTGCTGCGGGGCGACGGCTACACGCCCTCGCCGGAGCTGGTGCGGGAGCTGCAAGAGCACGTCAAGCGCGAGACCGCCCCGTACAAGTACCCGCGCATCATCGAGTTCGCCGCGGAGCTGCCGAAGACGGCCTCCGGCAAGGTCAAGCGCGCCGAGCTGCGAACGCCCGCTGTGTGAGGTGTCCGCGCTGCGACTGTCAGGCTCGTCCGTGTACGACGAATACGGGAGCCTGGGAGTGCGCGATGACGGCGGCGGTGACGCTGCCGAGCAGGTGTCCCACGAGCCCGCTGCGGCGGTGGGAGCCGAGCACGATCAGGCCGGCCTGGTGTTGCTCGGCAACCTCGACGATCCCCTTCCACGTCGGCGCCGCCTTGATCGCAATGCTCTGCGGCCGGAACCCCGCTGCCTGTGCCAGGGACGCTCCGCGCGCAGCGGTGTCCTGCGCAGCGTTGCGGACCTCGGTGGCCTCGGCAGCGTTCAGGTGCCGCTCGCCGGGGGGCACGAAGCCGACGTCTCCGGGCTGCCATACGCAGACGACCAGCGCGTCGCGTGCGGGCGCGAGCTGGCGGGCGGCCTGCTCGATCGCGAGCGTCGCGAGCTCGGAGCCGTCGTAGGCGAACAGCACCGGGCCCGCGGGCTGGGCAGCCGTCGCGGCGGGTGTTTCGCTCGACGCCATCTCAGTTGGCGCTTTCGGTCGCGACATGGGCGGCGCGGGGACCCCGGCGGACTCTCGCGAGCAGCGGCGGCGAGTACCACGCTGGGGCTTCGCCGTCCACGAAGCGCTCGATGTCGGGGGTCTGCGGGCGCGCACCGCCGAGCGCGTAGATCGCGACGCCGATCGCGGCGCCGCTGAGAGCGAGAGCGAGGCCGATCCACAGCGCGATACCGATGCCGGCATCGACGCTGCCGCCGACGGTCACGGCCAAGTGAGCGAAGATCGGCGCGATCATGAACGCCGCGACCGCCCGCATCAGCTCAACGATCGCGAACACGCGCTGCAGGCTCGCCGAGGGCAGCGAGAAACCGGCGACGAACAGCGCCGGCGCGACCGTCGCGCCGAGGCCGATACCGGTCAGCGCCGCGCCGATCAGCGTGGCCGCTTCGCTCGAGGGCACGTGGATCAGGAAGACCGCGATCCCGGCCGCGAGGAACCCCATGCCGGCCAACGGGAGATAGTGGATCGCACGCCTGGTGATGAGCACGCCGAGCGCAACCGCGGTGATCACCGCGCCCGCGACCTCCGGCAGATACAGCACGCCCACGTGCAGCGCCGAGTAGCGTCCGGCCAGCGCGCCTGCCGTGAGCGCGGTCGCGGACACCGAGGCAGCCGCCGCGAACAGCGCCACCACGATCCCTGCCACCGGCATCGTGCTCGTCAGCAGCTGACGGATCCTCAAGAGCGGGTGCTTCGCGCGGAACTGGTAGACGATCAACACGACGATCACCGCCAGCCCGCCCAGCAGCGGCACGATCGTCTCCACGTCGAGGAAGCTGTGGGTCAGCAGCTCCGAGGCGCCGAAGAACGCAGCCACGCAGCCAACGCCCGCCAGCGCGATCGCGAGTGGGTCGCGCGGCGAGTCGGGATCGGCGGGCGGCGCATCGTCGAACGTCAGCACGGACAGCACCAGCGCGGTGGCCGCGATCGCGGCGATGACCCAGAACAACGGCCGCCACGCGTGAGACTGCGCCTGCAGCCCACCGATCGCGGGGCCAAGCGCCACCGCCCCGAAGATGCACAGGTTCATGATCACCGCGGTGGTTCGCAGCTTGCTCGCCGGATAGCCGATCGCCAACGGCGGCACAGCGGAGATCAGCAACAGACTCGTGCAGAGACCCTGCAGCACGTGGCCCGCGACGTACATCCCCGGATTCACCGCCGCCGCCGCCAGCACCGACCCGATCACCAGCAGCGCCGCATACACGATCAGCATCCGCCGCTGCGGCAGATGCTGCGCCAACTGCACCGCCAACACCGTCCCCGCCGCATATGCAGCATTCGCAAGACCCGAGCTCAAGCTCATCATCTGCAAACTCATCCCCAGCTGCCTGGCGATGATCGGCGTCAACGGCGCGAGCGCCGCCGACAACGCCAAGTACGGAATCAATGCAAACATCACCATCACCGCAACCGCGGCATACCGACCGGCCAGGGGCCCCTGACGCATCAACAACCACCCAACGTGCGGCGCCGAGCCTCGGCGGCGTCGCCTGCGCGGGCGTCGCGGAGCAGCGACCGTGTCATCTCAGTGAGTGTGGCAGCCTCGGCGCGGCGCAAGCGCCCGGCGGAGCTCGAGCGCCAGTCGGAGCGCGAGCGCCCTGCGGCACGCACGCGCTTTGCCGTCAGCGGACGCGCAGCCTGTTCGCCGTGTCGTGCCAGGGCGCTCATGCGGCCTGCGCGATCTGCCCGGCCAGCTCGGAGCTCGCGCCCTCCACGTCGACGTCGAGGATTTGCTGGGACTCCATCGCGGCGGGCGGGCGCAGCAGCAGGAACGCCGCGAGGATGCCGAGCGTGACGCATACCGAGGCGACGATGTAGGCGAGGTGGTATCCGCCGGTCAGCGCGCTCGACAGCGGCTGCCCGCCGGCGCTCAGCGCCTTGGTGTGGGAGGTCGCGATCGTCCCGAGGGTCGCCAGGCCGATCGCCCCGAACAGCTGTACCGAGACGTTGATGATGCCCGACGCCAGACCAGCGTCGCGCACCGGCGCGTCCGACATGCCCATCGTCAGCAGCGGCAGGAACGAGGCGCCCGCGCCGAGCCCGATCAGCAGGAAGGCGAAGAACAGCCCGGGGAAGTAGCTCGCGCCGACACCGGCCGTCGCGAGCAGCACCAGGCCGGCGACGATCCCCGCCAGCCCCGATGCCAGCGTGTTCAGCGCGCCGTAACGGGACACGAGCCTGGCGGAGACCCCGACCGACATCAAGGCGATCGAGGCGGTCAACGGCAGGAAGGCCAGGCCGGTGTCGATCGCGTCGTAGCCGAGCACGCGCTCGAGGTACAACGCTCCGAGGAAGAACGCCGAGAACATGCCCGTCACCAGCAGCCCGCGCACGAGGCTCGAGCCCATCAGCATGCGCAGGCGCAGGATCCGCAGCGGCATGATCGGGTTCGCCACACGCGCCTCCACCGCGAGGAACGCGCCGAGCAGCGCCAGCGAGGCGGCGCCGACCCCGAGTGTCCTCACCGACAGCAGGCCGTATTCGGTCGACTTGACGATCGCGAACGCGCCGGCCATGGTCGCGAGCGTGATCAGGGCCGATCCCAGCACGTCCACGCCGCCGGCCAGGCCGATGCCCTCGTTCTCCTCGATCAGCACCGAGCCCATCACGAACGCGAGCACGCCGATCGGCACGTTGACGAAGAAGATCCAGTGCCAGTCCAGGGACTGCGTGAGCACGCCGCCCGCGAGCAGCCCGATCGAGCCGCCGCCCGCGGAGACGAACGCGTACATGCCCATCGCCTTCGCCTGCTCGGCGCGCGCCGGGAACTCGGTGACGATGATTGCGAGGATCACGCTCGAGGCGACGGCTCCGCCGACCCCTTGCAGCAGGCGAGCGCCGATCAGCAGCCCCTGTGAGTCGGCGATGCCGCACAGCATCGACGCGCCGGTGAACAGGACGAGCCCGGCGAGGAACACGCGCTTGCGGCCGATCAGGTCTCCGAAGCGGCCGGCGAGCAGCAGGAAGCCGCCGAACGTGATCAGGTAGCCGTCGATCACCCACGTGAGGTTGCCCTGCGAGAAGTGCAGTTCGCGCTGGATCGACGGCAGCGCCACGTTCACGATGGTCGCGTCGAGCACCATCATCAGCTGCCCCAGGCAGAGCACGGCGAGCGCGATCCAGCGGCGCCGCTCGCTGCGCTCCTGCGCGCGCCCCGCCGTGGCGTCGTCGCTCGCGGCGGGCTCCGCGGAGGCGTGCGCGCGCTCGGCGTGGGCGAGCTCGGCCGCGTAGGCCTGCTCGGCGGGATGTGCCCGCTCCGAGCCAGGGGACTGCCGGCTGGCGCGCTCCCTCAGGCGGGTTGTGCGGCGTGCTGTTGTGGACTTGCGGGGGGTGATGGTGTTGCTCATGAGGCTCCTTCCGGTTGCGCGGTAGGGGCACCATATCATGGATCATCCTCGTTACATGGATGATCGCTGAAATATTTATAATCGCTGCTAACCTGATGACAGATGATGCAATGACCGGTACACTCGAGCACATGGGACGTGGGAGTGGCTGCACACCCGGGGCGATGGTGTTGTGCTCGCGCCTGGCCAAGCAGTTCTACCGGCGCGGCGACGAGGATCTGCTCGGCATGCACATGCGCCACCTCGTCGCCCTCGCATACGTGCGCGACCACGACGAGTGCCCCCAGCAGGACCTCGCGGACGCGTTCTGCATGGACGCCAACAACGTCGTGCTGCTGCTCAACGAGCTCGAGCAGCTGGGGTACGCCACGCGCCTGCGCGATCCGCACGATCGCCGCAGGCACGTGGTCCAGTTGACGAGCGCGGGTCGCACAGCGCTGGAGCGCACCGAGCAGGCACAGGCCGCCATCGAGGACGACGTGCTGCAGGCGCTCGACGCCGATGAACGCGCGGCCCTGTGGCGGCTGCTCACGCGGGCGCTCCAGGGCGCCGAGCCGGAGACGGCCGAGCCCTACAGCGCGACGATCGCGTCGATCTCCACGTAGGCGCCCTTCGGCAGCGCCGCCACGCCGACCGTCACACGGGCGGGCGGCTCCTCACCGGCGAAGAACGACCCGTACACCTCGTTGACGGCCGCGAACTGGCCCAGGTCGGTCATGTAGATGGTCATGCGCACGGCGCGCTCGAGGGTCGTGCCGGCGGCATCGCACACCGCGCGCAGGTTCTCCAGGCAGCGCCGCGCCTGCCCGGGGGCATCGGCCCCGACAAGCTCCCCGGTGTGCGGATCGAGGGGTATCTGCCCCGAGCAGAACAGCAGCTCGCCCACACGCACCGCGTGGCTGTAGGGACCGATCGCCGGCGGCGCCCCGGGCGCATGGACGGCCTCACGCTCGCTTGCCATCGCCCAGACCCTAGCGCGGCCCCCGCCGATCGGCCCGGAAACTGCGACCTGGCGCCGGTGCAGGCAATAGATTTCAATCAATGCAACCGCGCATACGCATGCTCGCGGCGCTGGCGAGCGCCGCGTGCGCCTGGATGTGCGCGCCCGCCGTCCTGGAGCCGGTGGCCTCCGCCGCAGCCGCCCAGATCGACTTCACGCCATGCGGCGACACCAACGACTACGCCTGCGGCCATCTGACCGTGCCGCTCGATCCGTCGGGGGCGAGCACGGGGACGATCACGCTCGCCATGCGCCGCCACCGCGCCCCGGTCGGCGAAGCCCGCAGCGCGATCATCGCCCTCGCCGGCGGGCCGGGCCAGCCGGCGCTGCCGTTCGCCGAACAGTTCGACGAAGTGCTCGGGCCGATCGCCGCCACGCGCGATTTGATCGCCTTCGACCAGCGCGGCATCGGCCTGTCCGATCCGCTCTCGTGTCACGCCTTCGAACGACCCAGCCTGTACCACTCGTTCGGCGCGCTGATCGCTGCCTGCGGCGATCAGCTCGGCCCCGACCGCGTGTTCTACACGACCGCCGACACGGTCGCCGACATCGAGGCCATACGCGAGGCGGGGGGCTATGAAAAGCTCGTCCTGTACGGCACCTCCTACGGCACCAAGGTGGCCGAGGAGTACGCCCAGGCGTACCCGAGCCACGTCGAAGCGCTCGTGCTCGACTCGGTGGTGCCGCCCAACGGGCCGGAACCGCTCGACCGCCCGACGTTCGCGGCCGTGCCGCGCATCCTGCGCGAGCTGTGCGCACGGGGGGCGTGCGCGGGCATCACCGCCAACCCCGTGGCGGACCTCGGGAGGCTCGTCGCCCGCATGGATCGCGGCCCGCTGCAGGGACGTGCGATCGACGGCGAAGGCAACGCCCAGCGGGTGCCGCTGTCCTCGAACGGGCTCGTCGAACTCCTGCTCGACGGGGACTTCTCGCCGTTTCTGCGCGCCGAATTCCTCACCTCCGTCGCGGCGGCCGCGCGGCGGGATACGGCGCCGCTGGCGCGGCTGATCAACGACCTGGCGCACGCCGAAGGCGAAAGCCAGGAAGACTTCGACAACCCGCTGTACTACGCCACCACCTGCGAAGAGCAAGACTTCCCGTTCGACCGCGCGTCCAGCCCCGGCGCGCGCCTCGCACAGGCCGCCGCGGCGATGAGGGCGCTGGGCGCGAGCGCGTTCGCGCCGTTCACGGCCGCCAACGCGCTCGACCTCAGCGACATCCCGGCGTGCGCCTACTGGCCCTACACGACGCCCGCGCCCGCTCCCAACGACGCGCCCCTGCCGAACGTGCCGACCCTGATCCTCAGCGGCGCGGACGACCTGCGCACGCCAACGGCGAACGCCCGCGAAGTGGCCGCCGAGATCCCCGACGCGCATCTGCTGGTGGTCCCCGACACCGGCCACTCGGTGCTCAGCTCCGATCCGACGCCGTGCGCGAGCGACGCGCTCCAGGCGCTGTTCGCGAACAAGCCCGTCAAGCCCTGTCCAGCGGGGCCCACCCCTGCGAGCTTCAGGCCACCGCCGCTGCCCCCCGTGCGCCTCGCGCTCGTGTCCCCCACCCGGGGCTATGCCGGGCTGCCGGGGCGCACGCTGCACGCGGTCGCGCTCACGCTCGGCGACTATGTCCGCCAGCTCGTGCTCGAGCTGACGCTGAGCGGCTCGCTCGAAAGCGAGCTCCTGCCCAAGCTGCGGATCGGCGGCCTGCGCGCCGGGTGGGCGCAGCTCGGCGACGGCGCGATCAGCCTGCACGGCTACTCCTACGTACCGGGGATGACCGTCTCGGGCACGATCAAGGCGGGTGTCGAGGATCTCCAGATCGGGGGGTCGAGCGCGGCCCACGGCACGCTGCGGGGCGAAGCCGACAAGTCGCTCACCGGGACGCTGGGGACACGTCACGTGGTGCTACCGGCGGGCGGGCTCGCGACTGCGGCTATTGTCGGAGACGATGCGCAGGAGAGCCCGTACAGTGGCGCTGATGGCGCTGGCGCCGGTGCTCGCGCTCGCGTGCTGGCCGGCCTGCTCGGCAGCCTCTTCCACTAGCTTCCCACCCTGCACCGAACCTGGGTTCTTGTGCGCCAGCGTGGCCGTCCCGCTCGACCGCACGGCGGCGGTGCCGGGCACGATCTCGCTGAGCGTCGCGCGCAAACTGGCGGGTCCGAGCCCGAGCCACGACGCCGTGCTCGCCCTGGCGGGCGGCCCCGGACAGGCGGCGCTCCCGCTCAGCAAGTTCATCGCGGAAGCGATCGCCCCGGCGCTCCCCACGCGCGATCTGATCGTCTTCGACCAGCGCGGGACCGGCCGCTCCGATCCGCTGAACTGCCCGATCTTCGGCGACCTGCGGGCGCTCGAAGGGGTGAGCACGAGCGCTTACGGCACCTTCGTGGAAGAGTGCGCACAGGAGATCGGGGCGGCGCGGGGCGGGTACACGACCGAAGAATCGGTCGAAGACATCGAGGCCATTCGCCGCGCCTACGGCTATGAAAAGCTCGTGCTGTACGGCACCTCCTACGGCACCAAGGTCGCGCTCGAGTACGCCGAACGCTACCCCCAGCACGTGGAAGCGCTGGTGCTCGACTCGGTCGTGCCGGCGGGCGGGCCCGAAGCGTTCGAGACCGCGCGCTTTCAGGCGAGCACGCCGGTGCTCGACGAGCTGTGCGCGGATGGCGCGTGCGCCGGGATCACGGCCAATCCGGTCGCGGACGTCGCTCGTCTGGCCGCCCAGTTGCGCCACCACGAACTCAAGGGCTTCGCCTATGACGGCGCCGGGCGCCGCCACGCGGTGTCGATGAACGAACTCGAGCTGTTCGGCACGCTCGTGGCGGGCGACCTGAACCCCGCGCTGCGGGCGCTGCTGCCGGCCGCCGTGCGCTCGGCGCTGGACCACGATCCCGCTCCGCTGCTGCGCCTGGAGCTGCTCTCGCAGGGTTACGTGCCGAGCCTGCCGAGCGGGCCGATCGACCGCGAAGCCGAACAGACGGCCGAGGAAGAAGAAGACAACGCGCTGTTCACCGCGACCACGTGCGAAGAGACGCCGTTCCCCTGGCGGCGCAGCGCCCCCGCGGCGACCCGCGCAAGCGAAGCGCTGGGCGCCCTGGACGCGATCCCGGAAGCGGATTTCTACCCGTTCGATGCGGACACCGCGCTGCACGCCGGGCCGGTGCTCGAATGCGAGGACTGGCCCGCGGTGGCGCCCGCGCCACGGGCGCCGGGGGCATTGCCGAACGTGCCCACGTTGATCCTCTCCGGAGAGCAGGACATGAGGACGCCCACCGCATATGCGCGCGCCGTGGCCGCCGACATACCCGACGCGCAGTTGCTGCTCGTGCCGTTCACCGGGCATTCGGTGCTCGGCAGCGACCTCAGCGGCTGCTCCGCGCTGGCGGTGAGCGCGTTCTTCGCCGGTGACCCCGTGCAGCCGTGCACGAACGTCCCGAACGTGTTCGCCCCCACTCCCATCACGCCCACGAAGCTCGCCGACGTGCACCCCCCTACGGGGCTCGGCGGCCGGCCCGGGCAGACGCTCGTGGCCGTGCTCGACACGCTGGTCGACCTCAACCGCCAGGTGGTCGCGGCCACGCTCCAGGCCGACCAGGAACTGCCGAGCGGCTCGAGCTTCGGAGGCCTGCGCGGCGGCTACGCCAAGCTCACCAGCTCCCACGCCGTGCTCGAGGACTTCTCGTTCGTCCCCGGCGTCGAGCTCACGGCCACGTTTCCCGTACACGAACACACGCTCGGCGCGGCCACCATCAGGGTGTCCGGGAGCGCGGCCTCGCCCGGCACGGTCCGCTTCGCCAGCACCTCCACGCGGGCGGCGGGCACGCTCGGCGGCAGGCGCTTCGACATCGCCATAGCCAAGGTCAGGCTGTCGCGTGTGGGCCCCGGCGAATGGCCGTCGCTGGGAGCGCTCCACGGGGAGCTGGCGCGACGGCACGCCGACGGCGTCGGCGGAGCGCTCTCGGCGTCGCAGCTACCCTGATCCGGTGCCCAACGCGCTGGCACAGGAGACCTCGCCCTACCTGCGCCAGCACGCCGAGAACCCGGTCGACTGGTTGCCCTGGGGAGCGGACGCGTTCGCCCGGGCGCGCGCCGAGGACAAGCCCGTGCTGGTGTCGATCGGCTACTCCGCCTGCCACTGGTGCCACGTGATGGAGCGCGAGTCCTTCGAGGATGCGGCCACCGCGGAGCTGATGAACGAGTGCTTCGTGTGCGTGAAGGTCGACCGCGAGGAGCGCCCTGACGTCGACGCGCTGTACATGGAGGCCGTCCAGACGATGACCGGCCGGGGCGGCTGGCCGCTGAACGTGTTCCTCACCCCCGACCAGCTCCCGTTCTACGGCGGCACCTACTTCCCGCCCGACCCCCGCCACGGCATGCCCGCGTGGACCCAGGTGCTGCAGGCGATCGCCGAGTCGTGGCGGGAGAACGGCGAGGAGATCCGCGCGGGCGGCGAGCGCCTGCGCGGGCGGCTGTCGGGCGGTGCGCGCCTGTCGCCCACGGGCGAGCCGCCGCAGGAGCGCGCGCTCGATCAGGCGGTGGCCAACCTGGCGCAGAGCTTCGACGCGCGCCACGGCGGCTTTGGCGGGGCGCCGAAGTTCCCGCAGGTGCCCGTGCTGGAGTTCCTGCTGCTCGATCGCGACGGCGGCGACGGGGGGGCGATGGCGCTGCAGACGCTGCACGCGATGGCCGACGGCGGCATCCACGACCAGCTCGGCGGTGGCTTTGCCCGCTACAGCGTCGACGCCGCCTGGACGGTTCCCCACTTCGAGAAGATGCTCTACGACAACGCCCTGCTCGCCCGCGCGTACCTGCACGGCTGGCAGGCCAGCGGCGACGCGCGCCTGCTCGCGGTCTGCCGCGCCACGCTCGACTGGGCGCTGCGCGAGATGCGCGGCCCCGAGGGCGGCTTCTACAGCGCGCTTGACGCCGACTCCGAGGGCGTCGAGGGCCGCTTCTACGTGTGGACGCTCGCGGAGCTGCGCGAGCTGCTGGGCGCGGACGCCGCGGCGGCGATCGCCTGGCTCGGCGCGAGCGAGCAGGGCAACTTCCACGATGGGATGGATGGAGATCGATCCCCCGAGCCCGGGCTGAACGTGCTCCAGGGCCACGGGCCGGAGCCGCCCGACGCGGTGCGCGCGCGCATCCGCGAGCGCCTGCTGGCGGCGCGCGAGTGCCGCACGCGCCCAGGACTCGACGACAAGCGGCTGACGAGCTGGAACGCGCTGATGATCGCCGCGCTCGCCGAGGCCGGCGCGGCGCTCGCGCACGACGGCGGCGAGCGCTACCTCGACGCCGCGAGCGCGTGCGCCGAGTTCCTGCACGAGCGCATGCGCGACGAGCAGGGACGGCTGCTGCGCACGTACAACCACGGGCAGGCCAAGATCGGCGCCTTCCTGGAGGACCACGCGTTCCTGCTGGAGGCGCTGATCGCGCTGTTCGAAGCGAGCTGCGACGAGCGCTGGTTTCACCGTGCGCTCGCGCTCGCTGACGAGACGATCGAGCGCTTCTCGGACCCCGAGCAGGGCGGCTTCTTCTCCACCGCGGCCGACGGCGAAGCGCTGATCGCCAGGCGCAAGGACCTGGAGGACTCCCCCATCCCGTCGGGCTCCTCCAGCGCAGCGGCGGCGATGCTGCGGCTCGCGCAGCTCACGGGCGAGGAGACGTACGAGCGCCACGCGCTCGGGGCGATCGCGCTGGCCGCCGAGATCGCCCCGCGGTATCCGAGCGCGTTCGGGCACATGCTGCAGGCAATGCACTGGCAGCTCGCGCCGGCGCGGCCGCTCGCCTGCGCGGTGCCGCAGAGTCGCCGATCCTGAGACGCTCCAAGGCGCCGAGGCAGAGATGGCGTGGGCCGCCCATCGCTGATTGACCATTAACACAGTCGTCGTGTCCTATGTGTCAATGACTGTCCTCTGGCCCGGTGGTAGCGTTGCGCTGGTGCAACCGCGCGTTTGTGCCGCTGTGGTGATCGCCGCCGTCGCACTGCTGCTCACGCCCGTCGGCGCGAGCGCAGCCTCGCCGGTGCTCGAATTCGTGGTCCCCGGCAAGAGCCTGCCGGTCAGCTTCACGACCAGCGGCGGGGCGGTGAACGCTGAAATGGCCAACTTCGGAACGCTCGTGCACTGCTCCGCATCTCACGGCGACGGCGAGATCACGGGAACGCGCTCGGCCGTTTCGAGCTACGTGTTCACGGGGTGCGAAACGCAGAGCGGCTCCCTCGCGGGCGCCAAATGTCAATCCAACGACGCGAGCTCGGGAGAAATCACGACGGGATCCATCGATGCGGAACTCGTGTACATCAGCCAGGCAAGACACGAAGTTGGCATGCTGCTCAACCCAGGAGGCGGCACGTACATCGTCTTTGAATGCGGAGGCGAATCCGCCGAAGGGCGCGGCCCCTTCCTGTCTCCGATAGCTCCGATCAACAAGGAAGCAACGTCCTTCACGGCGACGCTGAGCTCGTCTGCCTTCACGCAGACACCCGACGAATACGAAAACGGCAACGGCGAAAAGCTCAAGGCGATCCCCGAAGGGCAACGGGGCAGCAACGGATGGGTCACGACGGGGGTGCAAACGACGATCACGGTCCTCTCGAGCGCATCGGGTGAGGTGAAGGCGATCACCGCGGAAGAAGTCGAAGAAGGCAAACGCCAGGAAGCGATAGCCACCGCCGCGGCGGAGAAACGTCACGAAGAAGAAAACGCCGCAGCCAACAAGCGCGAGCTAGCCTCGGCTCTGCATTAACGGCCGCGCCCCGGTCGGGCCGGGGCGCGGTATGTCCGACTGGGCTTGAAGAATTGGGTTGTCGAAGCCTGATTCCCGAGCCGCAGGAGGATCACCTTGAAGGTGCAGCG
>Ga0302325_10002870_pt1 | contig 41342 bp, 37 predicted proteins | sample Palsa_T0_2_FD_201948 | JGI IMG/M metagenome (GOLD analysis project Ga0302325, IMG submission 201948) | Peat permafrost microbial communities from Stordalen Mire near Abisko, Sweden - Palsa_T0_2 | ecosystem: Environmental > Terrestrial > Soil > Palsa > Peat permafrost | place: Sweden: Abisko...
GTCCGCATCGCCTTCTGCAGGCCGTTGGCGTGGTCATACGTGGTCACACCGGGATCAGTCATCGACGGATAGGTTTCCACAATTGCGTCGAGTTGGGGAGCGATGACACGAGTTGCCGTGATCGGGCACGTCGAGTGGGTGGAGTTCGTGCGGCTGGCGGACTACCCGCCGCGCGGTGGGCTGGAGCAGGCGACGCGGGTCGCCGAGCACGCGGGCGGCGGCGCGGTCGTCGCCGCCGCGGTGCTGGCGTCGCTCGGCGCCGAGGTGGAGTTCTTCTGCGCGCTGGGCGACGACGAGCGGGCGCAACGCTCCGAGCGGGAGCTGACCGCGCGCGGGGCCACGGTCCACGCCGCCCGCCGGTCGCAGCCGTCGCGGTTCGTGTTCACGATGCTCGATGACGGCGGCGAGCGGACGATCGTGACGGTCGGCGAGCGGCTGCAGCCCGCCGGCGACGACGCGCTGGACTGGGATCGGTTGACGGCGATTGACGGCGTCTACTTCACCGCCGGCGACGACCGCGCGCTCGCCGCCGCGCGGTCGGCGCGAACGCTCGTGGTGACGCCGCGCGCCGGCGATCACGCGGCGGGGCTGAGCACGGCACCCCAGGTCGACGCAACCGTGTTCAGCGCCGACGATCGCGACGAGGTCCGCTGGGCGAGCGACTGGGAGCCGCGCAGCCGGCTGCTGGTCGCGACCGAGGGCGCCGAGGGCGGGCACTGGTGGGGCGAGAGCTCAGGCCGGTGGCCGGCGGCGCCGGTGCCCGGCCCGATCAGGGATACCTACGGGTGCGGCGACGCGTTCGCGGCCGGGCTCATGTTCGGGCTGGCGAGCGGCCGGCCGATCGCGGAGGCGGCGGCGATCGGGGCGCGGTGCGGCGCCGAGATGCTGACGCGTGTCGGCGCGCCGTAGCCAGTCCGGGCGGTCGAGCCGCGCGGCAGCCCGTGGCGTGTGTCGACTTAAGCGCCCCATGCGACTCAAATCCGCATCACCCCCGGTGACGAAGCCGGTGGGCAAGGTACGAAAAGGCGGCTCAGGGCTGCGGCGTCCGCGGCGCGTAGCGGTGATGGAGCATCAGCGCGTTGCCGTTCGGGTCGGTGAAGAACGACATGAAGCACACACCCGTGTCGAACGGCTCGCCCTGAAACTCGACGCCGGCGTCGGTCAGACGCGCCCGCGCCTGCGCCATGTCCTCGACGTGGAGCGCGATCGGCGCCTCGGACGTGTAGTGCGCCATCCCCATCTTCTCCGGCACGATGATGCTCAGCGTCAGGTTGCCGGTCTCGAACTCGGCATATCCCCGCTCGGGCACGTAGGCGGAGCGCTGCAGGCCGAGCGTGTCGCCGTAGAAGCGGATCGCCTGCTCAAGGTCACGCGTCGGTACCCCGACGAAGTCCACCCCTGTCACCAGCTGCGCATCGGTCATCGTCACGTCCCTCAGATCGTATGTCTCGGCCCGGAGATCGTGCGTCTCGGCCCGGAGATCGTGCGTCTCGGCCCGGAGATCGTGCGTCTCGGCCCGGAGATCGTATGTCTCGGTCCGTAGATCGTGCGTCTCGGTCCGTAGATCGCGCTGCGCCCGACGATACCCGGAGCGATCACAGACGTCGATCATGGCGAGCAAGCACATTCGCGTCAGCGGCGGAGCTCCGACCGGTAACGTCGCCTCCCGGATGCCGCCCCGCCTGCCAGCGCTGCTCGCCGAACCGCCTCGCGCCGGCATCCCGCTGTGGCTGACCGGCGGCGCGATCTTCGACGGCACCGGATCGGCCGCTCGTCCCGGCGTGGCCGTGCTCGTCCGCGACGGCGTGATCGCGGCGATCGCGCCGGCCGGCGAGCCACCGCCGGCGGACGCGGACGTGATCGAGCTCGATGGGCGCACGCTGCTGCCCGGGCTGATCGACGCCCACGCCCATGTCAGGGCGGAGCTGCCCGTGCCCGACCCGGGCGCCGAGCCGTTGCTGCCCAACACGCGTGGGCACTTCATCGCGGCCGACCTGCGTGAGACGCTGCGGCGGGGGATCACGACCGTTCGCGACGTCGGCTCCTACGACGACATCGTGTTCGAGGCCCGCCAGGCGATGCGCTACGGCGCGTTCCGCGGACCGCGTCTGCTGACCTGCGGCGCGATCGTCTCCGCGACGGCGCCCGGCGGCCGTTGGTTTCCGGGGATGTACCGCGAGGCCGACGGTCCCGACGACGTGCGCCGCGCGGTCCGCGAGCAGCTGCGGCGCGGTGCCGACTTCATCAAGGTGATGACGACGGGGGCGCGCAGCGTCGAGCTGGAGGACCCCGATCCGGCCCAGATGACCCGCGAGGAGGTCGCGACGCTCGTCGAGGAGACACATCGCCAGGGCTACCGAACTGCCGCCCATGCCGAGGGGCTGGCCGGCACCGAGCTCGCGATCCTCCAGGGAATCGACACGATCGAGCACGGCATCTACCTCAACCAGCGTCCCGACCTGCTGGGGCGAATGGCCGCGTCGGGTCAGGTGCTGGTGCCGACCCTGTCGTGCTTCTACGGCGTCGCCGGCCTCGACCATCAGATCGGCATCGACGACGGCGCGATCGACGAGCCCAACGCCCGCGACCGGGTCGGCGTCGCCTACTCGCCCTGCCACGGCCCCGAGCGCCCGTGGACGCCGTTGCTCGTGCAGCTCGCGCACTACAACCTGCGCCAGGCCGACCTGACCCTGCGGGCCGCGCTCGCGGCCGGGGTGACCGTCGCCGCCGGACACGACTGGCACCCCTTCTGGGATCACGCGCTCGAGCTGCGGCGGATGATCGCGCACGGCATGACCCCCGCCCAGTCGCTTGCGGCCGCCACCGCCGGCGCCGCCTACGCGCTGGGGATCGGCGAACACGTCGGCACGATCGCCGCCGGCAAGGTCGCCGACCTCGTTGTGTTCGACGGTGACCCGCTCGCAGAGCCAGCGCTGCTCAGCCGCCGTGACGCGATCTGGCTGGTGCTGCAGAGCGGCGCCCCGGTCGCGGGCGCGGCGCTCGAACCGGCGCAACTGCGCACCGGCGCCGCGCCGGAACCGGCCGCAACGAGTCACTCGTCGTCGAGTAGCGGCACCCAATCCTCGACCGCCTGCCCAACCAGCGTCCCGCGTGAGATCGCCGTCGCGCCGAACCGGTCACGCAGATCATCGAGCGCATGGTCGAGCCCCGCGGACCGGTCGAACGGCAGCGCCAGCTGAATCGCCGCCGCGTCGCACAGGTTCGTGAGCGAGATCCCGATCAGTGTCAGACCGCGCCCGGCGATCGTCGCTGCGGCGGCCCGCAGCAGCCCACGCGCGACGCTGAGCAGCGTCGCCGTTCGGGTCGTCGCCTGGGCGATCGTGTGGGACCGAGTCGCCCGCGTGTAGTCGGCAAACCGTAGTCGTAGTACGACCGTGCGGCACGCGCGACCGGCGGCGCGCATCCGGCGCGTGACGCGATCGACGAGCGTCATCAGCGCCGCGTCGATCTCGCCCGGCTCTCGCGGACGGTTGCCCAACGCCCGCTGGGCGCCGATCGACCGGCGGCGGCGGCGGGCCCGCACCGCCCGGGGATCGCGGTTGTGGGCGAGCGCATGCAGCTGCCGGCCCATGCCCCGGCCGACAAGGCCGATCAGCACCCGCTCGTCCAGCCGCGCCACCTCGCCGACGGTCGTGATCCCCTCGGCGTGGAGCTTCTCAGCCGTCACCCGGCCGACGCCCCACAGCCGCGTCACTGGCAACGGGTGCAGGAACTCCAACTCGGTGCCGGCGGCAACGATCAGCAACCCGTCCGGCTTCGCCACGGCACTCGCCACCTTCGCGAGAAACTTCGTGGACGCCAGCCCGACCGTGATCGCCAGCCCGACCTCGGCGCGGACCTCCGATCGCAATCGGTGGCCGATCTCGAGCGGGGTGCCCAGGATGTGACCGAGACCGCGCACATCCAGGAACGCCTCGTCGATCGACAGCGCCTCGACGACCGGCGCCATCCGGCGGAAGATCTCGAACACCGCCTTGCTCGCCGCGGTGTACGCCGCGAAGCGAGGCTTGACGACGACCGCCTCGGGGCACAGCGCGCGGGCCCGGGCCCCTCCCATCGCAGTCCGGATCCCGCGCGCCTTCGCCTCGTAGCTGGCGGCCAGCACCACCCCGCCGCCGACGACCACCGGCCGGCCGCGCAGGCTGGGATCGTCGCGCTGCTCGACCGACGCATAGAACGCGTCGAGGTCGGCGTGGATGATCGCCGGGCCGTCAGCGGACACGAACACATGTTCGCAACGGGTGCGGACGGATCAAGCGCTCGTGGCCTCGGCCTCGGTGTCCGGGCGCCGGCTCGCCCGCGCCGAGTCGTCCGGACCCGTGATAAGCCGCTCGTGTGGTCGCTTTTGCCTATCTGATTGGCAATATCGACCAAGTCGCGCGTCGGTCGGCCCCTCGGGACCCCCACGGCCTCGGGCTCCAAGGCCACCGGAACCCCCACGGCCCCCTCGGGACCCCCACGGCCTCGGGCTCCACGGCCACCGGAACCCCCACGGCCCCCTCGGGACCCCCATGGACCCCCACGGCCCCCCTCGGGACCCCCACGGCCGCCGGAACCCCCACGGCCCCCTCGGGACCCCCACGGCCGCCGGAACCCTACGGCCAGCGGGGACCCTTACCGCCACGGACAGCGCCAACGCTCGATCACGACCGCGATCGGGACTTCGGCCACCGCCGGCGTGCGTCAGGCGGCAGTCCGCGCCAGGTCCCGACCGTCCCGCTTGGCCGCGTACAGCGCGATGTCAGCTCGGCCGATGACCGACTCGACCGACTCGGTGCGGCGCTGGACGGCGAGACCGGCGGAGCAGGTCTGCTCGTGGGTGACGGCACTCCGCAGGCGCTCGATCACCTCGACCGCGGCCGACTCGCCGCAGCCGGAGAGCAGCAGGCCGAACTCCTCGCCGCCGAGGCGGGCGAGCAGGTCGCCCTCGCGGATGTACTCAGACCAGGCGGCCGCGGTCGCGCGCAACACCGAGTCGCCGGCGAGGTGGCCGTGGGTGTCGTTGAACTGCTTGAAGTTGTCGAGATCGAAGATCGCGATCGCCACCGGCTCGCGATGGAGGATCGCCTGCTCGATGCGGGCGTCCCAGGCGCGGCGGTTGGGCAGACCGGTGAGCGCGTCGGTCGTCGCGATCCCGGCCAGATGGGCGAACTGGTCGGCGCGGCTGAGCAGCAGCGCCGCTTCGTGGGTGAGCAGGCCGACCGCCGACACGTGTGACGCCGCCTCGGTCAGCACCTCCTGCCAGCCGACGATCAGCATCCCGACCGGCTCCGAGCCGCGGCGCAGCAGCGGCTGGTACAGGACCGTCTCCGGGAAGCCACCTGCCGACCACATGTCCAGCGCCATCAGGCGCTCGGGATCGACCCGGCTGAGCATCCGCCGGCGACCGTCGGCGAGCACCTTGCCGAGCGGGCTGCCGGCCGGCAGCGTCGTGTCGAGCAGGCTGCGAGCGACGCCCGCCTCGGCGGTGACGCGGACGCTGGCGCCGGACGGGTCGGGCTCAAGCAGGATCGCGGCGGACGCGCCGGCGACTCGCAGCGCCGCCGCGCAGAGATCGCTGCGGACGTCGGCGGACGTGAACAGGTTGTGCACGACCGCGCCGACCTGCTCGATCATCGCGCGCTGGCGGCGTGCCTCGGCCGCATCGCGACGAGCTCGGGCGACGAGCTGCTGGGCGGTGACGCAGATGATCGCCGAGACCGCCAGCGGCAGTAACACCTGCACGAAGTCGCTGGAGGGGTATGCGGGCGGGCCGAGGATCGCCGGCGGCGCCGCGTAGAAGGCCGCGAGGGCGACGAGCATCGCCACCAGCTGCCCCAGGCCGTCGCCGTACAGCGCCGTCCAGAACACCGGGACCAGCGCGACCAGGCCGTAGGCGGACACCGGCTCGCCGGGCACCGACACGCGCAGCAACCCGATCCCGGCCAGCAGCACGAGGCTGCTCGGGACATCGCCGACGGCACGCGCGATCGCGCCGGCGTCGGTCCGCCGCAGCAACACCATCAGCAGCGACACGGTGGCGATCGCCGCGGCCGCGAGGTACGTGCGCAGGTCGATCGGATGCTGCGTCTGCGCCAGCCCCCAGGCCGCGACGACGACCACCACGAACGGCGCGCGGGGAGCCTGGACCCACAGCCATGCGCGCACGGTTGGCGAGAGCGGTCCACCCGGCCGCGCGCGACCCGAGTCCCGCGCCCACGCACGTCCCACTCCGATCACCGTCGTCGACTTGTCCGGACCGAAGTCCCCAGCCCTGGTCGCCACCTCGGTGGCTCGCCCCCCTCTGTGCCCGATCGACCGGCGCGCGATCCCCCCGATCACGCTTCCGATACTCCGACGTAAACCCCTGGTCCACGTCCCCCTTGCGCATAGCTTACCTCCGAGATCCGAAGTCGCGCAAGGGGATCGCGGCGAATTTACGCACCGACAAGCTGATTATCGTGTGGCCTGGATCAGTGCGCCGCACGCGCGAGATCGCGTCCCGCCGCCTTGGCGTCGTACAACGCCTGTCGGCGCGGCGGACCACGGATTCGATCGGCTCGCCGGAGCGGCGCTGCGCCAACCCGACACAACAGGTCTGGCCGTGGGTCACGGACAGCCGCAGCCGCTCGGCGATCTCGTACGCGGACTCGAGCTCGTGTCGCGATCAGGGCCGTGCGTGGCTAAAGCGACCGATCTCTAACGATCAGGCGGCGGATCTCGAGGCCAGACGAGCGGCTCGGTCGCGTCGTCGTCCGGCGCGGAGTCGCGATCGGGTAGCCATTCCGGCGTGGGCCGGCGGCGACGCACGAGCGGTTCGGTCGCGTCCGCGCTGGGATCCGTGATCGGCTCGGTCGGCGGCGGCCCCGGCGGCGACGAGATGTCCGCATCCGGCTCGGCGGAATCCGCGTGCCGATTCGGGCCCCGCGTCCGCGTCACGCGCGTGTCGGCCTCCGAGAGGTCGACGGTCGGCGGCCGCCCGCGTGTCGGCGGGTCGGCGGTGCGCGGATGCGCCGGCGCCGGGCGGCCGGCGCCGGCCTGCGCGGACGGCTGCGGCCATGCCGGGGTGGGGGGGCCGGGCGACGGCGGTGACTGCGGAGCGACGCCGTCGGGACCATCACCGGGATCGCCGCCGGACGGCTTCGGCGGCACCGAGGCGCCGGCGGTCGCGACGTCGCCCGGATAGGTCACGCGCGCGCGCCAGAGGAACCAGCCGGCGGCCAGCAGCGACCCGAGCATGATCAGGAACGTGATCTGCAGGCCGTCGCCGGTGGCAGTCGAGACGGGGCCGACCGTATGAGTGCCGAGCGGCGCCTTCTGGGGCTCGAAGCCGGCGATCAGATCGGAGACGCCGCCGAACAGCAGCGGCGCGAGTGCCTGGGCGATCGAGCGCAGGAACGTGCGGGCGCTCTCGGCCCGTCCCCACAGGCCGGGAGGCATGATGTCCAGCCGCGCGGCGTCCAGCGGCGGGTTGGCGGCCGAGATCAGCGCAGTGCCGAGGAAGCAGAACGGCAGCGCGCTGGTGAGGCTGTCGGTCAAGATGCCGGGAATCAGCACGAGCCCGGCGGCGATGTTGCAGATCGCCGGGACCCAGACGCGCGCGGCGATGTGACCGGACTTCGTCAGCCGATCGGTCAGCGGACCACTCACCAACGTTCCGATCACCGCGCCGAGCACGAGCACCCCCAGCACCAACGTCGCGCTCGCCTGGCTGGCCTGGAAGTGGCCGCGCACGAACACGACCGCGAACGTCTCCAGTCCCGCGAAGAAGTAGTACCCGAGCGACGAGCTGATGATCAGCAGCACGTTGGTCGGGATCTTCAGGATGTAGCGGATCGAGTCGGTCAGCGACATCCGACCCGGGTTGCGGTACAGGATCAGCCGCGGGTCGGGCTTGTACCCCTGCTCCTGAGCCATTTGGTAGGCGAGATCTTGGTCTTCGGGAAGCGCCGCCGGCGAGGACTCGTCCGCGTCTTCTACGGGCGTCCGCCGGTCATAGCCCTCGAGCTCGGTGGTGCCCCGCTCGAGTCGGCTCTGGCCGCCGCGCATCGGCTCCGGCACGGTACGCCACAGCGAACGCGCCAGGAACAGCCCCGGGATCGCCAGCACCCAGAACGCCGCCTGCCACGAGATCGCGTTCGCGATCGTGCCGCACAGGATGAATCCGACCGCCGTCCCACCGATCTCGCCGGTCAGGATGTACCCGTAGACGCGCGCGCGCTCGTGCGACGGGAAGTAGTCGCCGGTCAGCGACGCGATCGCCGGGCCGGCCGTGGCCGACACCAGGCCGAGCAGCACGCGGCTGAGCAACAGCGTGCCGTACGAGCCCGCCAGCGCGCCGAGCATCGTCGTGATGCTCCACAGCACGATCGAGACCGACAGCATCGGGATCCGCTTGGCCTTGTCGACCAGGAGGCCGATCGGCAGCACCGCGAACGCCGACACCAGCAGCGTGACCGTGTTCAGCAGCCCGATCTCGGTGTTGTGGATGTGGAGCGACTGCTCCATTGTCGGCGCGACCGCGCCGACGGTCGAGATCTGCGCGCTCGACAGCGCCAGCACGCAGCCGAACAGCACGACCACCCGGGTCCGTGCCGGACCGCCGACGGCGTGCTCGACGTGGCCGCGGATCAGGCTCCAGAACCAATCCAGGCCCTGTACCGATGCCGATGCGGCGCGCCGGGAGCTGCTCATCGCGTCCATGTAGGCCAACACTTTCGCACGCCGGCGACCCAACTCCGCGTGCCGCCCGAGTCACGCCCGACGCCCTTGAGTCAGCGCGCGTCGCGGAGCACGCGCAAGCCGCGAGTCAGCCGCTGTGCTCGAGCTGCTCGATATTGATCGAGTTGGCCGGGGCGGTGATCGTGAACGACTTGTTGTAGTCCGAGAACGTCACCTTGCCGGTCTGACCGCCGCTGTTCTTGCTGACCTCCAGCGGATACGGCTTGCCGGTCGTGGCGACGTACATCGTGCCGCCCTTGCTGGACGTCACGGCGACCACCGGCTGGCCGCCGAGCGTCGAGCTGGCTCCCTTGGTCAGCGTCCCGTGCCCCTGGGTCAGCGAGCCCATCAGGGTCTTGATCGACGTCAGCGGGCCCAAGCTTGCGAAGCTGCCGTTGCTCGAGCTTGCCTTCAGCCACTTGCCCTTGAACAGCTCAGCCGCGGCCTGCGTGTGCGCGAACTTCAGCAGAAACGCCTGGTCTGGCTGGATGTAGAAGCTACCGCCGATATCGACCAGCTTGAAGCTCGCCGAGCCCTCGGAGATCGTACCTGAGGCCCCTTTGCCCGCCACGATCTCCAGGTTCAGGCCGATCGACTGAGCGCTGCTCTTGATCGCGCCGGCAACGTGCAGGCTGGTGGCCGCCTTCGCGGTCGTGATCGCGGTGTCGAAGATCTGATCCGCCGACTTCGAGGCGATCCCGTTGCTCGCCGAGCTACTCGTGCTCGCCGAGCTACTCGTGCCCGTCGACCCGCCGGAGCTGCCTCCACAGGCTGAGATGGCGACGGCCGCCGCGGCGGCGACCGCCACGGCTGACGCAGCTCTCGTGATCGAGATCGGCCCGTTCGGTGCCGGCTTGCTCGTACTCTTCGCCATCAGATGGCCCCTCTGTTGCAGTTGTGCCGCGTGACCGAGCTGCTCGGCACCGCGACCGTGACCGGATGGTCGTGCGCGGCGGCAGCGACACGCGCAGCCACTATCCCAGTCAACATTACGCCCCGCACCGCTTCCCAGCGTATCGGCCCGTCCGGCCGTCGCCTGGTAAGCGGTCCGAGGCAACGACTCACATCAGGACGATCGTCCGCCCCTCGTGCACGAGCACACGGTCGTCCAGGTGCCAGCGCAGCGCCCGCGCCAGCGTGACGCGCTCCACGTCGCGGCCGACGCGGATCAGATCCTCGACCGAGTAATCGTGGCCGACGCGCTGCACGTCCTGATCGATGATCGGACCTTCGTCGAGATCCTCGGTGACGTAATGAGCGGTCGCTCCGATCAGCTTCACGCCCCGCTCGTAGGCCCGTTGATACGGCCCCGCGCCCGCGAACGCGGGCAGGAACGAGTGGTGGATGTTGATCACCGGACAGCCGACCCGGCGCAGGAAATCGCCGGACAGGATCTGCATGTACCGGGCGAGCACGACGACGTCGGCGCCGCCGTCGATGATCTCCAGCTGCCGACGCTCGGCGACGGGCTTGGTGTCACGTGTGACCGGGACATAGTGGTACGGGATCCCGATCGCCTCGACGTCGGTCCGGAAGTCCTCGTGGTTGGAGATCACCCCGAGCAGATCCATATTGAGCTCGCCGCGGCGGTGGCGCCACAACAGATCGGCCAGGCAGTGATCCTCCCGGGACGCCATCACGTAGGCCCGCTTCGCTTCGCCTTCGTAGCTGATCCGCCAGGTCATCTGAAAGCGATCGGCCAACACCGAGAAATCGGACTCGAACGCCGCCCGCCGCTCGGCATCCTCGGCCAGCCCCTCGAGATAGAGCGCGACCCGCATGAAGAACGAGCCGTGCGCAGGGTGCGTCGAGTACTGGGCCGAGGTGACGATGTTGGCATCGTGGCCGACGAGGAAGTTGCCGACCGCGGCCACGATCCCCGGCCCGTCCGGGCACGAGATCAGCAGCCGCGCGGAGTGAGTGGCGCCCTGCCCGGCGCCGGCGGTGGATTGGGTCGAGGACATAGCGGCGCAGCATACGCGCGTGCACCAATTCGTTCAATGCCGCGCGCGGTGGCGGTGCGGCGTTCAGCCGTCCAGTCTGAGCGCGAGCTGCTCGAGCGGCTGGCTGACGGTCGACTCGGGATCGGATCCCGGGCGGCGACGTCCGGCCCGGCGCCAGTGCCCGACGATCTGGGCGGCGTTCGCGTGACGCCAGCCGGCAGCGCGTGAGATCGGATTGAAGGAGACGACGCCGTCGCGGATCTCAAGCACCTCGCCGTACACGACCCGGCCCCCGATCGATGCCTTGACGATGTCACCCGCGGCGATGCCGTCGATCCTCATCTCGCGTCATACGGTAGGAGCTTCTCGCCGGCGTTCACGCGCCGGGGAACGGATCCGTTCGTTGCCCAAGCCGACATCGGGTAGGACACTGGAGAGATACCGATCGCCACCAAGGAGCCCAATCGATGCGCGCACTCGTACTCAACTCATTCGATGGAATCGACGGACTCGAGTTGTCGGAAGTGCCCGACCCCGAGCCGGGCGAGGGCGAGGTGCCGGTCACGATCCGCGCCGCCGCGCTCGGCGTGTGGGACCTGTCGGGCGCTCAGGGCGCGTTCAAGGACATCGGCGGCGCCACGGAGTTCCCGCAGATCCAGGGCTGGGACTTCGCCGGCGAGACCGACCGGGGCGAGCGCGTATTCGGCTTCGTCGCCCCGCCGTTCATGGGCATCGGGTCGTTCGCCGAGAAGCTGTCGGTGCCGCCCGCGGTGCTCGCCGGGCTGCCCGAGTCGATCAGCTTCGAGGACGGAGCGGCGTTTCCCGTGACCGCGCTGACCGCGCGGCTGATGGTCAACTCCGCGCACATCTCGCAGGATGACCTCGTACTCGTGACCGGTGCCGCGGGGATGGTCGGCGGCTCGGCGCTGCAGCAGGCGGTCGCCGCAAAGGCACGGGTGGTGGCGGCGGTCCGCGCCGAGGACGCGGACGCCGCCCGCAAGCTCGGTGCCGAAGCGGTGGTGCAAACCGGTCCCGACCTCGAGGCCGAGGTGCGTGAGCAGTTCACCGACGGCGTCGACGCCTGTCTGGACACGATCGGGCTCGGCGACGCGGGGCTCGTCTGCGTGCGCGACGGCGGCGCGTTCGTCACCTCGGTCCCCAACGCGGTTCCCAAGGCGGCCCGCGGCATCTACCCGGGCACGATCGGGGTGCAGCCCGACGGTCCGTCGCTGGCGCAGCTGGCTACGCGCGTGACCGACGGCGAGCTGACGATCCGCGTCGCCGAGACGCTGCCGCTCGAGCAGTTCAAGCGGGGCTACGAGCTGCTCGCGGGCGGCGGCGTGCGGGGCAAGATCGTGTTCACGATGTAACCGCCGCGGGTCGGATCCGACTTGCGGGCTCATCACGGAAGTGGCAGGCGGCGCGGCGCGGACCGGTCCCAACCGGTTCAAGTGCCGGCGCCTGCTCACGGCAGATCTGCTGGACGAGCGGGCAGACGGGCGCGTACGGGCAGCCACCGGTCAGCGGTGGCGTCGAGCTGCGCTCCTGTGCCGGCGTCGCGGGCACCGCGGTCGCGAGCGGCGACCCCGCCCGAGCGTCGGCCGGAGCCACCGCAGCGCCCGCGAGGACACCCGGAGCCGCCGCCGGGCGCAGCCGCGGCACCGCGTCGAGCAGCGCCCGCGTGTAGGGGTGGCGCGGGTCGTCGAACAGCTCCGCGGTCGTCGCGGTCTCGACCAGCCGACCCAGGTACATGACCGCGACCGTTTCGCACAGCACCCGGATCACCGCGAGGTTGTGCGAGATCAGCAGCAGCCCGATGTCCAGCTCCGTCCGCAGCTGTGCGAACACCCGCAGCACGGTCGCCTGCACGGACACGTCGAGCGCGGACACCGGTTCGTCGGCGATCACGATCCTCGGCTCGGCGGCGAGCGCCCGCGCGATCGCGATCCGCTGACGCTGCCCGCCGGAGAACGCCGCCGGGTAGCGGTCCAGCGCAGTCCCGGGCAACCCGACGAGCTCGAGCAGCTCGAGCGCGCGGGCTCGTTCGGCGCCGCTCGCCAGGCCGTGGACGTGCAGCAGCTCGGTCAGCATCGAGCCCACCCGCCGGCGCGGGTTCAGCGACCCGAACGGATCCTGGAAGACCATCTGCACCGCGCGGCGTTGCGCGACCGAGCGCCGCCGCGGCAGCCGCTGCCCGTCCAGCAGCACAACGCCTGAGGCAGGCGTCAGCAGGCCGCAGAGGACGCGCGCGACGGTCGTCTTGCCGGAGCCGGACTCGCCGACGAGCCCGACCGCGGCGCCGGCGTCGACCGCCAGCGAGACGTCGTCGACCGCGACATGTTCGCCGAACGCGACCGTGATCCGATCCGCCGCGAGTGTCGTCACGGGGCCGGCACGAGGTCGTGGTGCAAACAGGCGACCCACCGCTCCGCACCGATCGGCTCAAACGGGATCTCCGCAACCGAGCACTCGGGGCCGGCGAGCGGACAGCGTGGCGCGAACGGGCAGCCCGGCGGCAGCGAGCCGGGCTCCGGGACCATGCCGGGGATCGGCTCCGGCATCGCGCGCGAGCTGTCGAGGTCGACGACCGCCTCCAGCAGTCCGCGCGTGTACGGATGGCGCGGGCGATCGAGGATCGCCGCGGTTGGCCCGGTCTCGACGATTCTGCCCGCGTACATGACCGAGACCTGCTCGCACACCTGGCGGATCACGGCCAGGTCGTGCGAGACGAACACCACCGCCAGCGAGAGCCGGTGGCGCAGCTCCCCGATCAGCGCCAGCACCTGTGCCTGGACGGTCACGTCCAGCGCCGTCGTCGGCTCGTCGCACAACAGCGCCGCGGGCTGCGCGGCCAGCGCGACCGCGAGCATCGCGCGCTGGCGCATCCCGCCCGACAGCTCGTGGGGATAGCTGCGCGCCCGCCACGCGGGGTCACGGATCCCGACGAGCTCCAGCAGCTCGAGCGTCCGCGCTCGCGTGTCGGCGCGGCCGAGCCCGGCGACATGCTGGGCCACCTCGGCGATCTGCGATCCCACCGTCCGCACCGGGTCAAGCGCCGAGGCGGCGTCCTGGAAGACGAGCGCGATCCGGCCGCGGCGCAGCGTCCGCGCGCGCCGGCCCTCGAACGGCAGCGGCTGGCCGTCGAGCACGACCGTGCCGGCGTCGGCCGAGGCGACACGCGGCAGCAGCGCCATCGTCGCCCGCAGCGTCATCGACTTGCCCGAGCCCGACTCGCCGACGAGCCCGATCGCCTCACCGTGAGCGGCAGCGAACGAGACGTCGTGGACGACCTCGGCGCGTCCGCCGGCCGCCGGCACGGTCACCGTCAGCCCCTGTACCTGCAGACCCGAGCCGTTTGCCGGGGATCCCGGATCGGTCATCGCGGCCGCAACGCGTCGGCGAGGCCATCGCCGATCAGCGACAGCGACAGGCCGGTGATCGCCACCGCCAGGCCGGGGATCGTCGACAGCGTCCAGTGGGTCGTCAGGAACTCCTGCCCCTCGGAGATCATCGTGCCCCAGTCGGGCGTCGGCGGCTGCACACCGAGGCCGAGGTAGCCGAGCGTGACGATCGCGACGATCACCAGCACGACGTCGCTCATGATGTAGACGATCGCCTGGCTGACGGTGTTGGGCAGGACGTGGCGCAGGAGGATCCGTGCGTCCGAGAGGCCCCCGAGCTTGGCGGCGGCGACGTAGTCGGACTCACGCACGACGAGTGTCGTCGAGCGCACGGTGCGGGCATAGACGACCCAATCGACGATCGCGAACGCGATGTAGATCCCGCGCGTGCCGGGGCCGACGACGAACACGAGCGAGATGATCAGCACGTAGAACGGGAACGCGACAAGGATGTCGACGATCCGCATCACGACGGTGTCCAACAGTCCGCCGTAGTAGCCCGCCAGGGTGCCGATCGCGGTGCCGAAGAAGAACGGGAACAGGACCGCCAGCACGCCGACCCGCAGGTCGGTCCGGCCGGCGTCGAGCAGCCGCGTCAGCTCGTCGCGGCCGAGCTGGTCGGTGCCCAGCCAGTGCGCGCCGGACGGTCCGGCGAGGATGTTCGCGGTGTCCTGCTGGTTGGGCGAGTAGCCGGTCAGCAACGGCCCGATCAACACCGCGCCGACGATCGCCGCCAACAGGATCAGGCCGGCGACCAAGGCCGGTGACTGACCCAGCCGGCGCCAGGCCGAGGGGCCACGGCCGAACGCCTGAGCCGGGACGCTCACCGCGGTCATCGCAGGCGGATCCTCGGATCCAGGCGCGCCGCCAGCAGGTCGGTGATCAGGTTGACGATCACGACCGCCACGGCCAGCAGCAGCGTGATCCCCTGCACCGTCGGGAAATCCCGGTTCTGGATCGCCTGCAGCAGCAGCGAGCCGACGCCGTTGAGCGCGAACACGTTCTCGACGATCACGGTCGAGCCCAGCAGGTAGGCGATGTTCAGGCCGAGCAGCGTGACCGTCGGGACCGCCGCGTTGCGGGCGACGTGGACGAACAGCACCCGGGACTCGCGCAACCCGTTGCCGCGCGCGGCGGCGACAAAGTCGGCGTCGAGCACCTCCAGCATGCCGACGCGCAGACTGCGGATCAGCAGCGGCACGATCGCCAGCGCGGCCGTCACCCCGGGCAGGATCAGCGACTCCAGGTGGCCGCCGAAGCCCGTGCCGTAGCCGCCGACGGGCAACAGCTTGAGGTTGACCGCGAAGATCTCGATCAGCACGATCCCGAACCAGAACGACGGCAGCCCAAGCCCCAGCACGGAGAAGCCGCGGACCGCCTGGTCGGCGAACGAATCGCGGCGCGACGCGGCCAGCGCCGCCAGCGGGACGGTGATCAGGATCGCGAAGATCACCGCCACCGCGACCAGCAGCGCGGTCTGCCCGACCCGCGGTCCGACCAGCGAGGTGACGCTCTTGCCGTAGACGAACGAGGTGCCGAGATCGCCGTGGACGACCTGCTGCGCGTAGCGCCAGAACTGGCTGGGCAACGATGCGTCGAGCCCCCACTGGTGTTCGAGCGCGTGCAGCTGAGCGGGCGTCGCGCGCTGGCCGAGGACCTGCTCGGCGGGGTTGCCGGGCGCGGCGTGCAGCAGCAGGAAGGTCGCGATCGTCACGCCGATCAGGACCAGCACTGCGCCCAGTAGCCGGCGGGCGGTGTAGGACCACCCGGCACCCATCGCCCGGCGCGGCCGCCCGGTCAGCGGCAGCCGCAGTCCGAGGCTCAGTCCAGCCACACGTCTGCGAGCCGGTAGGCGCCGCCGGGATTGACAGCGAAGCCGTTGACTTTCTTGGAGGTGGCGTAGATGTACGGCGGATAGTCGAGCGCCACGAACGGCGCGTCCTGCGCGACCTGAGCCTGAATCTTGGCGTAGAGCTGCTTGCGCTTGGTCGTGTCGAACTCCGCCTCAGCCTGGTGCACGAGCGAGATCACCGCCGGGTTGTCGTAGCTGGACCAGTAGGACTTCGAGCCGCCCGACTTGTAATCGGTCTCGAACGACGCCATCTCGTCGGGATCGGAGATGTCGTTGATCGCGTAGTCGATGAACATGTCGTAGTCGTACTTCTGGAACGTCGTCTCGAACGCCGCGTGATCGAGCGTGGTGATCGAGACCTTGATCCCGATCTTGGCCAGGTCGGCCTGGATGATCTGCGCGAACTCGGCGTAGGTCTGGTCCCCGCCGGAGACCAACAGCTTGGTCGAGAAGCCATGCGGGTACGCGGACTTGGCCAGCTCGGACTTGGCGTTGGCCACGCTGTAGGCGAGCACCGGCGTGCCGGCGTCGTAGTACTCGAGGCTCGGCGGGAAGAACGAGCCGCCCGGCTTGGAGGTGCCGAAGCTCGCCGCCTGGACGAGCCCGGGGCGATTGATCGCGTAGGTGATCGCCCGGCGGACGTGAACGTCCTTGAAGTATGCGACCTGCTCGTTGAAGACGAGCAGGTCGACCTGCCAGGCCGGGAACTCGCTGACATTGACGGCGCCGTTGGACTTCAGCTGGCTGACGTTGGCGGGCGGCACCGAATCGGCGATCTGGGCCTGTCCGCTGGTGACCTGCAGGACCCGCTGGTTGTCGTCGGTCACGTAGTTGATCGTGACGCTGTCGACGTACGGCTTGCCCGTCTGCCAGTAGCTCGGGTTGGGCTTCAGCGTCAGGTTGGAGTCCGGGGTCCACGACGACAGCGTGAACGGGCCGGTGCCGACCGGTGACTGGAAGAACGCCTTCTCGGACTTGCCGCCGAAGTTCGCCGGCAGGATCGCGTTGGCGAACACCGACATGTCGGATTCGAACGGGGCCCACGGGGTCTTGAGCTTCATCACGACCGTGCTCGAGCCCTGCGCCGTGACGGACTTGATCGCGAAGTCCAGGAACGACAGCGGGCCAACGCTGTTGGCGGCCTCGCGCTTGATCGAGAACACGACGTCATCGGCGGTCAGCGGCTTGCCGTCGGAGAACTTGACGCCGGGACGCAAGTCGAAGGTCCAGGTCAGGTGGTCCTTGCTGGTCGTGAACGACTTCGCCAGCCACAGCGCCAGCGTGCCGTCGGGATTGGTGATGAACAGCGGCTCGAAGATCTGGTTCAGCGTGTAGATGTCGCCGGCGATGATCGTGTTGGCGGGATCGAGCGTGGTCGGCGCGACGCTGCGCGCGAACACGAGGTCTCCGCCCTTCTTCGGCGTGCCCGACGCGGCACCGGTGCTGCTGGACACCGACGACGAACTGCTGCTGCTGCTGCTCTTGCTGGACGATCCGCCGCAGGCGGCGAGCAGCGCGCTGAGGCCGAACACGGCCGCACCGCCTTCGCCGCCGCGGATCAGCAGGTCACGACGGGTCAGTTCACTCAGTCGATAGGGCATGAGCGCGAGCTTTCGGTCGACATCAGCACGGGAGAAGTGGGGAATTATCAGGCACAACCGCTCTGGATCCAAATTGGTGTCCATAGCGGGCCTCCGCGCGCCCGCGGATTCACGCCATACATGATAAAGTCAATTGAGTTCGTAGGGTTAGTTCGGCTCGCGACCCACGGGCCCGACCGACCCAGATGAACATTTCCCCTCCCGCTCCGGTCGGATCGGTACCACCACCGATCCGGCCGCTGCGGCGCCGGGCCGCGTCCACCCCACGGAGCAGCCGCATCAGACCTGAGTCGTACGGCGCGTGATCCAAGATCAGCCCGTGGGTCGTTGTGCGGACGACCGGCGGAACCTAGATTCCGCGGTGATGACCACAGCCACGAGCTCACCCCGGCAGCCGACAGCTCGCGACGCGCTGGCGAAGGTCCCCGAGATCACGCTCGTCTTCTGGTTGCTGAAGCTGCTGAGCACCGGCATCGGCGAGGTGGTCTCCGACTACGCGGGCAGCGTGTCGACCACCTACGGCGCGATCGTCATCACGGCGGGATTCGCGCTCGCGATGTGGCTGCAGCTACGTCAGCCCGCTTACCGCGCTGCCTACTACTGGGCGGCCGTGCTCGCGGTTGCGGTGTTCGGGACGATGGTTGCCGACGGGGTTCATGGCGATCTCGGATTCGGCTACGCGGTCACGACGCCGATGTTCGCGGTGATCACCGCGCTGGTCTTTCTGTGGTGGTACCGCAGCGAGGGTACGCTCTCGATCCATACGATCGACACGCCCCGCCGTGAGCGGTTCTATTGGGCCGCGGTATTCGCCACGTTCGCCCTGGGGACCGCCGCCGGCGACTTCACTGCGACGACGCTGAACCTCGGCTACATGGACTCGGTCCTGCTGTTCGCCGGCGTGATCTGCATCCCGGCGATCGGCTGGTGGCGCTTGGACCTGAACCCGATCGTCGGGTTCTGGTTCGCGTACGTGATCACGCGGCCGCTCGGTGCCTCGTTCTCGGACTGGTTCTCGAAGCCGGCCTCGATCACGGGGCTCGGCCTGGGCAACGGCACGGTCGCGTTGCTCGGGATGCTCGTGTTCGTCCCGATCGTCGCCTGGGTCGCGATCACCAAGCTGGACATCCAGCCGGGGCACGGTCCCCATCCCCATCCGCACGCGCAGCGCGACGCGGAGCATGCGGCTGCGCACGGCGCGCCGGTGCTCGCGCCCGAAGCCGAGTAGCCGCCACAATCGTGGGTCTGATGAGCGCTCGCCCCGACGAGGCGCTGACGCGGTGGTTGCTGCCACGGACGGCCCGTGCCGCTGAGCTCGCCGCACGCCACGAGACGGTCGTCGACGTCGCGCTCGCGGTCCTGATCGCGGCAGCGAGCTTCGTCGGGCTGGCGATCCAGGACCGGCTCGGGCACCCGGACACGATCGTCTTCTGCGTCTTGCTGTGCGCGCCGCTGACCATCCGGGGACGCAGCCGCTCGCTGTGCTTCGCGCTCGTCGCCGCCGTCGCCGGTGCGCAGTGGCTCACCTCGACCCCGCAGATCGCGGACGTCTCGGTGCTCGTGGCGCTCTACTGGCTCGCGCTCGACGGACCGCCCGCGGCGATCATCGCCGCCGGGATCGCGACCGAGGCCGGCGCGGTCATGGCCGCGGCGAAGTGGTCGCCGGCCGACGTCATCAAGTACTGGATCGGGCTGTCCGCACTCGGCGTCGCCAGCGCCGTGCTCGGTGTGTCGATCCGCCAGCGCCGGGCGCTGCTGGCCTCGCTGCACGAGCGCGCAGCGCGGCTGGAGTTCGAACGTGACCAGGAGGGCCGGCTCGGCGCCGCGGCCGAGCGGGCCCGGATCGCGCGGGAGATGCATGACATCGTCTCGCACAACCTGACCGTCATGATCGGGCTGGCCGATGGGGCGACGTATGCGCTGCAGTCCTCGCCCGACACCGCCGGCTCGGCGATGCAGCGCGTGTCGGCAACCGGCCGTCAGGCGCTCGGCGAGATGCGCCGGCTGCTCGGCGTGTTGCGTGACGACCCGGCCGCCGAGCCGTTCGAGCCTCAGCCCGGACTGGACCGGCTCGACGACCTGCTGGCCAGGGTCGAGGCGGCCGGCGTGCCGGTCTCGATCGAGATCGAGGGCGATCCACACGAGCTCTCCGGCGGCGTCCAGCTGGCGGTGTTCCGGGTCGCCCAGGAGGCGCTGACGAACACCCTCAAACATGCCACCCGGCCGGCGACCGCCCGGCTGGCATTGCGGATCGCCGGTGGCCGCGTCGAACTGGTCGTCACCAACACCGGTCTCGAGACCGCCGGCCCGGGCTCCGGTGGTCGTGGGCTGCGGGGGATGCGTGAGCGCGCCGCCGCCTATGGGGGCACGCTCGAGGCGGGTCCACTGCCGCAGGGCGGCTGGCGCGTGTACCTCACCATCGCCGCCGACGTCGATGCGGCCGTCCGATGACCATCGGCATCCTGCTGGCCGACGACCAGGAGCTGATGCGGATGGGCTTTCGCATGGTGATCGACTCCCAACCCGATCTGGAAGTCATCGGCGAGGCGTCAAGCGGGCGCGAGGCGATCGACGCCACCGGGCGCCTGGCGCCCGATGTCGTCCTGATGGACGTGCGGATGCCCGAGTGCGACGGGGTCCAGGCGACCCGGACGATCGTCGAATCGGGCGCGGCGAGCCGCATCATCATCCTGACCACGTTCGACCTCGACGAGTATGTCTATGCGGGGTTGCGAGCGGGCGCAAGCGGCTTCCTGCTGAAGGACGCGCAGCCGGCCGAACTGCTGGCGGCGATTCGGGCCGTCGCATCCGGCGATGCGGTCGTCTCGCCGCGCGTCACCCGCCGGTTGCTGTCACGGCATGCGCACCGGCTGCCCGCCTCCGGCAGCCCGGAGCCGCGCCAGCGGGTGCTGCTGACAGCGCTCACCGCCCGTGAGCACGAGGTCATGCTCGAGGTCGGGCGCGGACTGAACAACGCCGAGATCGCCGTCAAGCTCGTGCTCTCGGAGGCGACGGTCAAGACGCACGTCGGGCGGATCCTCTCCAAGCTGGAACTGCGCGACCGCGTGCAGATCGTCGTGTTCGCGTACGAGACGGGCTTGATCACGCCGGCCGGCAGTTGACGGCGGCGCTTGCGACGAGGCATCACAGTACGGATGCCATCAGCGGCGCAACGGACCCCGCCATCGTCTCAGCGACCGGCGTGGGAAATCGCTTCCAGCTGTCGCAGGTGATCTCCCAACTCCGGTGTGGGGCCCACGCAGCGCGGACGGCTGTTGGTAGTTCAGCGCTCGTGCCCGACGCCGGGAGTGCCGCTGCGGTCCCGCCCCGCGTGAGCTTCATAGACTCGGTTGTGCACTCAACCTCCCTGACGAAAGGTGCATCTGATGTCAGCCAGCACGCCGTTGATTCCAGGCCCCGACCACCCGATCACGATCGAGCCCAGCTCTGCCCACGTCGTCGTCAAGGCCGGCGCCGCCGTGATCGCCGACAGCTCGAACGCGCTGACGCTGCACGAGGCGAGTTACGCACCCGTCTACTACGTGCCGTTCGCCGAAGTCGACTCGGAGCTGCTGGAGAGCTCGGACACGACCAGTTACTGCCCGTACAAGGGCGAGGCGTCGTACTACTCGGTCAGGACCGGCGACGGTCTGATCAAGGACGCGATCTGGTTCTACGACGAGCCCTACGACGCGGTCTCGAAGATCGCCGGGCACGTCGCGTTCTATCCCGACCGGGTGCAGATCGACGACAGCAAGGACTGATGTCAGATATGGCGACGGTCATGCTTCAGGCGTTACCGTTAGCCATGTGGCTATCACCGTCACGCAGCTGAAGACGTTCCTGGCGGTCGTCAGGGGCGGCTCCGTGACGGCCGCCGCCGAGGCGCTCGTGGTCTCGCAACCGTCCGTCTCCTCGGCGATCTCGTCGCTCGCCCGTGAGCTGGGCTGCGAGCTGTTTCAGCGGTCCGGCCGCGGTGTCGCGTTGACCGATGCCGGTGCCGCGTTCGCGCCGTACGCGGCCGATGTCGTCGGGCTGCTGTCGTCCGGGCGCCAGGCCGCTCGCGAGGCCGGGGAGGTCGAGGCCCGGCGGCTGCGCCTGATCGCCGTGACGACCGCGGCCGAGTCGTTCGTGCCGCCACTGATGCGCGCGTTCTCCGATCTGCATCCGGAGATCGAGCTGACGCTCGACGTCGGCAACCGCCAGACCGTGCTCACGCGGATCCAGAATCACGAGGCCGATGTCGCGATCCTCGGCCGCCCACCCGCCGACGAGCGGCTCGAGTCGCTGCCACTGGTCAGCAACGAGATCGTCTGCATCGCCGCGCCTGACGACCCGGCGGTTGGGCCCGCCGCTGTGCGAGCCGCCGAGCTCGGGGACCGCGCATGGCTCCTGCGCGAGCCCGGATCGGGCACGCGCGCGCTCAACGAGCGCTTTCTCGAGGAGCAGGGGATCGCCCCGCAGACGCTGACGCTCGGTTCCAACGGCGCGATCCGCCAGGCGGCCCGCGCCGGGCTGGGCGTCTCGCTGGTCTCCCGGGAGACGGTCGATGCAGAGCTCGAGTCGGGCCGGCTCGGCGAGATCCGGCTGCGCGACCGGCCGCCGGCGCGGACCTGGTTCGTCGTGCGCTCGGCGGTCGGCCCCGTGCGCGAGCTCGTGCGCGCGTTCGTCACGTTCGCCGCTGACGCCGAATCCCGGGCGTAGCCCGCTGCGCTGCTTTGCGTTTAAGCGTCCATATGAGTCGCTTTCTCGCTTCGGAGCGACGCGCGGCCCGCGGCGGCCGGCGGCCGGCGCGCGGCGGCCGGCGGCCGCTAGGACGAGGTCAGCGCGGGCGTCGGCATCGGCGCCTCGGTGCGGTCAACTGTCCCGTTGACGGTGCGGGCGACGTCGCCACCGACCGCGATCGCCGCCTTCGCGGTCACCAGGTGGTACATGATCAGCAGCTGCACGAGCGCCAGCGACTCGGAGCGGTGCAGGTCGGTGCCGATCGTGAACTCGCCGAGCCGGCGGGCGCGCAGGTGGGTGGCGAAGTGCATCCGCTCCCAGATCGCCTCTTCCACCGCCGCGGCGTGCTCGGCGCCGATCCGGCCCGAGATCCACAGGGTCTGGTGATCGTCGTGCTCGGTCAGCGTCAGGCCGTCCGGGCCGACCTCGACGAACTGTCCCAGCTCCGGGTGCGGCAGCCCGTCGGACAGCATCAGCTCTGCGTCCAGGTGCGTCTGGTTGCCGTCGAAGCTGTCGGGCTCGGCGAACGACACGACGATGTCGGCATACCGTTGCTGGGGCCGGATGAACTCCGCCGAATCGGGCTCACGCCGGTCCAGCTCGGTGAGCACCTGATCGGTCGTGTAACCGCGCCGGGAGCAGTCGCGCTGGACCTTCCAGCGGCGGCGCAGCGGCTCAGGCGGGTTGAGGAACACGCGCACGTCGTAGAGGTCGCGGGTCTCGGGCAGGTGGTAGCCGAGCAGCCCCTCGATCACCGTGAACCGCTCCGGGCGCACATACACCGGCGGCCCGAAGGTCCCGTCCTGGTGGCGGTAGACGGGTTTGAGGATCGCGTCGCCGCGGCGCAGATGCGTCAGGTCCTGGGCCATGATGTCGAGGTAGTTGCAGTCCGGGTGCAGCGGCGTGATCCCGTTCTCGGCGCGCAGGCGGCGGTCGTAGCGGTGGTAGTCGTCGGTGCAGACGTGCGTCACGTGCTCTTCGCCCAGAACGCGGACGAGCCCGCGGGTGATCGTCGTCTTGCCGCTGGCGCTATCACCGACGACCCCGAGGATGATCGGACGGGACTTCATGCCGCCTCCGTCTCGGTCTCGCGATCGGACGCGAACACGCGGCTGGCGCGGATGTCCTGCGGCTCGATCGCGACCAGCTCCGCGAGCGTCGGCGAATGGCCATCCCGGGCGGCCTCGTAGATCCGGTTGGCGTGGCGCAGGCGCGCCCGCTCCAGCCCGTTGCGAACCGACCGCGCATGCGCGAACCGCGGGCGGCGCATCCGCAGCTCCAGGTACTCGCTCAGCGCCTCACGGGCGGCCGGCGACAGCTCATAGGACTCGGCCTCGAGCATCAGGTCCGCGATCGACAGCAGCTCGTCGAGCGTGTAATCCGGAAAGTCGATGTGATGGGCCACACGTGAGGACATCCCCGGGTTCATCGCGAAGAAGTCGTCCATGCGGTCCTGATAGCCGGCGAGCACGACAACCAGCTTGTCACGGTCGTTCTCCATCACCTGCAAAAGGATCTCGATCGCCTCGACCCCGTAGTCGCGCTCGTTGTCGGGACGGTGCAGGTAGTAGGCCTCATCGATGAACAGCACGCCACCGTAGGCGCGCTTGAGCACCTCCTTGGTCTTCGGCGCCGTGTGGCCGACGTACTGCCCGACGAGGTCGTCACGGGTGACGGCGACGACGTGGTTGCGCTTGATGTACCCGAGCCGGTGCAGGATCTCGGCGATCCGCAGCGCGACGGTTGTCTTGCCGGTGCCCGGGTTGCCGGTGAAGCACATGTGCAGGGTCGGCCGCGCCGATGTCAGGCCGGCGTCGCGCCGGACGCGATCGACCACCAGCAGCGCCGCGATCTCGCGGATCCGCGTCTTGACCGGTGTCAGCGCGACCAGCTCTTGGTCGAGCTCGCCCAGCACCGTCTCGATGTCGGCATCGCGCAGCAGCGCTTGGATGTCGACGGGCACGGGCGCGCTCGGCGAGACGGCCGCCAGCGCGCTCATGGGTGCGCTCCGTTGGAGCCGGCGTAGCGCGTGCCGGCCGGCTTGTCGACTGCGTACGGCCGCAGCGAGTAGCGCTGCACGCGGTCGTGGCTGGTGGTGCGGTCAAGCGCGAACCCGGGCTCGTGCGCGGGCCGGTTGACGATGAAGCTCAGCGCCGTCGTCTGACGTCCGCGGGAGGCGTCATAGGCGATCAGCTTGATGTACATGTTCGGATAGGCCTCGCGGCACGCCCGCACCTCGCGCAGCACGACTTCCGAGTCCTCGGGCGTGAGGTCGAACAGCGGCTGTCCCCACATCTCCCAATAGGCGTTGCGTGGATGCGGGTCGTCGGTGTACTCCACCGACATCGACCACTCGTGGTCCAGCGCATAGCGGATCTGGTCGGTGATCTGCTCGTCGGTGAAGTCCGGCAGAAACGAGAACGTCCCCTGGGTCAGTCGCATCGTGTCTCTCCTTGCTCTGACGGCGATCAGCCGACGGTCGGGGTGACGACGTAGTCGGGCGTGTCGGTCGATTGAAAGTCGAACGTGACGTCCTTCCACACCTGCAGCGCGGCATCCAGCTCGGGGCAGCCCTTGGCCGCGTGCTCGAGGATGTCGGGACCCTCCTGGAAGTACTGGCGGCCCTGATTGCGGGCCTGGATCATCGCCTCGACCGCGACCCGGTTGGCGGTCGCGCCGGCGGCGACCCCCATCGGATGGCCGATCGTGCCGCCGCCGAACTGCAGGATCACGTCCTCGCCGAGGTAGTGCAGCAACTGGTGCATCTGGCCGGCGTGGATGCCGCCGGAGGCGACCGGCATGACCGGCGCCAGCGCGCACCAGTCCTGGTCGAAGTAGATCCCGGTCTCGGGGTTCTCGGGCACGTGGTCAAGGCGCAGCGTGTCGTAGTAGCCGCGGATCATGCTCGGGTCGCCCTCGAGCTTGCCGACGACGGTGCCGGCGTGGATGTGATCGACTCCGAGCAACCGGCACCATTTCGCGATCACGCGGAACGACACCCCATGGGTCTTCTGACGCGTGTAGGTGCCGTGGCCGGCGCGGTGCAGGTGCAGGATCATCCCGTTGCGCCGGGCCCACTTGGACATCGACTGCATCGCGGTGTAGCCGACGGTCAGGTCCATCATGATGATCACGCTGCCGATCTCCTTGGCGAACTCGGCCCGCTCGTACATCTCCTCCATCGTCGCCGCGGTGACGTTCATGTAGTGGCCCTTGACCTCGCCGCTGACCGACGAAGCACGCTCGACGCCCTCGATCGCGTGCAGGTAGCGGTCGCGCCAGCGCATGAACGGCTGCGAGTTGATGTTCTCGTCGTCCTTGGTGAAGTCGAGGCCCCCGCGCAGCGCCTCATACACCACGCGGCCGTAGTTCTTGGCGCTGAGCCCAAGCTTCGGCTTGACCGTCGCGCCGAGCAGCGGCCGCCCGAACTTGTCGAGGTACTCGCGCTCCATCACGATCCCGTGCGGCGGGCCTTGGAAGGTCTTGACGTAGTGGACCGGGATCCGCATGTCTTCCAGACGGAGCGCCTTGATCGCCTTGAAACCGAACACGTTGCCGATGATCGAGCTCGTCAAGTTCGCGATCGAGCCCTCCTCGAACAGGTCGATGTCGTAGGCGATCCGGGCGATGTACTCGTTCTCGCGACCCGGAACCTCGGTCACGTCATAGGCCTTCGCCTGATAGTGCTCGTGGTCGGTCAGCCGATCGGTCCAGACGACCGTCCAGGTCGCCGTGCTCGATTCGCCGGCGACCGCCGCAGCGGCCTCGATCGCGTCGACCCCGTCCTGCGGCGTGATCCGGAACGCGCACAGGATGTCGGTCGGCTTGGGCACGTAATCGGCGTCGTAGTAGCCCATCTCGGCGTACGGGGTGACGCCGGACGCCCAGCGGTCCTTGGGCTTGATGATCGTCGTTTCGGTGGTCGTCATCGGGTGCGCCTTTCGGTTTGAAGCTCGCCCGCCGACCATATGGACCGTTTGCATAGACGTCAAGGGCGCATTAGCCGCCAACTCATAGCCTTTACCCTATACTGATGTCGCGGGGAAGGTTATGCACTCCCGGCGCCGCGCACGAGGTCGATGAGGCCGGGCACGTCTTGCGGGACGCGGTCACCGCACCAGGCGACATGCTGGTCGGGACGAACCAGCGCCAGGCAGCAGCCATAGCGCTCCTGCAGCCCCGGCTCCGGTCGATGGGCGATCCGTAGCGGCACGTGACGAGCCTCCGCCGCGCGGGCGACGACCTCGAGTTCGGAGGATGCGCACCCGTCGAGCGCCAGCAGCGTGAGGTCCTCGCCGAGCTCGTCGTAGATGGAGTGGTCCGGGCCGAGCCAGACGTGCGGGAGCCGCGCGCCGGGGCGCACCTCCGTGATCGGGTCGTCATCGTCGGCTGGTTGGCGGACCGATCCCGCGGCGGCGATGATCGGAGAGCCCTCGTAGGCGAGATCGAGCACGAGGCTCAGTGCGTGGAACTCGGCATGCTTCTCGGCCTGGATGCGAGCATCCGCGGCGGCGCGGGCCCGATCGCCGAGCTCCCCCGGCGCATCGAGGTTATCGGCGAGCAGATCGGACGCGAGCACCCGATTGTTGGCCGCCGCCGCCGCGATCACGCGCGATTGGATCGGCCGGCGTTCGGGCTCGTAGCTATCGAGCAGGCGCGGACCGCCCCAGCCCTCCAAGACGGCCGCCAGCTTCCACCCCAGGTCAACGGCATCGCCGATGCCGGTGTTGAGGCCGTGACCGCCGAAGGGCGGGTTGAGGTGCGCCGCATCCCCGGCGAGGAACACGCGCCCCACCCGCGCACGATCGACCAGCTGCATGCGGGCAGTCCAGGGATCGGTCGAGAGGATCTTCGCGCCGACCGCGTAGCCGGCGGCGCCGTCGATGATCGCCGCGCCGTCGCGCTCGCCGGTCTCGCGGTCGACCCCGACCGCCCCGATGAACCACGTGCCCGCGAGATCGATCGGCCCCATGAACGATGGCGCGTGCACGTTGACGGTCCAGTACTGGACCGCGGGGCCGTGCGCGGTGCGCGCCAGCAACTCAGGCGCCCGGAACAGCATCCCGAAGTTCGGGCGCAGCGCCTGCTCGCCCACGTATTTGGCCCCGATCGCCTCGCGCACGGCGCTGCGTCCCCCATCGCAGCCGACGGCGTAATCGGCGGCGAGATTCTCGTGTGTGCCCGAGCGCTCATCGCGGACCGACACTCGCACCTCGGCCTCGTCCTGGCCGACGTCCGTAACGCTCCAGCCGTAGCGTAGGGTGACCGTCTCCAGCTCCGCGGCTACATCGCGCAGTAGCTCCTCGAGCACGTACTGTGGCGCCTGCTGGCCGATCTCGGCGGCGCGGTCGCCGCGCTCGAGGCTGAGCGCCCCGGTGAAGCGCGAGAGCTCCCAGCCAGTCAGCGAGGTGCAGAACACGACGTCGCGCGAGAAGTCGACCGACAGGGGGGCGCGCTCGCGCAGCCGCTCAGCGATCCCCCATCGCCGCAGGTGCTCCATCGTGCGGATGTTCACTGTCTTGCAACGCGGCCGGGCGTGGGAGACGGTGACGCGCGGCTCGATCACGACACAGTGCACGCCGCGGCGGCCGAGCTCGATCGCGGTCGCCAGTCCGACCGGCCCGCCGCCGGAGATAGCGACCTGGGTGCCGCGGGTGGCGGCCGAGCCGGGCATCGACAAAACTCTACGTACGACGGTGTTGCGATGAGTCAAGCTGCAGCTCGATCCGAGGCGCTTCGCGCTTGACGTAGACCACGTCAAGGTCCGGCAGGCTGCGTGTGCTGCGCGCCGTGGTCAGGACGGGGGCTCCGCCAGCCTTCTGGAGAGGTCAACGTGCAGGTCTGTCACCAGGCGTAGTCTTCAGGTGCGGTGCGGTAGCCCGGGAAGATCTCGTCCAGCCGGGCAAGCACGCCGGGATCGAGTTCTAGGTCGAGAGCGCCGATGTTCTCGTCCAGCTGGTCGACGGTGACGGGACCGATAATCGGGCACGTGACCCCTGGCCGTGAGAGCAGCCAAGCCAGGGCCACCAGCGCGGGCGATGCGCCCAACTCGGCACACAATCGCTCGTAGCGTTCCAACTGTGGACGCCATCGCGCGAGCACCTCAGGTGAGACTCGGTGCCCCTTGGGACCGCCCTGACCCTCTGTCGCGAGAATGCCGCCCAACAGTCCGCGCTGCAACGGCGACCAGACCAATATCCCAACGCCGTATGCACGCGCGGCTGGAATAACCTCTCTCTCTATGTCACGCGTCACCAGGCTATATATGGATTGCTCACTTACCAAGCCCAACAAATGCCGCGCGCGCGCCTCCTCCTGGGCCTGTGCGATATTCCAGCCTGCGAAGTTGGAGGAGCCAACGTAAAGGATCTTCCCCTGTGCTCGCAGGACCTCCATTGCCTCCCAGATCTCATCCCATGGGGTGCCGCGATCCACGTGGTGCATCTGGTAGAGGTCGATGTAGTCCGTCTGGAGCCGTTTCAGCGAAGCGTCGCAGGCTCGGCGGATATGCAGGGCCGACAGTCGTCCGTCGTTGGGCCAATCGCTGAGCGGTTGATAGACCTTCGTTGCGAGGACGGTTCTCTCACGACGGCCGCCACCCTGAGCGAACCAACGGCCAATGAGATTTTCTGACCAGTCCTTGCCTTCCTGCCAGCCGTACACGTCAGACGTATCGAAGAAATTGATTCCGTGCTCGTGGGCGCCGTCCATGATCGCGTGTGACTCTGATTCCGGGGCGCTTGACTCGAAGGCGAGTGTCCCTAGGCACAAGCGACTCACGACCACGCCAGCGCGGCCAAGATGTGTGTAGTCCATCCGACTGATCCCTTCCGCGTCAGTTGGCGGTCGTGGTGAGTGTAAAGCGCATCGGAGACGTGCACGCCCCAGGTAGCGGGCCCGCGGAGTCATAGGCTTTCTCCATGGCGGTATGGACCTCGAAGCGGTGGGGGGCGCCGCGCCACTGCGCTCGCCGGGGCTCAAAGAAGACGCTATCGCCGGTCGATTTACAACCGGCAGGCTATGTCAATCGGTTCGGGATCGCCGCGGCCTTTGAGGTCGAGCAACTGGTCGCCCGGTGAGCCGCAGCGTGAGCGAGGCTCGGCACTCGCCGTCTCGGGCTCCACGGCCTCAGACCGCGCTGCCCCCCTGTGCGCTCATTGACGAGCGCCGAGGAACTTCTCGATCTCGCGTCGGGTATTCAGCAGGCTGTGAGCGAAGTGTTGCTCGTGGGCCTCGAAGCGCTGGGTGGGTGCCACCACGGTCACGGCCGCCAGCACCGATAGGGCATCCGAGATCACGGTCGCCACAGCGGAGATGCCGATCGTGTGCTCATCGTGATCGAAGGCCACCCCGGTCTCCGCGACCTCGGCAAGCTCCTTCCACAGCTGCGCACGCGAGGTGATGGTGTTCGGAGTCAGCGCCTCGAGGCGTCTGGGCAGCAAGCGCTCGGCTTGATCGCGCGGAAGCGCCGCAAGCAGTGCTTTGCCGTTAGCCGAGCAATGCAGCGGGAACGCGGCACCGACGCTCGAAACGGCCCGGAGCCGATGCACTCCGGGGATCTGGTCGATGAATCGCACCTGGGATCCCTCGAGAATCGCCACATCGACCGTCTCCTGCACCTCGGCGGCCAGATTCCGCAGGAACGGTTTGATCTCCTCCCGCACGTCCCGCCACCCGGCGGCGCCCAACCGCGCCAGCAGCGGGCCGAGCCGCATCCGGCCCTTGGGGCTCGCCGGGATGACGAACCCCTCGTCGGCCAATCCGACGGTGAGCCGGTGCACGGTCGAACGGGCGAGGCCGACGCGCGCGGCGATCTGAGTCAGGCTGAGTCCATCGGGCTCGCCCTCCAGGGCGCGGAGGATGTCCGCGACCCTGCTGATGACCTGAACGCTGTTCTGACTTCGCGCGCCGCCGTTGTCCAGCTCGCGATCCTCGGTGATCTTGCCCGGCGCCACCTCACCGAGCGTACCGTACGGATCTCGGGACTCCGTCCGGGATCAAGCCGGAACTCGCCGCTCGGATCGACAATGACCACGAGCCGGACGATGCACCCGTCACCGTTGCGCCGGCGCCGGTGTGACGGTCCTCAGCGGCATCGATGCCGAGAGCGCCGACTCCCGGCATGCGGGACATCCAATCTGCTCTGCGGGAGCGTACTGTAGGCTTTGGCGGTGTGCACGTGGTTCCCGGACCCCGACGGAGGGGACGCTGATGGGGCTCCCGACGACGAGTCCAGACCCGCCCTTCCGGATCACTCGGATCAGTCACGTCGTGCTGGCCGTCACCGACCTGGAAGCGAGTCTGGCTTTCTACACGGGCCTGATCGGACTCGTCGTCACCGAGGCCGGCGACGACGCCGTCTACCTCCGCGGGGTCGAGGAGAGCGCACACCACAGCGTCGTGCTGCGCCGCAGCGACCGAGCCTGCGCGGAGCGGCTCGGATTCCGTGTTGCCGCCGAGGACGACCTCGACGCCGCCTTCGCTCACTTCGAGCGCCGCGGATTGGCCGCCCACTGGAGTGACACCGTCCACCAGGGCCGCACGCTGCACGCCACCGACGTCGGCGGGGTAGCGATCGAGCTGTGCGTCACGATGCCGAGCCGGCCGCGGAGGGTGCTGGACTTCGCCGCCTTCCGGGGCGCCGCCGCCACCCGCATTGATCATGCGCAGGTTCACGTGACCGATCCGGGGGCGTACGCCGGCTTTTACACCGAGCTCGGCTTTCGGATCTCGGAGTACGCGACCGCGACCGGAACCCCGGACGCCCCGCTGCAGGGCGTCTTTCTCGCCCGTAAGGGCGACATGCTCGATCTCGTCGCGTTCGTCAACCGAGGCCCGCGCCTGCATCACGTCGCGTTCACGGTCCACGACGCCTCGATCAAGCTGCCGGCCGTGTGTGACCGCGCGACCAGCCTCGGGCTGCGCGACTGCATCGACTATGGGCCAGGCCGCCATGGGCTCGCGCCGCAGCAGTTCCTGTATCTCACAGATCCGGATGGGCACCGCATCGAGCTGGTCAGCTACGCCTACCAGCTGCTCGACCCCGAGATCGAGCCGGTGGGCTGGGCGCTGGACGATCCTCAAGGGGTCACCCAGTGGGGCCCACCCCCGCCGGCCTCGTGGTGGGAGCAGGCCAGCCCGTTCCGGGGCGTCGATGTCTGTTCGCCGTACGAGCCCACCTGACGATCATGGATCTCGGAATCAGCGGCCGGCGAGCCATCGTATGTGCGTCAAGCCGGGGGTTGGGTCGCGCCTGTGCCGATGCGCTGGCCGGCGAGGGCGTCGACCTGGTGATCAACGGCCGCGAGCCCGAGCGGCTCAAGCACACGGCCGCCGAGCTGCGGCGCGCCCATCCCGGGGTGGTGATCACCGCGGTGGCGGCAGACGTCACGACGATCGAGGGCCGGGAGGCTCTGCTCGCCTCGTGTCCGGATCCCGACATCGTGATCACCAACAACGCCGGTCCGACGCCGGGGCCACCGCTGTCGGCGTCATATCAGGCCTGGAGCGAGGCGTTGAACGCGAACATGCTCGCCGCCTTGATGTTGATCGGAGCCGTCGTGCCGGCGATGACCGAGCGGCGGTTCGGCCGGATCGTGAACATCACCTCGGCGATGGTGACCACGCCCCGAACGCCGCTGGCGATCTCCGCCGGGCCGCGCGCAGGCCTCACCGCCGTCTGCAAGGCAATCTCGCTCGAGGTGGCCAGACATAACGTGACCATCAACAACCTGTTGCCCGAGCGCTTTGACACCGACCGCCAGCGCTACATGGCGCAGCGGGACTCGGCCGCCCACGGCATCACCTACGAGGAGGCGCGTCAGCGCCTGGTGGACACAATCGCCGCCGGGCGCATGGGCCGCCCGGAGGAGTTCGGTGCCACCTGCGCATTCGTCTGCTCCGCGCATGCCGGATACATGAGCGGAATGAACATTCACCTCGACGGCGGGTCCTATCCCGGACTGGTGTGAGCAGTGGTGGACAAGGTCCACGTGACGGACGGCGGTGCAGCCCGTCAGACGTGGGTTGTAGCGACGCAAATCACGTAGCCTCAAACGAGACAACCATCTGCTGGTCGGGACAGAGGAGACACGCGTGACCACTTCGGCGCCGGACATCGCCCGTATCCAGGAGCACCAGCTCTACATTGACGGCCGCTGGGCGCCGGCGAGCGATGGCGAGCTGTTCGACGACTTCGCGCCCTACGGCGGTGAGGTGATGGCTCGAGTCGCCGCCGGAACCCGGGCGGATGCCGCGCGGGCGGTGGATGCCGCCACTCGCGCGTTCCCCGACTGGGCCGCAGCCCCGCCGGAGGCCAAGCAGGAGATTTTCCTGAGCACCGCGGCGATCGCCGAGCGCCGCCGGGAGGACATCCGGGTCCTGCTCGCCCATGAGACGGGGGCCGGGTCGACCTTCGCCGGCTTCCAGGTGGCGTGGATCGTCAAGCTTCTGCGCCAGGCCGCGGGCTGGGTCTACCTTCCGACCGGCGAGGTCATCCCGTCCGACATGCCGGGGACCATGCACATGGCCATCCGTCGTCCACTCGGCGTGGTGGCGGGGTTCAGTCCCTGGAACGGGGCGCATCTGCTTGCCTGGCGGACGATCGTCTCGCCGATCGCCTTCGGCAATACGGTGGTGCTCAAGCCATCGGAGTTTGCGCCCGTCTCGGCCGGGCTGCTGCTCGCCGAGATCCTCCAGGAGGCCGGCCTTCCAGCGGGTGTCCTCAACGTGATCACTCATGCGCCCGGAGCCGCCTCGGAGATCGCGGACGAGTTCTTCGAGAATCGGGCCGTACGCGCCATCAACTTCACGGGATCGACGGCGGTGGGCCGTCTGCTGGCCGAGCGAGCGGGGCACCACCTCAAGCGGATCGTCCTCGAGCTCGGCGGCTACAACCCGTTGATCGTCCTCCGCGATGCAGACCTCGACTACGCGGTGAACGCGGCCGCCTTCGGAGCATTCATGCACCAGGGTCAGGTCTGCATGAACGCGCGCAAGGTGATCATCGAGCGCGACATCGTGGAGCCGTTCCTGGAGAAGCTGAAGGCCAAGACCGACACCATCGTGGTCGGCGATCCCTCCGATCCGGCCACGATCATCGGACCGCTGATCACAGCTGCCGCCGTGCAGCAGGTCGGGAGCGACGTGCAGGATGCCGTCGACCGCGGCGCGCGGCTGGTCGCCGGCGGTTCCGCGGTGGGATCGTGTTACGAGCCGACAGTACTCACCGACGTCCCGCCCGACGCCCACATCTACCGGGAGGAGACGTTCGGACCGGTACTCGTGGTCGAGCCGGTGGACGGCATCGAGGCTGCGATCCGAGTCGCCAATGATCACCACTACGGACTCGCCGCCGGGGTGATCACCACCAGTCCTGACATCGGCCTGGCGGTTGCCGGCCAGCTCGAGTCCGGAATGGTGCGCATCAACGACCAGACGCTCAATGACGAGCCGCAGATGCCGCTCGGTGGCGTGCGCGACAGTGGCTGGGGACGGGCCGGCCCCCACTCGATCGAGGACTTCACCCAGCTGCAGTGGGTCTCGGTGCAGAGCGGCACGCGAACCTTCCCCTTCTGACCACAACGCAACCACGGATGCCCGCCCGGACTCAGCGCCGGTGGTGAGGTGGCGTCTGGAACAGGCCGTCGGGGTCCCGCCGGCGGCGGATCTCCTCTAGCCGTCGCAGCCGGTCCGGCGCCATGAAGGGTGCCGGCCGATTGGCGAGGTTCTCGTCGGCCAGCTGGATCCCCGAGCTGAGATGCTCCATGGCGCGCATTCGGTCGGTCACCCAGCGCACGTTGGCGGCGTCATCCTGCGCTCGCGCGGAGATCCCGTAGACGGCCAGGTAGGTCACGTCCTCGCAAGAGAACGCCATATCCGGGCGCTCCGGCCACGGTTCGCCCCAGTTCATCCACATCAGATGCGACGGCGCGCTGGGTAGCGTCAGGGCGATGCTCGTCAATCCGGGCAGCAGCTCCGGGAACGGGGCGTGGGTCCACATGTTGTCGGCCGAATACCGCCAGCCGGTCGGGTAGAGCTCCACGTTGTCGGCGACCAGGCGCTCCACGTCGGTGGCCAGACCGCGGGGAGCCGCCAGCTCCAGCGCGGTGACGGGGCAGGAATCGAGGATCTCCAGGTCCCGACGCGCCTGCTCTTCGGAGTCAGCGAACACCGGCCCGGCGACGATCACCGCCGGGTCGCGATTGCCGAACGCGCCGCGACGCACAAACGCCATCAGCTCCATCGTCCGCGGGACCTCGGGTCCGACTGCGTGCAGCCAGCCGAGTACCGGCTCCAGTTCCTGCACCGGGTACACGTTGACGGTGAGCAGGCAGACCGCAGGGCGCGGGTGTAGGCGCAGGTGAAAGCGGGTGACCGCACCGAAGAACAACGGTCCGGCGCCTCGGGCAGCCCACAGGAGGTCGGGGTGATGTTCAGCATCGGCACGGACCAGCTGACCGTCGGCGGTGACAACGTCGATCGCCTCGACGCTCATACACGCCGGACCGAGGACGCGGGAGTTCCAACCGAAGCCTCCCTGCAGCAGGTACCCGCCGAGCCCGGGGCCGGCGCAGTGCCCCGTGGGAAAGAACAGATTGTGGGGAGCGAGCGCGGCCGCCAGGGCGGAGCTGCGCATCCCCGGCCCGACGGCGGCCATCGGCGCGTGCGTGTCGATCTCGAGCCCGTCAAGTCCGGCGAGGTCGAGCAGTAGGACGTCATCGCGCAGATGCGACCCCGACCACGAGTGCCCGCCCGAGCGGACCGTCACCACGAGCCCCTCCCGCCGTGCCAGGCCGATCGCGCTCACCACATCATCTGTGTGGCGGGCTCTGACGATGGCCGCCGGCCGGCCCGCCGGCACGCGGCCGTTGGCGACCGTCGCGTCGCGTGCTCGCTCGTACTCGGGGTCGCCCTGCCGAATCAGGGCCCCAGCTAACGTCGACATGGTCCTCCCCGCTTCGCGTCCGGAGCGAGTTAGTGTACTGTTCATCGAGACGACCGCCTGCTAGTCGGGACGACCTCGCGATGGTGCCGGCGGGCAGTTGGGGTGAGAGAGGAGCCAGGTGAAGGGCAAGATCGCCATCGAGGAACACTTCCTGCCGCCAGGACGACCCGACCTGCTGTCCAACCCGGGCTGGTCGGCGGAAGCCTGGACCCAGATCACCAACGCGCTGATGGACACTGAGGCTCGGCTCGAGCTGATGGACCGAGGGGGGGTGGAGCTGGCGGTGTTGTCGCTCGCCTCCGACGGGATCCAGAAGATCCTCGATCCGCAGACTGCGGTCGCGACCGCGCGTGAGGCCAATGACGCTCTGGCCACCGTGGTCGCCGCCCACCCGGAACGGTATTCCGGCTTCGCCGCACTGCCGATGCAGGACGTCGCGGCTGCCGGATCCGAGCTGGACCGCGCCGTCACCGAGCTCGGATTCCGGGGAGCTCTGGTCAACGGCTACTCCAACCTGGGCGACCTCGACACGGCGCTGTACTACGACGACCCGGCGTACGACCCATTGTGGGAGCGCCTGGTTGCGCTCGATGTCCCGTTGTACCTGCACCCGCGCAACCCGCTGCCCGACCAGCGGCGGATCTACGAGGGGCGCCCTGAGCTGCTCGGTCCCACCTGGGCGTTTGGAGCCGAGACCGCGATGCATGCGCTGCGCATGATCGTCGGTGGTGTGTTCGACCGCTTTCCGCAGCTGACGATCGTCCTTGGACATCTGGGCGAGCTGCTGCCGTTTGCGATCCGTCGCCTGGAGCAGCGGCTCGCTCGGCTGCCCGACGTTATGCTCGAGCGCTCGCCGTCGAGTTACCTGCGGGACAACTTCTGGATCACGACCAGCGGTAACTATCACACCGCGTCGTTGGTGGGCATACTGCTCGAGCTGGGATCCGAGCGCGTGGTGTTCGCCGCCGATTATCCGTTCGAGTATCTACACGATGGCACCGATTGGATGGACGCAGTACCGATCAGCGATCGCGATCGCGAGCTGATCGGCCGTGAGAACGTCAAGCGGCTGCTCAAGCTCTAGCACCCGCTCGCGAGCACAGCAACGGGAGGTTGCGGGATGTCGATGGGGATCATGCTGGGACCGGGCGAGGGTCCGAAGATCACCGGCGGCGGGCTCGACGTATCGGTCAAGGTGACGATGGACGAACCCGCGTTCACGTCCACGTTCGAGGTCATCGTTCCACCGGGGTTCGACGTCGGCGCGCACGTCCACAGTCACGGCCAGGAAGTGTTCTATGTCGTCGAGGGCGCGATCGACGTGCTCGCCTTCGAGCCGGTCGACCGGACGATCTCCGACTGGCACCAGTGGGAGACGAGCGACGGGCGACGGTATCTGCACGGCGAGCCCGGGGCGTTCCTGTTCGTGCCCGAGAACACCCCGCACGCGTTCGCCAACACCACCAACAAGCCGGCCAAGATGTTCTTCCAGTCATCGGTCCCCGGCGGGCACGAGAACTACTTCGAAGAGCTCTCCCAGCTCTTGCAGCGATCGGAGGGCAGGCCCGATCCCAAGGAGGTGGCCAAGCTCCGCCGTCGCTACGACATCGAGCAACTGACAACCCTGCGCGACGGCCGACGCCCGGACGCCGCCGATCCCACCGCCTGAGAGGGAGCGGATATGCCACACGTGATGAAGGCCGGCGACCACAGCCGGACCGGAGCGCGACCCGACGCCGCCGGACTGGACACCCGATGGATGATCAGCTCCGACCTGGGAGGAGCGCGCCACGGCATGATCGGTGAGCTGGAGCTCGCGCCCGAGGCCACCGAGCCACTGCATCGGCACGCCAACGCCGACGAGGCGGCGTTCGTGCTGTCGGGCTCCGCCACCGTGCTCGGCGCCGACGGCGAGCAGCCCGCGCCGGCCGGCACGCTGATCCTCTCCTCGCGGGGGATCTGGCACGGTATCCGGGCCGGTGACGAACCGACCAGCGTGCTGCTGATCTACGGCGGCGAGAACACGCTCGACGCATTCGCCGTCGAGCTGGCTGGTCGTGACGCGGCCGGCGCTGCGCCCCGCACGATCAACGCCGCGGAACTGACCCCGCATCCGAACCACAACCCGGAGATGGGGTTCTTCAACATGGCCGCCAACTTCCTCGTGTCAGAGGACGGCCTGCCGGGTGCTGAGCTCGTGGTCGGCGCCGCCCACTACGGCACGCCGGATCCCAAAGGCGGGCACGCCTTGCACCGTCACCCGGCTGCAGAGGAGTTCCTCTACATCCGTGGCGGCCGGGCCTCACACCTGATGGCAGAGGGTTCGATCGCGATGGGTCCGGGCGACATCGCGTTCATCCCGACCGGGGAGTGGCACGGCATCTGGAACGAGAGTGAGTCGGCGACGCAGTCGGTGTTCGGCTACCTCGGGATCGCCAGCCTGCAGGCCGGGGGATACGAGCTCGCTGAGAACGCAAAAACGCCGGGCTAGTGGTCGCCGCCGTAGCCGAGCTCACGTGAGGCTCGCTCGGCCGTCGCCAGCAGGATCGTGGCCAGGCGGCCGGTCTCGGCGGGAGTCATCATCCGGCTCGGCAGGATCAGACCGATCACCGCCTCCAGCGCATCGTCGGCGCCGAACACAGGCGCACCGATCGCGGCTAGCCCGAAGATCATCGCGTCGACGGTCGTGCCAAAGCCCTGGCGGCGCGTCGCCTCGATCAGCGCGCGCGTCTGTGCTGCCGTGACGATCCGCGTCGTCCCCTGGCGCTGCTGGGCACGGAGCACCTCGCGAGTGACGGATTCCGGCAGCTGAGCGAGGAACACGCAGCCGACCGCAGAGTCCAACAGGGGCAGCACCGAGCCGACGCGCACGGCGATCGGCAGCGCGTGGACGCCCGTGTCCCAGCGCACCAGCGTCGGGCCGGCCTCGGTCCAAACACCGACGTTGACGGTGTGGCCTGTCTGATCGCGCAGGCCGACGGCGTGCGCCGAGATTGCGCTGACGCCGTCGGTGCGCCGTAGCGCCTCCACCCCGAGATGGCGCGACGCGGGCCCGAGGTCGTACAGGCCGCTGATCGGGCTCTGCGAGGCCAGGCCCGTGCGGACCAGGCTGGCCAGGTAGCGGTGCACCTTGGCTGGGTGCAACTGCGCTGCTCGCGCGACCTCGGACAGAGCCATCGGCCCGCGCCCCTGCTCGAGCGCCAGCAGGACCCGCGCGCCCACCTCGATCGACTTGATCCCCTGGGGCTGGCCGGGCTGTCTCGTGGTCACGAGCGGCGGCGCGGGTCGCGCGGCCGGTGCGCCGGTCACACCGGTCACGCGGGTGCTGCCGATCTGGCCGGCGAGCGCAGCGCGGACGCGAGCTCGGTCAGCAGCGCGGGCAGGCCGGCCACCTCGGCAGTCGCTCCGTAGACGTACCAGTCGGGCCGAACCACCACCGCTTCGACGTCGCGCGCTCCGAACCACTCCGAGTAGACCTGCTCCACGTCGACCAGCTCGATGACCTGCCGGAGGAGGTGATCGCCTGTCCGTGGATCTGCTCCCGCAGTCACCGGATCGCCGTTCTCGGCTGCGCGGTCCGCCTTCGTCGCCTGCTCGGGTTCGCCGACCACCGCCACCCGACCCCCGAGCGTCTGCCAGAACTCGACCTGAGCGGCGCTGAGCGCGCCCAGCATCTCCCGGTGCCGCGCCACGATCACCGGCCCGGAGCCGAGCAGATCGTCGAAGCGCTGCGGCTCGCCACCGCGCCTGGCGACCACACCTTGCACGAACCGCTCGCCCGCGTGCGGCGCAGCGGACGCGACCAGTCCCGCGCCCAGCCCCGGAAAGACGATCTTCGCCGGTGTCTGCTCGGCCCGACGCTGAGCGATCAACCGCCGGTCGCGCTCGTGCGCTGCCGCCGGATCGCGCAAGGTCTGCACGCGTCCGAGCTCGATCGCCTTCTCGGTGATGAAGCGGACGTGGGGCTCGCGTTCGACTTGGTAGGTGTCCAACACCGCAGCGTCGGCCCGGCCGGTGAGGACGAGGTCGAGCTTCCATGCAAGGTTGTGGCTGTCACGGATCCCCGAACACATCCCCTGGGCAAGGAACGGCGGCATCTCGTGTGCGGCATCTCCGGCGAGCATCACCGGACCGGATCGCCAGCGCTCGGCGATCCGAGAACGAAACACGTAGTTGGCGACACGGATCAATTCCGCGTCTTCGCGGCTCAGGTAGCCGGCCACTCGCTCCCATACGCGCTCGGGGTCGGTCGCCCGCCCCGGCGCCTCGTCGGGATCGAGCATGAAGGAGAAGCGATGGTGCTCGGGACCGATCCGGACGATCGCGATCGGCTGCGCCGGATCGCACACCTGGCGGAAGCTGGGCACTGCGGGGAGGTGGCGCCGCTTGTGGAAGTCGCACACCAGCCAGTTCTCCTGAAACGCATAGTCCACCAGCTCGACGCCCAGTGCGGGGCGCACGAAGCCCGCACCGCCGTCGGCGCCGATAACGAACCGCGCATGAACGCCGGACCGCACGTCCCCTGGCCCCACCGCCGTCAGCTCCACCCGGTCGTCGGACATATTCAACCCGTCGACGACGACCCCCTGACGCACCTCGACCGTCGGCAGCGACCTGCAGAAACCGTCGAGCACCGTCTCCAGGTGAGGCTGGTACATCATGTACAGCGCCGCCCAACCGCCCGGCGCGAGACTGTCGTAGCTGACCTCGAGCAACATCTCCCCGGCGCCGTTGACCCACTCGTAGTCGGTCTGCACGACCGTACCCGGCATCACCGCCTCGACGAGGCCGAGCTTCTGGAACGTCCGCATGATCTCGTCGTCGAAGCACGCCGCCCGCGGCAGGTTATACAGGCCGTCGTAACGCTCGAGGACGACGACGTGGTGACCTTGGCGTCCGAGCAGCGCGGCCAGCATCATGCCCGTCGGCCCGTAGCCGACCACGGCCACATCGCACGTGGTGATGGGGGCGGCGCTGGTGTCGATCGAGGGCTCCGAGCCCGACATACGTTTCATTATGCATAGCGTGCTCACTCATGCATAATGTGTGACGGCTACCGAGAGGAGGGTGAGGCGTGCTGGGCAAGATCGCGGTTGAGGAACATTTCGTCACGTCCGCGCTCGCGGACACGATCTTCGGCAGCATCGGCTGGGACGTCGCGGAATGGCGCGAGATGGCCCGCCAGCTCCAGGACACCGGCCCCGGGCGGCTCGCCGAGATGGACGCTGCGGGGATCAAGATGTCGGTCCTCTCGCTGGCCGCACCCTGTATCCAGGACGAGTTCGACGCCGCTCGGGCGACGGCGCGCGCCCGGGCTGCCAACGATGCCCTGGCGGCGGTCGTCGAGCAGCACCCCGACCGCTACGCCGGGCTGGCCGCACTGCCGATGCAGGACCCGACCGCCGCCGCCGACGAGCTGGGCCGCTGCGTCACCCAGCTGGGCTTCAAGGGGGCGCTGGTCAACGGCTACTCGAGTGTCGGCAATCTGGAGACGGCGGCCTACTATGACGAGCCGCAGTACCTCCCGTTCTGGGAGCGCGTTGCCCAGCTCGACGTGCCGTTCTACCTGCACCCGCGCAATCCCCTGCCCACGCAGCGGCGAATCTACGACGGGCGGGAGGTGCTGCTCGGACCGACGTGGGCGTTCACAATGGAGACCGCGTCGCACTGCCTGCGGCTGATCGTCAGCGGCCTCTTCGACCGGCTCCCGAGCCTGCAGATCGTGATCGGCCACATGGGTGAGCTGCTGCCGTTCGCGGTGCAGCGCACCGAACAGCGGCTATCGCACATCCCAGCCTACGACCTGGAGCGCTTACCCCAACAGTGCCTGCGGGAGAACTTCTGGCTCACGACCAGCGGCAACTTCCACACGCCGTCCTTGATCGGCGCGCTGCTGCAGGTTGGCGCCGACCGGCTGCTGTTCGCGGCCGACCATCCGTTCGAGCGGGCCGGCGAAGCGGCCATGTGGTTTGACGCCACGCCCATCAGTGAGGCCGACCGGCGCAAGATCGGCTGCGACAACGCCACGCGAGCGTTCAAGCTGTGACTGCCGCCGGCTCTAGACCCGATGCGTCGGCAAGTGGCCGTACCCCGCCGGAGGCAATCACCGCTCAGGTGCTGGCCAGCTTCGAGTCGACTCCGGACGCCCGGCTG
>Ga0302325_10002873_pt1 | contig 41323 bp, 33 predicted proteins | sample Palsa_T0_2_FD_201948 | JGI IMG/M metagenome (GOLD analysis project Ga0302325, IMG submission 201948) | Peat permafrost microbial communities from Stordalen Mire near Abisko, Sweden - Palsa_T0_2 | ecosystem: Environmental > Terrestrial > Soil > Palsa > Peat permafrost | place: Sweden: Abisko...
CACGGTGAGCATATCCCCAGAGCCTAGGATGCCTTGCGGCTTGCCGGATCCATCGCCGTTAATGATGGCGTCTTCCAGACGAAAAGCCAGTTCCTTCGAGAGACCCATGCTCACGAAGATTTCGAGGGCTGCCGCATCCTCAAATAGCTCGTCGGTCACATATACAAGCCCGATTAGCTTCTTCGCCGTAAGCTTACTCCGAAGGAATTTCGGTTTCGAAGCCGTGACAGTATCGGCCTCGTTCGCCCAGTACGCCTGCAGGCCGCCCATGCGTGACCCGTTCCTTCGCGAGCTTTCATCGAACTGCGGATACGAAATGCCGTTCGACTTATTGCTGATCGGAAACTCCATGCACCGGATCAGAATCGCGCCCGTCAAATACATGCGCTCAACCAGTGGCCTTACGAAGTCTTCGCCAACAAGAAAGCCACCATCTGACGGAACAGCTTCCGACGCGCCGGACGCGCTGCCGACGCCTCGCGTCTCCAATCGCGGGTCTCTCCGGCCAGGCATTAACGCCGCAGCTCGCACCGCAAGCAAAAGCTCCCCAAAGCTATCGAACTTCTTCATCTGCTCTTTCCTCCTTGTCGAAAATGCCCGAACCTTGCGCCGCCGTGCGGAATATCGCCAAAATACCCAGCGCCGCCCTGAATGTGGCCGATCGTCGCTTCGCGCAGCTCTTTCGGGTCCTGTATAGATGTCAGCCTGGCAAAGCTTAGACCGCTTGCCCGCTTCAGCGCCGGCGCCGCGGCGGCCGCTTTGCCCTCGGCGAATCCGACAGCGTGGGCCGATGCTATGGCCTGCTCGACTTCGCATCCAGCGCCTTGCAGCGAGCCAAAGGCGCATGGGCCGACAGCCAGCAGCCTGGCGCACGTAACGACGCGACAAGGCCGATCGTCGCGCGTTTCTATGCGGTGACCGGTCACATAGAACCACGCCCCCATTTGGTCAATGTCGCCACGCCCCATACTTACGAGAAGACCGTCGCCATCGCTCGTTTCCGGCATATTGATCGACGCGTGTATGCCGTCCTTGCTCTCCCAGAGCGTCATTGTCCCCGCCGACTTACGACCCAGCACCTTGTCAACGTTGCCATTGAACAATGCGCGCTGGTCGTCAGTCTCGCTGTCAATGCTCTTCCGAAAACTGCCAGGCGCGTAGATTTCACTCATCGCACCCAGATCAATGGGGATGTTGTACGGGATCGCCAGCCCGGTTATAATCCGCGACGCCGCAGCCCCGCCGCGCCGCTCGATTGACGCAGCCCGGTTGAAATAGCGCTCCTGGATGTAGGGAACGCTGGGCGGGCTGGCCTTGAGTGAGGCCTCCAGGGAGTCGACCTCTATGCTCGACGCCTCAATTGCACGCGCGTGCAGCGCGGGCTCCGCGTCTTTCTTCCTTACTCCCCAGCGGGTGAATCGTTGGCTCATGTAAAATCGCCTCGTCTCTCAGACAGCCTTACCAAAGGATTGTTGAAGGTAGTTGCGCAGGTTGAGCATGGCGTTAATCAACGCCGCCCGCTTCCATCCCTCCACGTAGTTTCCATCGAAGGCCGTTGGAGGAAATAGCGCTTGACCCAATTCGTGCTGATTCATCCCGTGACGAGCCGCAATGTCCTCGATTTTCCCCGCGGCCGCGGCAAATCGGCTCATCTCTTCGAGCATTTCCGCCCGAGCGGGCGCTAGCTCATTCAGAAAAGCCTCTGAGCGCCGCGCCCCGATCTCGCTCTCAATCTGGGTAACAATATCGCTCTGTTTCGCGACCGCTCCGCGTTGCGCATCCAAAGCGTGAGCGGCAGACGCGACCAGTGCATGGGCAGCCGTTAGCGCCTTACCGGCGCTGGCTGGCGGCCATAGCCTCTCTGCCAGGGCTACCTCCATCTGTTCGCGAGCAAGGGAGCTTTCGAGCTGCTCCAACTCCCGCTCCGCCACCTCCCGCGCGAGGTTAGCCTGATGCGCGCGTTCGCCCAGGCGTTGCAATTTGGCCGATTCGGCCTTGAATCTTTCCTGTAACTGCGATAACGGTTCCATATAGCTCCTATTAATCCGTCCCCGAAAATGACCTGTTTTTTTCGATTTGCTTCTATCTTGTTGAGAAAAAGACAAATATAATTTTTCACCCGCCATGACTTCGACGTAGCTCGGAGTAGACGCCAAGACTGCGGTGCTACCGCCTCGTTTCAACTTGGCCAGCACACGAACATAGGCCGCGTTGACCTGTGAGGGAGTGAGACCCAACGCATCCCCCAGAAGATACCTCGGAGTGCCACGTCTCCAGTGAGCCATGAATAGAGCGCACTCGCGAGAGGTCAGCCTCGTTAGGCGCGCCAGACGCTCCCAGTCGAGCGTGCGTATGGCCCAGTCCCAATCCATAGTTAGCCGAATGTCAGGACAAACCGCCGGCACCTTAGACGGCTTCAGCGGACAATCCAGACTAAGAACCGGCTTACCGCCGAGCCGAAAAGCATTAGGCTTCGCACTGATGCGTATCTTCCTCTCAAAAGACTCGTCGTCATCCATAGTCACCCCCTATTCATCCGCTCGCGCTGCAAGAGACTGCGCTCTTCATCCGACAAGGGCAAGCCCAAGCGAATAAGCGCATCATGCTCCGACTCGTTACCGCCCGCCGGACAGTCCGGCGGAGGCGTGCAGCGTTCAACCCACCAGTACGCTTCCGGCCGGCGCCATGACCCAAGAGCAAACAACAATTCGTCTCGATAGCGCCACCAGGCGGCCTCATACTCACCCGGAGACGTGAAGCCTTCTTCGCCTAGAGTTACGCCAGCGACTAGCAACAGCCGTTGCCCTTTTGTCAGGCCGCGACGGCCGGCCTCCTTGCCACGGCGCCGGATCAACCGCCCCACAAGTTTCCCGCCGGCGGCCTGCCCAGAGGCCGCTTCTCGGTCTCATCGACGCCCTTGTCGCTGAGACCGAGCCCCTTCCACAGCCCTTGGAATTGTTTCGATAATTTGACCTCGATATCGAGAAGCGGGTTTTTCGCGCTACGGCCACGCGCGCCGGAAATCATCAAGCCTTGCGACGCGATTTTGGAGCGCACCTCTTGCAGCCGATCCGCCGTGCGGCAGAGCTCGAGCGCAAGCGGCCGCGCGCTCTCCATGCCGTCGCATTCGGAACATAGCCACGCCCAAAGGCGCGCGCCGTCGCCATCAGGCTTCAGCTCTTCCGGTATATTGAGTTCAGTTTCCATTTACGAATCACCGCATAATGCAGAAACGCCCGAATTTATGCAGATGGCGGGGACACGGTCACGGGGCGCGGCCCCGAAGGATTTTGACCGGCACCCCCCAGAAGCCTTTAACCGTTAAAAGCTGTTCCCACTTTGGCGTGTTCCCACCTGAGAGGCCGAAGTGGGAACAGCGTAAGTTGCTGAAACTGAAGATCTGTTCCCACTGTTCCCACTGTTCCCACTAATTCCGAAAACATCTACACACGCACACGCGCGCACACGCATATATACACATCAAGTGGGAACAGTGGGAACAGTGGGAACAGATCCTTACTATCAGCAACTTACAGTGTTCCCACTTTGTTCCCACTAGTACTACTAGTGGGAACAGGAGGCCGATAGCGCCACTGCATTCCCATTGAGCGGTCTCGGTAGCGCTTCCAGTTAGCCTTCGAGAGGCATCTTCCAATTTTCATTTCATCCGACTGCGTCCATTCGCCCATGCGCTTCGTCAAACATAGGTCGAGTATTTCGGCCACTGAAATTGAGGCATTTCCCATTTCGATTCGCGCAGCGGCCCAATCTAATATCAGCGCGTCCCACGCGCTTCCTTCATACCGTTGCGACTGCTCATCTGCTGCCTGGTTATTCAATTCGGGAGTATCAAGCCACCACGGCGCCCCGGCGCGATAGGTCGCAAGCGCCTCAGCCCACAGTTGGTCGCGATCGCGCTCGAGCTCCGCCACCAAGATCCTTTTGCATGCTACCGGCCAGAAGCGTCGCCCGCCGGTCTCGTCTCGGAGATAGGCGCCATGGTTGACGCTGCCAGCAAAGATACACTGCCGCGGGCTTTCCAATAAATGACGCCCGTACGGCGGACGAAACCTATCGGTTCCGCGGGACATGAAAGCTTTGATCTTGCCGACCTCGCCTCGCGTCATTCCATCAAGTTCCGCGATTTCGATCAGCCACACGCCGCGGGTTTGTAGAGCCGCATCTTTCGACCCTAAGTCCGCGATTTCGTCCGTGAACCAGGGCGCGGCCAGCGCCTTGAGCGCCGTCGATTTTCGAATGCCCTGCTCGCCCTCAAGAATCAGGCAGCAGTCGGCCTTACAGCCGGGCTGCATGATACGTGCCACGGCAGATCTTAGATAACGCTCTCCGACCGCAATGCTGTACTCGCTCGATTCGACGCCAAGGTACAAATTCAGCCAGCCCTCCGCGCGCTTCGTGCCATCCCATTTCAGGTTCTCCAGATAGCTACGTACGGGATGATAGGGCCGATCGCGCGCTACGGCCTGGACCGCCTGGCCGCAGACTTCCACGCTCACAAAAATACCCTGGTGCTGAAGCCAATCCGCGGCAAGCCTGTCCTCGTGATCCGTCCAGGCAACGCCTGCAGCGCCGCCAAAAACGGCGGTGCGCTGCATTACCGTCGCGAGCGCGAATTCATCAAACGCCAAAACGCCGCGCCACTCCGGAGCCTTGCGAAACGCAATCACGGCGTTTGCCAAAAGCGCCTTTGGCTCACCCAAAACGCCCTTTGCGCCCTTGCTCCGAATCAAATGCGTGCGCCAGTCCTCCCCATTGCCGTCGTTCGAGTCAGGCAGATCTGCCGGCGCCGGCGGAAGCCATTCGGCACCGGCCATCACTTAATTCCCCACGTTCGAGTACTCCTTACTATCCGCGAAATCGCCTCCGGCGATCCCGGCCGCTCGCACTGATGCGCGTTTACAGCCAATAAACACGCGAGAATAGCCTCATCGCACACGCGCCGCGCGCGCAGAGTGCCCGCAATGGAAATTAAGGTCGAGTGCTGTTGGCCGTGCGGTATCCGGCCGCCCTGCAAGGGCTGCAAAGGCCAAGTCTTCCGTTTTGCAGCCGTCAGATGCTCATAGAGCACCCTCAAATCATCGCCATGCTCTTCCAGTTGAAGCGGCGCGCCCCGAAAAACGCGACCCGTCATCGTGAAGTAACGGGAATGAGAATAGATTTCCACCGAACCGTCTTCCACCCTCACTCCCGGCAGGTTCGCCGGCAGCTCACCGCGGCACCAGACCTTTATGCCTTGACCAGATGGCGAGATTTCCATGTAGGTGTCGGAGAATCGCTCAACCACGCCGCGGGCCCAGGGTTTCGGCAGCTCCGCCGAGTCGAGGCAGTCGTCCAAATCAATTCCGGTCAGACCGTCCCCTTTCACGAATACGAAACCAAGGCCTGCATAGCACTTTGGTGCGCGCGCCCAGGCCTCCGCCGCGCGATCGAATGAGGCCCAGGTACGCGGGTCTACCGTGCTGGCTTTCCGGCCGGTAGCGGAGTAAGGAATCTTCGTAAGCTTCTGTCCAACACGTTCCGGGCGCCACAGTACAAACTGATCCCTCTCGATTAGATCCGCGGGAATTGCGCTCGCGTGCAAGGTCACCCCACCGCCTCCGACTGGCGCGCCGGCATTGCCGTCGCTTCTCGCGGCGGGATCCGGTTAATCAGCGCGGCCGTGCGCTCAGGGTCCGCATCTACCAGGAAATATCCGTCACTGGTAAATCCGACGCAATGCGGCAGACGATGGCCAAGGGAGTGCGTTGGATTTTCGTACCGGAATCCGCCGCCGTGAACGTGCCGGCGGCCGCAGATTGGACAATTCAAGACACGCCAGGCGAAGAAATATTCCCCGATTTCCAACTCGGCCAGAGCGCGTGGGTACGGTCCAATTGCACGCGCATGCAATATCTGACTCATTTTTGAGAGGCCTGATCGGCGTTCAGGAAGACGGCAACAAGCTTGCCGACACGGCCAGTCCCTGAGAATGAGGGTTGAGTTTTCCAGAGCGCGCCGCCGACTTCTTGCAAGTTCCTATGAACCCGCGCATGCCGAGGGAAGGCGGCCATTACTGCCGCCATATCCGCTTTTGTTACAAATGCCGGCCGCCGCGGCGCCGAGTCCGCAACAACCCTCACCACGAGGCCGTTCTTTCCGAAGCCCGTAAAAGAAGCGCCTCGTAACGCCGCCGCAACGTACCGCGGGCTGATAGCGTAGCGTTCCACGCCATCGACGCCCACGAAGGACACAGCCTCTCGTTGCTCCAGAAGAAGCTTTCGTAATTTCTCACCCGTGAACTTCATAAAGGCACACTACCGTCCCCGTGCATCTTTCGACACTCCCGAGTTTTTTACCCCCGCGGGCTGAAGGGGTTCAGCTATCGGAACCTACCTCCTCGCTATGTCCACCCGGCCGGCCGCAATAATGCGCTCAACCTCAGCGAGATCATATAAGACGCTTTTTCCGCACTTGAAGTACGGGAAACCGCGCCGTAGGAGGCGATCCTTTTGCAGGCGTCGGCGCGGCAGGCCGGTAAGAGCCTCGACAACGCGCTCATCGCCATAACGCCGCATTTGTGAACTCGGAGCCTCGTGTGCGCGCTGCATGGGGGGCTTCAACGCCTACTTGGCGCACTCCCTCCGACGGATGCCATCCACGATCCTAGCTGCAATCAGGACCGAATCAACCACTATTGCGCATGCAACGTGCTGCTCTCGCATAGAGCTCGCCATAGAATCTTTGGTAGTTAGCATGTTAACGAACTCGGTATCGGCCATCGGCACGCCAACCCAGTTGTCCGGCCAGCCTCGGCTCTTAAAGATCACATGTAGCGACGATGGCAGCTTTTTTGCGACGGCCGTGGTGTCTGCTGGGTTAAATCGCAGCATTGTGACAACAAATTCGAATACGGTCTCGGAGAGACTCTGACCTGCAGGAAATGTAGTCTTCCCGCTTGGCCCCACGCGATCCGCACGCTGCGCGCGCTTTAGGCTCGCCATCGCCATAGCCTTGTCAACGGGAAGTCCCTGTTCAATCAGCAATCGAGCAACCATCAGCACCACAAGTTGGCGAATATTATAGTGCCGCTTGTTGCCATGCCCGGGAGAATCCGCGGGAAAATCATAGCGCGGCAATTGTCCCCGTCCGCGCCAGGCCGCGAGATTATGCGCCGTGACGCCTACTATCGACAGAACTGCGGACGGAGAAAGGGAAAGCCTACGGACCTGCGCCTCCGATCTCTCAAAAACCGGGTCTTGCATATCGACCAGCGAAGATGCTGCCGGCAGATCCGCGCTTTCAACCTGCGGGGAAACCGACGAGAGGCCAAACTCCGATTCAACCTTCGCGATCTCGCCTGCAATCGAGTTAATTCTCGCATTCAAGCGGGGGAGGCTTGTCGTCGTCACCGCGCCGGCCAATCTCTGTTCTTGCTTCTTTCCCCCACGCTTCATCTCGCCCCTCTTAAAAGTATTTGGCCCACTACAAGAAATATGACACACGTTACACGTTCGGGCAAGAAATATTATGACACGTGTTATATGTATGACGCGCGGAGAAACAAAGAATAGGCGTTTTCGACTCTGTGCTTAACCATGGGTAGGAGGGATGAAAAAGAGGCGCAAAACGGAGCATTAAGGCGTAATTGAAGATGGTCCGTTAAGCCAATTAATGCCGCTAAGATACGCTCATTTGACAGTGGCTTAGCGAGAGAGCATTTTTCGCTTAGGAGGCGACCGCTCTATCCATCTGAGCTACGTGCCCACATTGTTCCTATTGTAGCGTTCGATGCCTTTGCGGCCAATATCGTTGCGGTAGTGCATGCCGTCGAAGTGGATCTGTTTGGCGGCGGCATAGGTATTGCGAATCGCATCGCGCAGGTCGTGGCCGCGGGCTGTCACTCCCAGGACGCGGCCGCCGGAGGTTTCGAGGCCGGCGGGGCCGAGGCGCGTTCCGGCGTGGAATACTTCGGCGCCGGCGGCTTGGGCGTCGTCGATCCCCGTGATGGGCTTGCCGGTTTCATATTCGCCGGGATATCCTCCGGACGCAAGCACGACGCAGACGCTGGGCTCGCGGCGCCATTCAATGCGGGCGGTCGCCAGCTTGCCCTCGGCGGCGGCTAGCAGGACCGGCGCAAAATCGGATTGCATGCGATGCATCAGGGGCTGCGTCTCGGGGTCGCCCAGGCGGACGTTGAATTCGAGCGCTTTGGGGCCGTCGGCGGTCAGCATGAGGCCGGCATAGAGGAAGCCGGTGAAGTTGGTCGCGTCCATGGCGGGATAAATTATGGTGCGGAGGATCTGCTGGGTTTCGGCTTCGGCGAGGATGGCCGAATCGCAATAGGCTCCCATGCCGCCGGTATTGGGTCCCTTGTCGCCATCGAAGACGGCCTTGTGATCTTGCGTGGGCGCAAGCGGAATGACGTCGCGGCCGTCGCAGAGGGCGATGAAGCTGACTTCTTCACCGCGGAGGAATTCTTCGATCACCAGACGGCCCTTGAGTTGGCTGAGCGCGGCCTCGGCTTGGGCGCGGTCCTGCGCGATCACAACGCCTTTTCCAGCGGCGAGGCCATCGGCTTTGAGGACAACGGGGAAGCCGAAGCGGTCGAGCGCGGCGCGGGCCTCGGTTTCGTTATCGGCGGTGGCGAAGCCGGCGGTGGGGATTCCACTCTGTGCGAAAAAGCGCTTTGCGAAAATTTTACTACCTTCCAGGCGCGCGGCGTTGCGGTCCGGTCCGACGATGAGTTTGCTTTTGGCGCGGAACTCATCGACGACGCCATTGACCAGCGGAACTTCGGGTCCGACGACGGTTAGATCGGCCCCGATTTGTTCGGCGACTTCGAGGAATGAGCCAGCTTGGGATATGCAGGTTGCAACGCGCGCCATGCCGGGATTGCCGGGGGCGGCGAAGACTTGGACGTCGGGTGATTGCGCCAGTTTCCAACAGAGCGCATGCTCGCGCCCGCCGCTGCCTAGGACCAGAATCTTCATTGTCGCTACAATCATAGCGTGCAAGAGAAATACGACGTCGTGGTGATTGGCGCGGGTCACGCCGGATGCGAAGCGGGTCGGGCGTGCGCGCGGATGGGACTCAAGACCGCGATGGTTACGATGAACCTCGACCTGATCGCGCAGATGTCGTGCAACCCTGCGATTGGCGGGATCGCCAAGGGGCATCTGGTGCGCGAGATCGATGCGTTGGGCGGGGTCATGGGGATTGTCGCGGACGAGGTTGGCATTCAATTCCGGCTGTTGAATACGAGCCGCGGGCCGGCAGTGTGGTCGCCGCGCGCGCAGATGGACAAGAGGATGTACCGCGTGCGCATGCGCGAGGTGCTGGAGAAGGAGCCGAATCTTCGGATCAAGCAGGCGGAAGTGGCGGCGCTGATAATGGCAGACGACCGCCGGGTAACCGGAGTACTGCTGCGCGATGGCCGGACGATTCCGGCGGCGGCGGTGGTGGTGACCACGGGGACATTCCTCAATGGCCTGGCGCATGTGGGCGAATCGAAGTACAGCTGCGGGCGGAACGGGGAGGCGCCGTCGCAGTTGCTGGGTGACCAACTGAGGACGTTGGGCCTTAACTGGACACGGTTGAAGACGGGCACCCCGCCGCGGTTGGACGGACGGACAATTGACTGGGCGCGGTTCGAGCCTCAGGCGGGCGACGCGAATCCAACGCCGTTTTCATTCCTGACGAAGAAGATCGACCGGGCGCAGATCGAGTGCCATATCGGATACACGACGGATGAGACGCTGCGGATCCTGAAGGAGGCGATTCCGCGGTCGCCGCTGTATAGCGGGCAGATTGAGGGGGTGGGGCCGCGATATTGTCCGTCCATCGAGGACAAGGTGGTGAAATTCCCGGACAAGGCCCGTCACCAGATTTTTCTAGAACCTGAGGGGCTGGATACGAACGAGGTTTATCTCAACGGAATGTCTACGAGCATGCCGATTGACGTGCAAACGGCAGTGGTGGCGTCGATTCCGGGCTTGGAAAATGCCGAGATGATCCGGCCTGGATACGCCATCGAGTACGATGCGATCGATCCGCGGGAGTTGCTGCACACGCTGGAGGTGAAGTCGATTCCGGGGCTTTACCTGGCGGGGCAGATCAATGGAACGTCGGGCTATGAAGAAGCTGGATGCCAGGGGCTGATCGCAGGGCTGAACGCGGGGTGCGCGCTGACGGGGCGGGATCCGGTGATTATCGGGCGAACCGAGGGGTATACGGGAATATTGATCGACGATTTAATTACCAAAGGCGCGGATGAGCCGTACCGAATGTTTACGTCGCGGGCGGAATTCCGGCTGCACCTCCGCATCGACAATGCGGACGAGCGGCTGACGCCGAAGGCGCGGCTGGCTGGACTGGCGGACGACGAGCGCTGGGAGGTTTTCAGCAGGAAGGAGGCGCAGAAAGAGCGTCTGGCAAAGGCGTTGGAACGCCACAAATATGGGCAGTGGCTGAAGCGGCCGGAGGCTTCGCTGGCGGAGATTGCGCCGTGGGTCCTGGAGACGCTCGGTGAGGAACCGGCTCACGGGGTTCTGACTACAGTCGAGACCGAGACGAAGTATAGCGGGTACATCAGCCAGCAAACGCGGCAAATTGAGCACATGAAGCAGTCGGAACGGCGGCAGATTCCCGGTGACTTCGGGTTTGGCGGCATTCCGGGGCTTTCGCGGGAGGTTCAGGACAAGTTGGAGCGTGTGCGGCCTGGAACGCTGGGGCAAGCGGCGAGGATCCCGGGCGTGACGCCGGCGGCGATTGCGATTCTGGATGTGTACCTGAGTGTCGCCCGTGTTCGGTGAGTTGCTGCGGGAGCGGTTGCGCGGGATTGTGGAGTTGTCACCAGGACAGATCGCCGCGTTGGAGTCGCATTACGAGTTGCTGCTGCGCTGGAATAAGACGGTCAATCTGACGACGATTACGTCGGTGGAGGCTGCGGTTGAGCGGCACTATTGTGAGTCGTTGTTTTTGGGAGTGCATTTGCCGCCAGGTGCGTTGTGCGTTGTGGATGTGGGCTCAGGGGCGGGATTCCCAGGGTTTCCGGTGGCGATATTGTGTCCGGATTGTGCTGTTACGCTGGTGGAATCACATCATCGGAAGGCGGTTTTCTTGCGGGAGGCTTCGCGAAAGATTGGCAACGTGCGGATAATTGCGAAACGGGCGGAGGATGTCGAGGAGGAGTTCGATCACTTGATCTCGCGGGCGGTGAGCTATGAAGATTTGAAGAGGAGCCTAAAGAAATTGGCGCCGGTTGCCGATCTTTTGACAGGGGTGGAGGCACCGCCGCCGGATTTGGGGATGGAGTGGGATGAGGGGATCGTGGTTCCTTGGGGAGACGCCCGATTTTTGAGGGTCGGGCGGCGTGTGTAGGCGTGCTTGCTATCCGAAGCGGTTTCACGTGAAACAGGAACCTCCAAGTTCCACGTGAAACAGAAAGCCAACCAAGGGAAACACCAGGTAACGGAATGTTTCGGCATAGGGCTATGGGCCCGTACACTGCACTTACTGTTCAACGTGTTAGGATAGCCGCTTGAGTCGAGTATTTGCCATAGCCAACCAAAAAGGCGGCGTCGGGAAGACGACTACGGCATAGGCCATGGAGCCGCCCACTGATCTTAGTGTTCAACGTGTTAGGATAGCCGCTTGAGCCGGGTATTTGCCATTGCCAACCAAAAAGGCGGCGTCGGGAAGACGACTACTGCTATTAACCTGGCAGCTTCTCTTGCGGCTAACGATCTTCAGGTTCTCATCATCGACAGTGATCCCCAGGGCAACGCTACGACGGGCCTCGGCGTTGCCAAGGACCCTAACCGCCCAAGCCTCTACCATGTGATCCTAGGCGAGGTACCCCCCGCGGAAGCGATTGTTAAGACGGGGTTTGAGGGTCTTCATCTGATTTCGGCCGACAAGAATCTGGTAGGGGCCAACCTGGAGTTGGTAGAGATTCCGAACCGGGAATTTCGCTTGCGAAAGCGGCTTGAACCGATTCGGAACGCCTATCAGTTTATTCTAATCGACTGTCCGCCGGCGCTCGACCTTCTGACTTTGAACGCCCTAATCGCCGCCGACTCTGTGCTTGTCCCGATACAATGCGAATTTTTCGCCCTCGAAGGTATCTCCGAGTTGATGGATACTATTGAACGGATCGGCGAATCTTTTCAGCACCCACTGAAGATCGAAGGAATTCTCTTGACGATGTTCGATGACCGCACCAATCTTACCCGGCAGGTTGCCGCCGACCTGCGCGAATTCTTCAAAGATGAAGTCTTCAAGACGGTCATTCCGCGGAGTATCCGACTTGCCGAAGCTCCGAGCTTTGGCAAATCGATCCTCGCCTACGATCCCCGCTCGAAGGGTGCGGAAAGCTATATTCAGCTGGCAAAGGAGATTCTGGACCGTGAACAAACCAGACAACACGCGAAAAGTGCTCGGTAAGGGCCTAACCGCGCTCCTGCCAACGCGTGCATCCGTTGCGCCAGGGATTGAACAACCAGTACCAGAGATAACTCACACTCTTGCCATCGATCAGATCGACGCCAATCCTCTGCAGCCGCGCCGTTTGTTCCAGCAGGAGCGGTTGGCGGAACTGGCGCAATCGATTCGCGCCAACGGTATTATTCAGCCGTTGGTGGTGCGTAAAGTGGGTGACCGGTATCAACTGGTTGCCGGTGAGCGGCGCTGGCGCGCCGCGAAACTCGCGCAACTAGCGACGGCGCCGGTGGTGGTTCAGGATATTCCGGACGATCGGCTTCTCGAAATCACCCTGATCGAGAATATTCAAAGAGAAGACCTCAATCCGATCGAAACCGCGATTGCTTTTGATCGGATGAGCCGGGAGCTCTCGCTCACGGCGGAAGAGATTGGACAGCGCACGGGGAAAGATCGGACTACAATCATAAACTCCATGCGGCTACTGGCGCTGCCCGCCGATTTGCAGCAACTGGTGGCCGAGCGCCGGCTTTCGGCGGGGCATGCGCGGTGTTTGCTGACTTTGCCCACTGCGGATTTGCAGCGGGAAGTCGCGGAGCGGTCGGTGGCTCAGGGGTGGTCAGTCCGGCAGATGGAGCGGACTACGCAGAAGATGATGGAGGGGCGCAAGCCCAAGAGCGTGGATGAGGTGGCGGCCGATCCCAACGTTAAGGCTGCGATTCAGGAACTTGAGCGGGTGTTGGGAACCAAGGTCAGGATCGTCGAGAAAGCGAAGCAAAAAGGCCGCATCGAGATTGAATACTACTCGGCCGAGGATTTGGATAGGATCTACGGTGCCATTGTGGGAGATACGTAGCGCCTATCGTGACGGGCTAGGACGCCTCTCACTTGAGGATTTCCAAAATTCCGGCCAACTCTCTGCGAATTTCAGGTAACGGATCGATGCTGAATAAGTCCCGCTGGACGGTGGTAGCCTTTGGCGTGCGCGTTTTCGGCCCGCGCGCTTCCTCATGCAGGGTCTGGCGTGCGCCCTCAATGGTGAATTTCCGGTCGTAGAGCAAATGCTTGATACGCAGCAAGAGCTCCACGTCTTTGCGGCGGTAGAGGCGATGTCCGGTGCCCGATTTTTTGGGGGAAAGCGCCGTGAATTCGGTTTCCCAATAGCGCAGAACGTACGGCTCAACGCCTAGAAGGTCGCTGACTTCGCCGATCTTGAAGTACAGCTTGTCCGGGATTTCCGGAGCCCCGGATTGTGGCGCGACATCCGTCATGAGCCATTCGCCATCCTAGCTCACTCGGTTGTGATTGTCACGAGGTGTTCGCCGCGAGGCAGCAGGACAGTGGTTCGACCCGCCATTTCCAAACTGTAGGCCGACCCGTCAATAGTCATCAGTTTAGGGGCGCGGTCCAACACGGCGATAGCTCGGGACGTGCTCCGGTATGAAAACTCGATTCCGCCCGCCGGCAGAGTACGCGCCGTGAGGAGTTCGCCATTTAGCCGGAGCAACCTTGCCGAAATCGGCGGCTGTGATGGCTCGACGCTATGAATCCCTGGCGGCAGCCACACGGTCTCACCGTCACTGGCGGGCCATGGATGCCCGTCGACGAGGACTGCGCCCTTCAACGGCAAGCCGACGGTGGAGGCCGATTGCACAGTCACTTTGGCGCCGGCAGATTCAATATGCGTCACCGCGGCAGCCGCCGACGGCAACAAGGCGAGGTCGGGGCTGAGCAGGGAGTTCTCGAAATATAGCGCGACGCGAGCGAAATTGGCGGCGGCGCTATGCACAAGCTGAAACAATTCCGTGCCTGTCTGTTGTTTAGTGGGGTAAACATCCTGGTAGCGATCGACGATATTCAGATCGATCGCCAACCGCTCGCGATGCGGAGTTAGAGGTAGGTATCGCTCGGCGATAGTCCGATACCGTTGCGCGCCCAGGTTCCACACCGTCGCTGGGTCTTCGATCAGGAACGTGAAGGAATGGTCGTCGAGCAGCGGCAGAACCCGCGCGGAATCGGCGCCAATAGCATCGCGCATTCCGGTATCCAAACGATCGTCCACATAAGTAAGGACCACGTCAAGATTGGGCTTCCGCTCGCGCAGGCTCTCGATCTCACCCAGCCATTCCCGCTGCATGCGGCGCGCCAGGTCGCTGCGGAAATCGAGGAACAACGTGCGCGATGCGGCATCTGTGCGTGCGCCGAATAGTTCGAGTGGGTCGAAACCGGCCTGCGCCTCAAACTGGAAGCGCACGTCGGCGTTCATGGGTGTGAACCGGGAGGGATTGCCCATCCCTTCGAGCGATTCGAAATAGAGCTCGGCCAGATTGACGCCGTCCCAATCGAAACGCGCTACGAGTTGCCGAACGCCGGCAGCGACGGAGCGGAAGCAATCGCGATTCGTCAAGTTCATCAGCTTGCGCCAGTCGAGTTGGGCGTCTTGCAGCAGGGCGGTTTTCTCGCGCCACTGAGGATGGTCGTCCCAAAACTTCTCGCTGACGTGCGGCAACTCCAGCCACGCATAGACCAGAATTCCCTCGCGATGACAAGCTTCGATCAGTTTTTTCAGGTATTGGTCGCGCGCGCCGCCGGCTTCGTAGAAGTGCCAGGCGGCCACATGCAAAGCCGAGATGCCGGATTTGCGCCAGCGCGCGGCGAAGTAATCCAAATCCACCCGAGATCGATAGGAATAATCGAAGAATGCCCAAAGGCGCGAAGATCGGAACGGCGCTTCCATGCCCAGGTCGCTCAACGCCTCGAGAACGTAGGGAAACCGTTCGTAGCCGTGATCGCCCGGCGATACTGCGACCCAGAGTACTGCGCCGAGGCCGCGCCTGAAGCCGGCAATCATAGGAGCGCCCTGCCATCGTTCGTGCGCAAAGACGGTGGCGCCGGCGGGCAATTCCATAACGGGAAGATCGAGCACCTTCTCCCAGATAATCGGCAGTTGCGGACAGTGAATGTCCCGCACACTGGAGACGTGGACGGTTTGCTTTCCGCGTTTGAATCCGAAACTCTCGGCGAGCGGCGATTCGCCCTCGAGAACCAGAATTGCGCCCTGATCCACGCGTCCGATCCACTCCGCCGATGCGGGCGAGCCTGCGCGGCCGATCAGAATGCGCGCTTTTTCGGCGGGCTGCGATTCGAAGCCTATCGAGGAGAGGATTTCGGGCCACGATCCGGCGTCGCGCGCGATGACATGGAAGTACGGAAGTTCGGCGGCGCTCGCCGCCACAGCGAGCCAGATCAGGATCGATGCTGCATGCTTTAGCTTGCCTATGTGCCTAAAAGGCTGTGAAATAATCCGAGCCCGTGGGCGAAACCGCCGGCGCCACGGAGCGAGGCGGTGTGTTTTCAGCGGTGGGGCATACGGTCTCGTCTGCCTCGCCCGCCGGCGGGCGGTTTTTTCACAGATTCTAACGAGTAAACGCATACCAGACTCCCACCCGAAGGTCGTTGAAATATGCCCCGGTGATCAAATACTTGCCGCGCAACATGTTGACGGTGGTGTACATCGATTTCGGCATCGAAGCCGCTTGAAATCGGACGCCAGGACCGATCTCTACGAAATTGGCCCAGGCTTCGCGTTTGTCGTCGACGGTCGCGTTGACGTTCATGTAGAATTGTGCACGAAGTTGGCGCGGGCCCAGAGTGTATCCTACGCGCGACTGGGAATAAGCAAGAAAATCATTGCCGAAGCGGCTGACGAAAATCGCATCGAGCGTGGAATCGGCGAAGGGTCCCGGCGCTTCGCCGCCGAGGGTTTTTCCGATGCCCCGCGCGGCGCTGATTCCGCCGCGATAATCGGGCAGCATGTGGCCGGTGAGATAGCTCATTGCCGAACCGGCTTCGAACCACCCGGTTACGCCCTGCCACGGCACCGTACGAACGCCGGCGCCCACGATGAAAGAACTCTCCGAGAGGTACTGTGGCGTAACACCGGGCGAAATGGGGCTGATGGTTTCGCGGGTGTCGCCCACAAACCGAACACTGGCGTAAGGCATCAGCCCGAAGTGGGTACGCATTTCCGTTTTCACCTGGGCGTATCCGAATGCGTCGTGCCAGCGCGTGGAAAAGATGGGGTAGAACCACGCCGTCGTGCGGAAGAGCTCCGTTCCGCTGCGCAGGTTGCTCCAGGCGTGCGACGCTTCACTGGCGATTTTGGGGTCGGAGCTCCGGCGCGCCAAGTCGAACCAGTGGACTGCCTGAACGTCGCGATGCAGAATGTTGTTGGTCCAACCGAGCTTCAGCGTGATCGAATCGTCGTCCGGGTTGGCCTGTTGCGCTTGCTCCAGGTATCTCAGTGCATCCTGCATGTATCCGGCTTTGAGGCTTCGATCGGCCATCGCCTTGGCGTCGTTTGCGGAGGGCGGCGGCTCGGTCGCGAGCACGACCGGGGGCATCCGCAAGAGAGAGCGAACGCGATTCGAAAGGTCCTGGTCACTGGAGGCAAGTACGCGCTCAAGGAACGGCATGGCAGCGCTGTGCTGGCCGCGCGCGTAGAGCAGGAAACCGAGCTGGGTCACGGCGAGCAGATCGCCTGGCGGCGGTTCGGCGAGCTTGCGGAATTCCTGCTCTGCTTCGCCGGTGCGGTCCATTCCCAAGAGCAGAAATCCGAGCTCGCGGCGCAGTTCCACGTTGGCGGGATCAGGCTCCAGAGCCTTGCGGAATTCCGAAACGTAAGGATAATGCTCCGGGAGCAGTTCACGCGCCATTTCGGCGGCCCGCGCCTCGCCGCCGCGCGATGCGGCCAGTAATGCGGCGTTGGCCTGCGGCTCGTGGTGCATCGCTTTGAGGACACGGCCGAGGTCGACCAGCACCGACCGGCGGCCGGGCAACTGACGCCACGCTTTCTCGTATTGTTCGGCGGCCAGCGGGAGTTCGTCGCGCTGTTCGGCCAGGGTTGCCAATTCGTAATGTGCGCTGAAGTTGTCCGCGCCCATCTCAATAGCTTTTTTCCAACGCAAGATTCCGGCGGCCAGTGGCGCGTCTATATTTTGAAAGGCCTGTTCGGCTTCGGCGTTGCCGGTCTGGGGGCTCTGGGCGGGGGCAGGCCCTCCGGCGGCCGGCGGCAGGTCGTCGCGCTGTCCGGCCGGGGCTGGCGCCTCAAAGTGGGCGCTGAAGGTTTCAACCGGCGGCGCGCCGGTCTTGCGGATCCGGTCGAAGATCCGGCGCGCCTGTGCCTGTTCTTTGGTTTCATAGCAGAGGAATGCATACTCCATGGCGACCTGAGTGTCGTGTGGGTCGATTTCCATGGCTTGGCGAAACTGGTCACGCGCCAGTATGTTTTCGCCAACTTTTAAATAGGTATAGGCGAGATCCTTGCGAATGGAAGCCCGCGTGGGCGCCGCCTCTATTCCCTTCAGAAAATTGGATATAGCGGCATCGTAGTCGCGTGTCCGAAGGGCCTCATAGGCGCGCGCCAGCGCTGGATCGCCGGGGCCGGGCGCCTGCGCAAATGCCAGTCCAGCCATCATGAATAGTCCAGCAGCTCGCATGTCGCCCCTGAGGGGATAGTGCTGCGAGCTGGGATTCCTCGCACAATTTAGATGGCGTCGGCTAGTTCAGCCAGCCCGGCGAGGAAGTCACCCGGCTATCCTTGGAGAGCATTTCTTTCCGTCTCGTCCGCGGCCACACTAATTCCGGAAGGTCCTATATGCTACGCCTCACTGGGCTGTTTTCGGGTTGTTTTCTGGCGCTGATCGTGTTCGAGAATCCTGCCGCCGGGCAGGCGATGGTGGAGAACGGACTGGCGGCCGGCGCCGCCGCTACGAGCACGGCTCCCGCCGGAGGCTTGAAGGACAGCCTCGGTGGGATGTTTACCAACTTGGACAAATTCCTGAAGTCCACTCAGGGCCAGACGGATTCGAAGGGGAAGTCCTCCGCGATCACTCGTCCCGAGGCGCTGCCAACGCCCAAAGCGGAAGATGGCAGCGCCCTTGCGTCGCCGGCCGAGGCGCCACTTAGCAGCACAGATGGCCCTGTTCCGCCGAGGTCGGCCTATGAGGACCCGGCCACAATCAAGGCCGGCACAGAATACGAAGAGCTACTCCATCGATTCGGTCCGCCAGCACTCGAGTTCATTGGCGGACCCAACCGCAAAACCATGAGCTACGTGAGCAAGAGCGGCTCCATTCAGGTCGAGCTGCAAGGCGGCAAAGTGACGTCGGCTGGAAAACCGAACTGATTCGCGTCAGCGCTTCGGCGCAGGGACCGGATCCAGCTCGGGCGGCTTGACGGCTCCGCCCATGGATGCATAGGCCGCGGGAATCGATTGGGTAATCAGCTTGTCTAGCGCGTTCGCCGCCGCCGCGGCGTCTTCCCACGCCCAATCGACCTGACGGAACTGCGCCACCGTCGGCAAACCATCGTACCCATCCATCGCGCTCTCCACCTGCGCCGCCGAAGCGATGGCGCGATCGATCTGCGCTTGCGCCCTCGTCACCTCCGGCGTAACCTTGTCGATGGCCGCGAGCGAAGCCTTGCCGCTGTCCCCGACGGCCCCAAAATATTGCCGCAGTCCTGCCAACTGGTCGGTGAGCGTCCGTGCAGCGTCGCGCGCCGGAACCAGCTGCTCCTGAAGGGAGTACGCGCTGAGAATTGCCGCCTGGCGCTTGGCGCGATCGGCTTCTGTGATAGTGAAGTTCGGATCGGGTTCGACCGTCACCTCCCGTTTGAGTGAGCCAAGCGCAACGGTGTATCGCCCTGGTAGAACAACCGGTCCGCCGCCGCGGCCTCCCCGCCCTCCTCCGCCCTCATTGGCTGCCTGTCCCGATGGCGGAATGAGGGGAGCAGCCGTCTCCGCAGCGCCGCGCCCGCCGCCAGCCGGGAGGCAGGTAGCGATGGTTTGACTGTTATCGGCGATGGGCGGAGACATGCGCAGATCCCAGCAGGCGCGATTCAATCCGGCCTGCCCAGGTCCGCGCAGCGTGCGAATCGTTTTGCCCGCCGCGTCCGAGACTGTGATGGGCACGCCGCCGGGCGTCGCGCTGGGAAGAAGATAGGTCACCACCGCGCCCGTCGGCGGATTGGGCGCGAAAAATTCGCCGTAGCCGAACCAGAACTGGCCGTTGTAAAGCAGGTGGTGATGCACCGGCGGGATTGCGAACAGAAACTCCTTGGCCAGGTTTTCCGGCGTCATTTCTGCCAGCGGCTCGGCATGGTCCAGCACCCAAATGCCGCGCCCGTGCGTGCCGAGCACCAGCGCGTTTGACGGCTGTTGGAATAGAAGATCGTAAACCGGCACAGGCGGAAGATTGGTGTTGAGCGACGTCCAGTTTTTGCCTCGATCGAATGTCGCGTAAACGCCCATCTCCGTGCCCACGACAAGCGACTGGGCGTTGGAGGGATGCTCGCGGATGCGATGCACCGATGTTTCGGGCAACCCCCCAGTGATAGCGCTCCAGCTTTGTCCGTAATCTTCGCTTACGAAAACGTAAGCATGGTAATCGTCGTTGAAGTGACCGTCGACAGTGAGATAGACGCGGCCGGCAGCGTACTTCGACGCGACGATGCCGCTGATATTGAGCATCGGCGGAAGGGCGCGAACATTCTTGGTGAGATTGTTCCAATGCTGTCCGCCATCGCGTGTCATCTGAACGGATCCATCGTCGGCCCCGGTGTACAAAACATTTCTATCCATCGGTGATTCGGCGATCACCGTCAGCGCGCTGAAGTTGGTCTGGCCGTCGTGCCGGGATAGCGCGCGCGGACCGACCGGCGCGCCCATCATCTCCAATTTGTCGCGATCGATGTGCGCGGTCAGATCGGGGCTGATCGGTTTCCAGGTCACGCCGCGGTCGTCCGACCGGAACACGGCGTCGGCGCCGGTATAGATGGTCTTCGAATCGTACGTGGAAACAATGAGGGGCGCAGTCCAATACCAGCGATAGCCGGGTCTGCCGGGCTGCGGTTTCTCTTCCGGCTGCACCGGACCAATCACTTGGCGCTCCATCGTGTCCAGATCCACCCGGCCCGTGGATCCGTTCTGCGAGCTTACCAGCAGCGTGCGATCGTCGGCGAAGACACCGTGCATGCCGTCGCCGCCGCCCACGTTATAAGCATCCTTGAAGGAGATCCCATAGGTCATGTTGGTTGACGCGGGCGTGCACCAGCTTCCGTTGTCCTGAAGCCCGCCGCAAACCGTGAAGGGGTCGCGGTTGTTCGCCGAAATATTGTAGAACTGGCCAATGGGAAGATTGATGCGGAAGAGCCATGTCGCGCCGCGATCGTAAGAAATCGACACGCCGCCGTCGCCGCCCACCACCATGTGATTCGGGCTCTCCGGGTCAATCCACAAAATATGATCCTCGCCGTGAACTTCGCTGAATACCTCGCGGAAATTGCGCGCGCCGTCGCTGGAGATATACACGCCGCGGTTCGATCCCATGATGTAGACGCGATTCACGTCTTTCGGATCGACATAGATGCGGCTGTAATACATGGGCCGCGGATCGAGTCCCGTCATGTGCTGCCAGGTTTCGCCCGAATCGAGGCTGCGAAAAACGCCGCCGCGCGCGGTGATCGCATCGGGCGATTGCGGCCCACGCCCGCCGCCGCGACCGCCTCGCCCCGCCGCTGCGGGCTCCGCGGCCGCCGCGGGTTCCGCGCCGCCTTCGCCCCGGCCCGCCAGCGTAGCATCCGCTTCCACAATGGCGTAGACTACCCGATTGTCGCCCGCGAAAGTCGCCAACCCGATGCGCCCTTTATCGCCGCGCGGCAGGCCGTTGGTCAATTCGGTCCAAGTCGCGCCGCCGTCCATGGTTCGAAAAATTCCGCTGCCCGGACCGCCGCCGTTGTAGCCCCAGCCTTTGCGCTGCCGCTGATACATGGCGGCATAGAGCACGTCGGGATTCTTAGGATCCATCACCAGGTCGATGGCGCCGGTGTTTTCGTCTTTGTACAGAATCTTCTTCCACGTTCTGCCCGCATCTGTGGTTTTGAAAACACCGCGTTCGGGGTTCGATCCCCACAGATGCCCGACTGCGGCGACATACACAATGTTCGGGTCGCTGGGATGGATGACGATCTTGCCGATGTGGCGCGTTTCCGCCAGGCCCATTTTCTGCCAGGTCGCCCCTGCGTCGAGCGATTTATAAATTCCGTCGCCCCACGACGAGCTTTGGCGGTTGTCGGCCTCGCCGGTTCCCACCCATACGACGGTCGGATTGGATGGCGCCACGGCGATCGCGCCGGTGGACATCATCGCGCCGGCACGGTCGAATATGGGCGCGAAGGAGATGCCGGCGTTGACGCTCTTGAATACTCCGCCGGTCGTCGTGGCGACGTAGATGATGTCGGCTTGTCCCGGGGATTGGACCACCGCCAGGTCAGCGATGCGGCCTCCCGTCGCAGCAGGCCCGATGCTTCGCCATTCGAGACCGGGCATTGCAGGACTTACCTGGGCGTTCACGTGAGACAGCACGGATAGTGTGGCAGCTACAGCGATAGTGGCAGGACGCATGAAAATCTCCAATTGGTCTTAGTCTAGCGGGGAAACACTAATGGCGCACAAATTATCGCCTAGAGCTGGGCAAGCTAATAAAGCCTGTCCACCTTACATTGTGAATATCTGATTGGTCGTCAGGTTCACGAAGTACCGCGGATTGGTCGAGTAGTGGCCCGCGCTCTGCGGGTTGGGATAGTAATAAAGCCAGGCATTCAGCGTGAAGTCATACAGGTACGGGAATTCGGTAGTGCTGGTGTACCACCAGTGCCGGCTACTCAGGTCCCAAAAATAGACATTCGTACCGGTCCCGGGGTCGACGTACTCGTAGCCCATGTCGAAGTGGTCGATCCAACCGCCTCCAGTGTACGCGTAGTAGCCGAATAGCGTGCCATTCGGGAACGCCAGGTAATAAACGCCGCTCCCCAGGTTGTCTTCGCCTGCAAAAAACGCCGGGTGGGCGCCGCCGGAGGTGAAATTCGCCGCCACCGTCTCGGGTGCAGCCATGGTCACGGTTGTGGAAGCGCTAGTAAGGTTCGCGACGCTCCCGCTCCAACTGGAGAACGAGTAGCCACTGTTGGCGGTCGCGGTAATCGGTACGGCCGAGCCTGCATTGTAGAATGTCCCGCTGGCGGGCGTAACCGTGCCGCCGGCAGGCGGCGAAGCTGCAATCGTCAGCTGGTATTGCGTCTGGAAGGTCGCGGTGTAAGTGGCCGCGCTGCTGCCTACCGTAATGTTGTGCGAGGCCGCTCCGTTGTCGCTCCAACTGGTGAAGACGTATTGGGAGCCGGCCGAACCCGCCTGGGTCGTCGCCACCGCGATGGTCTGCGTTCCTTGCGACAGGTTCAGCGTCTGCGGCGCTGCCTGCGCAGCACCGCCATTCACGCTGAACTGCAAGCCGGCTGGGCTGGTTTGGATGGTGACTGGGGTGAGGGTGGGTTGGCCTGAGGTGTTGAGGAAGACGCCCGCGAAGCTGGTATTGCCATCGGAGATTCCGGCCACAATATCGGGCTGGCCATCGTTGTTTATGTCGGCGACCAGCAGAGTTGAGGTAGAAATGATACCTGGATACTCCACCTCCGGCTGGAACGTGCCATTGCCGTTGCCGGACATGATGGTGACATCGGTGTCACCGCAGCAGTGGGCAATGACCAGATCCTGCTTGCCGTTAGCAGTCAGTTCCGCCACGGCGATGAAGCTGGGCCCAAATTCGGTGGGAATCAACGACGTGGTCCGGAACGTCCCGTTGGCGTTGGCCAGCAGCACGCCAACGTCGTACTGGAAGTTCGTGTTGAAATTGGTATCCTCGGCGGTCACCATCAGATCCGGAACATTATCGCTATTGACGTCCGCGGCGACGATGGAATGGGGGTACAAGCCGGCCGGGTAGCTAGCGGGCGCCTGGAAACTGCCAGCCCCTGAGTTGAGGAATACTAACACGCCGCCGGCATCGGCACCTCCGTTCTGGTAGCCCCCCTCATTGGCTATGGCCAGATCGGGCTTGTTGTCGCCGTTGAAATCGGCAACCGTCAGCGCGTGCGGCCCGGAGCCGAATCCGGTGAGACTCTTGACGGATTGGAACGTGCCGTTTCCATTCCCCAACAGGACTCCCGCAGTCGAGCCGGTGGGAGCGGTTTCCCCGTCGCCGCAGAAGGCAATATCGGGCTTGGTATCGAGATTAAAATCGGCGATGGCCACCGAGGTGACATAGCCGCCTACCGGGTATTGCAGCGGCGTCTGGAATGTGCCGTTGCCATTTCCCAGCAGGACGTAGACCCCACTTCCATTGGCGTCACCCACCACCAGGTCCTGCTTGCCATCGTGGTTGAGATCGGCCGCAGCCACCGAGCTGGCGCTTACGGATGGGATAGCGATTTGGACCGGAGTCGAGAATGTGCCGTTGCCGGCCGACAGAAGAATCCAGATCTGAGGACCAACCACGGCCAAGTCGGGGACGCCATCGCCGTTGAAATCGGCCAGGGCCATGGAAGTAAGGGAGGACCCCACATTGTATGCCGGCGGCCCGATGAGAGTGCCGTCTCCACGGCCGAAAAATACCGTGACGTAGTCGGAATAGAAATCCGTCGTCAGCACATCAGGATGGCCCTGGCCGATGACTACGTCGAGATTGCCATCGCCGTCCACATCCACTGCCATGATGTTGGTGGGTGAAATGCCGGCAATATATTCATTTTGCGAGGCAAACTTGCCGGTTCCATCTCCCAGGAGAATGGATAAAGTATTGCCGTTGAAGTCAGTAACAGCCAGATCGAGTTTTTTGTCGTTGTTGAAGTCGCCGACAGCCATATAAGTGGCGGTGAATGTCTCGGTGAGGCCCACGGCGGATTGGAAGGAGCCGTTGCTGTTGCCCAGCATTACCGAAAGACTCTGGAAGCCGCCGAGTATCAGGTCCGCGTGCCCGTCGCCGTTGAAATCCCCCAGAACCAAGCTTAGGGACTCCCCGGCCGGGTAGTTTACGGGTGCGCCGAACGCGCCATTCCCATTCCCGGGGAGAATCGCAACATTGCCGCCGGCGAGGACCGCGAGATCGAGCTTGTTGTCGCCATTGAAATCATATGCTAATGCGACGGTGGCGCCCACGCCGGCGGGGGAGAGGATGGCCGGCTGGACTGTTCCATCACCATTGCCGAGGAAGACGGCGACGGTATTGGGATTGGAACCGTCGCCATAGCTGACGACCACCACATCTTGCTTGCCATCGTTGTTGACGTCCGCAGCCAAAACACCTGCCGGGTTCGAGGGGACTGCATAGTAGGTGCTTGACTTCACGCTGCCGTTGGAATTGGGGATCGCTATCAGGAGGCTGTCGACGGCCGCACCGAAGGTCCCACCCTGGACAGTGGTTAAACCAACCGGCGTGCCGTTCCCAAGCAGATTGGCGAAGACCGCGGGTTGCGTCGGCGCCCCTGGTTGATTCGCCATAGGAACCCAACCCGGCGGGGTCTTAAACGTCCGCGCGCCAGCCCCTGCACAGTTCAACAGCACCGATTGGTAGCCGGAGACAACACCGAGTTCGGTGTACGGAGATTGAGTCTGGTAGAGATATTCAGTGAAAGAGCCGTTGGCCTGGCGGACCAGACCGCCTGCACTGCTGGGTTGGAATAGCTGCGCCATAGCGCCTTGCTGAAAATCCGGCGTCGGACAGGTTTGAGCCTGAACCGCAGTTACCAAGCAGGCAAGAGCCAGAACCCAGGGCACCCGTTTCATTTCTGCTCCTACGGGTTGACACTAGCAGTTTTCGGACGGATTTTCAATTAACCATTGTGCCTATTCATCCGAGCACGGCCGCGACGAAACGCCAGCGGTCGCCGGCATGAAAGGCATGGAAGTAGAATCAATTTGGGAGGGGGCAATCGGGCGCCAGCCTCTTACAGTTGAATTACGCCGCACCCCGCGCCGACCAATAAATCCAGGGCTATGGCTTTGGTATCGAGCGCCACAAACTGGCGGGCTTGGGCAGCCGTCTGTTGTAGCGCCGCAGGATCGTCCAGGAGCCTGCGGATGGCTGCCGCCGGATTTTCGTTTGCCCTCGGGACCAGCACGACGCCGCTTCCCGTCAACTCCGCCAGGTTGGCTTCTTCGTGTCCCGGCTCGGGTGAAGTCGCCAAGACGGGAGTGCCGCAGGCGAAGGCTTGAGCCGTGGAGAGGCCGCTGGGTTTCGAGACAATCACGTCCGCCGCGTGAAAGTAAAGCGCGGGATCGGGTTCGAAAGCCAGCAGACGGATGGCGGCTGCGCCGCTGCCATGGGCGGCCAGCATTTGTTGCAGACGCGCCTGGCGCTGCGCACTGCCGCAGAGGATCACCGCACAGACCGGCGCCGGCTGTTGCGCGACGGCTTGCAGGAGCGCCTCGAGGCCCCATCCACGGCCGCCACCGAGGACCAGCACTACCGGCCCATCCGCCGGCAGTTGAAGGCGCGCACGAGCTTCCGCCGCCGGCACGCGGGCGCAATATTCCGGCGACACCAATACCCCGGAAAGCGTAATACGGTTCGGCGCGATTCCCATGGCGATGAGTTCCTGGCGCTGCCGCGGCGTGTTCACCAGGTATTGGTCAACCGCGGGAAAGCACCAGAAGCGCTGGAAGTGCCAATCCCAGAAAGCGGCGATCAAGCGCGAGCGCAAGGCGCCCCGGCTCTTCAGCCGTGAGGCGATGGCAGTGGCTAAGGGATGGGTGGTGAGAATAGTAGTGGGGTCGAGACGGCGGAGAGTCTTTTCGGTTTGGTGAAAGCGGCGGGTCATCAGCGAAAGGCGAAAAGACTCCATCCCCGGCAGCCGGCTCCACGACGAATAGAGGAACCGCCAAACGCCCGGCATATGCCTCAGGGTGGCGGAGTAGAGGGCGGTGACCGCCGCGATGGAAGCGCCGCCATCCGCTTGCACCACATCGAGCAGCGTCGCCTCGCAGCCGTGTTGCGCAAGCAGACGTTGGTAGTTGGCAGCCAAAACGGCGTGGCCCAGCGAGCCGAACCCAGCGTTGAGTATGACGATCCGAGGGCGAGTGATAAGCTTCTATTTCATGGCGGCTCGCGCCTTTTGTCAATGATCGCCCGTACCTTGTCTTGCCGTCTGGCGCTGTGGACCCTGGCAGCCCCGCCCGTCCGGCTGGCGACGGCGCTGGGGAACTTGTATGTGGGGCTGGCCCGACTGCCGGAGCCGGCTCTTGAGCGGCGCGCGCGGCGCAGCTTGGCTTTGGCTGGTATCGATGCCCGCAGCGTGGTTCGCACCGGACCGGCACACATTACGGGAGCGGCGGTCGTTCCGTTGCTTGTCCTCTGGCCGGAAAGCGAGCAGCGTTACATTGGCCGTCTCCAGGAGCAGATAGCGATGAGCTGCAGGTTCGCCGGCGCCAACGCGAAATGACTCCCCGATTCTGGAGAACGGCGTGGCGGATCGCCGGGCGCGACTTGTGGTCGGGGCGCAGACACTTCGCCGTCGCACTCGCGGCCCTCTCGGTGGGAGTCGCGGCCATGAATGCGTCGCGGGCGGTGGGCGGCGAGTTTTCCCTCCGCCTGAAGGGCGACATGCGGCAGTGGATTGCGGCCGATGCCACCGTTACGTTGCCGCAGCCGCCGTCCGAGCAGCAGAGCGGCGAAATGGCTGCGCTGGCAAGCCAGGGCATTGAAATAACCAGTTCTCTCGAAACGCTTACCATGGCTTCGTCCGATCAGGCGGCAGATCCGGCGCTGGTTTCGGTCAGGAGCGTCGACCCGCGCGCTTATCCCTGGTATGGCGCGGTGCAACTGGAACCGCGCCTTCCGTTATGGCAGGCGCTCCGACCGGATTCCGCGGTTGTATCCCCCAGCCTGGCCGAGCGCCTGGCAGTGGCGCCGGGCGACAGGATCCTGATCGGCGGAGTGCAATTCCGTATCGCGGCGATCCTCACCGGCGAACCGGATCGCTTCGCAGCCGCGCCCAACCCGTACCCTAGGGTGATGCTTTCCGGCGCCGGCTTCGACCGGGCGCAGATCGCCCGCTGGGGCAATTCCATGTTCTGGCGGCTGCTCTTTCGTGCCGGGGCAGCGAGCCGCGCCGCGGGGTTAAAGCCAAAGCTGCAAGAAATTTTTCCGGACGGCCAGGTGGTGGACTACCGCGACTACGGCGAGCCCCGTCTGGCAGCCGCGCTGAATACAGCCCTCACCTATCTCGACCTGACGGCTTGGAGCGCCTTGGCGCTTGCCTCGCTGGGCGTCGCCATGGTGATCTACCTGCACATGGAGCAACGGCTGGACACTGTCGCAGTGATCAAAGTGCTGGGGGGCCGTGCGAGCCAGATCCTGGCAATCTATCTTTTGGAAACGGGCATTCTTGCGCTGGCGGGCAGCGCTCTTGGGGTGGCATTGGCGATTCCCCTGGAGCGTCTGTTTTTATGGATTGGCGGGGACCAGTTGACATTTCCTGTCACGGGAACCTGGCAATGGACGCAAGGCATCGAGGGCGTTGTTCTGGGAATGCTTTCCTCGATGGCGGCGGCGGCCATGCCCCTGGTGCAGGTACGCGCCACCGCGCCATTGCCCCTAATCCGCCGTTATGTGGAGCCGCGTGCGGACCGGCGGGGCCGGCCGGCCGGGCTACTGTCTCTTATGGGGATGGTTGCGCTGGCGGTCTGGATGGCGCACTCGCGGACGACCGGTGCGGTTTTCCTCTCCGGTCTGGCGTGCGGCGGGCTGATTCTGGCGGGCGCCGGACGCGGGCTGCTGCGCTTGCTGACCCACGCCGCGCGATATTGGAAGCAGGAGCTGCCGGGCGCGTGGTTCTATGGCATGACGAACCTGGGCCGGCCGGGGCGTCACGGCAAAAGCCGATTTGTGGCGCTGGCGAGCGCAGTCATGGTGGTGACCGCCGCCTGGCTTGGTCCGGCGGCAGTGGTGCGCGCTATCGAACAATCGCTTCCTCTTCCGGGGGCCGATCTGTTTGTGTTGGGACTTGGCGTCGACCAGACCGGCCCGTTGCTCGAAATGCTTCGGCGCGTTCCCGGCGTTCGTCAACCGGTGGAGCTGCTACCTGGGGTAGTCCTGCGGCTGTCGAAGGTCGCCGGCGCGCCGGCTCCCGCCACTGCTCCAGAGCGCTTTGTGGCGACCTGTTCGTCGGCGCCGCCGTTAGGACCGCTTTCGTCAGGGCGTTGGTGGCAAACCGGGGCAGCGGGTACGGAGGCCGTGATGGCGGAATCTTTTGCCGGAATGCTGGGAGTGACGGTGGGCCAAACGCTCGAGTTTTTCGCCGGCGGCAGGGCCATTCCAGTGCGAATTGTGGGCTTGCGCCGCCTGGACGCGATTGAGGCGCAGCGTGGCGGACTGGCTTTTCCCTGTACCGCATTCGCCGGTTTGCGTGTTTCCTATGAAGCGGGGATCCGGCTAAACGGCCGGCGTGCGGAGGAAATCCGGCGATTGGTGGCGGCCCGGTATCCCAGCGTTCCGATGATCACGCGGCAGGAAGTGGATGCCGCGATTCAATCGGTGGCATACGATGCCATCGTGATTCTGCGCGCTGTCGCCGCGCTGATTTTGGCGGCTGGAATTGCGATCCTTATTCTTACGGTGCTGGCTGAAGAGAAGCCCAGAGCCTATGAGATCGCTATTCTCAAAGCCATCGGCGCCCGGCCATCGCAAGTGAGGAACGGACTGCTTGCGGAACTGGCGTCGCTGGGCGCTCTGGCCGGCGCCAGCGGCGGCGTGATGGGTAGCCTATTCGCCAGCCTGCTGCTTTCGGCGGCTTTCCACAAGCTGGTAACCGCTTGGAATTGGAAGGTATTGGCAGCCGCCGCGATGCTGGGCATTCTCAGCGCGAGCGCGGCGGGGTGGGCGGCCAGCGCGCGCACGCTCCGCCAGAAACCCTTCACCATTTTGCGCAACGAATAGGGAATCGAGAATGAGTTTCGATTGGTTGCGAGAGCCGCCTGACGGATCCCTGACCGGGGCTTTGCGCTGGTGGCGGCCCGCGCTTCAATCGCTCCAGGCGCCACCGCTCCCGGTGGGGCTGGCGCTGGCGCGATGCTACCTTGGAATCGCCAGCCGGATCATGGCGCGCCGGCGCCGGCGCACGGTCCGCAGCCTGGAACTGGCCGGGTACGATGCCGCGCGGATGGAAAGAGCGGTGATTGGTTCAATGGCCCGCTTCTATGTGGCGTTCGCTCGCCTTCCCCAGGTGACCAGGGAGCAGGTTCCCGCCTGGGTTCGAATCGAAGGCGAGGAGCACTATCGCGCGGCAAAAGCCGGCGGACGGGGAGTGCTGCTTGCATCTGGTCACATCGGCAACTGGGAGTTGGGAGCGCACGTGTGCGGCTTGCTGGGAGAGCCGATCAGCCTGGTGATCCGAGCTTACCCTGATGAGGCCTACGAGACATTGGCGGCCGAACGCCGCACGCTATCGGGGAACCGGCTGATTGGGCAGGCCGGGGCGGCGTTCGACATCGTACGAGCCCTGCGGAGGAATGAAACGGTATCCATGCTGATCGATGCCAATGTGCCGCCGCCGGGAGACATGGAATTGAATTTTTTGGGAGCCAAGGTTCGCGCTAGCACGGCGCTGGCCAGACTGGCGGCGGGCGCCGGTGCGGCCGTGATCCCAACTTTCACGGTGTGGTCGAAGGAGCACCGGCGCTACGTGGGCCGTTTCCAGCCGCCCTTTCCAATCACCGGCGATGCCCGCGAAGACACCCGCAACCTATATGTGCTGCTGGAAGCCGAAGTACGGCGTAATCCGGATCAATGGTTCTGGATTTTCGACCCGTGCTGGGCGCGGCCGGATGGCGGATGAAAAAATTCGCCCGCAAGCGGGCGAGACAGACGAAAGCGTCTGCCCCACCGCTGTGCACTCACCGCATGTGCACGTCCAGCGCTTGCACAAAGAGGCTGATCGCCAAGCCGTTGTCGAGGCCTTTGGCGTGCAACGGCTGCCGGCTCTGGAGAGGCGCATAGGAGAGTATCAGCGAAGGAGCGGGAACAGTAGGCCCCTCTTGGCCGGCCGGAAGGTTGGCGAGAACGGCGGGAGGGATGGTGAAGCTTCCGCCAGCACCAGGCGCGGCGCAATAGCAAGCGCCCCAGGCGGACATCGAGGGATCGACGCTGGTCAAGCCGATGAGCATCACGCCTTCTTGCGGCAGAGGGTGCCAGCGCAGCGTTACCCCGTTGCTGCGGGTGACCGTGCCGAGGCTGTCGCGGTTCTCCCATACGAAAGGCTCCGGGGCCGGCACGGACACGGCGAATGAGCCGACATCTGCGCCGCCCAGGCCTGCCACCACCAGGTTGCCCGGCTCGAGAAACAACGGGCCGAGGCGGCCTGGACGGCCCCCGCGCTGTTCGCCCAGGAGCCGTCTATACATGCCGGTAGCCCCTGGGACCGGCGAAATCGCCACCCGCATTTTGCCGCGGACTACCGTGATGCGCGGGCCGGCATCGCGCCCGCCGGCATGCGCAGACGGCATCAGGGCGTCCCCGGTGAAGGGGGCCGGCTGCGGACCTGAGGCTATTGCGCCGGTATAGGCCGTGCAGGTTCCGAGAGGTGGAATCAAAAGCATCGGACTTAGCGTCGAGTCCTGATCGCCGAGCGTCGCGAAGGCCGCCATTCCTTCGTCGGCGATGGCGGAGCCGCGCTCTTTTATAGTTCGCGAAAGCACTACCAGGCCTGCCGTGTGGCCGCTCCATCCCGCCATAGGGAGGATGGTGGATGGCTCACAGGCGCCGCCGCCGGCGCGTATGGACAGCGTGACCGTATTGCTGGGAGGGGAGTCGGGCTGGCGAACCTGGAGCGGGACGTAACAGCCGGCGGGGACGTCGGGAGGCAGGTGAAAGGTAATCTCGTCGGGTCCATCACCAGCGCCCCGCCGCGCCGTGTCTACCTTGGCGCGGCGGAAGCCTACCCAGACGTCGGGGCGCGAGGCGCCGAGCCCCGTTCCCCAGAGCACTACGGCCTGGCCGGGCTGGGCGGAATTGAGCAGGCTATTGGCGGAGCGCGACCGATCGGGCGCCTGGTTCTCGACGCGGCCCGGGCCCCAACCCTCCTGGCTGCGGCTGAAGATTCCGAAATTGGCGCGCACGACGTGCAGAGCGTAAGGCGGGCCGGCTACGCCGTTGACCGTCACGGTGAGGGAGATATCGCCCAGTGGCGCGCCCGCCGGCAGCCGCCCTTCAATGCGCTGCGGCGTCACCGCGAGCAGCGGGACGCGCAGGGAGGCGCCTCGCGCGGATACCGTTACCGAGGTGGTCTGCAGGCTGGTTCCCAAGCGGACGCCGACAATGTCGAAGAGTGCGCCCTGGGCGATGGGTCCACCGGGCAGGACGGAGGGAATTCGGCTGGCGGCATTGACTACTCCGCCGGTGCGGATGGCCGGCGGCTGCGCCCATAGCGGGGCCGCTGCGAGTAAGAAGACCGCGGAAGGGCGCATTTCTAGTGAATTGTAACGTGGGCTGTGGGTAAGCAGGGCAAGCTAAAGCATGCCCCACCGCGGATGGCTGCGGCCATAGCGGGGCTGCTGCTGGTAAGGACGCCGCGGAAGGGCGCATTTCTAGTGAATTGTAACGTGGGCTGTGGGTTGGAAATCCAGGATAATAAGAGCCGTTCAGTGGTGCTTGCCGAACTCCATGTGCAGTCTCAGCGAGTAGATCCGCACCGGTCCGCGGGCTTCGTTGTACGCGGGATTGTTCACGTGCTGAAAATCGAAGGCGGCGAAGAATCCCGGAAACAGACGGGCGTTGTAATACGATTCCCAAATCGTCTCCGGCCCGTATTCCAGGCGCCCATCGCCAATCAGGAAATCGTAGCCGCCGCGCGCCAGGTATAGCGCATGGACGCCGGAAAGGCCGGCAGCGGTGAGCTCGGTCGCGACCGTGTCGAACTGGCGATGCCATCGCTGGCCGGTAACCGAGACGCCGCCCGTCGCCAGGCGGTCGATGGCGGTGAACGCGAAACTCTCGGTCTTGCCGTCATTCCAACCGAGGCGGCCGAAGACCCCGATGTCCTTGGTGATCTCCTGGTCCATGCTGATGCCGAGCCCGTACTTCAGCGTGCCTGGACGGCGCGTCGCCACCACCGATGGCGCTGTTCCGGTTGCCTCTGCGATCTTCAGTGCTTCGGCGTAAGTGCCCGCGTCGGCGCGATTGGCATACTCGAGCACACGGATCGCGCCGGGATGCGTGTTGAGCGAAAAACGCCGCTCCTCTTCAAAGGTCTGGCCGTGATCGCGGAACAAGCGCCGGTCGAATTGCGATCCGTTGGCGACCCTTGGCTCGGCGCTGATGCCGTAGCGAAAGCTCCAATCGCGGGTGTGGAGCTCCTGCACGATGCCCCAATCGTACCCGCGCACGTCGGCGGGGTAATCCCAGGCGCCGTTGTACATCACGCCCCAGCCCATGAATTGGCTGCGCGGATCGTGCGTGTAGCGGTTGTCGTCGAAGAAATCGGTGACGGTGAAGCGCCCGGAGGTGATGGTGTACCGGTCCACGGAGCGCTCGCCGGCCAATTGGTTCTCATCGCTCTCCACGGACTCTTTCGCGGTTCCGAACGCGAAATCGTGCGAGAGATAGAGGCGAGCGATGTAAGGCTTGGGCGTGGCGGTGGCGACGCGCGGCAACTCGCCGTTCGACGAATTGGCCAGGCCGTTCACGCCGCTGAAGCCGCGGCCGCCGGCGATCTCCGGGTCGAAGACGAAGAGGGTGTCCTGCCACGGGCGAAAAGCGAAGAAGAGCGTGGTGGTAAGCGAAACATCGCGCTCCGGATAGTCCTGCAGACTGAATGTGCCGGCGTAGGGCGAGTAGAACGTGCCGTGATACTGTCCGATTGAAGTCGCCTGATAGAAGAGATTCCAGCGCTCCGGAGCCTGTGGCTGATCGGATGCCGGCGTCTGGGAGGCTTGCGCGGGCGGATTTTGCGGCGGCTGCGACTGCTCTTGAGCCCAGGAATTAAGGCTCGCGCAAAAGCACAACGCAAGAGAAGCGCCCATGCCGCGCGTACCGATTATTCCCGATCGATTGACCCGCATCTGTGTTCTCTTTCGCGCAGCTATCCGGCCCGCATACCCAGTCTACTTCGCAAGCGTCCAATTCCTTGTAACCATTTGGTAATACAATGGTTGCGTGAAATGCTGTGCCGCAATTGCGCAGCAGCGCGAGGCCGTTAGAATTGTGGGAGTGGCGAATCGCCACCCTCGACCAGAATATACCCACCGGGGTATCCTTGTAAAGACCCAAAGCGAGTTTTTTATGGCGCATACTTTAGAAGAGAAGAAGAAACTGTTGAACCGCGTACGGCGGATTCGGGGGCAGGTGGATGCGATCGAGCGGGCGCTCGACCAGGAGGCCGAGTGCTCCGACGTGCTGCATAACATCTCCGCTTGCCGAGGCGCTATGGACTCTCTCATGGCCGAGGTGATTGAGGGACACATCCGTTTCCACGTGCTCGATCCGAAGACGGCGCCGACGGATGAGCAGGCGCAGGCGGCCGACGATCTGATCCACGCGCTGCGCGCTTATTTGAAGTAGGGCTGCGCTTCAGCCCGCCGTCGGGCGCTTCGCGCCGCGATGGGCGGAGGGCAAGCTAAAGCATACTCCACCAAGGGCAGATGAAGATTATTTGCTTTGACAAATCAAATTATCTTCGCGTAGCATCTCAATATGAGCCGGGCTGAGGTGCAGACCGTACTGCGGTGCTATCCGCAGATCTACTTCGCCTGTCACCGGCGGCATGTGCGCGACGAAAAGACGGATAGCGTTTTGAGCGCACACCAGGCCAGCATTCTCGACCATCTGGACGACGTCGAGGGCACGTCGCTGCTGGAGCTGGCGAGGCATATGGGCGTTACGGCTTCGACCATGTCGCTGACGGTGGACCGCCTCGAGCGCGGGGGCTACTTGCGGCGCACCCGCAGCCGTCAAGACGGGCGGCGCCTCGATCTGCGGTTGACGCCGGCGGGAAGCCGTATCAAGCGCCAGCAAAAGGTGCTCGAGCCGGATCTGGTCTCGGCCGTGCTCGCACTGCTTAATGAAAAGGACCGGCGGCGCGCGCTGCGCGGGTTGGAATTGTTGGCGGCGGCGGCCGCGGAGCTGGTGGCTTCCGGAGAGATGAATCGCATTTTGAAAGGGGATGCGGCATGAAGTGGATCATAATCGTAGGCGGATCGGTTGTTGTAATGGTTGCGGTAATGGCGCTGATCGGCTCCCTGCTTCCGGTGAAGCACTATGCCACGCGTAAGGCGCGTTTCAGCCAGCCGCCGGAAGCAATCTATTCGGCGCTGGCCGGACCCTCCGGCTGGCGCAGCGACGTGAAGGCCAGTGGGCCCTTGCCCGATAAGAACGGCATGAAGCAATGGTGGGAAGAAGACAACCACGGCCACAAGATCACGTACGAGCTGGTGGAGGATTCGCCGCCCACGCGGCGCGTGACGCGCATCGCCGATGCGGGCCTGCCGTACGGCGGCGCGTGGACCTTCGAGATTGCGCCCCAGGCGGCCGGCGGATCGGAGGTGCGGATCGCGGAAGCGGGTGAAGTGTACAACGTGTTCTTCCGTTTTCTCTCGCGCTTCGTCTTCGGATACACGGGCAGCATCGAAGGATATTTGAACGATCTGGGAAAGAAGTTCGGCGAAGCGGTCCGCATCGAAGCTTGAGGAGAAAAGGACGCCTAATATGGGACAGGAACTCGATTGCACGCTGCGCTACGGCAAGCGGACTCTCGCCGGAAAAGCCTACCTGGAAACCACGTACATCCTATTCCGTGGGGAAGAGCGGATCAAAATTGCATTCGCGGAACTGACGGGCGTACACGCTGCCGGCGGCGTGCTGAAGCTGGAATTCGCGCAAGGGCCGGCGCTATTCGATCTCGGCGCCGCCGCCGAGAAGTGGGCGCGCAAAATTTTGCATCCACCCACCCGTCTGGAAAAGCTGGGGGTGAAGCCGGGCCTCGCGATTGCTGTGGAAGGCGATTTGGATCCGGAGTTTCTGCGCGAGATTGGCGAGCGGGCGGCGGCCAAAACCAAAGCCGACCTGGTGTTTTTTGCGGCGCAGAAAACCGCCGACCTGGCGCGCATCGCCAGGCTCAAGACGCGCTTGAATCCACGCGGGGGTCTCTGGGTGATTTATCCCAAGGGCGTCGCGGCCGTCCGCGAGATTGACGTGATCGAGGCGGGGCGGGCGGCGGGGCTTAAAGATATCAAGGTCGCCAGCTTTTCCGCAACGCACACGGCGCTGCGATTCGCTTTCCCGGTAAGATAGCCCGTATGACTAAGTACACCATTTCGAAGGTTCGCCGAAGTATCGAAATACCGCTCGCTACGCGCGCGGTTGCCGGGGAATACGTTGGCGGGTTTCGGAAACGTTGTATTAGATGGATGGCGGCGGCGCTGGCGCTTCCGTTGGCGCTGGCGGCGGCAGACCCGCCGATCGTCTTGAAAGCGGCGCGGATGTTCGATGGCAAGGGCGATCGCGTGGTCTCGCCCGGGTTGGTCGTGGTGGATGCCGGCAAGATTACCGCCGTGGGTCAGGGAGCGGCGATTCCGCCGGGCGCTCAGACCATCGATCTGGGCGATGCCACGCTTCTGCCCGGATTCATCGATGCGCATACGCATCTTTCCGATCCATACGAACGCGATTACCGGCAAAGCGAGATGGATCTGCTCAAGAAGGCGCCGCCGGAACGGGCGCTGATTGCGTCGGAGATCGTCCGCATCACGCTGATGGTGGGTTTCACTACGGTGCGCGACGTCGGTTCGGAAGACCTCATCGACGTAGGACTGCGCAATGCCATTAACGCGGGCAAGATTCCGGGTCCGCGCATGCTGGTCTCGGTGCGGGCGCTCGGTTCCACCGGCGGACATTGCGATCCGGCCGCCGGGTTTATCCCCAACCTGTTCGGACATGAGGCGGGCATTCCCGACGGCGTGATCAACAGCCCCGAGGATGCGCGCAAAGCGGTTCGCTACAACATCAAATACGGCGCCGATATCATCAAGACCTGCGCGACGGGTGGAGTGCTGTCGCTGACCGACGATGTGGACACGCCGCAACTGACGCAGGCGGAACTCGACGCGCTGGTGGATGAAGCCCACTCGCTGCGGCGCAAGACCGCGGCCCACGCGCATGGGGCCACGGGGGCGAAGCGGGCCATTCGCGCGGGCATCGATTCCATCGAGCACGGCACTTTTCTCGACGACGAAGCCATGCGCATGATGAAGGAGCGCGGCACGTTCTACATTCCCACCATGATGGCGGCCGAGGGGTTGAAAGAGAGCCTGACCGATGGGTACATGCCGCCGGTTATCGAGAAGAAGGCGCGCCTGGCGATCGCGCAGCTGCACGAAACCGTGACGAAAGCCGTGGCGATGGGGCTCAAGATCGGTCTGGGCACGGATGCGGCTGTTTATCCGCACGGAAAGAACGCGGGAGAGTTCGAGCTGTTGGCGAGCTGCGGAATGAAGCCGGTGAACGCGCTGAAGGCAGGGACATCGGTGGATGCGGACCTGCTGGGCGTGGCGGATCGGACGGGAACGCTGGAGGCGGGTAAACTGGCGGACGTGGTGGCAGTGCCGGGGGATCCGGCGGCGGATATCCGGCAGACGCAGAAGGTGTTTTTTGTGATGAAGGATGGAGTGGTTTACAGGAACGATAAGAAGTGATGGAGGGCAAGCTAAAGCATGCCCTACCTTTGTGCCTGGCGTTGGTGGCCGCGGTTTTTGCCATTTACGGGCAAGTCCGGCATTTCGATTTCATCAATTACGACGATCCGGATTACGTTAGCAACGCCCATGTCCGCAAGGGGCTGACGCCGGAAACCCTGCTTTGGGCATTTACCTCTACGGACGATGCGAACTGGTTTCCGCTTACGCGGATTTCCCACTTGATCGACTTCCAGTTATTCGGTTCTGAGAGCGGTCCGCAACACCTGACCAACGTCGTCCTGCATGCCTTTAGCGCCGTCGTCTTGTTTTGGCTCCTGATGCGGATGACGGGTGCGTTCTGGCCGAGCGCGTTCGTCGCGTTCGTCTTCGCGCTGCATCCCCTGCACCTCGAATCCGTTGCCTGGATCGCGGAACGCAAAGACGTGCTGAGTACATTGTTTCTATTTCTGGCGCTCTGGGCTTATCTGAGTTATGTCGAGCGGCCGGCTGTTGGCCGCTACTTACTCGTCGTCCTCCTATTCTGCGCGGGCATTCTGTCGAAGCCGATGGTGGTGACCTTCCCATTTCTGGCGCTGCTGTTAGATGCGTGGCCGCTGCGCCGATTCTCGCGAAAGGCTATTTTGGAAAAGGCGCCGCTGTTCGCGATCTCGTTCGCCGCATCGATTGCAACGTACCTGGTGCAGCGGCAAGGAGGGTCAGTGGCATCTTTCGATCAGGCGCCGATTGCCCTCCGCGCCGGAAACGCCCTGCTCTCGTATGTCACGTATCTTGGCCAGTTCTTTTGGCCGGCGAACTTCGCCGTATTCTATCCTTATCCCTCTCAGATCCCGCTGGGGGCGGTAATCGGCGCAGCGCTCTTGCTGGTCGGCGTCACCGCGTTTGCGGTCCGCAACTTCAGGCTTCGCCCTTATCTCGCCATCGGTTGGTTTTGGTATCTGGGGACGCTGGTTCCCGTCGTCGGATTGATTCAAGCCGGAGTCCAGGCGCGCGCCGATCGCTATACCTATGTACCGCTGATCGGAATCTCGATTATGTTGGCCTGGGGATTTGCCGATCTGTGCGCGCTCCGGCCGGCGGGAAAGGCCGCCATTGCCGTTCTAGGCATTGTGGCCTGCTCAGCCTGGGCGTATTCCACTTGGCTCAATCTCGCCAATTGGCGTGACAGCGTCAGCCTGTTCCAGCACGCCGTACAGGTAACTTCCGAGAATTATCTGGCCTACAACAGTCTGGGCTATGCATTGCGGCAGCGTGGGCAAACGGCTGAGGCGATGGCCGATTTCGAAGCGGCGCTGAAAATCAGGCCTCACTATGCGGAGGCGCAGAACAATTTGGGTGAAGGTCTTCTGGTTGAGGGCCGGGTTGAGGAGGCCGCGCCGCACATTCAGGAGGCCCTTCGTGAAGAACCGGACTCGGCGGAAGCCCATGTCAATTGGGGGACTGTCTTGAACCAACGGGGAGAGCATAATGAAGCGGCAGCCGAATACCGCGTCGCACTCCAACTACAGCGGGATAATGCGCAGGCGCATTGCGGGCTGGGCGTGGCGCTCATGAACCTGGGGCAGTTTGAAGAAGCCCTGCCGGAATTAAAGGAAGCGATCGGCATCAAGCCCGATTATGCCGACGCCCACTATAACCTTGGGGTCCTGTTCGGCCTCCTCAAACGTACGGATGAGGCTATCGCGGAATTCTCCGAGACCATCCGGCTGGAATCGGATAATGCCGAAGCTCACTTTAATCTGGGAACGGCGTTTGCTGTGGAGGATAGAGAGAGCCAGGCGATCCCGGAATTTCAGGCGGCGGTTCGATTGAGGCCCGATTACGTTAACGCCCGCTTTAATCTGGGGAGCGCTCTCGCCAGTTTGGGGCGTTACGATGAGGCGATTGGGGAATTTTCTGAAGTGCTGCGGCTTAAACCGGATTTTAGCGAAGCGCGAAACAATCTGGAAGCTTGCATCGCGCTTCGGAAAGGGAAGTAGGACAGGCCTTGCGGCCTGTCCTTTTGGAAGAGAGTTTCGGACCGCCAATCGGCTGGACCCAGAGGGTACCCCTGCTAACCTGTCGGCAGGGCCCTGCGGGCCACCAAGGGCAATGAAAATCCGCGGAAGGCTGGCCAGGGGGCCAGCCGCGGACCAGGGGGTCCGCCCCACGTGCCCTGCAATGTTACCAGGTGTAGCGTCCAGCGAGCTGCATTTGCCGCGGCGCCGCCAGCGTGCCCCCGAACTTCCCAAAGGTGGTTGAGGTAGTGTCGGTCAGCGAAGGGCCGCTGAATTTAGCGGTGTTGGTCGCGTTGTAGGTCTCCCAACGGAGCTGGATCTTATGGTGATCCGACCACGGCATCGTGAACACCTTGTAGAGGCCGCTATCGATGTTGAAGAAGCCGGGTCCGCGAATGTAGTTGCGAAGTCCGGATTGGCCGGCAAGATCCTCAATCCAGTCTCCATACTGGCCGGCCGGTTCGCCGGCCTTGGTGACCACGGTCAGAGGGGCGGAGAAGAGATTAGGACCGCCTCCCTTGATGCCCACGGCGTTCATGGTAAAGCTGAGCGGAACCGGTCCAATGGGAGTGGCGTTGGCGCTCACGTTCCAGTCGGTTGGCCAGCGCGAGCCGTTGCCGACGGTGTAGGGAAGGCCTGAGGTCATGCGGAACGTGCCGGAAAGCTGCCAGCCGCCGACGAATGCGTCGAGTATTCTGTTCATACTGCTGCCGAATTTCCTGCCGCGGCCGAAAGGCAACGCATAATTGCCATAGCTATTGAACTGGTGCGTGGTATCGTAGCCCGAAACAGCCCGCATCTGGCTCGGGTTCCACGTGTTTTGAATGAAGCCGGAGAAGGAACCGCCAGATTCCGGGGACGATCCCAGATCCATCGACTTCGAGAAGGTGTAATTGGCGTCGAATTGCAATCCGTTGGAGAGGCGCTTGCGCATGGTCACCTGCAAGGCGTTGTATGCGCCGCTGCCGATCGAACTGAACGCCGAAAGTGCCGAGAACTGGGGATTGAAAACCATCCATGGGCCATAAATCCCACAAGCGATGTGGTTCACCGCGCCCTTGGAGGTGAGGGTAGTGGGTCCGCCGTTGATGCAATTGGCGGCATTATCGGCGTTGTTCAGGGTGTTGGTGGCATCGCCGGTGGCGCTGTTGCTGATGTAATCGTTGGCCCAGATCTGGGTGGGCGTCATACCGGGGAGTGCGGCCGTCTTCCACATATTATTGAAGAACGGGATTTGCGGAATGTTGGTGGCGTTATAACCTTCGAGGTCGATATCCGTCATCAATGTCGACATCGCCTGGAAGTAGGTCTGGCCGGACGCGGGGTCCGTCAGATTAGTTGGCATCGCCAGATCGCGATTGATCAGCGAATGGCGCGAGAGGCGCCCCACGTAGGAAGTTTGGAGCAAGAAGCCGCCGCCGAGGTCCCGTTCGATGGTGAAATCGAGGTTCATGGTGTAGGGCGCAGCCAACTGCTGGTCGATGCTATTGGTGATCGCGAACGATCCCGATTGGCCGGCGCCGTACGGATAAATCAAAGGCAATCCGCCCGCCGGGGCTGGCGGAACGATCTGGGACGGCACGGCGTAAAACGTGGTATAGCGTGGAAGTTGGGCGGAGCCCAGGATGTTGGCCGGGTTGGAAAAGCTTTGCGACAACCCAGGCGTAGTGGAACTGAACGCCTGGGCCAGCGGCTGGCCGATCAGGTCGTAGTACATTCCAGCGCCGGCGCGGATTGAGGTTTTGCCCGGACCTCCGAACAGCGCTCTGGAAAGCCCGCTCGTGCCGTTCGGCGAATAGGCCAAGGCCGCGCGCGGCGCCCAATTCTTATGAAAGGGATACATGGCCGACCCTTGGCTGGCAGGTATGAAGTCGATCAAACCGGCGTTCTGCTGAGACAAACCCTGCTCGGCAAAGGCCGCGCGCTCGCCCAGCCATGCCGCCAGCGGAACATTGGTCGAGGCTTGCTGTCCGTTGACTTCGTGTACCGGCGGTTCGAGGGTAAAGCGGAGACCCGCGGTGACCGTGAGTGTCCGGGTGAGCTTCCAGGTATCCTGCACGTACATTTCGCCCTCTTTGTTGGCGAAATCGCGGCTGACCGGAGCTCCGGAGGGCAGCAGAGAGCCGCTCACCGTGTAGTTGTAGTCTGCCGTGCCTTGCGCTTCCAACCCGAGCACCGCCGCCATGGCGTATTCGTAGTTCTGTTTAAAGGAACTCGACACGCCCAGCGAGGCGGGTAGCAGGTCGTTCCCCGAACCGGTGATCCAGGAGGGATTCGAACTGGCGGAACTGTATGAGTTGGAGTAGCTTTGCGACTGGTT
>Ga0302325_10002875_pt1 | contig 41298 bp, 28 predicted proteins | sample Palsa_T0_2_FD_201948 | JGI IMG/M metagenome (GOLD analysis project Ga0302325, IMG submission 201948) | Peat permafrost microbial communities from Stordalen Mire near Abisko, Sweden - Palsa_T0_2 | ecosystem: Environmental > Terrestrial > Soil > Palsa > Peat permafrost | place: Sweden: Abisko...
TCAACCTCGACATGGAGCATTACGGGTTGAAAGAGCTGACGCTGGACCTTTTCAAGGAGCTTTCGAATGAACCAAACCTGGAGAATTCGCCGCCTCATGGTTTCGTCATTCAAGCCTATTTGCGCGACTCCTACGCCGACACAGAGAAAATGCTCAATTGGGCCCGCAGCGACGGCCGCCGATTCACGATACGGCTGGTCAAAGGCGCCTACTGGGATTTTGAAAAAGTGGTCGCCGCACAGAAGGCCTGGGAGATCCCGGTCTATTTGTCAAAACCGGAGACTGACGCTAATTACGAGCGGATTACCAGGCTGCTTTTGGACAACCGTACAATCGTCTACCCGGCCTTCGCGTCGCACAATGTGCGCAGCATTGCCCACGCAGCGATTTATGCACGCAAACTCGGGATTGGTCCTGGCGATTTTGAATTCCAGATGCTCTACGGAATGGCGACGCCGATCAGGCGCGCGCTCGTCAAACTCGGCTATCGCGTCCGCGAGTACTGTCCGATCGGAGAACTCGTTCCGGGAATGGCTTATCTGGTCCGACGACTTCTCGAAAATACTTCCAATGAAGGATTTCTAAGGGCGAAGTTCAGCGCGAACAGATCAATCACGGAGTTGCTGACCGACCCTGGTCATCAGATTTCAGATCGTCCGCGGCCGGCTCCGAAAGATGTCGACTCCACGGAGCGTGAGACTCCTCCCAACCTCCAATCTGCGCCGCTTTGCAAGGAACCTCGGTTCCAAAATGAACCTCCTTCCGACTTTGCTCTCGCCTCCACGCGAACCAGAATGGGCCAAGCCCTTGATCTGGTCCGAGGAAAAATGGGACGGGCCTATCCGCTCGTGATCGGCGGGAAGAAATTTATTGGATCGAGGCACCTGGTGTCGGTCAATCCGGCTCAGCCGACTCAAGTGATCGGCCATGTTGCCCTTGGAGCGGCCGAGGATGTCGCCCATGCGGTGGCTGCCGCAAGGAATGCCTTTTCAACTTGGAGCAGAACCTCCGTGGATTCCCGAAGCAAATTCCTCGAACGCCTGGCCAACAAGATGCGTGCAGCGCGTTACGAACTTGCAGCATGGGAGGTCTTTGAGGTTGGCAAAACGTGGTCGGAGGCCGATGCGGACGTCGTGGAAGCGATTGACTTCTGCACTTTCTATTCTCAAGAGATGCGCCGCTTTGGCGTGGGCCGACTGACGCAGGATGTGCCCGGGGAAGTCAGTATCGAAAGCTATGTGCCGCGAGGTGTCGCCGCCATCATCGCTCCATGGAATTTTCCGCTCGCTATTCTCTGCGGAATGACGGTCGCCGCACTCGTCACTGGAAACACAGTTGTTCTCAAACCCGCGGAGCAGTCTTCGGTGCTCGGTGCAATCTTCATGAGTCTCCTTCAGGAGGCCGGATTGCCCGATGGCGTCGCCAATCTGGTTTCGGGAACCGGGGAGGTGGTTGGGTCACTCCTTGTCGCTCACCCGGACGTCGACCTGATCGCGTTCACAGGGTCGCGTGAAGTCGGAACCCTCATCTGGGGGACCGCCGCAGTCACTCACCGGGATCAACGGAACTTGAAAAAGGTGATCTGCGAAATGGGTGGGAAAAACGCGTTGATCATCGATACCGACGCCGATCTCGACGAAGCAATCCTCGGCATTATCCAATCGGCCTTTAGTTTCCAGGGTCAAAAATGTTCTGCTTTATCGCGGCTTATCACGGTCCACGATGTCCACAAGCGATTGATTCCGCGTCTGACGGAGGCGGTCGCCGCGCTCGAGATCGGGCTGCCGGACCGCCCAAATACCGACATCGGTCCAGTGATCGACCACAATTCTTTTGAGAAGGTGCAAGGGTACATCGAGCTGGGCAAGCGTGAACATCATCTCGCATTTCAGGCTCAAGTGCCTGCCGGTCTGGAAGGGTACTACATCGCACCGGCGATCTTTACCTCCGTCGATCCGGCAGCGCGTCTTGCTCAGGAAGAAATCTTCGGCCCAGTTCTGGCGTTGATCACCGCGAAGGATCTACCGACCGCCGTCCAAATCGCCAATAACACACCGTTCGCGTTGACTGGAGGCCTCTACTCGCGCAGCCCGCAAAACATCGAACGCGTGCGCTCAGAGTTCCAGGTCGGAAATCTTTACGTCAATCGCTCCATCACAGGCGCAATCGTCGGGCGACACCCATTTGGCGGATTTAAGATGTCCGGAGGAGGAACAAAAGCTGGCGGAACAGACTACCTGCTTAATTTCATGTTTCCACGCGTCGTCACTGAAAACACTCTCCGCCACGGTTACGCGCCGGAAACGCCGACAGGTTCGTAAAATCAACTGCGCTCGCAAAACGACAGTTTCTCTCATTGCAAACCGCTCGGATTTACAATTCCGTAGAGTTCAACCGTGATGTATTTTCCATCTTTCATCACGTCGTCCTGGAGTGCGCCTTCCCGGGTCATCCCGACTTTTTCCAATACCCGTCCGGACGACGGATTCCCGACAAAATGCCTCCCGGATATCTTGTGGTACCCGAGAGTTTCAAAGCCGTATGTTACGATCGCTTTCGCGGCCTCAGTGCAATAACCGCGGTTCCAATAACTGATCCCGATCCAATATCCGAGCTCTGCGCGATTGAACAAACCATCCCTGCTCAGCGAGGCAGCCCCGATCAGGAGTTCGCTCGAAAGGCAAATCGCGAAGACTACTCCGAGCCCTTCGTAGAAATACCTCTGATGCGTTGCGATCCAGGACTCCGCCATTCCGTCTTCGTACGGATACGGAACACACAGCGTCGTCTCATAAATCCTCTCCTCGCCGGCGAGCGCCTTAACCCGCGGCGCGTCTGTCAATACAAACGGCCTGAGGATGAGTCGCTCGGTGCGGATCATTTCCTGTAGTAGCATGCAGCTAACAGTAATCGAAGCCTCCGGTTTTGCATGTTTTGAAATCTTCTCTGCGCCTGACCATGATCCTTCGAAACCACCTCGCCGCTATGCTCCCGGCATAGCCGATTTTCAACCCACCAAGGTGTGGAACGCAGAAGAATATTCCGCTCGGTGGTACTCGATAAAATTGTTGAGGAAAAACTATTAACGCTTGCCCGACTGGCAAATAAATTATAGTATAAGCAAAAATTCTATCTTATACATTAATAAACCGAATTTTTGATCGTTCATGCAGTGCGATCTTCAATCAAGGCGTCCTAAGGCCCAATTTGATGCCGAGAGTTGGCACAAACAAACTCGCCGGAAAGAACCATTTTTTTTTCAATCCTGAAATCTTCACGGACCGATAAGATTTCAAGAACCAAACGCTTGCCCGACGAGTCGCAATGTCAAACAGTGAAGCCGCCTCAAGTCTGAGCGACGTACCACCCGCCGCTAGCGATTGTCCGTTTACCAAAGGCATCGGATCAATCCGCGCAGTGTCCACGGTGGGGGGTGCCGCCAAGGCCCCCAGCCCGTTTGTCTCTCTCAGCAGATTCGTGGTCGCCAATGACAAGATCGCCGAGGTGAAGGAAGCCTTCCGTAATCGGCCGCATCTGGTGGATGAGCAGCCTGGCTTTGTGCGGATGGAAGTCTTCAGCCCCCTCGACCGCGCTGAGGAGATCTGGCTCGTCACGTACTGGATCGATGCCGAGAGCTTCCGGCTCTGGCACCACAGCCATCTTTATCAACGATCGCACAAGGGTATCCCCAAAGCCTTGAAACTCCTGCCCGGTGAGACGGAGATTCGCCACTTTGAGTACATCTGCTCCTGAGAGTATGACCAGATGTTTTTCTCCTGACCGATCGGATTCGCTCATACTGTCTTGGAGATTGAGAAAAAACCGTTGAGGACCGAGTGATCCGAAGGGTTCCTGGATGGACATTTTCGCCATGGCGAAACGACTGGGCTTAAGGCGCCATGGACGAAGCAATCGACATCACATCCTGCGAGCGCGAGCCGATCACGATTCCAGGGTCCATCCAGCCTCACGGCGTTCTGCTGGTGTTGCGTGGGATCGGCCTCACCGTTGTGCAGGTCAGCACCAATTCGCAACTCTTTCTAAATGTTGCCCCGGACGAAATGCTCGGCCAGCCCGTCGGGCAATGGTTCGATGAGACGTCGGCCCGCGCGCTTGGCGAAGCTGCGGGACAGGACGATCCGGGCCGAACAAATCCTTCGCTCCTCGTGGGGCGATTCAAACCGGACGACCTTTTTGACGGGATTCTCCATCGTTGCGGCGACGACCGCATCCTGGAACTGGAACGCGCGCAATCCGGCGCGGTCTTTCCTTCCGTGCGCGGAGCGCTTTTGAAGCTCCAGGACGCCTCGACCGAAACGGAGGTCTGTTGGATCGCGGCGAAAGAAGCGCGCTGGCTGACGGGCTTCGACCGCGTGATGGTCTACCGCTTTGCAGCCGATTGGAGTGGCGAAGTGGTCGCGGAAGCTCGAGCGGATGGCGTGGAATCGTACTTAGGATCACATTTTCCAGCATCCGACATTCCCAAGCAAGCGCGGGAACTGTACACCCGAAAACTGCTGGGGCTTATTCCCAGCGTCACCTATTCACCCGTGCCATTGCTCGCCCTGGAAGAAGGACCACCTCTCGACATGAGCCAATGCGTGTTGCGCAGCGTTTCGCCGATTCACCGCGAATACCTTCGGAACATGGGCGTGGCAGCAACGCTTACCGTCTCCCTTGTAATCGGGGGTAAGCTGTGGGGCATGATCGCCTGCCATCATGGCAAGCCGTGGCTCGCGCCTTTTGCGCTCCGGCAAGATTGTCAGTTTTTGGGGCGGGTGACCGCCGCGCAAATCAGTGCGCGGACCGCAGCCGTGACGCAGGCCTACCGGTCCAAGCGGACAGAAATGCTGGCTAAGTTTCTCGAGCAAATCGCGGCGCTCGGTGATATCGCGAGAGGGCTGACCCATGGGGAACAAAACCTTCTGGACTTCGTTGAATCCACCGGCGCCTGCCTCCTTTTCGACAAGGTCTGCACGAGCGTCGGCGCCGTTCCGAGTGACTCCTTCCTCATCGAACTCCGGGACTGGCTCATCGCAAGCTCCGGTGAACCGCTGTTTGCCGCGCACTCGCTGCCCGTGCTTTACCCGCCGGCCCGCGAATGGAAGTCCAGTGCCAGCGGTTTGCTGGCCGTACAGATCCAGCCTGAACACGGTTGTTACGCGCTCTGGTTTCGGCCGGAATTAATCCGCACGATCACCTGGGCAGGCGACCCCACCAAACCGGTCTCCGTCGAGCAGGGGCAGTCAAAGCTCAGCCCCCGCAGATCTTTCGACGCGTGGAAGGAAACCGTCGAGTTGCAATCGCGTCCCTGGACGGCAGCCGAACTAGACAGCGCCACGGAACTTCGCAACACCCTTTCCGGCGCCGTCACCGGTCAAATCGAACGCGCCCGCACGGCAGAAATGGCGCGCCAGGCCAACGAACAGAAGGTTGCCAAGGAGGCGGCCGAAGCCGCGGCCCGGGCCAAGGGCGAATTCCTCGCTAACATGAGCCACGAGATCCGCACGCCGATGAACGGCGTGATCGGCATGACCGGTTTGTTACTCGACGGCGAGCTGAATCCGGAGCAACGCGAATTCGCTGAAACGATCCGTGCCAGTGCCGAAGCGCTCCTGACGATCATCAACGACATCCTTGATTTTTCCAAGATCGAAGCAGGCAAACTCTTGTTCGAAGTGCTCGATTTTGACCTGGTTGAAATGGTCGAGAGCACCTTGGACATGCTGGCCGAACGGGCTCAAGCCAAAGGGATTGAGTTGGCCAGTGCGATCGCGCCTGACGTGCCAGCCCAATTGCGCGGGGATCCAGGGCGGTTGCGCCAAATACTCACCAACCTTATCGGCAACGCCCTGAAATTCACGAGCAAAGGGGAAGTGGTCGTTCGAGTTTCCAAAATGATCGAAACCGAGACGCACGCCAAGATTCGATTCGAGGTGATAGACAGCGGTATCGGCATTCCGCTCGAGGCCCAACGGCGCCTCTTTCAAGCTTTTAGCCAAGCTGATCGTTCCACGACGCGCAAGTACGGCGGCACCGGCTTGGGGCTTGCCATCTCCAAACAATTGGTGACCCTCATGGAGGGTGAGATCGGCGTCCGCAGCCAACCGGGCAACGGTTCAACGTTTTGGTTCACCGCCCAACTGGAAAAGCAGACCGGCGAGGCCGAAACGCGGCGCGCCTCACCACTTGACCAGTTGAACGTCCGGGTGCTGGTGGTGGACGATAACCACACAAGCCGCCAGATCCTGCGCAACCAGATTGTGGCGTGGAAGATGCAAGTCGGCAGCGCCGCCAGCGGTGCGGAAGCCCTTGACCGACTGCGAGCTGCTGTCCAAGAAGGTCAACCGTACGATTTAGCGCTGCTGGATGTGCAGATGCCCGAAATGGACGGATTTACCTTGGCGGCGGCGATCAAAACAGACCCGGCACTCGCCGCCACGCGGTTGATCGTGCTCACCTCGATGGGTCACGTCCTTCAGTCCACCGAATTAAAGCAACTTGGCATCGAGGCCTACCTGGTCAAACCGGTCAAACAATCCCGTCTGTTTGATTGCCTCATCGGACGGGCACGGACAACGGCGGTCGGAGAACCCTCCAGGATCCCGGCCCCCTCGACGACAACGTCCTCCAACGCACCCCAGATAGAACCCGAGTTGAATAAAGCGCGGATCCTCTTGGCGGAAGACAATTTCGTCAACCAAAAAGTGGCGTTGGCACAACTCCATCGATTGCGGTACCGCGCCGATGCCGTGGCCAATGGCCGTGAGGTGCTGGAGGCCCTTCAACACGTTCCTTACGAACTCATTTTCATGGACTGCCAAATGCCGGAACTGGACGGCTACGAGGCGGCCCAAGCCATTCGCCAACAGGAAAGTCGATCGGATTTACCGTGCCCGTGGAAATCGCCGGTTCACATCATCGCCTTGACGGCCCACGCCATGGAGGGAGAACGCGAAAAGTGCCTCGCGGCAGGGATGAACGACTACCTAAGCAAGCCGCTTCGGCCAGCTGAACTTCAAGCCGCTTTGCAGCGTTGGCAGATCGCGGTGCAACACCCGGGCCTGCATCGCGGATAAATCCTCAAAGAAATTCCACGAGAGCCTTTCCAAAAAGGGTCATTCCCGGTTAATTTAAGCGTTGTTACCCCGAAAGAACCCACATGCCTCTTCTAGGCTGCATCGCAGATGATTTCACCGGCGGAACCGATTTAGCCAATAATCTGGTGAAAAGTGGATTTCGCACCATTCAGACGATCGGTATCCCGATTTCCGTCAAGCAGCTTGAAAAGATCGACGCCGTCGTTGTTGCGCTGAAGACGCGTACCTGTCCGGTCGAGCAAGCCGTCCGCGAATCCAAGGATGCGCTTCATTGGCTGGAATCCATTGGCTGTCAGCAGTTTTATTTCAAATATTGCTCGACGTTTGACTCGACCCCTCGCGGAAATATCGGCCCGGTCGCCGAACTTCTTTTGCGGGAACTCGGCGCCACTTTTACGATCGCCTGCCCGGCGTTTCCGGACAACGGCCGCACGGTTTACCGCGGCCATCTTTTTGTTCATGATCAACTCTTGAACGAGAGCGGCATGCAACATCATCCGCTCACCCCGATGACGGATCCGAACATCGTTCGTGTGTTGGCTGCTCAAACGAGTTTAGCGGTCGACTTGATTCGTCTTGATTTGGTTCGGCAAGGCGAAAAAGCGGTTTCGCATGCCTTTGAGACGCGGACCAGCCAGACTACTGCGGTCGCCATCACCGACGCGACTTCAAACGAGGATCTCGTCGTTTTGGCCGGAGCAGCAAAAAATCTAAAATTGGTGACCGGCGGCTCCGGCCTCGCCCTCGGATTAGGCAAAAACTTCGGATTGCAAGCGGGACGAGCCGCCAAATCGATCACACCCTCTGGGCGCAGAGCGATTCTTGCGGGCAGTTGCTCGCGAATGACTCTGAAACAGCTCGAAGTGGCAAAAAAAATCTACCCGCACTTTAGGGTCGAACCAGAGGAACTTGCCGCCCAATTCGACGTCACGATCGAAAGAGTCCTAAACTGGGCAAAACAACATCGCTCAGATCCAAACCCATTGCTTGTCTATACAAGCGGGTCTCCGGATGAAATATCGTCGAATCAGAAAGCCTTGGGCGCCGATCGGTCGGGGGACCTGTGCGAGAGGTTTCTAGCAGCGATCGCCGAGCATTTTGTTAATGACGAGATTTCGCAGCTGATCGTGGCCGGCGGCGAAACGTCCGGAGCGGTCGTCACGAAGCTTGGTCTGAACCTCTTGCGCATCGGGCCGGAAATCGACCCTGGAGTCCCCTGGACTCTGGCTTCCGGTTCCAGCCGGGAGATTGCTCTCGCGCTGAAATCAGGAAATTTTGGATCGGAAGAATTTTTTGTGAACGCATGGCGACTTCTTGGCCCCCCCTAAATGAGCGCCGAACTAAAAATCCGCGAACGCATCGTAGAGATCGGACGCAGTCTTCACAGGCGCGGATTGAGTCCCGGTAGCAGCGGCAATATCAGCGCTCGCCTGGAAGACGGCTGGTTGTTAACTCCCACGAATTCGTGTCTTGGAGAGCTCGATCCAGCCAGTCTCTCCAAATTGGATTGGACCGGAAACCTCGTTTCAGGCGGCAAGCCCAGCAAAGAATATTTCCTGCATCTCGCGATGTATCAAAAACGCGTGCAGAGCGGCGCAATCGTGCATCTCCACAGCAGCCATGCCGCCGCGGTTTCTTGCCTGGATGAGCTCAACCCGGCAAGCTGCATTCCACCGATCACACCGTACTTCGTGATGCGCGTCGGAAACCTGCCGCTGATCCCTTATTTCCGGCCTGGAGACAAGGCTCTGGCGATCGAGATCGCAAAGCACGCGGACAACCATGCGGCTGTGCTTCTGGCCAACCATGGACCGGTGGTTTCCGGTAATGACCTGGATTCCGCGATGTACGCTATCGAAGAGCTCGAGGAAACGTCAAAACTGATGCTTCTCCTCCACGGCCAAAAAATTCGAACACTGGATAGGTCACAAATACAAGAGCTCTGCGAAACATTTGGAGCACACTGGGAATCGTGAGGAACGAAACGGCGTGGGGCATGTCGGGGAATGCGCCTGCCCACTGCCCACTGCCCACTGCCCACTGCCCACTGCCCACTGCCCACTGCCCACTGCCCACTGCCCACTGCCCACTGCCTACTGCCTACTGCCTACTGCCAACTGATCACTGACCACTGCCTACTGGAAACTGCCGATGCCTAGATTCAATGCCAATCTTTCCTGGCTCTTTCAGGAAAAACCGTTTTTAGATCGTTTTGCGGCCGCCGCGAACGCCGGATTTACAGGGATCGAAATCTTGTTCCCGTACGATCAACCCGCATCGGAGATCCGCTCCGCACTTCAATCGAACGGCCAGGAGCTGGTGCTGATGAACGCGCCGCCGGGGAACTTCGGCGCTGGCGAACGAGGATTGGGCGCCCTCCCTGGACGAGAAAAGGAGTTTCAACAGACGTTTGGCGAAGCGCTCGACTACGCGGCGACCTTGGATTGCAAGCGAATCCACGTCATGTCGGGGATCACCAAAGAATCGGACCAAACAGAGGCGCACCGCACGTTTTTGACTAACCTTGAGTACGCGTTGGAGAGGGTTGAGGAATCCGGTGTCTCCCTATTGATCGAACCGATCAATATCCGGGATATCCCGGGATATTACCTTTCGACTGTCGAACAGGCGGATGGCATCCTCCAGGAGCTTTCCCATCCCGAACTTAAAATTCAATTCGATTGGTATCATGCTCAAATCATGGGCGGCGATCTGGCGCGCCGAACGGAAAAATATTTTTCGAAGATCGGGCACTTCCAACTGGCCGGAGTTCCAGATCGAGCCGAACCGGACTTGGGCGAAGTGAATTTTCCGTACCTGTTCCATCTGGTTGACTCACTTCAATATGACGGATGGATCGGGTGCGAATATCGCCCGAAAGGCCGAACCGAAGAAGGTCTGGGATGGCTTCCGAAAACGTCTTATGCCTAAAGCAAATAAAGTTGGATTCGTTGGCCTTGGCGCGATGGGGATGGGGATGGCGACCCAGTTGCTGAAAAAAGGGTTTCAGGTCGCAGCAGTGGATACTCGAGCGGAAGTCAAAGAGCGGTGGATCGCCGCGGGAGGTAAATGGAGCGAATCGCCAGCTGACGCTGCGATCGATGCTGACGTCTTTGTCGCGATGGTCGTCAACGCCGAACAAATTGAATCTGTGTTGTTTGGCAATAACGGGGCGCTGACGAATCTCCGCCCCAAGAGCGTTGTCATCGCGACAAGTACTGTTTCTCCCGCGTTCAGTCGGGGAGTTGGCAAACGTCTCGCCGAATCAAGTCACCTTTTCATCGACGCCCCGGTGAGCGGAGGAGTGGTCGGCGCGGAATCGGGTGGCCTGTCGATAATGGCGTCTGGCACGGACGAAGCGTTCGAAATTGGCGAACCCGTTCTCCAAGCGATGGCGGCGAAAATTTACCGGATCGGCGCCGAACCGGGTCTGGGCTCGATCGTCAAAACAGTGAACCAATTACTGGCCGGTTCTCATATTGCGCTCGCGGCTGAAGCGATGGCGTTCGGTACCCGTGCCGGCGTCGATCCGCAGGTACTTTTTGACGTGATTTCGCATAGTGCCGGGTCTTCATGGATGTTTAACAATCGTGTTCCGCACATGCTGACGGGAGACTTCACGCCGCTGAGCGCCGTGAACATATTCGTAAAGGATCTTGGGATCGTCCTGGACGTTGCACACGAGCTGAGATTCCCGCTGCCGATGGCGGCGATTGCCCATCAGCTATTTCTAGGGGCAGCAGCGATGGGTCTCGGTAATCAAGATGATTCCTCGGTTGTCAAGCTATTCGAAAACGTGAGCGGTGTGTCTGTTGCACAACCCCGGTAGGATGCGCTTCCCTTTTTAACCTGAACCACAGATCTGGGAGATCTGTGTAATCTGCGATTTGCCTCTTATCCTCGGTTTTTGGGTTTAATTGTCTCGTTCTCGAAGTCTTTGCGCGTGAGCGGACGCCGTCGTTTGGCGCTCGACAACGATTCAAGAAGGCCTAACCGCGGAACCGCCGCGATTTTTTGGCGAGCGCGCTTTGAACCATGATCAATTCACTGACGTTCTCTGTCGTGAACAATCCAATCAACTGGCCCGAGTTGTCGAAGACCGGCAACGCGGAGCTATTTGCTTCCTTGATCTTCGAAAACGCGTGGTCGAGACTCATCTGCGGAACGAGCGTCGGCAGCCCTGTCATCATGACGTCGCTCACCAGCGTATCGGGACCAGCTTTCCGCAAAGCCACGAGCAGATCGTGCTTCGTCAACAAACCGGCAAAGCCGCCGTTGTCGTCAAGGACCGGAAATTCGTGTTGAGAACTGCCGAGCAAGGCGTCAACGGCCTGATCCAAGGTGGCGCGGTGATTCAACGTATCGAAACGGGTGACCATCGCGCTCGACACCGGGATACCCGACGTCGCGTGGCGCATTTGCACGAACGACGATTCGCTTTCCGCGCCCATGTAAATAAAGATCGCAATGAGCGCTAGCGACGCCGGGCCCTTACTGAATGCCCAAACACCCATCAGCAGAGCAAGAGCCTGACCGACGGTCGCGGCAACCTGCGTCGCGCGCTCGTAACTCAACCTCGTCGCAAGCAGCGCGCGGAGGACGCGGCCCCCATCCAAGGGAAAAGCGGGAATCAGGTTAAAGACGACCATCATCACGTTGGTGTACAGCAACGCCCACAATGCGTTGAATTTCGTCGGGTCCAATACTTCGCCAAAATCCAAATTTCCGGTCACAGCCAATACAAAGAGCAAGGCGGCCGCGATGACGACGTTCACAAGCGGACCCGCGATCGCGACAACCAATTCCTGTGCCGGTTTTTCCGGCATCCGTTCCATTCGCGCCACGCCGCCAATTGGCAGCAAAGTAATGTCCACCGTGCGGATCCCGTACGCCTTCGCAGCGAACGCGTGACCGAGCTCATGGAGCAAAACGCAAAGAAATACCAAAAGGAAAAAAATGACGATTCTCAAAGTCCCGGAAGCACCACCTTGCGCGCTATAGAAGGAGGCAAAAACCGCCAGCAACAAGAAGAACGTGACGTGAATACGCACGTCAATCCCACCAATCCGCGCAACTTTAAAAGACCATCTCATGGCTCGACTTACAACGCATCCCAAGGTGCGCCAACAGGCATATGCCACGCCCGCCACACCTAGCGCCAGAGTTTTTTCCCATTCTTCCAATAATGAAACATGATCGTTCCGCTTCTTTGCGATCTATCCATTTGATGTTAATTTCGGGGTCCTTCGAATGAACTACAAAGAGACACTGAATCTGCCCAAGACGAAGTTCCCGATGAAGGGTGATCTGTCGGTTCGGGAACCCGAAATCCTTGCCCGATGGGAGGCGGAGAAAATCTACGAGCGGATTCAAGAAGCGCGGGCAAACGATCCACTATTCGTTCTGCACGACGGTCCGCCTTTTGCCAACGGCGATGTCCACATGGGCACAGCGCTCAATAAGATCTTGAAAGACTTAATCGTGAAGAGCCGGGCGATGGCCGGTTTCAGAGCGCCCTACATTCCCGGCTGGGATTGTCATGGACTGCCAATCGAGTTCAAAGTTGTCAAAGAATCGAAGGGGCTCTCTCCGCTGGAGGTGCGAAAACGGTCCGAGGCCTACGCGCGCAAGTATATCGATATTCAAAGGCGGCAGTTCCGGCGACTCGGCGTATTTGGAGATTGGGAACATCCCTACCTGACGCTTGATCCGTCCTACGAAGCCGTCATTCTTCGCGTTTTTGCCGAATTGGTCGAAAGAGACCTGATTTATCAGAGCAAAAAACCAGTCTTTTGGAGCACCGGCGCACAGACTGCCCTGGCAGAAGCGGAAGTCGAATACAAGGACCGGACCGATCCTTCGATCTATGTCGCGTTCCCGATTCGGACCGGACCGTTTGCCGGAAAAGCTTCAATTGCCATCTGGACCACCACCCCATGGACGCTGCCGGCGAACCTGGCGATCACGGTGCACCCCGCTTACAAATATCTGGTTCGGGAATTCCGTCATCCTGAAAACGCGGAGCCAAGGGTTCTGCTAATGGCAAGTGACCTCCTGAGCCATTTCGAGAAGGAAACCGGCTGGAAGCAGGTTGCCGAACCTCTTGGGATTTTTCCAGGGAGCGAAATGGAAAAATGGATCTGCCGCCATCCATTCCTGGATCGTGACTCGATCGTCCTGCTCAGCGAACACGTCACCATGGACGCCGGGACAGGTTGCGTCCACACAGCGCCGGGCCACGGTGAGGAGGATTACCAGATCGGACTCAAATATGGACTTCCGCTCCTTTCTCCCGTGGACGACAACGGGCGCTACACCAAGGAAGTCGGAGTTCCGGAGTGGGTCGGAAAATACGTCTTTGACGCAAACAAGGACGTCATTCAACGTCTCTCCGAGGTAGGATTTTTGCTTGCGCTGAACGACTACCGTCACAGTTATCCGAATTGCTGGCGCTCCAAGACACCGGTGATTTTTCGCGCCGTTGAGCAGTTCTTTATCCGGGTCGATGTCGTGAAACCTGCCGCACTTCGATCGATCGACGAAGTCAAGTGGGTCCCGCACTGGGGCAGAAACCGAATCTACGCGACCGTCGAATCCCGTCCCGATTGGTGCATATCGCGACAGCGCAGCTGGGGTGTCCCGCTACCGGTCTTTTACGACGGCAGTCAACCGATCTTGAATCCGGGCTGGATTCGCAAAATAGCCGATCTGGTCGAACATCGAGGCACGAACGTTTGGTATGAGCTGGGAGACACCGAGTTTGCACAGGAACTCGGGTTGCCAAAAGCGTTCTCGCGCCGGAATGACACATTGGATGTCTGGATAGATTCCGGCGTGAGCCATGAAGCAGTCCTGCGCCGGCACCCGGCGTTGCGTTGGCCGGCCGACGTTTACATCGAAGCGACCGATCAGCATCGCGGATGGTTTCAATCCTCTTTGCTTACCAGCGTCGCAATCAATGGCGAAGCGCCCTATCGAGAGGTCCTCACGCACGCGTTTGTCGTGGATCTGGAGAGCCGCCAAAAGATTTCCAAGTCCGACCAGGGCGGGTACGCCAAACCGACCGAAGCGGAGCATTACATCCGCAAGTACGGGGCGGATATCGTCCGATTATGGGTTTCAAGCGTCAACTACACCGATGAGGTACCGTTTGGCGAGAAGATGTTCGGCCAATTGACCGACACATACCGCCGAATTCGCAATACGCTGCGGATCCTGTTGGGAAACCTCTACGACTTTGATCCGGCGAAAGACCAGGTAGCAGATCTCACCCTTGTCGATCGATGGGTGGCGTCGCGTCTTCAGCAGCTCATTCAACAATGCCGGGAGGCGTACCAGCAATATGAGTTTCACAGAGTCTACCACGGGGTAAACCAATTTTGTGCCGTGGATCTGAGCAGCCTCTACATCGACATTACAAAGGACCGGATGTATTGCGACGCTCCCGGCTCCCACCGGCGGCGCGCGACTCAGACCGTCCTCTATGAGGCTTTTGACACCCTGGTGCGGCTGATCGCTCCGATTCTTGTTTTTACAGCCGAGGAGGCGTGGAGCTCCTTCGGGAAAAACCTCTCCGTCCATCTGGAAAGGTTCCCGGAGTCCAATCGTTCGCTAATCGACACCGCGGCCATCGATGACGCGAGCGCTCTGCTTGACGCGCGTTCGACCGTCGCACAATCGATTGAAATTGCCCGCCAGCAAAAGCTGATCGGAAACGCATTGGAGGCGCACGTTGTCCTCTCCTTGCCGCGAGAACATCGCGTCCATCAATTGAATCTCGGCGAAGTCGAGGAGTTCCTGATCCTTAGCCACCTGGATCTGGTCGCGACGGACGGCGAATCAAGCGCTGTTATCACCAAAACACTCTATCAGCGGTGCGAACGGTGCTGGCGCCACAGGCTCACCGTTGGACTGCAACCGGGCCATCCAACGCTGTGCGACCGATGCGCCGCAGTCGTCAGCCAGCTGGCCATCGACGAATGAAATTTCTGATTTTTCTTGGACTGCCGCTCTTCGCGCTGGATCAACTCACGAAGTGGCTCGTGCGTCAGAATATCCCCTACGGCGCAGAAATTCCGGTCATTCCCGGATTCTTCAGCCTTGTGCACGCATCGAATACCGGCGCCGCATTCAGCCTGTTCACCGGCAACAATTTGTTCTTCGTCGGGTTGGCAGCGGCTGCGCTCGCGGTGATCATCTTCCTTTTGGCACGGGATTCGCCCGCACGAAAAGCGGAACAGCGGCTGAGCTACCTCACAAAAATATCGTTCGGATTACTCGCTAGCGGAATCCTTGGAAATCTGACGGATCGAATTTTGCGCGGCGCGGTGACCGACTTTCTGCATTTCTACGTCAACGAATATGCCTGGCCATCTTTCAACGTCGCGGACTCCTGTATTTGCATCGCTGCGGGCCTACTGATCGTCGGCTCTTTCGGAAGGACGCAGAGCGACGGAATGAGAGCGCGTCGAGGATGATTCATTCCGTCTCTCTGCGTCTTTCCTTACGCCCATGCCACTCGAAGTTCGCAGTCGTTTCCGCACCGAATAAATCGCGGGCGACCGCTTTGAACTCGAGATCCGGTGCATTGGGAACTTCGTCCCAAGTAGGCAAAACTCGATAAGGAGGCGAATCCGCCGTGCCAAGGAATTTGTAATCCGTTTCCCCTTTGACCCGTACGCCAAATGCGACCGAAATGACCTTGTCCAACGTAGAGTCTGCCTTGATTTCCCAGCGATCGTCGATCTCCCCGTTGCGGCTCACTTCGAAATGCAGCTCGCCGAGTTGCCCGGTCCCGGGCTCAATCGGGTGCGGGTTTCGCAACACCAAACTCGACCACGGGGCTAACTCAACAGCCAACTGGTTGTCAGGGCCTGGACCGAAGTTACTTCCTTTCGCACCGGAAGCGAAGACCCGTTCCCACTTGCCCGCCGACGAATAGACTTTGATATTCGCTTTGTTCGTTTCTTCCGAATTGTTGAAAACGGCCAATATTTCCTCATGCCGCTCTCGATCAACGCGGGAAACTGCGAAGATCCCAGGTTTCCCATCTGCATATCGCACAATTTGGATGCCTTGCTGGAGCGCCGGATTCTGCTTTCTGACCGAGATCATTTCGCGGATAGCACGAAAAAGCGGATGATCTTCGTTGAACGCGGGTGCTGCCCCATCTCCGCCGCCGATCCGCTTTTCCCGGGCAAACTCCGGTACCTTTGATCCGAACATATCCTCGCGCGCCGCTGCGTCCCCTCCCTCGCCGGTGAAACCCTGCTCGTCGCCGTAATAGATTGCAGGAATCCCTCGCGTGAAGAACAGCACAGCGTGGGCGAGGATATCGCGGGCCAGAAGCTCGTCGTCCGACCCGGAGCTCACATCAATGGATAAAAAGTGGCCGATTCGCCCCAAATCATGGTTCCCAAGAAATGTAACAAGGCTATAGGCGTTGGCCGTCGGTGTTGTGTAAAAGCCATCTTTAGCGAAAAATTCAGCGAGCTTCGCCGGAGCATCCATTCCCGACGCGAATCTCCGCACCGCTTGTTGAAATCCGAAATCCAACACCGACGGCATGCTGGCGCGATGACCAAACTCGGAAAGAAATGCTGGGTCCGGATCGTACACTTCGCCAAAAATAAGGAAATCTTTGCGCCCGGATTTCTGCGCAGCTTCCTGGATCGCTGGAATAAAACTTTGCCAGAATTCGTTGTTGACGTGCTTCACTGTGTCCAAGCGGAATCCGGTGATCGCGAAGTCCTTAATCCAATTCGCGTAGATATCGATCATGCCCCGGACAACACGTAGTTGTTCGGTAAACAGATCGTCCAGACCGGAGATATCTCCATACTGTGCGCTTTCGCCCCCAGTCGATGCCTCGCCGCGGTTATGATAAACCGTCGGATCGTTCAGCCAGTCCGGCACTTTAATGTTCCGATCTTCTTCGCTCATGAACGTGGGGGGCACCGGGAAACTGATGTTCGGGTCGAGTTGTGGAAAATCCGCCCGGTTGATGTACTCGCGATCGTTAAAGGGCTTTCCTGTCGCGTCCAGGTAAGGCTTGGAAAATTTGTATTGGTAAGCGTGGATCCCGTTCTTGGGCTGAATAACGTCCGCGGTGTGGTTGACAACGACATCGAGGATCGTCCCTATCCCACGACTCTTTGCGTCCGCGATCAGGCGTTGAAGATCCGCCCTTGATCCGAAATGCGGATCAACGTCCGTAAAGTCCAGAATCCAGTAACCATGGTAACCCGCCTTCGACTTGGCACCCTTCCCGTATTTTTGCACGGCGCGATTACGGAAGATCGGACTCATCCAGATCGATGTCGCCCCAAGGTCGCACAAGTAATCCAGCTTTGCGGCGACTCCCTGGAGATCACCGCCATGGAAAAAGTCAGGGTTAGCCGGATCGAATCCGCTCTCATTCGGGTCTGAAGACGCCGACCGTCCAGTGTTATTGGAGGGGTCGCCGTCATTGAACCGATCAGGCAGCAGGAAGTAGACGATCTCACCCAAGCGCGGCGATCGAACACTCGGTTGAAAAAAGCTATCCGCTCCGCGGCTGACCGAAGTCGCAAGGACTAGCAGAAAAATCAATAGACGCATGTCAGGGGAAGTTGTCAGTGTCAGTTGTCAGTGTCAGTTGTCAGTGAGGGGGAGGAGACTTACCCCGAAAATAGTGGACACAGACTCGGCCGGATCTTCAAGCTGCAAGTATCCGAGCAACTGAGACCTTAACCAGTCCGCCTGCTCCGATTGCCCCAATCACTGACAACTTCCCCTGACAACTTCAGCTAACTCCTCCTTGACAGCTCCTGTAACAACTCCAGCGCCTGGGCTCGCGTAGTGACTTCGCCTTCCAATTGAGCCGTTTGGACTGCCTCGAGCAGTTCGCCGATTCTTTTCCCCGGCTTTAAACCCATCGAAATCAGATCGTCGCCTCGCACCAACGGAGGCGGGATCAGTGGTTCTTGCGCAAACTCCGACGCTTTGTGAACCAGAAATTTATAATTTCCAAGATCACCATGGCTGCCAGCGCAATCGACCCTGTGCAACTCGAGCTCGATCCCAAAATGTGGACGCGCCATGAATCGCCGCAGCCGGGCGGGACGCATCTGCTGGACATCCTTAAAAACCATGTGATTGCGCACCGCCTCGACCACCAGATCGATCTCGTGCCGCGGGAATCGAAGGCGGGTCATTACCGCTGCGGCCATCTCTGCGCCTACCTTGTCGTGGCCATTGAAACGAATCCGTTGATCGACCGGGTCAAACGTCCGCGTCGGCGGCTTGCCGATATCGTGCAAAAGCACGGCAAGCACCTGCGCCGCACTGGCGCTCGGCGCCAGCAAGCCCAGCATCAATCGGGTATGGACAAAGACGTCCCCTTCCGGATGGAATTGTTCCGGCTGGTCGCACCCTTTGAGTGCCGCGATCTCGGGAAGGATCACTGCGAGTAGCCCACTCTTATCAAGGAGATCGTAGCCCCGGAGACGGTGCGTGCTCAGCAGAATCTTGAGCAACTCGTCCCGGATTCGTTCCGGGCTTACGATCGCGATCGCTTGAGCCTCCGCCCGCACTGCCGACCAAGTGCCTGATTCTATCTCGAAGGCAAGAGTCGACGCAAACCGGATGGCGCGAAGCATTCGCAGACGATCCTCCACAAAGCGTTCGGACGGCGGCCCGATCGCCCGGATCAGTTTTCGAGATAGGTCTTCCCGACCGTTCACGTAATCGATGACCTTGTCGCTTAAGGGATCGTAAAACATTCCGTTGATCGTGAAATCCCGCCGGACGGCGTCTTGCTCCGGCGTCGAGAACCGAACATCTGAAGGGCGCCTTCCATCCAGATAGACTCCGTCGGAACGAAAGGTCGCTATTTCAAATTCCATATCGGCCGTAAGCACTCGAACCACTCCGAATTGAATTCCCACAGGAATTGTCCTCTGAAAAAGCGATTGCACCTGGCCGGGGTCCGCACTGGTGGCAATATCGATGTCCTTCGGTGGAACGTCCAGGAGCGCATCCCGAATACAGCCGCCCGCAAAATAAGCGACGAAACCATGCTCTTGTAACTTTTGCACGATGGACGCCGCGACAGGGTATAGCTTTGAGTCTCGAAGGACCGCCAGGCTCATCAGGCAGCTTCCGCGACCAGTTCGGAACCGTCAAGATGCACCAGATCGGCGGCCGCCGCGTCCATCGCGCCTTGCAACGGCAGGTGCAACTCCAGGTAGAGGTGAGCGAGGGCAACAAATTTTTGCTCTCTGCTCAAAATCTCCGTTTCGTCTATTATTATCATGGTTTTACCTCGCAACTCAGTTCGCCGAGACCATCGGTTGCGGGCAAAAAAAACCCACCGCCGATCGATCAGCGGTGGGTTTTCACTAAAGTCTTTGAATTTTGGCCGATTAACTGCTCGTACCCTTACCTGCTGACCGTGCCTCGCCATTAAACATGGCGAAACCTACACACCAACGTTTAGAAGGTGGGCAGCTGAAATCGGTAATGGCAAAGGGGCCGAACATCCGTTCGACAACAAACTAGTAACTTAACACGAAATCAAGCAAGAATATTCGGAATTGACCATAGTAACGCGAACGTGACAGCCGCATCATTCGCAGAAATACGGGCGGGCAGTACCAGAATCGACTCCCTTCGAAGGGAACTATTGATCCACGCGTCTAACGCGAAACAATTCGGTGCCCCCGCTTTGCAATGGGTCCAAGTGACTGCCCGTATCAGTGATTGCAGTGCGTTTGAATGCTGCTGAATCGTTAAAGCCGCGTTGCTGAATAGCTAATATGAATACTGAACCAGAGTTAACCCAGATTATGCACGGCAAACGCACGACGAGCGTTCGCCTCGAACATTTAGATACATTAGAGCGCATCGTTCGCGATTTTGGGTTCAAGGATCGAAGCCATTTCTTTCAGCTCTGCACGGACGCTTTACTGCAGGCCCATAAAGATGGTCGTCGCCTGGACTGGCCGCCCCGGTTTGTCGTAAGAGACTGAACCGGGCCGGTTCCCTGCGATCCTGATCGCCGGCAGGGAGCCGATGACGCGCAGAATCGTTGAAGAACGATTGGCTCCGGCGATAGCTGTTCTCTTGGTCCATTTCAAAATCTCATAATTAAAGGGGTTAACAGTAGTCGAGCGCTATCTCCAGTGTTTTCTGGCCAATGTTAGTCCGTTCGATCGACTAGACCACCGAGCTGCCAATCCGTGTCCTAGCCCCCGTTGTAATTCTCCTTGCCTCGCCTGCACCCTGGGACATAGTAGCCTCCCGAGCTGACTCCTGAAGTTGCGCCCTTAGCTCAGCCGGATAGAGCAACGGATTTCTAATCCGTGGGTCGCAGGTTCGAGTCCTGCAGGGCGCGCTCTGAGGTGTCATTCTCAGAGGGTTGTCTAAAGATCGATCCGGACAGAATCACTTTTGAGGACCATGCGAATCGGAGATGGCCCTGAGGTCAGGCCCCGGCGCACCGGCCGTACGGAACGAGAATCGGCTAACGCGAGATCAACGCTCGACAAGACGGTACTAATCACAAGCTTCATCTCGAATTGGGCAAACGCCATGCCGATGCAGCGCCGGACGCCCCCACCGAACGGTAAATACTCAAACGGAGAATAGCGCCGTTCCAAAAACCGTTCGGGCTTGAATTCATCCGGATCAGGGTAGGCTTCCTCGCGGTGATGGGCGAGGTAGATACAGCCGACCACGACAGTACCAGGTTCAAGTGAGCAACCCATCAGCTCTATACGCGATTTAGTAACCCGCGGAAACGTGAGCAAGCCGACGGGGTAAATTCGTAATGTTTCAGAACAAACGGCATTTAGATAGGGGAGCCGCACTAGAACACCGGGATCCAGGGGGCGGTCGATGGCCTGAAGTTCGTTCAACAGTTTTTTACGCACCATCGGCAATTTATAAATCCAGTAGAACGCCCAGGTGAGCGCAGTGGCAGTCGTTTCATGGCCGGCTACCAATAGGGTCATCAACTCGTCGCGCAACTCCTGGTCGGTGAGGGCGTCGCCGGCCTCATCACGGGCAAACAGGAGCAGCGTGAGGATATCGTTCCGGGAGGTGTCTGGATGGCTTCGACGCTCCGCGATTTCATCGTAGATGAGCTGGTCTACTTGCTCTCGGTTACGGACGAACCTACCCCACGGACTCAATGGGCCAAAATCCTGACGGAGCATCGGAAAAAACAGGGCGCCGAGACTGAACGGATTACTCATTCGATCGAGCATGGCTGCCAAAAGTCTCTCGAGTTGCTGATACCGGGAGCCCTCGTTTACACCAAACACCGCTCGCAGGATCACGCGCATGGAGATCTTTTGCATGGACTCCCGCGCGGAAAAGGCTTTTTCAGCGCTCAACTCGCTCATCACCTCCATCGTGATGTCTCGAATGAGTTGTCCGTAAGAACGCATCCGCTCCCCATGAAAGGAGGGCATCAGCAATTGCCGCATCCGCCGATGTCGGTTGCCGCTCAAGCCCATCAACGATTGCGCTCCCAGGAGAGGCTCGACCACCGCGTTTAACTCACCAGGTGCATCGAACAGCTCGGAATCATCCCCTGTTAAAATGACCTGCAAAGCTTTAGGATTGCTGAAGAAAACTATAGGACCCACTCTCTGGCTGAGCGTTACCGTGAAACGATCACCATAACGATGCCGGCAGCTCCGCATAAACGAAAATGGCATTGTAACCCATTGGAGCATTTGCCAGGCGTCAGGAGATTTTGGCCCATCGGGGAGCGACATAACGGATTCTTACGTGAACGTTCGACGCCCCTAAAAGTCGAGCGATTCTCCCGGCAGCAGGACGCGGACTTCCGCCCCTGACCCTTTTGCCAGCCTGGCGAACTCCTGCGGATCACCAACAAGCGGCGGAAAGGTGCCATAGTGAATCGGGACAACGCGTTTCGGCGCCAAATACCCCACCGCTTTGACTGCGTCCTTCGGCCCCATTGTGAAGTGTTCCCCAATCGGCAACAGTGCCAGGTCGATCGCCGCGTCTTCCCCAATCAACCGCATATCCGAAAAGAGAGCGGTGTCACCGGCGTGATAAATTGTTTTTCCTTCCGTCTCAAGGACGACCCCGGCAGCTTCACCAAGGTACAAAGGGCGGCCTCCCTCTTCGATCGTCGATGAGCTGTGGAAAGCAATGGTGAATCGGACACGGCCAAATGTGAACTTGCACCAACCCCCATGGTTCATCGCAACGGTTTTCGCGCCTTGCGCACCCAACCAGTTCGCCAGCTCAAAGGTTGTGATGATTGGTGCGCCCGTTCTTTTTGAAACCGCAACGGCGTCTCCGACATGGTCATCGTGACCGTGCGTTAGCAGAATATAGGTCGGATTCACCTGATCGGCTGTCACCGCAGCCTTCGGATTGCCGGTCAGGAACGGATCGAACAGAAATTTATCCGACTCGGTTTCGAGATATCCGGCCGCGTGGCCGAGAAAAGTGAATTTCATAAAAATTTGTCCAATATGTTCATCAAAGGTCGGATTTTTGATCGATGAGAATCGTTTCGCAAGCCTCTCCTGTTTACCCGAGCAGCAATTCGGAGATTTCTGCCATCGATAATCCGCTCATTACCGGTTCTTCGCTCTCGACTGTCGATTGGATCATTTCCCGTTTTTTTTGCTGCAGACTCAGTATTTTCTCCTCCACAGTCCCGCGGGCGATCAACTTATAGGAAGTCACCACGCGCGTCTGCCCGATGCGATGGGCCCGGTCCGTCGCTTGCGCCTCGACGGCCGGATTCCACCACGGATCAAAATGGATCACGGTATCTGCCGCCGAAAGATTCAGACCGACGCCGCCCGCTTTGAGGCTGATCAGAAAAAGGGGTAGGTTCTCCGATTGCTGAAATTCGTCGACGGCTTTCGCCCGGTCTTTTGTCGCGCCATCGAGATAACCGTAGCGAACTCCAGCTTCGTCCATGCTAGTGCGGATCAGCCGCAACATTGAGACGAACTGGGAAAACAAAAGGACCCGATGTCCGCCGTCCAGTGCCTCTTCCAACAGTTCTTCCAAGACCTCCAACTTGCCGGAAGGCCGCTCAGCTTCCTGCCCGAGAAGGCGCAGGTCGCAGCAAACCTGGCGCAGGCGCAACAAGGCCGTCAGCATTGCAATTCGAGCGCGACCCTGATCTTTGGCGTTCGAGAGTTCGTCCAGTTTGCGGCGGCTTTCCTGTCTCAGTTTTTGATAAAGCTCTTCCTGTTCGGGGGAAAGATCGCAATAGGTGATCTGCTCGATCTTTTCCGGCAACTCTTTGAGAACCTGTTGCTTTAACCGCCGGAGCATTACCGGCCGGAGTCGTTTGGCGAGACGCGCCCTTTCAGGCTGCGAGCCGCGACTGATTGGTAACTCGTAGCGTTCCCGGAATTCTTCGCGCCGCCCGAGGTATCCCGGGAGAACGAAGTGAAGGATCGACCAAATGTCCCGGACGGAATTCTCCATCGGCGTTCCGGTCAACACAAACCGGTGCCGGCCAACAAGCGCCATCGCAGCCTGCGCGTTTTGGGTATCGGGATTTTTGATATGCGTTGCCTCATCGAGAATGATCGATGAAAATTTGAAATCCCGAAACCGATCGATATCCCGCCGCAGCAGCGGATAGCTCGTGAGGACAAGATTGCTTTCGGGGATTCGACCAAAGAGTTTGCCGCGGTCTGCGCCCTCAATGGACAAGACTTTCAATTCAGGCACAAATTTCTGAGCCTCTCGCACCCAGTTAAACAGAAGTGAGGAAGGACAGACCACTAGGGAGGGTCCATCAACTGTACGCAGAAATGCAAGAGTTTGGAGTGTCTTGCCCAGCCCCATTTCGTCTGCGAGAATCCCGCCCAGACCATTTCGGCTGAGAAAACGCAACCAGTACACACCTTCCTTTTGATACGGACGTAATATCCCTTCCAACGAGCCAAGCGGTTCGGGCTCGAGCGGGACAAGTTGTCGTTGCGCCCGAGTCCAGTTCTCCCATTCCCGCGTGCTTTGGATGGAAGCTCCGGCCAACTCCCCGAAAGCCGCATCGACATAGGCGGCCTGGCTTCGCTCAATTCTGTAACTTCCGGGACGCGCTTGGGCCGGATCACAATCTCTCAGGATCGCTTGAAATTCTTCCAGGCCGTCCGTGTCGAGAACGGCCAGACGCCCATCTCGCAGCCGCGTAACGCTTTGCCCAACCTGGAGAAGGCGCTGAACTTCGGCAGTCGAAAACTGCTGCCCGCCGGCAGACTCGACACTGAAAGAAAAATCAAACCAATCTTCTCCGGAACCAATGATTTGCAGCTTCGGCGTTATCCGTTCGACGCTCCGCGTGACATACTGGAACCTGCTGCCGATGGAAACTGTCCATTCCTTTTGCAGCTGCGGAAGACTCCTTGCGAAAAAGCTCAGAATCGGGTTCTGACCGCGCAGCAGATACTCGCCAGCCGTGGATGGGCCGGTAAATCCGGCATCCTGAATGCGGCGGAGAGTATCGCGCTCAAACCTAAGATTGCGGGAGCGCATCGCGTCACCCTCCTTGTAGACAAATGCTTCGGACGGCGAGGTCACCCCGAGTGTCACCATTCGCTGGCCGTACCGGCATTGGATCTTTGCACCGAGCTGATTCAGGGATCCTTCAAATGTCGCGATCACTTCCGGTAGCGCAGGCTCAATGATCGGCCCGGTTTTCACCCCTTCGTCGAACTGAAAATAGCTCCTCAGCCCCGCCAATTCGTGTTGGACAAAGTTCAGACCTTGCTCGGCGGAAAGAGTGATCGGCTCGCGCAGCACCGGCAGATAGGCTGCGGGCAATCCCGGCGAAACCGGCCGCAAGCGCAGCTCGGACCATAGCCATACAGAGGAGGATCCCACGAACCATGCACCTGGCAGGCTCGACATATCAGTGCTGATCTTCCAACGACCATCTCCCAGCATTTCCGTCGACAGTCGAGGCAAGAGTCGTTCGCCCGAAATCGCAATCGCCGTTTTCCGCGCGATCGTGACCCGGGGATGCCCGACCAGAACACCAACCAGTTGAAGGAATTTATCCCGGTCAAGAATGGTCATCCCGGGGAGTTTGCCGCCGGCGAATTCACGCCCGAGTTCGAGCACCGCCCGATCGATCTCCGAACAACGGTAGGTCTCGTTCGCGTCGAGCGCACTTGCCAGCGTGCGGTTCCCTTTTCGCACAACTTCAAATCCCACGACCACCTGATTTTTTTCCCAGCTCACTTCAAGATTTGGCGGCAAGACAATGTGAAGTTCAATCCGGCGCCGATCCGCCGATCCCGCGACCCCACCGTCGTCCGGACCGGAAACCGCATCAGCCAGAGCGACATCAGGCTCGGCAACAAGTACCGGAAGTCGAAGCGGAACGGGCGCGTTGGTCGGCTTTGCCGTCGCCGTCTCAGGCCGAATCGACGCGAGGCCGAGCGCCAAGGAATGGGCACAGATTGTCCCCCACTCGCGGGAATCGCGACAGGAGCAAAGATTCTCGACATCCGTATAGGTCCGAATCTTCAACCCGGCGCGATATTCGGTTTCTCCTTCGCGCACCAGGCCGCGCAGAATCGGCGGCGAATAGTTGAAGCTCACCACTCGACCCATCTCAACCAGAGCTTTGGCGTGCTTCAACACTTGCCACCCCCCGGTGTCGATCAGGAACCGTTCTGTGATTTGAATCCTAGACATGGAAAGAATGCAAACGTTCGGAAAGGAGGAATCTCTGTATCCCCTTTCGCGTCTGCCTGCAAATCGCGTAGCAGTTGGATATCCGCGAACCCTGCTCGGCCTCCTCCTTGTCCTCGTACTCGAAATCTGTGCAGGTTCCCAAACAGAGGCGCGCCGCGGCTCGGACGGAGAGCTCCACCACTCCTCCAACTCCCGGATACTTTCTCCTTTGCTTGTGAATCCATGAGACCGAAGCTGTCGAGGCTATGAAGCTTCTCGCAATCGCAAACCAGAAAGGCGGCGTCGGCAAGACAACCACTGCGGTGAACCTGTCGACCTGTCTGGCGGCGAAAGGTAAACGGGTGCTTTTGATTGACCTTGATCCGCAGGGAAATGCCACCAGTGCTCTCGGTCTCGATGGCACCGCTGGACAAAGCCTCTACGAGGCCCTTATCGGCCACTCTGATATTAAAGAGAAGATTGTCTCCACGCGATTCAAAGGTCTTTCGATGATTCCTGCTGACCTCGACCTGGCCGGCGCTGAAATCGAAGTCGCACGTCTGGACGATCATCTCACCCGGCTGCGCGAGGTCCTCGCCGGGCTGAACCGAGAGACCGGATTCGACTATCTGTTCCTGGATTGCCCACCCTCCCTCGGCATCCTCATGACAAACGCACTAGCTGCGGCTCACCAACTCTTAATCCCGCTCCAGTGCGAATACTTCGCACTGGAGGGCCTATCGAAGATCGTGCACCTTGTGACTCAGATGCACGCCGTTAATGAAGCGCTCTCGATCGGAGGCATCATCATGACTATGTACGATTCGCGCACCAATCTGAGCCAACAAGTCGTGAACGAGGCGCGAAAACATTTCCCCAGCCTGGTTTATCAGACAATTATTCCGCGTTCGGTCCGTCTCGGGGAAGCACCAAGCTTCGGTAAGCCGATCATCGAGTACGAACCAAACGGGGCCGGTGCGATAGCCTATCGAGCTTTGGCAGAAGAATTCGTGCAACGGGAAACCGGGCAGATTAAATTCGTGAACGGCTCAACGGCACAGTGAGGGTTTGGTTTCTAAGGAAATTCGGACTAACCTCCATAAAATGAATTTCCGAGCAGTTGTTTTTTGCCTGCTTGCTACAGCCCTCTCCGGCATTTCCTCTGCACAAGCCCAAGCGCTGAAGGCGGCATGGGTAGCATCTGTCTATAACATTAATTTTCCGTCGCGGATCGGCCTCCCGGCGGAAATCCAAAAGGCACAGATCCGCCAGATCGTCGAAGCGGCGGCCCGCAGCGGTTTGAACGCATTGATGGTCCAGGTCAGGCCGGAAAGTGACGCACTCTATGCCTCCACCATCGAGCCTTGGAGTCGTTATTTGACCGGCAAACAAGGAGCAGCGCCAGGGTACGATCCGCTCGACTATTTTATCCGGGTCGGCCGCGAGCAGGGCGTAGCTATTCATGCCTGGATCAACCCGTACCGAGCCGCTGCCAATGCGTCTGAGGCCAAGGCCGGGAATCATGTCACTCGTCAACTTGTCGGCGCTGTTCATCGGATCGGGAACGCGCTCTGGCTGGATCCAGGAGATCCGGCTGTCCGGGCACACGTTGTCAAAGTCGTGCGCGATATTGTCGAACGTTACCAAGTTGCCGGCGTCATCCTGGATGACTACTTCTATCCCTACCCCAGCCGCAGCTATACGAACGGCGCCTTCCCCGATCGCGCCTTTTACTCAAAATACGGTGGCAACACGGATTTAGGCGATTGGCGCCGGGAGAATATTAACAACCTCATCAGAGCATTACATGACACCATCAAAGATGCGCGCCCCGACATTCTGTTTGGCGTAAGTCCGTTTGGTATTTATAGAAAGGGCTTTCCGGCCAGCGTAACCGTTGAACTCGATCAGTACCGGGACCTCTACGCGGACCCGGTGGCCTGGTTGAGAAACGGTTGGGTCGACTATCTTTCTCCGCAGCTCTACTGGCGCGACAAAAGCGCACAGAGCTTTTCCACCCTCCTGGAGTGGTGGCGCAGCCCGGAAGTCAATCCCCACGCGGTCCCAATCTATCCGAGCATCGCGATCGACCGGCTGGGAGGATCGTACGGTTGGCCTTCGAGTGAAATTGCGTCGCAACTTGCGATCGAACTGTCGATCAAACCGAGGTCGTCCGGAGGATTCATCCTTTGGAACGTGGGACCGCTGGTGGAAAACAAGAAGGGGGTCGCCCTGGTCGTGGCGAGGCAGCGATAGCCCCATTCGTTGCTGGCGGCGACGATTGAGCGAAGATTCCTCGACCAAATATGATACTTTTTGCAAATTTGATACTTTTCCTTGGATATTGCTTTGCACTCCTTCAAAGTTCAACGCTAGGGCAAATCCCATCGGGTTGCTGGGAGCGAGGGAGTGATGAAACTCAGCACTGAGACAAAGGTTTACGCGTTTTTCGTTACCGCTTTCGCAGGGGTTGTGATTCTCGGATTCTTGACCTATCGGAGCACGCGGGAGTTGATCGTGAATGAGCATTGGGTGGCTCACACGCACCAGGTGCGTCAATCCATCGCCGACCTCGAAGGCGCCGTACTGGAGGCTGAAAACCGGCGGCGAGACTATCTTCTAACCGGAGATTCGCATGACCTTGATCAGTTTCTCGCCAATCTGGACAGAATTCCGGCCGCAAGCAGGAAGATTATCGAACTCACTGCGGATAACCCGGACCAGCAACCTAGGATTGCTGAGCTCAAAGCCCTGACCGAGCAAGCTCTTTCAATCTGGTCTGCGACCGCGGATGCCGCCCGAGCCGCGCAACAAGCCGGTGGACAGATTCCGCCACTGGCCCGGGAGATCGAATTGAGGAGTTGCGTCGCTGGACTGACCGCCTTGCTCGACAAGCTGAATGCAAGCGAGGATGATGTGTTGCGGACCAGATCAGCCACCGCAAGCGAGAGTGGCGAGAGAACGATTTCTGTCGTTCTCCTTGGAGGGGTGTTTTCCACTCTGGTGGTACTGCTTGCAATCGGGATTCTGCGCCGCGACCTCGCCGAAAAGAGGCGGGCCGCGGAAGCATTGCGCAGCCGCGAGGCCGAACTGCGAGAGGCTCAACGCGTGGCGAGCGTTGGCAGTTGGGAATTGATCGCCGACTCCGGCACGTCTACATGGTCCGAAGAGCTTTACCATATCGCCGGGCGCAACCCTGAAGAACCTGCGCCCGATTATAACGACTTGCCGCACATTCTGACTCCGGAAAGTTGGTTGCGCCTCAAGCTTGTGGTGGATCGCACACTGGGAACCGGAACGCCCTATGAACTTGACCTTGAGATGATCCGCCCGGACGGAACGACCAGATGGATCGCGGTGCGAGGCGAAGCAGTACGCGATCCAAACGGTCAAATCACTAAGATTCGCGGAACCGCTCAGGACATCACCGAACGCAAGCGGGCTGCTGAAGAAATCCAGGACCTCTACGATCACGCCCCCTGCGGGTATGACTCGATAGATGAGAATGGTGAATTCGTTCGGATCAATGAGACGGAACTTTCTTGGCTTGGCTATACCCATGCCGAACTCGTCGGCAAAAAGAAGTTCCGGGATCTTCTCACGGCTGAAAGCGAGAAAATCTTTGAACAGAATTTTGCGAAGCCAAAGGCGGAAGGACGCGTCAAGGATCTGGAACTTGAAATGGTTCGCAAGGACGGAACGATCCTGCAGGTCCTGCTGAGCTCCCTGGTGGTCAAGGACAAGGCCACCGACTTGTTCGTGACCCGAACAACCCTCTACGATGTTACCGAAAGGAAACGAGTGGCTGAGGAACTCAGGCTCTTTAGCGAGCGCCTGACCCTCGCCACAAGGGCTGCTTCAATCGGTGTATGGGAATGGGATTTGCGGACAAACCACGTGTATTGGGATGAGAAAATGTTCGAAATCTACGGATTGCCCGGACCGGACCGAATGCCATACGAAAGATGGTTGCAGACCGTTCATCCGGAGGATTTGCCCCGTATTATCGAGTCCCGCAAGTCTATAGTCGCCAACAAGAGCCACGGCGCCATTGAATTCCGGATTACCCGGCTGAACGGTTCGCTCCGCTATATCCAAGGCGCCGAATGCGTTGTTCTCAATGAAAAACAGGAAGCCATCCGAGTTATAGGCGTGAACATCGACGTCACCGAAAACAAAAAGACGGAGCACAAGATTCAAGAGCAGGCCAACCTTCTTGGCCTCGCCAGCGACGCGATCATTGTTCGCGGCCTGGATGAGGAGGTCCAGTATTGGAACAAGAGCGCAGAGCGACTGTATGGGTGGACCGCGGAAGAGGCAATCGGCGCAAATTTCGCGCGAATGTCCGTCGAAGATCCCACTCCGTTCGAGGCGGCAAAAGATATTCTCCTCGAAAAGGGCGAATGGTCCGGGGAGGTCCGTAAAACCACAAAGTCGGAAACCAACGTGACCGTCGAAAGTCGGTGGACGCTGCTGCTGGATGATATGGGGGAACCGAAATCGATTTTGACGATCGACACAGATATTACCGAGAAGAAACAAATGGAGGCGCTCTTTCTGCGCAACCAGCGCCTTGAAAGCATCGGTCAACTGGCCGGCGGGATCGCACACGATCTCAATAACATTCTCGCCCCGATTTTAATGGGCGCCCAGATGCTCCGCGAAAACACGGACGAACCGGAGAGTCCTTTCATCCTCGCCACAATCGAGACAAATGCACAACGCGGCGCCGAGATCGTGAAGCAAGTCGTTGCCTTTGCCAGAGGCGCAGACGGGAAGCGAGTTCTGTTGCAGGTGCGCTACGTGCTCGCGGAGATATGCGGGATCATTCGTGAAACGTTTCCCAGAACCATCACACTGAAGACCGAGCAGCAACAGAATCTCTGGACGATTATGGGCGATGCCACGCAGTTGCATCAAATCCTCCTTAATCTGGCCGTGAACGCCCGGGACGCTATGCCGTATGGAGGAACTCTGACAGTCGCGGCTGAAAACCAGTTTCTGGATCAAGACGAAGCCGCATTGAGACCTGGCCTGGAACCGGGACCGCATGTGTTGTTCAGGATTTCGGATACCGGCACAGGTATTGCGCCGGAAATTGCCGACAAGATCTTCGACCCCTTTTTTACGAACAAGGGACCGGACAAAGGGTCCGGACTAGGGCTATCGACTGTTATGGGTATCGTGAAAAATCATAAAGGACACGTCGAATTCGACAGCAAAGTCGGACACGGGACCGAATTCCGAGTTTACCTCCCGGCGGAACCGGAACTGCCTCGATTGGCGCCAACCAAGCAGGGAGAAGGCGATGCGCCTCCCCCCAGAGGCCGTGGTGAACTAGTGCTCATCGTCGATGACGAAGACGCAGTTCGGTCCGTCACGAAGCGAATTCTCGAGTCAAGTGGGTATCGGACGCTGATTGCCACCCAGGGAACCGAAGCTGTTGCGTGTTACTCAGAGAAAGGATACGAGATTAGCGTGGTGCTGACAGATTTGCATATGCCGGATATGGGTGGAGTGGAAGCCATCGCCGTCCTCCGGCAAATAAACCCCTGTGTCAAAATCATCGTCGTCACCGGGGCCGGTTCTGCGCTTGGAGCGCCCAGCGCGGAAGAAATGGGCGTGCAAGCGTATATCAAGAAGCCTTTCGATGTGGCCCATTTGCTGCTGACGTTGCACAACGTGTTGCAAGGGCAGACTCTCTAATGAAATCTTATATCGCAGCTGGCGCAATTTTACTCGTGATCCTCAACGGGCTTCTTTTGATTCCGGCCACGGGCGGCCACACTGTTCCGTTCGCGGCGCTCGCCCTTCTGGTTGCGCTCCTTGTTCTGGTATTTTCCCTTACCGGCGGCGGGAGGAGCGGCGCACCAACGCAGCCCGTCCAGACTGCAAGGCCGGCACCCGCGCTTGTCCCGATCCAGCCGCCCGCGAACAAGGCGGAAGCTGAAATTGTGGCTTTTTTCGGCCTCCTCCAGGAAAAAGGGCGGCTTGTCGATTTTCTCATGGAGGACATCACCCTCTACGAAGATTCAGAAGTGGGCGCCTCCGCGCGAGTGATCCATCAAGGATGCCGGCAAGTCCTGGAGGAATACTTTCGTATCTCCCCTATCTCCGACGCCGCGGAAGGAACACAAGTCACCGTTCCGGCAGGGTCTTCGGCCGAACAGTATCGACTCGTCGGAAAACTCACTGGTGAGCCCCCCTTCACAGGAACACTTCTCCACAAGGGTTGGAAGACCGAATTCGTGAAGCTCCCGCGCATCGTGAATACGGATCGATTGCCCTCAATCGCGCCCGCAGAGGTCGAACTCAAGTGACATCGTCTCCTTGGGATTCGCCGACCCTAACGACAACTCATCGCCAATCACATGAGCACGCGTTTCAGTCTCGGAATTGACCTCGGTACCAGCAACAGTGCAATAGCACTTGAGGATTTCGCCAGCGGCCGCACCGAAATCGTCGACATCACACAAATCCTCGGCCTCAACCAGATCGGCGAAAAACCAACCCTTCCATCGGCCCTGTACCTTCCGCATCCGGACGAGTTTCCTCAAAATGGGATGCAGTTGCCGTGGTCGAAAGGCCCCGGCGAGCCGATCGTAGGCCATTTTGCCCGGGATCACGGCGCACTGATTCCAGATCGGCTGATCACTTCGGCCAAGTCATGGCTTTCCAATTTTCACATCGACCCGAAGAAGGCGGTTCTGCCGTGGAAATCCGAGATTAAGGAGCAGAAACTTTCTGCGTTCGAATGTTCGCGCCGCTATCTCGAACACCTGAGGGAAGGGTTTCTTTACGCGGAATCCGCCCAAGGCCACGCGTGGGACCTCGCGGAAGGTCAGGTTGTATTAACGGTTCCTGCATCCTTCGATGAAATCGCCCGGAATCTGACTTCGGCCGCAGCTGAAGCGGCCGGTTTCGGCAAGGTCGTGCTGCTCGAAGAGCCGCAGGCGGCATTTTATGCATGGACAGCACAAGCCGGGAACAGCTGGCGGACCCAGGTCCGTCGCGGCGATATCGTACTGGTCTGCGACGTTGGAGGAGGCACGGCCGATTTCAGCCTGATTGCCGTGACCGAAAAAGATGGCAATCTCGAAGTGGAACGGATCAGCGTCGGCGAGCACATCCTTCTGGGAGGCGACAACATGGATCTGGCGCTCGCTTACACGCTGAAAGCGCAATTGGAAGGGGCCGGAAAATTGATCGACTCCTGGCAATTCCTCGCGCTGATGCACGGCGCGGCCATCGCCAAGGTCAATCTCTTTACGGACCTATCGCTCGAGCAATTGCCGGTCGCGGTTCCGTCACGGGGTTCGAGTTTGCTTGCCAAGACCGTTTCGACAAAGCTGAACCGCGCGACCCTCGAACAGGTGATACTGGACGGTTTTTTCCCTCTGACCAAGGTCACCGATCTGCCCCGGGAATCCAGAAGCGCTGGCCTTCAGGAGTTTGGTCTCCCTTACGCCTCAGACCCGGTTGTCAGCAAGCATCTCGCTCGTTTTCTGACCCGAAGCCTGATCAACGTTCAGGCGAGCGAAGCGCTGACCTCGCTCCTCCAATCACGACCGGAGGCGCTAAGCGGAGAATACCTCAAACCGACGGCCGTCCTTTTCAACGGCGGGGTCTTCAACGCGGCGCCAATACGGAAACGCGTGCTTGATCTCCTCATTTCATGGGGCAAAGGCGCGCCAGTTCGCGAACTTGCCGGATTTCAGCCTGACCTGGCCGTCGCTAAAGGGGCAGCGTTATACGGCCGCAATCGCGCGACCGGACAAGGTATCCGGATCAAAGCAGGCACTGCACGTTCATACTACATCGGGCTTGAATCCTCCGCGCCGGCTATTCCGGGATTCAAACCGCCGATCAAAGCACTTTGCGTTGTGCCGCAAGGCATGGAAGAAGGCAGCGAACTAATGATCGATGAACGGGAATTCGGGCTGATAACCGGGCAGCCGGCTGATTTCCGCTTCTTCGCATCCGAGGTTCGAAGCGGAGATGCGCCCGGTGCAATCATTGCAAACCCGGAACGCGAACTCGAAGAAACCGGCAGAATCGAAGTCACGTTGCCCGCGATCGAAGGATTTCCGGAAGGTCAGGCGATCCCGGTGATCATCAATCCGATCGTGACCGAATTGGGGAACCTCGAGCTTTGGATGAAGCACACTGGATCAGATCGACGTTGGAAGGTCGAATATCAGGTGCGGATGGAGTAAGGCGCGTGCTGGCCCCGTTCGATGGCTCATCCACACTTCAGCATTGGCATCGATCTTGGAACCACGAATTGTGCCATGGCGTTCGAAGCGCTCGACACTGCCACGGCGCAGCGCGAGGTGTTTTTCATCTCGCAATGGGAAACCGCGACGCGATTTTCTGAGTCGTCGACGTTACCATCGTTTCTCTACCTTCTGTCGCAGGACGAAGCCGCGCAGATGTCTGGTAACGCCACGCTCCACCCGGAATGGGTTCCCGGGCGCTTCGCGAGAACGCGGGCAGCGGAATCTCCCGGTCGTGTTGTCCACTCAGCAAAGTCGTGGCTATGCCATCATGCGGTGGACCGCAACGCGTCGTTTTTGCCATGGAGATCAAATGAAATCCCCGTCGAAAAGCGGGTTTCGCCGATCCGCGCTTCCTCGCTGCTCCTTGCCTACCTGCGCGCAGCTTGGGACGCCAAGTTCGCCAGCGAAGGACTGCGATTCGACGATCAGGAGATCACGATTACGGTGCCGGCCTCTTTTGACGCGGCAGCGCAAAGACTTACTCTGGATGCGGCGCGCGAGGCTGGTTTTCCCGAAGGTGTCCGATTGCTGGAGGAACCACAGGCCGCATTTTACTGGTGGCTGGATCGTGACTCCGGAGAGAGCGCCGTATCGAAACAGCTCTCCGACACGGGGGTTCACCACGTCCTGGTCGTCGACATCGGCGGTGGTACCACCGACTTCACTCTTTTCGAGATTGTTCTTCGGCCCGAGACGCCCGTTTCGCACATCAAGCGAGTCGCCGTGAGCGACCACCTCCTTTTGGGAGGTGACAACATGGATCTTGCCATCGCCCATCGGGTCGAATCGCGACTCCTGACTCGCGAACCGCTCTCCGAGGTTCAGTGGAACTTCCTTGTCGCGCGCTGCCGCGACATCAAAGAGCGTTGCCTCTCGGATCCTTCCGGTCGCGTGTTCACGGTCTCTGTTCCCGGACGCGGGTCAAGCCTGCTCGGGAGCACGCTCGGCGTTCAGATCGAGCGAGCCGAGATCGAGTCGATCGTTTTGGACGGGTTTTTTCCCGAATGCGATTCGGATGACAAACCTGCCAGGACTCAGGCCGGATTGAGAGAATGGGCGCTTCCTTATGCGGTCGACAGCGCGATCACTCGTTATCTCGCAGAATTTCTGCGCGACCGTCCCATCGTCGATGCCATCCTGTTCAATGGTGGGTCACTTTATCCCGAGGCGCTGCGTCACCGTCTGCAAAAACAGATCGCTCGATGGCAACATGGCGTCGAGCCTCGGCTTCTTGAGAATCCGGAGCCGAGCCTCGCGGTCGCACGCGGAGCTGCTCATTTCGGAAGTATCGTTCATCGACGGGCTCAGCGAATCGAGGCGGGCGCCGCGCGCGCAATTTATCTTGAAGTCCACAAAAGAGATGCCGGGAAGGAGACGACTCCCAACCCGGCGCTGATTTGTATCCTGCCCAGCGGCGCCCCGTCAGAGGATAAATTCCAGGTTTCTCAAGACGGCCTCGAACTCCGAGTCAATCGTCCGGTCCGATTCCAGCCCTACTATTCGACGCGGCGTACAAAGGACAAAGCAGGCTCGGTCGTCCCATGGAACGATCGCGACTTTCACCGGCTCCCGCCGCTCCAGACGACCGCCAAGCTTGCCGGGGCCGATCGGGAGGGCGATCGGCTACCGGTGACTCTCACCGCCCGTATCAACGAGCTCGGATTGCTCCACGTTGCCTGCGTCAGCAGAGATCCGGCCGCGCAGGGAACCTGGCCACTCGAGTTTGATCTTCGTCCGCACGAGTCGGGAGGGACAACGCAGACTGGTCGCGACGATGACGAAGTGGTCAACGCTGACACCGGGGTGGATTCGCAGCGGCTTCTCACTGCACGAACCCGGATCACGACCCTTTTTTCCAAACCTCTCGACCGGCGTGACAAGATCTCGGCCACCAACCTTCTCAAGAGCCTTGAGCAAATCCTCGGCAAACCGAAAGCTGACTGGAATTATCTCCTTATTCGTTCGCTCTGGCGTTCTCTCAGCGAATGCGCTCCGAGGCGTAAGGAGTCGGTCGAACACGAGGAGACCTGGTTGATTCTCGCCGGCTATTTCCTTCGGCCCGGATTCGGCGCGGAAAGCGACGACGCCCGGATCAACGAACTCTGGCGGCTTCAGTCAGAGGGACTCAAGTACCCCGGTAAACGCAACCAGCTTCAAGTCTACATACTCTGGCGACGAGTCGCAGGCGGCCTGAGCAATGAACGGCAGCAGGCTGTTCTGGCGCCGGAATTATCCAGGATGCACGCGCAAACGAACCTGCCCGCCGAGCTTGTCCGGCTCATCGGATCGCTCGAAAGAATCAGCCTGACCACCAAGGCCGAGCTTCTCGACCTGTTTCTCCAGACGGCACGCGAGCTCGCCACGAAGAAACAACACTCTGGGCCGCATCTCGCTGCTCTCGGGCTTTTGCTCAATCGCAGCCTATTTTACGCAGGACCCGAGTTCATCCTGCCGCCGGTTCACGTTGAAAACGTGTACGACGCGTTCGCCGATCTGGATTGGAGTGAGCCTGCTCTGGTCGAAATTCAGACTCTTTTCCTCCGCGCCGGACGCATCGTCAACGATCCGAAAATCGATTTGCCAAAATCTCTCCGCGAGAAAATCGCGTCGAAACTGCAAAAAGCGGGTGTAGCGCCGGCCAAGGTTGCGAGGCTCCGCTCCTACGTCCCGGTCGTCCCGAACGACCGCGCCAACCTCTTCGGCGAATCCTTGCCGCCCGGTTTGGTGATCGGCTGAGTCAAGAGGCAGGAGTCATGAGGCCAGCGCATGAGTGAATCGACCGTGAACTTCGCAGAATTTTTTCCAAAGTGGAAATCGGCACCCGAGCGATACGGGCAGTCATGCTGCAACTCCTGATTCTCCCTCTTGCTTCAGAAAATGCCGGGAATCAGTCGTTTGGTCCGATCGGCGTACCGCCGGTACTCCTCTCCAAGGTTTTGCAACAGTACCTTTTCTTCGACGGAAATACGAAAAGCGTAGGCAGCGAACGAACAAGCGATAATGACCACGAATCCGAGCCAGTTAAACGTCAGGCAAGCCAACCCGACGAGCGCCAACAGCGACCCGGAGTAGGATGGATGCCGGACAAAACGGTAGGGACCATCCTGAACCGCGCGTTGCCCCTGTTGAACCGCGACGTCCACAGTGAAAAATCTCCCAAGATGGACGATTGACCAGATTCGCAGCGCGATTCCGGCGATCAGCAGCAGATCTGCCAAGAGAACGATCGTTAAGCTATCGGGCCACCCCAAAAAAGAAACCTTCGGAGCGATCCAGAAACCAAACAGGCAACCGCAGCTGATGAGAATCCAGACAAGGCGAAGGGTTCCACGATCACTCTGTTGCTTCGGATCACGAGAGCGCCTGACAGCCAGCAGATAAATCTCAATCAACAAAAACCCGAATGCGAGGAAGTGAGTGACCCAGAATATCATCACGCTTTAGCCAGAGGGAAGCGCGGTTATTTGTCAATCCCCTCTCACTTTAACGCTTACTGCATCGTCTATCGTTTTCAGGCTTTTGTTCAAAAACCGGGGACGGGAAATGGAATCGGAATCGGAAGTCCGACAAAGAAGGGCGAGTCATAGGGGTAGTAGCCGCCGCCGTAATAGCGGCCGTCATAATACCCGCCGTGCCAGTAACGCCCGCTGCGCCCTCCATGCGCGTAGTACCCTTGACCCCCGCGGTAGTTGCCATGGTAGTTGCCATGGTAGTTGCCATGGTAGTTGCCGTGGTAGTTGCCATGGCCGCCGGTGTGACCGCCGTGGACGGTGCCAGCTTGCGCCGAAGCAACTCCAATGATGATTATCAAGACAACCCCCAATTGTTTTATGGTTTTCACGCTAATTATGGTTATTCGGTCGCTTGCCCGCGTACTTTAGAACTCTTTAACGCATCACCCAATAAGCGCACCACGAGTTGCTTAGCGTCTCCCTGCATCATTTGAGGGGCGCCGCATCGCCTACGGAAGTTCGTCTGACCGTCCGCACATTCTAACTCACCCTTGGTAAGGTTTCTGTTTCCACTCGCTTCTAAGAACGCTATTCATCGTCAGGTCAACGAAATGGTCGTTCACCCATTCCGCTTTTCGCAATATCCCTTCCTTCTTTAGACCCAGACGATCGCAGACAGCCTGACTTGGATAGTTTCCAGTGGCAACCCGCGCTTGGATTCTGTTTAACTCCAACTGTCGAAATCCTTCGCTGATCAGCGTTTTAGCAGCCGTCGTCATTAGCCCTCTGCCAGTTTGGGACTTCGCGAGCCAATAGCCCATTGTCGCACAGCGATTAACCTTCTCGATAGAGTTGAAAGTAACCAATCCGACGATCTCGCCATCCTGTAAAAGGGCGTAGCGAAATCCCGTTCCCGAGACGGCGGACTCTAGACAGAATCGAACGAATTTCAGTGTATCAGAAGTAGTTGTGGTGCCATCTACCCAAGACGCCCATCGTCGCAGATGTTCACGGTTTTGATCAACCCGTAATGACAGTTCTTCGGCGTCTTCTTCCCTCAGTAGTCGTAATATAAGCGAGGGAATTTCGGTCTTTATCTCCGGCTTCACTGGGCTCAATCCTGAATCAGTTCTTCCGCCAGCTAAGGGCGGACAAACCATTCAGCGAGGAGGAAATCTGCCGACTATACCGTCGGATCTAAAACGGTTCATCAAAGCCCGGGGAGGAGTATAGCTGGAGACTATTCACTCCGAGCCAATCCCGGTAGTCCCTGACAACCGGAAGACCGTGATTTTACGAACCCGTAACCGGCGCTTTTGCGTCTGATTGTCTGTTACTTGCACTCGAATCCTGACCTCGGGCTCCGCAACTGCCGTGGTGCCCTTGGCCGCAATGGCTTGAAGGAGTCCAAACAAGAAATGGGAATGGCAACGGAATTCCAAAGCCGATCCCGGCATGGGCCGGTGGTACGACGCAGAATCCCAAGACTGCCATGAAAGCCACAAGAATCTTTTTCATGGAGAGAAACCTCCACCAAGAGAAACTTGGCGCAACTTCGTTCGACGGCAAATTGGCTCTACCCTGGCGGATGGCAAAAGCGCAAAAAACCGGTCTGCCTCGCCCTGAATTTTAACCGCAGCGCGATAAATTGGAGAAAATCAGCCTTGAATCCAGATGCCCCAAAAGGTCCGCCAGTTGATTCTGATTCTGATTCTTGGCGATGTGAGGCTTCAAGATGCTTGACAAAAAAATCGACCGCGTCGGCGATGCTCTTTGACTCCAGGGTTTCCGCAACGAAGAGTTCATCTCGAAAGCAACACTATGGAATACGCCTCCCTCGGAAAGACTGGACTGAAGGTCTCACGCATTTGCCTTGGCTGCATGAGTTACGGATCGTCAAAATGGCGGGATTGGGTTTTAGAGGAAGCGGAAGCGCTCCCGTTTTTTCGGCAAGCCGTTGACGCTGGAATCAACTTTTTTGATACCGCGGATATGTACTCCGCGGGTGCAAGTGAGGAAGTCACAGGTCGCTCGTTGAAAAAGCTTGGTGTGAAACGCGAGCAGGTCGTGATCGCTACGAAAGTTTACAATCCCATGGGAGAAACCCAAAACGAGCGAGGCACTTCAAAAAAGCATATCCGTCACGCGATCGATGCCAGCTTAAAACGCCTGGGAGTTGACTACGTCGACCTTTACCAGATTCATCGTTACGACTCGACCACGCCGATGGAGGAGACTCTGGAAGTTTTGACAGATGTTATCAACCAGGGAAAAGCGCTCTATATCGGCGCCTCAAGCATGTACGCCTGGCAGTTCGCTAAATTTTTGTGCCTGGCCGATCGACACGGTTACGCTCCGTTTGTTTCCATGCAGAACCACTACAACCTGGTTTACAGAGAAGAAGAGCGCGAGATGAATCCGCTTTGTCGAGCCGAAGGAATCGGATTGATTCCATGGAGTCCTTTAGCTCGCGGGTTCCTCGCCGGGAATCGGCGATCAGAGGATAAAGGCGAGACGGTCCGCGCGAAATCCGACGAATTCGCTCACGGTCTTTACTATAAAGAAGGCGATTTCGAGGTCGTCGACCATGTGACCGAGATCGCAAAAAAAAGAGGTGTCCCAAATGCCCAGGTTGCCCTGGCCTGGGTCCTTCATCAACCCGGGGTAAGCGCTCCGATTATCGGCGCAACAAAACCGCATCATATTGAGGATGCGATCAAGGCCGCTGAACTCAAACTCACCCAAGACGAACTCGATTATCTCGCGGCGCCCTATAAACCGCATCCGATCTTAGGGCACTAAACCTACCTCTCGTCTTCCGCCCCTACCGCCGGTACGACGTTGCAGCCGGGAATTTCACGCAGTAATCGTTCCGGCCCGGCCGGCGAATAAACAACGATGAGCTTCAACGACTCCGTTCCGGTATTCAGCGTAGAATGGTAAACGTCCGCCGGAATATAAATGCTCGAACCAGCGTTCACCTTGACCGGAGGTCGATCGTCCACCATTTGTTCGCCTTCTCCTGACACCACGTAAATAATTTCTTCAGCCCCGGGGTGATTATGCCTTGCATGACCTTTTCCCTCCGCCAGGTCAACGATGCCAAAACTGAAACCCTTTGCTCCGGTAACCGCAGGCTCGCTCAGGAAGTGAATTTTACCCCAGTCAAATTCCAGACGATCGACATCCTCCGTGGTAGTGATAACACCGGCGCCAGGCTTTTGCATAAGGGGGAATCCTTTTCTTCGTCTACCTGTAAAATTCGGCGAGATCAATGAATTTCGCCAGCAGGATTCTCGACAAGATCAGATCTGAATTCGCCACAAAATGGCAGGAACGTATCACTCAGGCTAGTGCATCGTCTCATATGTAGCTGGCACATGCCAGCTACGTATGAGACGATGCACTAGATCTCCCCAACGCGGATACAAGCTGCAACCCGGTTGCGCTCTTTTTCTTCAAGTTCAGGGCGTCGCACTTTACACGCCTCGATTGCGTACGAACATCGAGGATGAAACGCGCAGCCCTCCGGAGGATTTGTCGGCGACGGCGGATCGCCTTCGAGAATGATACGCCGCCGCGCGCGCTCCACGCTCGGATCGGGCACCGGGACCGCCGATATAAGCGCTCTCGTGTAGGGGTGCAACGGCCTGTCGACGATTTCCGCAGCCGGCCCCATTTCAACCAGACGGCCTAAGTACATCACCGCGATGCGGTCGGAGATATATTTCACCACCGAAATATCGTGCGAGATGAAAATCATCGTCAGCTCACGCTCCCGGCACAGCCTTAAGA
>Ga0302325_10002876_pt1 | contig 41291 bp, 28 predicted proteins | sample Palsa_T0_2_FD_201948 | JGI IMG/M metagenome (GOLD analysis project Ga0302325, IMG submission 201948) | Peat permafrost microbial communities from Stordalen Mire near Abisko, Sweden - Palsa_T0_2 | ecosystem: Environmental > Terrestrial > Soil > Palsa > Peat permafrost | place: Sweden: Abisko...
ACGCGGGCCCACATGCTCGATGCGCCACTGCTCGATGGCGCCGACTATCCGCTGATCGAGCTGGATTCGGAATCGATCAGCAGAGTGGACTCCGGCTGGGTCGCGCACACGGCGATCCGAGTGCGTGCCTACAGCGCCCACGTCGATGTTCCGGTACAGCTCGAGTCAGCGCCTGATCAGCTGATCGTAAGCGGGCAGTTCACGCTCACTCACGCAGCGCTCGGCCTGGTACCCCACAGCGCGCTGCTGGGATCGCTGCGGGTCGCGGAGCCACTTCGCATCCGCTTCCGCATCATCGCCCGGCGCTAAAGCGGCCTTGAGCTTCAGATGGCGGCCTTGAGCAGCAGCAGCTGGGTACCTTCCGGGGCGATGATCAGCCCATGTCCGCGCGTCTTGAGCTCGCGAGGAAGATCCGGCGAGAGCTCGATGCCCCGAGCCTCCAGCTCGCGCAGGCGCGTGCCCATTTCCGGATCCCGGAAGGTCAGCACCGGCCGCTCGAACAGTCCCGGCGGGTGCAGCGCGAGCTCCAGACCCTTGCCGATCAGCGGCCAGTGTTCGTAGGGCAGTTCGAGCGGCTCGTGTGCAACGTAGCCGGCGCGCTCCCAGAACAGTTTTGTGTCCTCGGGCTCGAGCGCCGGAATGCTGCAGGCGGTGAATCGCCCGCACGTGGGCCGCGTACTGTGCGGCTCGGCCGCTCCCGGTGAAAAGGTCCGTGCCTCCAGCGCCGTGATGTCGGTGCCGCTCGGATCCTGCAGCTGCACCTCATGGAAATCGGCTTCTCCGAGTCGCGTGAAATGCGGCTCAAATCCGGCCGCGCGCCAGGCGGGCAGATGGCTCGCGAGCTCTGGCTGTACGAAAGTGATGGAAAAATCGGCACCGCGCCGCTCGTGCAGGCCGATTACGAGTCGGCCATCGGTGAGCACGCCATAGCGGTGCTGCCAGATATCTCCGGTGAGCAGCTGGCGAAAGCCCAACTCCTCGTAGAACTGGACCGAGGAGCGGATATCGCGCGTTGCGATGCCAAATTCAAGAAAACGGCCGAACATCATCGGAGCGATCTTACGCCAGCAGCAGCTCGGTGAGCGCGCGAGCGTGCTCAGCGCGATCGTTCAGAGCCGGTACATAATCAAAGCGCTCGCCGCCGGCGTGCAGGAACAGTTCGCGCCCGCCAATGGCAATCTCCTCCAGCGTCTCCAGGCAGTCGACCGAGAATCCGGGACAGCAGACCGTGACGGCCCGGGTTCCCTTCGAGGCCAGTTGTGCCAGCGTGGTGTAGGTCGCGGGCTCCAGCCAGCGCTCGGCGCCGAAGCGCGACTGATAGCTGAGGGTCCACTCATCGGCGCCCAGCTGCAGTGCACTGGCCAGCCTCGCCGCTGTGTCGCGGCACTGCGTTTCGTACGGATCGCCCTTCGTGATGCAGCGGATCGGAATGCCATGGAACGATATCAGCAGGTGAGCTTTGCCAGCCTGCTGCTGCCAGTGCTCTTGAATGCTCGCGACCAGCGCACCGATATAGTCTGGATGTGTGGCGTAGCCAGGAATCAGGCGCAGCTCGGGCAGATCGCGCCGCCCGCGCAGGCAGCGCGCGATCTCATCATAGGCCGCACCGGTGGTGGTGCCGCTGGTCTGTGGAAACAGCGGCAGCGCGATGATGCGCGTGGCGCCGGCAGCGCGCAGGCGCTCGAGGGCTTCGCTGACACGCTGGCCGCCATAGAGAAATGCTGCTTCCACGCAGGTTTGGCCGGGCTGGCGGGATTCGAGTTCGCGCGCGAGGGCGAGCCGCAGCCGCTCGGTGTAGACCGCATGCGGTGAGCCTTCGCTCTTCCAGATGCGCTGATAGGCACGGGCACTTTTCGGGCCACGCAGCGGCAGCACCAGCCCGTAGAGGATCGGATACCAGGCGAGCCGGGGCAGCTCCACGACCCGCTGGTCACTGAGGAAGCGGCGCAGGAAGCGGCGTACTTCGCGCGCCCGCGGTGCCGCGGGCGTGCCAATGTTGGTCAGCAAAATACCGAGCATCGCGTGCTTGCTGCCCGTATGTGTCTAGAGCGGGGTAATGCCGCCAACGCACACGTACTTCATCTCCGTGTAGTCGAGGATCCCGTACTTGCTGCCCTCGCGTCCAAAGCCCGATTCCTTGATGCCACCGAAAGGCGCCACTTCGGTCGAGATCAGCCCGGTGTTGAGCCCGACGATGCCGTACTCGAGCGCTTCGCTGACGCGCCAGGAGCGTGCCAGATCGCGCGTATAGATATAGGAGGCGAGGCCGAACTCGGTATCGTTTGCCAGCGCAATCGCCTCGGACTCGGTGGCGAAGCTAAACAGCGGCGCCACCGGCCCGAAGGTTTCCTCGCGCGCCAGCAGCATGGCCTTGGTGGCCCCAGTGATCACCGTGGGTTCGAAGAACTGTCCGCCGAGTGCATGGCGCTTGCCGCCGGTGAGGAGCTTGCCACCCTTGGCGAGCGCATCGGCGACATGTTCCTCGACTTTGTTCACGGCCGCCATGTCGATCAACGGACCCTGGTCGGTAGGGCCTTTCAGACCATCGCCGACTTTGAGCTTGCCGACCGCCGTAGTGAGGCGCTGGGCGAAGTCTTCGTAGACACCTTTCTGCACCAGAAAGCGGTTGGTGCACACGCAGGTCTGCCCGGTATTGCGGTACTTGCTGGCCAGCGCCCCCTGGACCGCGGCATCGAGATCGGCATCATCGAAGACAATGAACGGTGCGTTGCCGCCCAGTTCCAGCGACAGCTTCTTCAGCGTGGCCGCGCTTTGGGTCATCAGCAACTTGCCGATGCCGGTCGAGCCGGTGAAGCTCAGCTTGCGCACGATCGGGCTGCTGGTGAGTTCGGCACCGATCTCGCTGGCCTTGCCGGTAATGATGTTCAGCACGCCGGCTGGAATGCCGGCGCGCTGGCCCAGCTCCGCCATGGCGAGTGCGGACAAGGGCGTCTGGGCGGCTGGCTTGCAGACAAAAGTGCACCCGGCAGCAAGGGCTGGCGCGGCTTTGCGCGCGATCATCGCGGCCGGGAAATTCCACGGCGTGATGGCGCCCACCACGCCCACCGGCTGGCGCAGCACCAGAATCCGCTTGTCGGCGTTGTGGCCGGGAATGACATCGCCATACACGCGGCGCGCTTCCTCGCTGAACCACTCGATGTAGCCGGCCGCATAGGCGATCTCGCCGGCCGCTTCGGCCAGCGGCTTGCCCTGCTCGGCGGTCATCAGGCGCGCCAGATCCTGCTGGTTGGCCATCATCAGGTCGTACCAGCGGCGCAGGATGACCGAGCGTTCCTTGGCCGTGCGCGCGGCCCAGGCCGGGAAGGCCGTGGCGGCTGCACGGATGGCCAGTTGTGTCGCCTTGCCATCCAGCACCGGCACGGTGGCGATCGCTTCGCCGGTCGCCGGGTTAGTCACAGTGCTCGTGCGGCCATCGGCCGCATCGATCCACTCGCCATTCACAAAGCACTGCGTGCGCAGCAACTTCTGATCTGTCAGTTGCATCGGGGCAAGGTCTCCTGAACTTCTAAAGAATAAAACTGTTCCAGCCGCAGCGCCCCCGCCGGCGTGCGTCCGTTGATCAGCCCACGTGCTGGGCCAGAAACTGCGCCGTGCGTTCCCCGGCCAGTTGCGCGCTCTCGGGATGGTAACTGGGACGGACCGAGCAGTTAAAGCCGTGACCGGCAGGATAAAGATGGTATATCCCGGCCGGAAATGCCGCCTGAATCGCCGCAATCTGTTCCGGCGAGGTGTGCGCATCCTGCTCGCCAAAATGCAGCATCATTGGCGCTGTCGGCAGCTGATCGAGCGCCTCCCACAGGCGGACGCCGTAGTAAGAGACCGCTGCGTCAACGCCGAGACGGCTGGCGGCGTACCAGGCCAGCTGCCCGCCCCAGCAGAAGCCGATCACGGCCACGCGACCAGCGTGGCGCACGACCGCGATCGCCGCCGCGATATCTTTGAGCGCATCCGCGCGCTCGATCTGCAGCATGTAGCCGCGGCCGAGTGTGGCCTGATCGGGCGTGTAATTCAGTTCGATATTGCGCCCGATGCGATCAAACAGCGCGGGTGCAATGCTGAGGTAGCCCAAAGCCGCGTACTGCTCGACCACCGAGCGGATATGTTCGTTGACGCCAAAAATCTCCTGCACGATGACCACGGCGCCGCGCGCCCGGCCATCGGGTTTGGCCAGATAACAGGCAAATTCATGCCCGTCGCGCGCCATCAGTGTTTCCCAGCGTCCCTTTGGCACGCCCTTCTCCTCAATAAGTGTGAACCGAGCGGACCTGCTAATCGCCGAGGTAGGCGTCCGCTTCGATCTCGATGAGCATCTCGGGCGCGATCAGTCGTGAGACCTCGACCATGCTCGTGGCCGGTCGGATCTCGCTGAAGCGCTCGCCATGCGCGCGGCCCACCTGTTCCCAGTCGGCGATGTTCAGGACAAACAGGCGCGTGCGCACCACCTGCGCCAGCGTGCCGCCGGCACGCGCGAGTACCGCTTCGATATTGCGCAGGCACTGCTGTGTCTGTGCGTAGACATCATTGATGCCGACGATTTTGCCATCGCTCCCGGTGGCAGTCGTTCCCGAGATATGCAGGTAGCCACCGGCACGCACCGCGCGCGAGTAGCCGACGATCGGCTCCCAGCTCGCGCCCGAGGCGAAGTTCTCGCGCGCGCGGCTCACGCCCGCTCCACGATCGCCGAGACGCCCATGCCACCGGCGGTGCACACCGAGATCAGGCCGCGACGTGCCATGCTGTTCTCCTGCAGCAGCTTGGCGAGCGATGCCAGGATGCGCCCACCCGTGGCCGCAAACGGATGGCCGATCGCGACGCTCCCACCCTTGATGTTGATCTTGGCCGGATCGATGCGCCCCAGAGCGCCCGCGCGGCCGAGCCGGTCGCGACAGTAGTCATCAGATTCCCACGCCCTTAGCGTACACAGCATCTGCGCCGCGAAGGCTTCGTGGATCTCGTAGTAATCAAAATCCTGCAGTGTCAGTCCCACATCCTGCAGCATCGCCGAGACTGCATAGACCGGCGCCATCAGCAGACCTTCATGGCCCGAGGCGAAATCCACCGCCCAGCTCTTTCCGGCGCTCAGGTAGGCGAGGATCGGCAGGCTGCGTGCCTTCGCCCAGGCCTCCGAAGCCAGCAGTACTGCGGCAGCACCGTCAGTCAGCGGCGTGCTGTTCCCGGCCGTCAGCGTGCCGCTGGGCGAGGTATCAAACACAGGCCGCAGCGTGCCGAGCCGCTCGAGGCTCGTGTCGGCACGCACATTGTTGTCGCGCGTCAGACCCAGGTGGGGGACGACCAGATCATCGTAGAAGCCATCTTTCCAGGCCTGCGCGGCCTTCTGGTGACTTTGTAAGGCGACCTTGTCCTGGTCCTGGCGGCTGATCTTCCAGGTCTTGGCCATCAGCTCGCAGCTCTGCCCCATTGACAGGCCGGTGCGCGGCTCGACGACCCCGGGCAACACGGGCTTGAAATCACCCGGACGCATCTTGAGCCACGGCCCCAGACGCTCGCCGAACTTACGGCCGCGGTAGCTTTGCATCAGCAGGGTGCGAAAGCGTTCGCCGAATACGACTGGTGGGTCACTGAGCGTCTCGACGCCACCGGCAATGCCGGCATCGATCTGGCCGAGTGCGATCTTGTTGGCCACCAGGATTGCGGCCTCCAATCCTGTGCCGCAGGCGCGCTGCAGGTCCAGGCCCGGTGTCTGCGCATCGAGGCCCGAGGAGAGCACTGACTCGCGCGTCAGGTTGAAATCGCGCGAGTGCTTGACGACCGCCCCGGCGATGACATCACCCAGACGCTCGCCTTTAAGTGCAAAGCGCTCGACCAGTGCGCTCAGCGCAGCGGTCAGCAAACCCTGGTTGCTCTGCCCGGCGTAGGCGCCGTGGGAGCGGGCAAACGGGGTGCGCGTGCCACCGATGATGGCGACGCGCCTAGGAGTGGATCCGACCAGCATGGAGCCTCCGGGTTGGAGCGGTGATGCCGCATGCATTGGCGGCCTGAAGGCCGACTAGAATGCCACGATGGCTGGGACCGGGCCATGAGTGCCCCCTGTCATCCGGCGCTGACTCGCGTTGGCGATTGCGGCCGGAGGGCCGCCCGGGGCAAGATGCCGCCCCCGCGTCCTTCGTCCACGCGGCATCGATACCCTTCAGGTTCAAGGAGTTGGCGGATGGCCGGGCCCGGGATTGACCGCGAATTCGAGCGCCGGATGGCGAGCCTGCTCAACGGCGGTTCGAGTACGGTGCTGCGTGGCGGTCGGCGGGGGCTGGAAAAGGAGTCGCTGCGCATCACGCCCGAGGCCCGCATCGCGGCCAGCGGCCACGCGCGCGCGCTCGGCTCGGCCCTGACCCATCCCTCGATCACCACCGACTACTCCGAATCGCTGCTCGAGCTGGTGACTCCGACCTTCACCGATAGCCCAGCGCTGCTCGCCTTCCTGTCCGACCTGCACCAGTTCGTCTACCAGCAGATTGCCGAGGAGCGCCTGTGGGCCTCGTCCATGCCCGGTGAGATCGCCGGTGAAGCCGAGTTGCCGATCGCCGAATATGGGCGCTCCAACCGTGGCCGCTTCAAGCACGTCTACCGCCAGGGACTGCAGACCCGCTATGGCGGCCTGATGCAGGCCATCGCCGGCGTGCACTTCAACTACTCGCTGCATGAGTCCTTCTGGCCCGTGTTCGCGCAAATCCTCAAGTCACACGAGGAGGGCGCGCCGTTCATTACCGAGGGCTACCTTGGGCTGGTGCGTAACTATCGGCGCCACGGGTGGCTCGTGCCGTACCTGTTTGGCAACTCGCCGGCTCTATGCAGCTCGTTCGTGCCTGGGCCCGTGCCCGAGGGCCTTGAGCGGCGCGGCCCGGGGACGCTCGTGGCGCCGTACGCGACCTCACTGCGCATGAGTGATGTCGGTTATCGCAACCGCACTGAAACGGCAGTTACGGTGTCAGCCAACAGCCTGCACGGTTACCTGCGTGATCTGGTGAGCGCGGTGCTCAAGCCGCATGCGCCCTACGCCAAGCTCGGCGTGCGCGTCGATGGCAAGTACCGTCAGCTCAACGCCAATCTGCTGCAGATTTCGAACGAGTACTACACCTACATCCGCCCCAAGCGCGTGCCGCGCGCCGGGGAGAACATGTGCCAGGCGCTGCTGCGCGCCGGCGTCGAGTATGTCGAGGTGCGCGCACTGGATCTGTGTGCGCACGCGGCCGTGGGCGCGGATTTGTCCGAACTGTTGTTTGTCGAGGCGCTGCTGGTGCTGCTGGTGCTCAAGGACAGCCCGCCGATCGGTGCCTCGGAGCAGGAGGCGCTCGACCGAAATCATGTGCACGCCGCTCGCCAGGGCCGCGAACCCGGACTGCAGCTGGAGCGCGAGGGTCGCCGGGTGCCGTTGCGTGCCTGGGGCGAGGAACTGCTCGATTCAATGCAGGGCGTGTGCGAGCTGCTCGATGCCGGCCAGGTCTCGCGCCCCTACCAGAGTGCACTGAGCGCACAGCGCGCGAAATTTGCTGAACCCGAACTGCTGCCCGCGGCGCGCGTCATTCGCGAGCTCGCCGCCGGCGAGCGCGGCCACGCGGCCTGGGCACTTGAACTGTCGGGCGAGCATCGGCGGCAGCTGCTCGATGAGCACCAGGCCGATGCCAGACGCATGCAGGAGTTCAAGGCGCAGGCCGAGCAGTCGCTCATCGATCAGGAGCGCCTCGAGGCGTCCGATAAAATGAGCTTCGAGCAGACCCTGGAGCAGGAGCTCGAACGCTACCGCCAGGTCGCTGCAGCGGTCAGCTAGCGAGCTGCCGCGGTGCAAGTCGCCCGGGCAGCGCTGCTGAGGCGGTTTTCGCACCGGCGTCGGGCAGCCGCGCTGCGGGCACGCGCCAAATTGGTGCCAACGGCGCTTTGGCGCGCAATTCAGCGCAGGGATCCCGGTGCTTTGCGCTCAACGCGTCGTGGCACGAAAGGTGCACTTCTCGAACGCCGGATGGCCGCCGTATAAGAACGTACGCGGGAGGACGCGCATGAAACTGGTTACCGCAATCATCAAGCCCTTCAAGCTGGACGATGTCCGTGCGGCGCTCTCTGAAATTGGTGTCTCGGGCATGACCGTGACCGAGGTCAAGGGCTTTGGCCGGCAGCGCGGACATACCGAGCTGTATCGCGGTGCCGAATACGTCGTGGACTTCGTGCCCAAGACGCGTGTGGAAGTTGCAGTGCGCGGTGAACTGGTCGAGCAGGTCATCGAAGCGATCGTCAAGGCCGCCAAGACCGGCAAGGTCGGGGACGGCAAGATCTTTGTGACCGACATCAGTCGCGTTATCCGTATCCGCACCGGCGAGACCGACGGCGCCGCGCTGTAGCCGGCTCGCTCCCCCATTAGATCGCGAGAGCGCTCGCCAAGATGGCGCAGCGCAGAGCGCCGCTCGCGCCATGCGCGGGACACCAGCGCGCGCTCGGTAGCATAATGGTGCCATGGCTAATGCAATCTTCGTGCGCGAACACGGCACAGCCGATGTGTTGCGCTGGGAGCCGTTCGACCCGGGCGCTCCCGCACCCGGCGAGGTGCAGATCGAACACCGCGCCGTTGGCCTGAACTTCATCGACGTCTACGATCGCAGCGGTCTGTACTCGCATGCGCTGCCGGTGATTCCCGGCCGCGAAGCGGCCGGCAGGATCGCGGCGCTTGGCCGCGGTGTGCGCGGTTTCCGCATCGGTCAGCGCGTTGCGTATGTGCTGCAGACCCCAGGCGCCTACAGTCAGCTGCGCAACGTGCCCGCGGCGCGCCTGGTGAGGCTGCCGCCCGGCATCAGCGATGAGCAGGCCGCGGCGCTGATGCTCAAGGGACTGACCGCGCAGTATTTGCTGCGCCGGACCCACCGGGTGCGCGCTGGCGAGTGGCTGCTGGTGCATGCGGCCGCGGGCGGCGTTGGATTGTTGCTGTGCCAGTGGGCGCGCGCCCTGGGTGCGAAAGTCATTGGCGTGGTGGGCCACGAGGACAAGGTGGCACTGGCGCGCCGCCATGGCTGCCGCCATGTGCTGGTCGCGGGACGGGATGCGCTGGCCACGAGCGTTCGCGCGCTGACGCGCGAGGCACGGGTGCAGGTGGTCTACGATTCAGTGGGCCACGACACGTTCTTCGAATCGCTCGATTGCCTCAAGGCGCGCGGCCTGATGGTGAGCTTCGGCAACTCCTCGGGTCCGCCACCGCCAATGGCTGCAGCGGAACTGGCCAAGCGCGGCTCGCTCTATCTGACGCGTCCTTCGCTGTTTCACTACATTGATTCGGCCGCGGAGTTGCAGGCGGCGGCGCGCGAACTGTTCGCCGCGGTGCGCAGCGGCAAGCTCAAGATCCGCATCGGGCAACGCTATCCGCTGGCCGATGCCGCACAGGCGCACCGGGATCTTGAGGCGCGTCGCACGATCGGCTCGACGGTACTGATTCCGTGAAGAATGCCGGGCGCGCCGGCGAACCGGCGCAGCACTAGGCCGGTTCGACCAGCCGCAGCGCGCGTGCCGCGCGTGAGATGCCGAGCGCACCACTGCGCACGACCTCGGTCAGTTCGCCCTGGGTGGCGAGCTCGCGCATGAAGCCGTTGATCTCAGCCTCGCTCCCGAGCAGCTCGACGATGAAGCAATCGCTCGATGGGTCGAGCACCCGTCCGCCGGTGCGAACCACAAAGCCGCGCACGGCATCGCGCCGCTGCGGATCGATCCGAAGCTTGAGCAGCACCAGTTCGCGCTCCAGATGTTCGCCCCCGGTCATGTCCTCGACGTTCACCACATCAATCAGCTTGTGCAGCTGGTTGGCGATCTGGCGAATCACGGCATCGGAGCCGGAGGTCACCAGCGTCAGGCGCGAGACCGTGGGATCATCGGTCGGGGCGACGGCGAGTGATTCGATGTTATAGCCGCGGCTGGAGAACATGCCTGCCACGCGCGAGAGCGCGCCAGCTTCGTTCTGGATCAGGATGCCGATGATGTGTCGCATGGTCTTGAGCCTACAGCAGCCGGTAATGCCGGGAAAACGATGCAGATTAGCGGAGTTTTGAGCCGGCCGCTCAAGCTGCTAGGCTCTGGGCTTCCGACCTGGCAAGGTGGCGATTCTCAGACATGACTGAAGCTGTCAAAGTGGCCCCGGCAAAGTCCCCGCCGGCCCCCGTGCATCCGCTCTCCGGCAAGACCCTGAGCGGAGCGGAAATCATTGTTCAGGTGCTGGCCGATGAGGGTGTCGACACCATCTTCGGCTACAGCGGTGGCGCGATCCTGCCCACCTACGACGCCATCTTCGTCTACAACGAGCGCCAGAAGCAGGTCGGCGGTAAGCAGATGCCGCTGATCGTCCCGGCCAACGAGCAGGGTGCAGCCTTTATGGCAGCCGGCTACGCGCGCTCCAGTGGCCGGGTCGGTGTGTGCGTGGTGACCAGCGGCCCCGGGGCGACCAATACCGTTACTCCGGTGCGCGACAGCCTGGCCGATTCGGTCCCGCTGGTGGTGATCTGCGGCCAGGTGCCCACTGCGGCCGTGGGTACCGACGCCTTCCAGGAAGCCCCGGTGACCGCGGTCATGGGATCGGTCGCCAAGCACGTTTTTCTGGTGACGGACCCGACGCGCCTTGAGGCCACCGTGCGCACCGCCTTTGAGATCGCACGCAGCGGACGGCCCGGTCCGGTCGTGATCGATATCCCGAAGGATGTGCAGAACTGGTCCGGGCCCTATCTGGGCAGCGGTGAACTGGCGATTACCGGCTACCGCCAGCGCACCGAAGCGCTGCGCGCCAGCAGCTTGAGTGCCGAGCAGGTCAGCACGCTGATCGCTCAGCTCGCCAAGGCGCGGCGGCCGCTGATCTATGCCGGTGGCGGCGTCATCAACGGTGAAGCCTCGGTGGCGCTCACGGAATTCGCCGAGGCGCTGCACATTCCGGTGGTCACGACACTGATGGGGATCGGCGGCATCGACACGATGAACCCGCTGGCGATGCACATGCTGGGCATGCATGGCACCGCGTACGCCAACTACGCGGTGGAGGACTGCGACTTTCTGCTGGCCGTAGGCGCGCGCTTTGATGATCGGGTGGCGGGTGATCCGCGCAAGTTTGCGGCGCGCGCGCGCTTCATCGCCCATCTGGATGTGGATCCGGCCGAGATCAACAAGGTCAAGATGACGCAGTGGAGCCATGTGGGACTGCTGCCCGAAGCACTGCGCGCATTGCTGGCCGGTGCGCGCCGTGCCGGTTTCGCTACCAACTTTGATGCATGGCTCGCGCATCTGAAAGAGCTCAAGGCCCGCTATGCGATGAACTACGATCGCGGGAGTGATCTGGTGCAACCGCACTACATCATCGAGCAGATCAACAGCCACACGCGCGGTGAGGCGATCATCGCGACCGGCGTCGGCCAGCACCAGATGTGGGCGGCGCAGATGTTTGATTTCCGCGGCCCGCGCCGGTGGCTCACTTCAGGCAGCATGGGGACAATGGGCTTTGGCCTGCCGGCCGCCATCGGCGCGCAGTTCGCCAATCCCGGCCGGCTAGTGATCGACATCGACGGCGATGCCAGCATTCGCATGAACTTAGGCGAACTCGAGACGGTCACGACCTACGACCTGCCGGTCAAGATCGTCGTGCTGAATAACTTCGGCGATGGCATGGTCAAGCAGTGGCAGAAGCTGTTCTTCAAGGGCCGGCTCTCGGGCAGCGACAAGTCACTGCACAAGAAGGATTTCATCCGCGCGGCGCAGGCCGATGGTTTCACGTACGCCAGGCGCCTGGATCGCAAGCAGGATGTACCGGCGGTGATTGCCGAGTTCCTGGCGCACCCAGGTCCGGCGTTTCTTGAAGTGATCATTGATCCGGATGCGGGCGTGTACCCGATGGTCGGACCGGGCCTCGGCTACGATGCGATGATCACCGGCGAGTTCATCGCCTCGCGCGCGCCCTCCGATGCTGGCGAGGCTGATCCCGATCCCTCGGGCATGTTCTAGCCTTTAGTAGGTTGCCTGCGTCGACACCAGCAGCTGCAGGCCGCGAAGGTTCGGGGCATCGGTATTCAGTGGCTTGGCCAGATCAACGTGGATCACGTTGCCGAGCGATGAGCGGTTGTTGCCCAGGCGCAGTCCAATCCCGGCGTCGCTGAGCCAGCCCAGCTGCGGTTCACCCACCGGATTCGGACCCCAGGTGCGACCGGTATCGAAGAACGCTGCGCCGCCGATGTCGAGCAGGTGCCACAGCGACCAGGAGGTATAGCCCCGTTCCTCGACGGTGAACAGTGAGCGCGAAGTGCCCATCTGGTAACGCAGCGGATAACCACGCAGGCCGCTGTCGCCTCCCAGCAGATCGTAATGATCCAGATCGACGTTGCGGCCGGTATCGGCGCTGGCGAGAAAGTAGAACAGCGTGCGCTCGGAGGTACGCCAGTAGAAGGTGTCCTGAGCGCCCGTATGCTCATCGACCAGTTGGCCATCCTGGAGCCGGGTGTTGTAAGTCAGCACGGTAAAGTTATCAATGGTCGCGGTCGGCCGCGCGCCGTAGCTGAGCTGTCCATTGACGATCCCGGCGGCCCGATCGGCGCCCAGGGAGGGGGTCGACCAGCCCAGCTGCAGCATGCCATTCCAGCCAAACTGCAGATCCTCGGTGCGCGCAATCCGGTTGGTATCGCGCGTCACGGCAAACTGGTCGGTAACCAGCGCCAGCATGAGGTAGGGGTAGACCAGATTGCGGTTAGCGGGCAGTGGCCCGATCGTCGTGTCGCCCGGGGGCGTTGCGAATTCATCATTCTGGGCCTGCACGCCGGCGCTCAGGCGCCATGAGCGGCCATCCACCAGTCCGCTCGACCAGCCGGCGTAGATGTTGGCGGCATGGATGTCGTGCTGGTAATCATCGTAGGCCAGACCGAGGCGGTAGCGGGTGTCGGTCTCCACGGTGTCCGAGAGCAACAGGCCATAGCTGTGCGTGCTGGCGAGTTGATAAAAGGGCAGCGCCAGCTGCAGCCCGTGGCTGTAGCCATCCGAATTCGTCAGCCAGACGGCCGTATCCGTCCAATGCGATCCGAGCAGGTTCGGATCATTCCACGCAATGTACGTGCCAGTACGGTCCACGGTGCTCGACCAGCCAATCCCGAGCTGCTTGCCGTAACCGAGGATGTTGTCGTCGGCCACGCCGATGCTGGTGCTGTTGGTGCCTCCCGAACGGCTGAGGCTTGGCCCCACCTGCAGCGTCCAGACATCGTAGGTTTCCACATCGACGTCAACCACGCCGTCATGCCAGGCGGTGGCCCGCACATGCGGTTCACGTATGTAAGGCAGCTGGCGCAGATTTCTCTCGGTCTCCTCGAGCAGCCGGGCGTCATAGAGATCGCCGCTGCGAAACAGCAGCTGGGCGCGTATCGCCGCCTGGTGCGAGCGCACGTGCAGCCGGTCAGCGAGGCGATACAACACCCCGTTCTCGTGCGGGTCACTGAGATCGAAGATCTGGCGCGGCCTGATCGTGATGGTGCCCACGCGCGCATGGGCCGCCTGCAGGGTCGCGGCATCGGGAAGGGCAGGGTCTGCGGCAGCCGGAGGCTCGCCGGCCAGGCCCAGCGTGGTCGCCAGCACGGCGATGAGGAGCCCGACAGCGCGAGTTAGGTACATTGTTCCAGATAGAACCTGAACTCCACCGGCAGCGTCAATCAGCCGCTGCCCACTTTGCGACGCTGACCGCATCCAATCCGGTGCACAGTTGGCAGTGCGGCAAAGCTGCCTGGGCAACGCCGCTGCGGGTCGGCTTTAGGGCCCATCGGCGGGCGCTTTTTTCCACGGCAGATTGGTATGCTTGCCAAATGATCCCTTCATTCGAGAGCAGGTCAGCAGCGCACGCTGATGCGGCCGCTGCCGGCGCGCTGCGCGTGCGCCGGGCCTATTTTGAATGCCGCTTTGGCCAGCTGCATGTGCACCATGTCATGCCACCCGGGGGTGGCTTTGATGAGGCCACGACGGTGTTGTGCATTCCGGGTGCGCCGGGGTCCGGCCGGGCCTTCTACGGGCTGCTGCTGGCACTCGGGCGCGACCGCTCGATCTACGCGCCGGACCTGCCAGGCTCGGGAGAGTCAGATGCCGCACCGCCAGGCGCCGGGGCCACGGATCTGGGCAGTGCACTGACCGATTTTCTGGACTCGATGCGCTTCCGGCGCCTGCATATTATCGCTCACGGCAGCGGCGGCGCGGTTGCCCTGGCGCTGATCGAAGCGCGCCGGCCCGTGGTGGGCAAACTGGTGCTGTCGGCTGCCGGAAGCCTGGCGCCGCCGGCAGGACTGGCGGTACTGCAGCTGGAGCTGGGCCTGATCGGCGAGCCGGGCGCGCGTACGGTGGCTGAGCCGGCGTGGCAGCGATTGATCGATTTTCTGGCTATGAAGTAAAGGCCGCACGGGCGTTAAACTGGCCCGCTCGCGACACTCTTGGGCTTGATAACAACTGATACGCAGCGCCATGAAGAAACTCCAGGACAACGAGAACGAAACCGCGGCAGAGGAATTGCAGCGGACCGCGGTGATGCCCGGACTCACCGATCTTGAGGCCACCGCCCCCGATATGTCGGACACGGCCACCTGGGTTGCGCCGACGCCTGAAAGCGAGGCCGGCATCGCCGCCCTGAGCGCCGCCGAAGCGGCGCGCGACGCCGCGCTGGCAGCGCGCGAGAGTCTTGAGCAGACGGTTCACGCGCTGACCGTGCGCCTGGGCGAACTCGAGGAGCGCGTGCAGGGACGCAGCGAAGAACTGCACGAGTACGAGCGGCAGCTCAACGTGCGCGACCGCCATATCAGCGAGCTGCAGGACCAGGCCGGTGCGCTGAGCGTCCAGCTGAGCGCCGCACGCACTGAGCAGCGCGAGCTGCTGGTGCGTGCCGATCGCAGCGCCGCCGAACTGCGCGCCTTCGAGGCGCGACTGCAGGAGGTGCAATCGCCGCTGGCCGGCGCCCCGACCGTACTGCCGCCCACCAAGCGCGCGAGTGCGCCAGGCGAATTGCATGTGCGCGCCGAGCGCTACCTCGAATCGCTGCGCACGCTCGAAGCACGCCGGCAGATCTTCGATGACATGCTCCACGATGCCGATATCCGTCTGCGCGAGCGCGAGCTGCAGATCGCCAAGCTTGAGCAGCAGCTGAACACGGCCTTCAGCGCCGCCGGCGTGGATCGGCGGCGCATCGCCAAGCTCGACAGCTCCCTGGATGATTTGCAGCATCAGCTGGCCGAAGCCAACGGCCGGGCGCAGCTAGCCGAGCAGCACGTGCTTGAGCTGCAGGGCCAGCTCAAGCCGGCGGCGGCTGCCAGCGCGACTGCGCCAGCCGCGGCGGAGCCGGCCCCGAGCGTACCGGCGGCGGAGCTTGCCGCTGCCAATGAGCGCATCACAGCGCTCGAGCAGGAGCTGAACGATCATGGGGAGATGATCCGCCTGGTGCACCGTCAGCTCAGCACGGCGCAGGCCGACCTTGAATCCACGCAGCGTCGGCTCCAGGAAGCACAGGCGCAAAACGACACACTCGAGTCTCATCTGCGCTCCCGCCCGGCGCGTGCTGCCGGCAGCGCCGGCGAGGAGCTCGCGCTGCGTGCCGAGATCGAGAAGCTCTCGAGTGCCTTGCAGGAGCGCGAGCAGCAGGTGGTGCGATTACAGGCCGAGGCGCGCCGGCGCACGATGCCGGGCAGCCCGTTGCTCGTGCGCCGCTCGGGTGCGACCAACATTGCGCACGTACTGACCGGACGCACAACGATCGGGCGCACGCCGGATAATGCGATCCAGATCGACAGTCCCTCGGTCAGCCGTCACCACGCAGTACTGCTGCTCACTGCCGAGGGTACGGTGGTGGAGGATCTGGCCAGCACGAACGGCGTGTATATCAACGGCGCCCGTGTGCGTCGACAGGCACTGCGCGAAGGTGATCTGCTGACGATTGGCAGCACCGAATTTCGTTTCGTGTTTAAACCAGGCGGCTGAACCGCCGGCACAGGCCCGGTGGCGCTCGGGCAAAGCCCCTGCTAATGCCTTAAGCTTCTGCTCCATGAGCGACGACTACCTCCAGCGCATTCTCAAGGCCAAGGTCTACGATGTGGCGATCGAATCGCCGCTCGAGGAGGCGCCGCGGCTCTCGCGCCGCCTGGCCAACCGCGTACTGCTCAAGCGCGAGGACCTGCAGCCGATCTTCTCCTTCAAGCTGCGTGGCGCCTACAACAAGATCGCGCACCTCTCGGCCTCGGTAGCCGAGCGCGGCGTGATCTGCGCCTCGGCGGGCAATCATGCGCAAGGGGTCGCGCTGGCTGCCAGGCACCGGCGGATACCGGCCGTGATCGTGATGCCGCAGACCACGCCCGCGATCAAGGTCCAGTCGGTCATCGACCTGGGCGGCGAAGTGGTCCTGCACGGGGACATGTTCGACAGCGCATACGATCATGCGGTGCTACTGGCGCGGCAGCGCAACCTTGCCTTTGTCCATCCCTTCGATGATCCGGATGTGATCGCGGGCCAGGGCACGATCGGCATGGAGATCGTGCATCAGTCGCGCGGTGATATCGATGCGATCTTCGTGCCGGTGGGCGGCGGCGGACTGATCGCGGGCATCGCCGCCTACGTCAAGCAGCTGTATCCGAAGATCAAGATCATCGGTGTCGAACCCGAGGATGCCGCTGCGATGTATGAATCGCTGCGCGCGGCGCGCCGCGTAACACTCGATAAGGTCGGGCTATTCGCCGATGGCGTGGCCGTGCGCCGGGTCGGGGAGGAGACCTTCGAGATGGCAAAGCGCTATGTCGATCAGATCGTGCTGGTAAACACCGACCAGATCTGCTCGGCAATCCAGGACATCTTCGAGGACACGCGCTCGATCGTCGAGCCCTCCGGGGCGCTGGCTGTGGCCGGCATCAAGCACTACGTGGCGCGGGAGAAATGCCGCGACCAGCGCTTTGTCGCGATCAACAGCGGCTCGAACATGAACTTCGATCGGCTGCGTCATATTGCCGAGCGCGCCGATCTCGGCGCGGGCCGCGAAGCCCTCTTCGCGGTGGAGATCCCGGAGCAGCCGGGCAGTTTCCTGCACTTCTGCGAGCAGCTCGGGCAACGCAGCATCACCGAATTCAACTATCGCTATCAGGGCACCGACAAGGCGCACATTTTCCTCGGCTTCGAGCTCTCGCAGGGGCGCGAGGAATGCCAGCGCATCGGCACGCAGCTGCGCGAGGCCGGATACGCCGTCATCGACATGAGCGACAACGAGGTCGCCAAGCTCCATGTGCGCTTCATGATCGGCGGCCGTGCGGCCGCAATTGAAAATGAGCTGCTGTATCGCTTCGAGTTCCCGGAACGGCCCGGCGCACTGCTACGCTTCCTGCAGGCCATCGGCACCAACTGGAACATCAGTCTGTTCCAGTACCGCAATCACGGCTCGGACTACGGGCGCGTGCTGGCCGGGATCCAGGTGCCGCGGGCCGAGCGCGCCGAATTCCTGCAGCACCTGAATGATCTGCGTTTTCCTTACAGCGAAGAGACCAACAATCCGGCGTACCGGATGTTCCTCGGCAGCTGATGCAAAGTCCGCAGCCCTCTGCCACGCGCGCGCCTGAAGCCGATGGCTATCAGCCGCGGCGCGCGGCGCGCACCGAGATGCTCGAGACGCGCGAGGGTCGCATCGCGCTCACCCGCTGGGGCTCGGACAGCGGGCTGCCCTGCCTGCTGTTGCATGGGTGGATGGACTGCGCTGCGGGCTGGCAGCTGCTGGTTGATGAACTTCCGGAGCACTGGTCGTTCCTTGGCATCGACTGGCGCGGGCACGGGAGCAGCGCCTGGCGCGCGGAGCGCTACTGGTTTGCCGAGCGCCTGGCCGAGCTGGATGCAGTGCTTGATGCGCTGGGCCCGGCGGCGCCCTGGCGCGTGATCGCCCACAGCTTAGGCGGCATGGTCGCCAGCCTCTATGCGGCGATCCGTCCCGAGCGCTTGGCGTGGCTGGTGAACATCGAGGGCTTTGGCATGCCCGAGATCCGGGCCGAGGAATTTACCGCCCACATTGGCAGCTGGCTCGAGCAGCTGCGTAGCCCGCCACTGGCCCGGCACTACGCGAGCGTGGCCGAGCTGGCCCGCATGCTCCAGCGGCGCAACCCGGCGTTGCCGGCTTCCCATGCACTGTACCTGGCCAAGGTCTGGACCCGCCCGCATGCCGAGGGTTTTGAAATGATCGCCGATCCGCGCCTGCAGCTGAGCTCCCCGGTGCGCTACACGCGCGCGCAGATCGAGTCGGGCTGGGCGCAGATCCGCATCCCCGTGCAGCTACTCTATGGCAGTGACTCGGAGTTAGTGCACCGGGCCGGCCCCGGGCTGCTGGAGCGCTTCGCTGCAGCGATCCCGCGGGCCGACATCCAGTGCGTGAGCCCCGCCGGTCACCTGCTGCACCACGAGCAGCCGCAGCAGAGCGCCGCGCACATCGTGCGCTTTGCCGAGGCAGCAGAGCACGGCTCGGGAGGCTGATCTGGACTCGCAGATGCCTGACCCATGGCTGCGCCGCACGTTGACCGGCATGGTGCTCGCGGCCCTGCTGCTGCTGGGCTTTGCGGTACTGCGCCCATTCATTGTGCCGGTGATCTGGGCCGGCATCCTCTGCTATGTGAGCTGGCCGCTTTATCTGCGTAGCATCCGCCTGCTCGGTGGCAGCCGAACCGCAGCGGCATTGCTGATGACGCTGGCGCTGACCGCTGCGGTCATCGTGCCGATGGCGCTGCTGCTGATGATGTTGCGCTCGGAGCTGGCGCAGCTGTACCGTGATTTTGCACCGCTGCTGGCCGGGGGCGTGCAGTTGCCCGACTCGCTGCTGCACCTGCCGCTGGTGGGCCCGATATTTCAGGATTTCAACGAGCGCATGCTGCGCGATCCGCAGTGGTTGCATGATTCACTGCATGGCCTGTTCAGTTCGCTCAGTGGCAATGCCGCGGCGGTGCTGGGCAATCTGGGGCGCAACGCCGGCAAGCTGTTTATCACCGTCGTGAGCATGTTCTTTTTGTATCTCGATGGGGATCGCATCGCCCGCAAGGTGAGCGCGATGGTGCGGGAGTATCTGGGCGAGCGCGCACAGGTCTACCTGCAGGCCATGGGCCAGACGCTCAAAGCGGTACTGATCAGCCTGGTGCTCTCGGCCTTAGTCCAGGGAATCCTCGGCGGCGTGGCCTACTGGATGGCTGGCGTACGCGCCCCCATCATGGCGGCCGCAGTGACGGCGATGGCCGCGATCGTGCCCTTCGGCGCGATGGTGGTGTGGGCCGCGATCATCCTGTGGCTCGTGGCAATCGGCAAAACCTTCGCGGCCGTAGCGCTCCTGCTCTGGTGCCTGCTGGTCATGAGCTGGCTCGACTACGTGGTGCGCTCGATCTTCATCAGCAACACCACGCGTGCGCCGTTTCTGATTGTGCTCTTTGGCGTGTTGGGTGGCCTGGCCGCATTTGGTCTGGTCGGGCTCTTCATTGGACCGGCCATCCTCGGCGTGCTGCTGGCGGCATGGCGCGAGTGGCACGCCATCCGCAAACCGGCGGTGCCCGGTTGAGTACTGGCGGGTGGGGCACAACGCTCGCCGCGCTGCGCCATCCGGAGTTTGCGCGCTTCGCCATCGGGCGCATGGCCGCCATCATCGGCTGGGAGATGCTCACGATCGCGGTGGGCTGGCAGGTGTATGCGATTTCCCGCGATCCACTGGCGCTCGGCCTGGTGGGCTTGAGCGAGTTCGTGCCCTTCGTCGCGCTGGTGCTGGTGGGTGGCCATGTGGCCGATCACCACGATCGGCGCGTGGTCGCGGCCGTTGCCTGCGGGTTCGAAGCGGTCTGTGTGGCAACGTTTCTGGGCCTGACGCTGGCCGGTACGCACCTGCTGTGGCCGATGTACCTGGCCATCGGCGTTTTCGGTGCGGCGCGTGCCTTCTGGTCCCCCGCGGTGCAATCGATACTGCCGGCGCTGGTGCCGCGCGCGGATCTGGCCCGCGCCATGGCGCTCAATTCACTGCTGTTCCAGATCTCCGTCATCGCCGGCCCGACGCTCGGCGGCCTGCTGTTCCTGCTCGGCGCCAAGGTGGTCTACGCCACCTGCCTCGCCCTCTACCTGCTGACCGCGGCGTTGATCCTGGGCATCCGCCCCGTGCGCGCCGTTGCTCACAGCGCTGGCGCCGCGGAGCTGGGCAGCGGGCATCGCTTCGTGCAGGGGCTCAAATTCGTGCTGCACAACCGTGTGCTGCTCGGCCTGATCTCGCTCGATCTGTTTGCGGTCCTGTTCGGCGGCGCGGCGGCGTTGCTGCCGATATTTGCGCGCGATGTGCTGCACGCCGGCTCGGTGGCCTTCGGACTGCTGCGCACCGCGCCCGGGGCAGGCGCCGCAATCACGGGCATCGTGCTGGCGCTTTATCCCATCCGTTCGCACGCCGGCCTGTGGATGTTTGGGGGCGTGGCGCTGTTTGGGGTCGCAACCGTGGTATTCGGCCTCTCACATGTCTTTCTGCTCTCGTTCGCGGCACTGTTCATCACTGGCGCTGGCGATATGGTCAGCGTCTACGTGCGCGGCGTCGTCGCGCAGCTGAACACGCCCGATGCGATCCGCGGCCGCGTCAATGCCGTCACCTCGATGTTCATCGGCGCCTCCAACGAATTGGGCGGCTTTGAATCGGGTGTGACCGCGCGCTGGTTTGGCACGGTTCCCTCGGTCGTCATTGGCGGACTGGCGACGCTGGGTATCGTTGGACTGTGGGTCGCACTTTTCCCGCCGCTGCGCCGCATGAAGGACTTGCGCTGAAGCTGTAATTATATACAGTAGTCCTCATGGGAACTCCAATCAAGGGTCGCGGGGCGCTGAGCAGCCCGCAGCCGCGCTTCGTGCGCACCGGGGTCGATGCGCTCGATGATGGCTGGTACAGCGAGGAAGCCGAGCCCTCGCTCGCCACCCACGTGCTGCCGGATGCGGCACGCAGCGTCATCTCCCGCAACGACTCGCCCGACGTGCCCTTCTCGCAGTCGATCAATCCTTATCGGGGCTGCGAGCACGGCTGCATCTACTGCTTTGCCCGGCCCACACACGCTTATCTGGATCTGTCGCCGGGGCGGGACTTCGAGACACACATTTTCTACAAGGCTGGCGCCGCGGCATTGCTGCGCCAGGAGCTCGCGCACGCGGGCTATCGATGCGAGCCCATTACGCTTGGCGCCAACACCGATCCGTATCAGCCAATCGAGCGAAAGCTCGAGGTCACCCGCTCGCTCCTTGAGGTGTTTGTCGAAACCCATCATCCGGTCACGATTGTGACCAAGGGCGCTCTGATTCTGCGTGATCTCGAGCTGCTGGCGCAGCTGGCCCGCGAGCAGCTGGTGCGTGTCTATATCAGCCTGACGAGCCTCGATGCCGAGCTCAAGCGCACGCTCGAGCCGCGTACGGCAGGCCCCGCTGCGCGGCTGCGGGTCTTGCGCGAACTGACAGCGGCCGGCGTCCCGTGCGGGGTGCTGATCGCGCCGATCATCCCGGCCGTCAACGATGCCGAAGTGGAGCAGTTGCTGGAGGCCGCGGTCGCCAACGGGGCGCGCCGTGCCGGTTACGTGCTGCTGCGCCTCCCGCTCGAGGTCGCGCCGCTGTTTCGCGAATGGCTGGCCACACATATGCCGGAGCGTGCCGCGCACGTCATGTCGCTGGTGCAATCAGCGCACGGCGGCCGGGACTACGATGCGCGCTTTGGGCAGCGCATGCGGGGCAGTGGCGCCTGGGCCGAGCTGCTGCGAGCGCGTTTTGCGCTGGCCTCCCGGCGGCTCGGCCTGCCCTCAACGCCAGCACCCCCCTTGAGTACCGAGCTGTTCCGGCCCCCCTCGCTCGGAGGGCAGCTGCGACTGGAATTGTGATCGCAGGTCGCTTGTGCGAGGAGCAACAGGCCCCGTAAGCTCGATGGCATGGCTGAACCGAGCAAACGCATCGCCTGGATCATCGGGGGCAGTGGACTGGTGGGCTCGCACCTGCTGCCGCTGCTGCTCCACAGCGGCTCCTATGATCGTGTGGTCGCGCTCTCGCGGCGGCCGCTGCTGCTCGATCATCCGCGCCTCGCCAACCGGATCCTGCGTTTCGAGAACCTGGAGAAGGAACTTGCCTCGCTCGCCTGCACCGATGCCTACTGCTGCCTCGGCACCACGCTCAAGCAGGCCGGCTCGCGCGAGGCATTCCGAGCGGTGGACTGCGATCTGAGCGTGCGCTTCGCGCGTTATGCGCGTGCCAACGGAGCGGTCAGTCTGGCCGTGGTCTCATCGATCGGCGCCGACATCGGGGCCAAGAACTACTACCTGCAGGTCAAGGGCGAAACAGAGATTGCACTGCAGGCGCTGCGTTTCCCGGCGCTGCATATCTTTCAGCCCAGCCTGCTGCTCGGATCGCGACGCGAACTGCGGCCGGCCGAAGGTATCCTGCGGCTGGTGGCACCGCTGCTCAATCCGCTGCTGCTTGGCAAGCTGCGGCCCTATCGTGCGATCGGCGCCCGTCAGGTCGCCACCGCCATGCTCGGCGCGGTGCAGTCCGGGCGGCGCGGCTCCTATCGCTACACCTATGCCGAGATCAGCAAGCTCGCCGGCGGGGCTGACGAGCCGGCGCGAGTGTGACGCAGTCGACATTGGGCTAGGCGAGTGCGTCAATTCGGTGACCTGGTCGGCGCAGAACCGGTGTGACTATCGTTAAATTGGGCTAACCGCAGCCGGATAGTCACGTCCCAAATGTCGCTGATAGATTCTGCCCGTCCCAAGCCGATGATCTGGCGGCTGCTGTTGGTCTTCGGCGCCATGGCGCTCGCGCTGCTCGCCGGGAGCCTGTGGTCGGGCGCGCAGGCGCTCAACAACAATGCCGATTCCCAGATGCTGCAGCTCATGGGTGCACGCAGCCAGAGTGTTGCGGCCCAGATCCGGGCGCGACTGGTGGCGGCCGGACTGACCGTGCAGGCCGTGACCAGTGTCGATGCCGGCGCCGGTGCCAGTGTCCTGCAGCAGCGTGTGCTGCGCGCCGATGCCATCGGCGGAGTGGTTCTCGGGAGCGTGATTCCAGGCAGTCCGCGCTGGCCGGTGGCTTTGAGCAGTTTTGACCGCCACGCACTCGATGCCGGGCAAACGCTGCTGCGCAGTTCCCCCCACGGCACGAGCGCCGGACTTTATCTGATCCACAACACGACCGCCGCTGGCGTGCCGATGATCGCCTTCTTCGAGCTGACCAATGAGTGGCTCTGGCAGGACATGGCCGACATCCCCGACAGTCATTCCGAAATGATCGTGCTCGACGGCGCCGGCAATGTGCTGCGTGCCAGCGCCGCGGTCAACAAGGATCTGCTGCCGGTACTGATCCAGGAGCACGATGGCGCCGCGAGCGATGTCAATCTTCGCGGCCAGCGATCATGGCAGGTCGGTGGCCAGGAATGGCGTGGTGCGCTCACCCGCGTCATACCCACGGCACTGCATCTGAACAGCGATGCCTGGACCGTCGTCAGCTTCAGCGCCTGGCATCCTGGCAGCTATGGGATCAGGCGCATGAGTGCTGATCTGGCCTATCTGATTGTCTTCGCACTGCTGCTGGCAATGGCCGCGGCCTGGTATCTGCAGGGTTGCTGGGAACCGGTGCTGCTGGCGCTGCGACGCTCGCTGCGTGATCTGGGCGAAGGCCGCTATGAGAATGTGCCGCTGGGCCGCTCGAGCGACACTCCGCGGCGCGTCGCGGCCGAATTCAACCGCGCGGTCGCGCTAATGGGCGAGCGCGTGCGGGCGCTCGAGAGTCTCAACGAGATCGACCGGCTGCTGCTCGAATCCGGTGATCTGGAACACTCCCTCGATGCGGTGCTGGCGCGCGTGCGGCGGATCACCGGCTGCCAGGCCGCCGCGCTCGCGTTGCTCGACCAGGACGCACCAACCCAGGCGCGCGTCTATGTGGCCGCTGACGGCAGCATGGAGCGCGCCGTGACGCGCATCAGCATCGATTCCGAGCTGGTCGAGAATCTCGCCGCCCACAGCTCCGGGCTCACGGTCATGCGCTGCGAACCCGGGCGACACAGTTTCCTCGAGCCGCTGCTGCAACTGGGAGCAGAGTTCTTCTGGCTCTGGCCGGTCAAGCTGCAGGCGGCCGAGCAGGTGGTGGCGATTCTGGCGGTGGGCTATCACAGCGGCCCCGAAGTGCCACCCGAGCTGGCCGGCTACGGTACCGAGTGCGCGGCGCGACTTGGCGTGGCACTGTCCAATCGGGCGCGCGATGAGCTGCTTTACCGGCAGGCGCATTTCGATGCGCTCACTTCGCTCCCCAACCGCCTGCTGTTCCGCGACCGCCTCGCCCAGGAACTGGCCAGTGCCAGCGTCGGTGTGCTGCGCGGTGCCTTGCTCTATGTGGATCTGGATCATTTCAAGCGGGTCAACGACAGCGTCGGCCACACCGCCGGCGATCAGGTGCTCACGGTCGTCGCCCAGCGCCTGCGCTCCTGCGTCAAGGATGGGGATACGGTGGCGCGCTTGGGCGGCGATGAGTTTACGGTGATCCTGCGTGGCGTGGGCGCACCCGAGGGCGCACAGCGGGTTGCAGCGCGCATCATTCAGAGTCTAGAGCTGCCCGTGAGCGTCGCGGGGCGCGATCATCAGGTGTGCGCCAGCATCGGCATTACGCTGTTCCCGGACGATGGCAGTACGATCGAGGAGCTGATGCGCAATGCCGATCTGGCGATGTACCAGGCCAAGGCCGGAGGGCGCTCGCGCGCCGCTTTCTTCGATCGCAAGATGGAGCGCATGCCAAGCGCTGCGGCGGAGAGCGGCCTGTTCAAGGCGCTGCGCAAGCGCGAGTTTTCCCTGTACTACCAACCGCAGTTCGATGTGCGCAGCGGTTCGCTGGTCGGACTCGAGGCACTGCTGCGCTGGCAGCCGCCGCGCGAGCCGATGCGCTATCCCGGGGATTTCGTGCCGGCCGCGGAGCAGAGCGGACTGATCGTCGACATCGGCGCCTGGGTGCTCGAGACCGCCTGTAATCAGCTGGCCATCTGGCGCGAACAGGGCATCGCGCCCGAGCGCCTGGCACTGAACGTATCGGTCTACCAGTTGCGACAGCCGGAGTTTCCAACCCTGGTGCGGCGCGCTCTGGATCGGGTCGGGGTACCGCCCGAGATGCTGGAAATTGAACTGACCGAGTCCGTATTCGCCGATGAAGATGCGCGCACCTCGCTGCGGCGGCTCGCGGCGCTGGGCGTGCGCCTCTCGCTCGATGATTTCGGTACCGGCTACTCCTCGCTCGGCTACCTGCGCCAGCATCCGGTGCAGGCCATCAAGATTGATCGCTCGTTCATCGAGGAGATTCCGCACAGCGTTACCGCAGCCACGCTCGCTGAAACCATCATCAAGATGGCCCATGCACTCGGCAAGCAGGTTGTTGCCGAAGGCGTTGAGACCAGCGATCAGCTCGATTTCCTGCGCGAGCGCCAGTGCGATCTGGCGCAGGGCTTCTTCCTGGCGCATCCGCGCAGCGCCGCCGATACCACCGAACTGCTCACCGCCCGCATGAAGGCACTGCCCAACCCCGACCAGGCCACCGGCTGAGCCGTTCCGCCCAATGCCCTCGCTGGCGCAGCGCAGCGTGATTTGACAGAACTGCGCGTACCTGTCACCGCATCCACACAGATGTGATCCGACTCTCGGAACGATTCCTTGACCGGGCGGCTCATCGTGGCACACTGACTTTGGTAAATTTTCTTTTGGGCAAACCTGTCGCAAGGCAGGGACGCAAAGCTTCCGGTCCTGGCGTCTAGGGATAGCGGGGTTGCCACGAACGCGCAGCGCATGCCGCCCCGCCCGTGTCACTCCGAACCGCCATACCCGCTTGCTTGCGTCGGTTTGGGGTTATCGGGGAACAGCGTATGCAGTCAGCAATTCCGGCCGCGGGCGAGCTTGTGCCTAGTGCCGGCAATAATTTGCCGCGTGGCACAAACGCGACGCAATTTGTCATTAACCTCAGTGCCTCGACCAGCCCCATGGGGCTGACGCCGCCCACGCTCCCGGAACTCAAGCGCTTCAAATTCTTCATTTCGCGCCGTCGCGAGGACGGGCGCGAGCGCTTCCGGCTCCACATGGGCTATTTCAACTCACAGGAAGAAGCCGAGAAACTGCTCGATCTGGTGCGCGAGATCTATCCGGCCGCATGGGCCGGTGTCGCCCCGGGGCAGCGGCTGCATGCCCCGCTACCCGATGTCGCCCCGCCACCGCTCGTGGCCGGTCCGGTAGCTGACTCGACACCCCCAGTTCCCGAGACCGCGCCCGCGGCATCTGTAGCTGCGCCGGCGACTGCCGTCCCGGCGACGGTTGCCGCGGAGCGCCCCTTTGTGCTCAGCCTGGTCGAGGACGCGCCCGTGTCGCGCTCGGCCGCGAGCGCCGCAGAGACGCCGCGCAAGATCGACGCCACGCAGGCACCGACGCTGCAGGCGCTGCCGGTACTGGGCGCCGCGAAGCGCGACGAGCCAGCGAGCACGGCAGCCGCGCAGTCGCTCGACAGTGTGCGTGCGGCGATCGCCTCGCTCGATGAACCGAAGCCCGCGAAGATCTCAGCGCCACGCGCCGCGCCGCCAAGTACGCCAGCGCCGCAGGCGCCGGCAGCACGAGCTCCGCTGCCACGGCCGGTGGCCGCACAGGCTGCGGCTGCACCGCCCGTGGCTGAATCGAAATCACTCAGTGCTTCGCAGACCCTGCGGGTGCTGGAGCAGGGCGGCGCGGAGTCCGGTTCTGCCCGGACGACGGTGCGCGCCGAGCCGACACTGTTCGCCGTGCAGTTGCTGTGGTCCGTGCAGCCCATCGATCAATCCAAGATTCCCCCGCTGGCGATTTTCAGCGCCTACACGCTCTATGGCGCTGAAGGCAATCGCGACGGCCGGCGCTGGTATGGCCTGCGCCTGGGATTCTTCACCGACACCGTCTCGGCGCAGCAGGTCGCCAACTACGTGCGCTCGGAGTTCAAGGCCGTCTCGGTCGTGCCCGTGAGTGCTCGCGAACGCGAGCGCGCCGCCGGTGCGGTGCCGCGGCCTAAGGAGACGCCGGCACCGGTACCGACGCCGGCACCTGCAGCGGCCTCATCGCCGGCTGCCACCGCGCCGCGCCCGTCTGCGCCATCCACCGCAAGCCAGACCGGCGAGTTCAAACTGATCGATGATCGCGCCGTGGCGGCGGCAGTCGCCGCCACCGCGGTGGCCACCGCCGCTACCAAGACCGCTGCCGGCGGCGTGGCGGCGCGGCGGGCGGGCAAGCTCGCGCCAGGCAAGCGCGCCAAGTATCGCGCCGGACGCCAGGCTAAACCCGCCGCCACGGGCAAGCTGTCGATGGAAGAAACCCTCGAGATTTTGGGCGCGAACAACCTGCAGATCGACAAGGGCCGCGGTGAGCTGCTGAATGATTCGGGGATCAACCGCATCAGCAAGGGCGGCGCCAAGGGTCAGCGCGGCTCGTCGCTCCTGAGCCTGATTGACCGGCTCACCGAGCGCTTCGGCAACAACTAGCAAGGCTGCGCGGCGCGAACGCCTGCGGCGCTTCAGCTCTTGCCGAAGAGCTTCTCGAGTTCCGAGCGCGCACGCTCAGCGGCACTCAGATCACCACCGCGCCAGGCGCCGCTGCGCGGCTTGAAGTAGTCACAGAAGTTGGACTGCTCTTTCTTGTAGACTTCTTCGGCGATGGGTTCACGGCAGCGCTTGGCGACCGTTTCATCGTATTCGACGCACATCTTGCACACGTGCAGCTCGGCGCGGCAGCGCGGGCACTCATCGCGCCGCGACAGCGGCAGTGTCAGGGCCGCCAGGCTCGCCCCGCACTTCCAGCACACCAGATCGTGGGCCATGTAGCCTCCTACGAAGCGCGCGCGATGCGTGGGCTCTTGAGCGTGCGTGTCCCGAGAAAAGTCGCGAGCGCGGCGCCAGTATGTGAGCGGCGTGCGCGCTGCGCAATCTGCGCCGGGGCGCCCTGCGCGACCAGGCGGCCACCCTGATCGCCGGCTTCGGGCCCCAGATCGATGATCCAGTCGGCTTCGGCCATGATGTCCAGATTGTGCTCGACGATCAGCACTGAGTGACCGGCATCGACCAGCTGATGAAGTACCGCGGTGAGCTTCTCGACATCGGCCATGTGCAGCCCGACCGTGGGTTCATCGAGTACGAACAGCGTGTGATTGCGCAGCGGGCGCACTCGTGCGCCCCCGCCCAGGCGCGATAATTCACTCACCAGCTTGATGCGCTGTGCTTCGCCGCCCGAGAGCGTGGGACTTGGCTGCCCGAGCGTCAGATATCCCAGACCCACATCCACGAGCAGGCGCAGCGGCCGGTGGATGCGCGGGTGGGCCGCAAAGAACTCGCTCGCTTCCTCGACGTTCATCGCCAGCACGTCGCTGATGGTGCGTTCGCGCCAGCGCACCTCGAGGGTCGCCTGGTTGAAGCGCTGGCCACCGCAGGTATCACAGCGCACTTTGACATCGGGCAGGAAACTCATCTCGATCGTACGCTGCCCCTGACCCTCGCAATCGCTGCAGCGGCCGGTTCCGGCATTGAAGGAAAATCGCGAGGCGCTGTAGCCGCGCACGCGCGCCTCATCGCTCTCGGCCCACAGGCGCCGGATGTCATCCCAGAAGCCGATGTAGGTCGCAGGGCAGGATCGCGGCGTGCGGCCGATCGGCGTCTGATCGACCTCCAGCACCCGATCAATCTGCTGCTGACCTGCGAGGCGTTTCAATCCCAGCAGCGCCGGCCGGCGGCGTGGATCGGCCACCGCGGCGCGCAGGTTGCGATAGAGGACGTCACGGGCCAGGGATGACTTGCCCGAGCCTGACACGCCGGTGATCACAACCAGCCGGTGCAGCGGAATCTTCAGATCCAGATCTTTAATGTTATGCAGCGTGATGCCGCCGAGCTCGAGTTTTGGGGTCTCGCTGCTCACCGCTCGGCGCGGCAGCGCGGGGTGCATCAGCGGCGCGCGCAGGTAGCGGCCGGTGACCGAGGCTGCGCTTCTTTGCAGGGCCGCGGCCGATCCTGCGGCAATGACCTGGCCGCCGCGCACGCCGGCGCCGGGCCCCAGGTCGATGACATGGTCGGCGCGCCGGATGGTGTCCTCATCGTGCTCCACCACCACGAGCGTGTTGTGCGCGGCGGCGAGCGCACCCAGCGCATCGAGCAGTACTGCATTGTCGCGCGGGTGCAGGCCAATGGTCGGCTCATCGAGCACGTAGCAGACACCGCGCAGGTTCGATCCTAACTGCGCCGCGAGCCTGATGCGCTGTGCCTCGCCACCCGACAGCGTCGGGGCCGGCCGGTCGAGGGCGAGATATCCCAGGCCGACGCGGTTCAGGAAATCGAGGCGTGATTGCATCTCGGCCAGCGCGTCGCGGCCGATTTCACGGCTGCGCGCATCAAGCTTCAGGCGCTGGAGCGCGCGCTGCAGGTGGCTGACGGAGAGCGCGGTGAGCGCACCGATCGAGCGGCCGGCAACTTTCAGGCTCAGTGCCACCGGATTGAGGCGCTGTCCTTCGCAATGGCTGCAGGTCAGGCGCTCATCGGTCTCAGGCTCCATAAAGCGCTCTTCCTCGCCACTTTGTTCCTCATCAAGCTCCAGACCTTCAAGTCCGGTGCCGCGGCAGTGCGTACACCAGCCGGCCGATGAATTGAAGGACAGCAGGCGTGGATCCGGCTCGGCGAAGCCGCGACCGCAGGAGGGGCAGGAGCGGCGACTTGAGTACACGGCCACGCGCCCGGCTGGCGTCAACACGTGCAGCAGGCCCTGGCCCGCCTCAAGGGCGCTGTGAATGGCCGCGTGCAGCGCGCTCGCCTGCTTCTCGCCGATCACAAGCTCGGCCACCGGCATTTCAATCGTGTGCTCGACAAAACGCTTGAGGCGCGGGAACGGCTCGGTGGGCACAAACTCGCCATCCACGCGCAACTGCTTGACTCCGCGCGCCGCAGCCCAGCGCGCCAGGTCGGTGTAGATACCTTTGCGGCGGGCGATCAGCGGCGCTAGCAACTGCACCTTCTGGCGCCGGTGCTGGCGCAGCAGCTGCGCGGCGATGGCCTCAGCACTCTGCGGTGTGATGGCGACATTGCAATCGGGGCAATACTGGGTTCCGACGCGCACGTACAGCAGGCGCAGGAAGTGGTAGATCTCGGTCAGCGTCGCCACCGTGCTGCGCAGGCCGCCACGGCTGGTGCGCTGCTCGATCGCGACCGTGGGCGGAATGCCGCTGATCGAATCCAGATCCGGTCGCGCTGCCGGCTGCACGAACTGGCGGGCGTAGGCGTTCAGCGACTCAAGATAGCGGCGCTGGCCTTCCCCGAACAGGATGTCGAAGGCGAGCGTCGACTTGCCGGAGCCCGAGACGCCAGTGATGACGGTGAATTTATCGCGCGGCACATCGACATCGATGTCACGCAGGTTGTGCTCGCGCGCACCTCGTACGCTGATCTGCGGCTCCAGGGCGCGGGCGTGCGCCGGGGCCGCGGGTTCGGCTACGCGTGCCGGCAGCGGCTTGAAGGTTGCCGACTCGGCCAGCGCCTGGCCGGTCGGGGAGTGGGCGAGTGCCGAGAGCGCATCGGGCGTGCCGCTGGCAATGATCTCACCGCCGCGCTCGCCACCTTCGGGCCCGAGCTCGATCAGCCAGTCAGCGGCGCGGATCAGATCCAGGTTGTGCTCGATGATCAGCAGCGAGTGGCCAGCCTCGAGCAGCAGCCGCAAGGCACCGATCAGGCGCGCGATGTCTTCGAAGTGCAGCCCGGTGGTCGGCTCATCAAACAGCAGCAACTTGCCGCGCGGCGCCGCCTGCGCAGTCCCGGGCCGACGGCGCGGTGCCAGGGCCGCCTCGGCCAGGTGGCCGGCGAGCTTCAGGCGCTGCGCTTCCCCGCCCGAGAGGGTCGGTACGGGCTGGCCCAGGCGCAGGTAATCGAGCCCGACATCCGCCAGTGGCTTGAGCCGCTGCAGGACTCGCGGGCTGTCGGCGAAAAATTCGATCGCCTCGGTCACGGTCATATCGAGCACATCAGCGATATTGGCATCGCGCCCGCCGCTGCCCGCCAGTCGCACCTCGAGCGTTTCGCGCCGATAGCGGCGCCCCTGGCACTCCCCGCAGCGCAGATAAACATCGGAGAGAAACTGCATCTCGATGTGCTCGAAGCCATTGCCGCTGCACACCGGGCAGCGGCCGGTACCGCCATTGAAGCTGAAGGTACCCGCGCTGTAGCGGCGCAGCCTGGCATCGGGCGTCTTCGCGAACAGCGCGCGGATTTCATCGAAGGCGCCCACGTAGCTCACCGGATTGGAGCGCGTGGTGCGTCCAATCTGGGCCTGATCAATCAGCACCACCTCATCAATCTGCTCGGCGCCCTGCAGCCGCCGGTGAGCAAGCGGCGTCGCGCTGCTCTTGCCCTTGGCCTGCTGCAATGCTGGATAAAGCACCTCCTGCACGAGCGTCGATTTGCCCGAGCCCGAAACCCCGGTCAGGCACACCAGACGCCGCAGCGGCACCTCGAGTGTGATGTCCTTGAGATTGTGTGCGGTGACGCCCTCGAGTTTGAGGCTCCCGGCCTTTGGTAGTGCCGCCGAGTTTGCGCGCAGCGGCGGCTGGCGGCGCCGGCCGGCAAGCCAGGCGCCCGTGATCGAGCGCGTGTCACGCATTAGCGCCGCTGGGGCTGCGTAGCTGACGATTTCGCCACCGTGCTCGCCGGCGCCCGGCCCAAGATCCAGAATCCGATCCGCCTCGCGCATCATCTGCGGGTCGTGCTCGACCACGAGCAGCGAGTTGCCGGCATCGCGCAGCCGGTGCATGACCGAGATCACCCGTCCCATATCGCGCGGATGCAGGCCGATCGAGGGCTCATCGAGCACGAACAGCGTGTTCACAAGCGAGGTGCCGAGCGCGGTGGTGAGATTGATGCGCTGGACTTCGCCGCCCGAGAGCGTGCGCGACTGCCGATCGAGCGTCAGATAGGCAAGGCCGACATCGCACAGGTAACCGAGCCGTGAACGAAGCTCCTTGAGCACCAGATCCAGGGCTTCGCCGAGCGCCGGTGCCAGCGGCATGTGGGCAAAGTAATCGCGGCAGCGCTCCACCGGCAGCATCATCAGTTCGTGGATGTTGGCGCCGCGCTCGGCGCTCGGCTCGGCAGGTGGCAGGCGCCACAGCAGCGCGTCGGGCTTGAGTCGCGCGCCATGACACTGCGGGCACTCGGTGTAACTGCGGTACTTGGAGAGCAGCACGCGGATGTGCATCTTGTAGGCTTTGCTCTCAAGCCAGGCGAAGAAGCGCTGGATGCCATACCAGACCTTCTTGTTCCACGGCCCTTCGCCGGCGCTGACCCACTGGCGCACCTCGGGCGGCAGCGTATGCCAGGGCGCATTGACATCAATGCCGCGCCGACGCGCATAGCGCATCAGATCATCCTGGCACTCTTTGAAGGAGGGGGTCTGGAACGGGCGGATCGCACCACCCGCCAGCGATTTGCCCTCATCGGGAATCACCAGCTTGTAATCGATGCCGATGACACGTCCAAATCCGCGGCAGCACTCGCAGGCGCCCAGCGGGGAGTTGAACGAGAACAGTGCCGGCGTTGCATCCTGGTAGTGCAGATCGCACTGGGCACAGTGCAGATCCGAGGAGAATCGCCAACGCTCAAGCTCAGCGCCCTCGGCATCCACGGCATGGATGCTGAGGCGCCCGTGGCCGGCTCGCAGCGCCGCTTCGAGCGCCTGGATCAGGCGCGCGGGCTCGCTCGCTCCGAGCCGCAGGCGATCCTGGATGACGGTCAGCAGCGCCGGCTCCTCGCTGTGGATGCGGCTGTAGCCCTGTCGTTCCAGCTCGGCGCGGATCTTGGCAGCAGGCATGCTCTCGGGCACGGGTACCGGAAAGCAGATCAGCAGGCGCGGGTCCCCGAGCGCGGCCGATGGGGCGGTGAGTGCCGCGGCGATGCTCGCTGCATCATCGCGGCGCACCGGCTGCTGGCAGAGGCGGCAGTAGAGCGTCGCGGCGCGGGCAAAGAGCAATTTCAGATGATCGTTGATCTCGGTCATCGTGCCGACGGTGGAGCGCGAGGTCCGCACCGGGTTGACCTGATCGATCGCGATGGCCGGCGGGATGCCTTCGATCAGATCGACCTTGGGCTTGTCCATGCGCTCGAGGAACTGGCGCGCATAGGGCGAGAAGGTCTCGACGTAGCGGCGCTGGCCCTCGGCGTACAGCGTGTCGAAGACCAGCGAGGACTTGCCCGAGCCGGACACGCCGGTGACGACGATCAGCTCGTTGAGCGGAAACTCAAGGGTTAGATTCTTGAGATTGTTCTGTCGTGCACCGTGCACGACGATCGCATCGGGTGCGCGCCGGCTCATGATTCTGGAAGTACCTTAAGTCGAATTGGGACGGGATATCGGACGCTGCTCAGGAGGGCAAACCACAGCCCCCGCCGCAACAGGCGGGTCCGGCATCGCAGCTGGCAGGCTCCGCTGCAGCGCCGGCGCCCTTGCCGCTCAGCACCGCTGCGGCACTGATCAGCCGCCGGATCGGGGAGCGGGCCGGGGTCCGGCCTGCGGCCGTGCCGGTACGCTGGCATAACTCGCCCCAGCTTGTCAGCCGCTCGCTCAAGCGGTGGCTGACCTCGATGGTTTGACCATTGGCCTCACAAAAGTACTCGTAGGTAGGCATATGGGGCATTTTATCGGAAGCTCAACCCCGGGTGGGGGAGCGGGCAGCTTATAATCCCGCGGACCATGCACACCGCCCCCGATCTGCGTTCCGGCACCCCCCCGACCCCTTTAAGGACCCCGGCACCGTTCCTGCCCATGTCGCGCCTGGAGATGGCGGCGCTCGGCTGGGATTGCTGCGATGTCATCATCGTCACCGGCGATGCCTATATCGATCATCCGAGCTTTGGCATGGCGATCGTTGGCAGGGCACTGGAAGCCCAGGGCCTGCGGGTCGGCATCCTCGCCCAGCCAGACTGGCACAGCCCGGACGCCTTCCGGGAGCTCGGCCGACCGCGCCTGTTCTTTGGCATCACGGCCGGGAACATGGACTCGATGGTCAATCGCTACACCTCGGACAAGCGGATACGAAGCGATGATGCCTACACGCCGGATGGCGAGGCGGCTCGTCGCCCGGATCGCTCGGTCATTGTCTACGCGCAGCGCGCCCGTGAGGCCTACCGCGACGTGCCGATCATTATCGGCGGCATTGAAGCCTCGCTCCGTCGCATCGCGCACTTTGATTACTGGTCGGAGAAGGTGCGTCGCTCGGTACTGCTCGATGCCAAAGCGGATCTGCTGGTGTTCGGCAACGGCGAGCGCCAGATCATGGAAATTGCCGCCCGGCTGCAAGCCGGTGAGCCCATCAGTGCGCTGACCGATATTCGCGGTACAGCCTTCGTGCAGCGCACGCCGCCGGCTGATCAGGTCGAGATCGACTCGACGCACCTGGATGCCCCCGGGCCGCTTAACCCGCCGCTCGATCCCTATGCGATGACGCCAACGGCCGGCGCCGTGCGCAGGCCAGGCACGGCCGCCGCTGCCGAGCGAGCTGCGGGCACCGCGGGCGCTGCGGTGGCCGAGCCCTCGGAGAAGGTGGTTCGTTTTGCGCGCCGTGTACCCAATGCGGCACGCGATCACAGTGTGATTCGCTTGCCCGCCTATGAGCAGGTGGCAGCCGATCCGGTGCTTTATGCGCACGCCTCGCGGATCCTGCACATGGAATCCAACCCCGGCAACGCGCGCGCACTGGTGCAGCGCCACGGCGCGCAGGATGTGTGGCTCAATCCGCCGCCGATTCCGCTGACCACCGCCGAGATGGACTGGGTTTACGATCTGCCCTACCAGCGCCGCCCGCATCCGCTCTACGGCAAGCGCAACATTCCCGCCTACAAGATGATCCGCTTCTCGGTGGCCATCCAGCGCGGCTGCTTTGGCGGCTGCACGTTCTGCTCGATCACCGAGCATGAGGGCCGCATCATCCAGAGTCGCTCGGAGGACTCGGTGATTCGCGAAGTGGAGGCGATCCGCGACTCGGTGCCGGGCTTCACCGGCGTGATCTCGGACTTGGGCGGTCCCACCGCCAACATGTATCGCCTTGCGTGCAAGAGCACGGAGATCGAGAGCGCCTGCCGCCGCCCCTCGTGTGTATTTCCCGGCATCTGTCCGAACCTGAATACCGACCATAGTGCGCTGATCGCCCTGTATCGGCGCGCACGTACGCTACCGGGTATCAAGAAGGTGCTGATTGCCTCGGGCGTGCGCTACGACCTCGCGGTTGAATCGCCCGAGTACGTCAAGGAACTGGCCCAGCACCATGTGGGCGGCTACCTGAAGATTGCGCCCGAGCACGTGCGCGAAGGGCCGCTCGCGATGATGATGAAGCCTGGGGTCGGCTCCTACGAGCGCTTCAAGGAACTCTTTGACCGCTACTCGCGCGAGGCGGGCAAGGAGCAGTACCTGATCCCCTACTTCATCGCTGCGCACCCGGGTACGACTGATCTGGACATGCTCGAACTGGCGCTGTGGCTCAAGCGCAATGGTTTCAGGGCCGATCAGGTCCAGGCTTTCCTGCCTTCGCCGATGGCGACCGCGACGGCGATGTATCACAGCGGCCGCAATCCGCTAAAGCGCATCACGCGCAACAGCGCGCCGGTGACGATCCCCAAGGGACTGCGCGTGCGCCGACTGCACAAGGCATTCCTGCGCTACCACGATGCGAACAACTGGCCGGAGCTGCGCGAAGCGCTGCGGCGCATGGGACGCGCAGACCTCATCGGCAGCGGCCGCCACCAGTTGATTCCGGCCTACCAGCCGGCCGGTACCGGTCAGAACCGGGAAGGTGCACGCCGCCCGCGTGGCACGCGACCCATCCGCACGCAACACACGGGATTGCCAAGCGTCCCGCGCGGACCGGGGCCGCGCCGGGGCCGTCCCTGATGCCGGTGGCGGCGCGGCGCCTGATCGCGTTGGCCGCGCTATTGCTGGCAACAGCGACGCTCGTCGGTGCGCTGAGCGCCCATGTGCTGCGTGAGCAGCTCGCCCCTGATCGCTTCGCGATCCTGCAGACTGCGGTCCACTATCAGTTTTTCCACAGCCTGGGTCTGCTGGCGGTCGGAGTGCTGGCGCTCACGCACGGCAGCCGGCTGCTGCACGTGGCCGGCGCACTGCTTGGAACCGGCATTGTGCTCTTCTGCGGCAGCCTCTACCTGCTGCTCGCCGGTGTTCCGCGTGTCTTCGGCCTGCTGACACCCATCGGCGGCCTGTGCCTGATCGCAGCGTGGCTGCTGGTGGCAGCCGTGGCGCTGCGCAAGCGCGCGGCGGCGAGATCATGAAGTTCTTCGGCCGCGACGATTTTCAGTCCCTGTGGCACCGCTGGATTTTGCCGGCGCTGTCAATCCTGGTGTTTGCGGGCGTTGCCTGGGTTATCCGCCGCCAGCTGGAGCACTTTCGCTTCTCCAGCATCCTGCATCATCTGCGCGCAATTCCGGACAGTGCGATCGCTGGCGCGGTGCTGCTGACGATCCTCAGTTACTGGCTGCTCGGCTTCTACGATGTGCTCGCCTTGCGCTACGTGGGCCGCGCGATACCGTACGCGAAGGCGGCCTTCACCTCGTTCATCGCCTACGCCTTTGGCCACAACCTCGGGGTTGCCACCTTTACCTCTGGGGCGGTTCGATACCGCCTGTACTCAGCTTCGGGTCTGAGCGGTGCAGAGGTGGCGAGCGTCTCGATGTTCTGCGCTGTGACAACGGCGATCGGTCTGGCGATGCTTGCCGGCATCGCCTTTGTGACGGGGCCGCAGCAGGCCGCCCTGGCGCTGCATATCACGCCGGACTTGGTGCTGCTGATCGGCGGCTCGCTGCTGATCGGCGTGCTGGCCTACGCGTTGTGGTGCGGATTGCAGCGCGCACCGGTGGAACTGTTCGGCTATGCAGTGCGTCCGCCCAGGCTCGCGATCGCGTTGCCACAGATCGTGCTGGCAGCGGTTGACCTGGCCTGTTCGGCGGCCGTGCTGTGGCTGTTGTTGCCGATGAGCTCGCAACTCGATCTGGGGCTGTTCATCGGCGTCTATGCCACGGCCATCACCGCCAGCGTGATCAGTCATGTCCCCGGGGGCTTAGGCGTATTCGAGTCCGTTATCGTGGTGGCGCTGCCCGGCGTGCCAGCCGATCAGCTGCTGGGCACGCTGCTCGCCTGGCGCGCGGTGTACTTCCTGTTGCCGCTGCTGATCGCGGCCTTGATGTTTGCCGGGCAGGAAGTGCTCGCACAGCGAAAACGCCTGACGCACTTCGAGCAGGTGGTCGCGGTCTACGTCACGCCGGTCATTCCGCAGGTCTCCGGCACGCTGGTTTTTCTGGCCGGATTCCTGCTGCTGGTCTCGGGTGCGACACCGGTCATTGATACGCGCCTGGCGCTGATTCACGACGTGCTGCCGCTTGCGGTGCTGGAAATTTCCCATCTGGCAGCGAGCGTCATCGGGCTTGGCCTGATGGTCCTGGCGCGGGCGCTGTTCCGACGGGTGGCTGCGGCCTATCAGATGACGCGCTGGCTGCTCGTGGCCGGCATCTTTGCCTCGCTCCTGAAGGGACTCGAGTTCGAGCAGGCCATCGCGCTCTCAATCGTGCTGCTGATTCTGTGGCTGGGCCGGCGCGGTTTCTATCGGCCCTCGACTGTGATGGCCGAGCGCTTCACGCCAGCCTGGATTGCGAGCCTGATCATCGTGATCACCGCGGCGGTGTGGATCGGCTTCTTTGCCCACCGCCACGTGGAGTACTCGCACTCGCTGTGGTGGACCTTCGCCCTCGAAGGGGATGCGCCACGGATGCTGCGCGCTTCGCTGGCCGTGGTGCTGCTGGCCGCGGCCTTCCTGGCCATGAACCTGTTGCGACCGGCGCAGCCGGAACCGGAGCGGGCTGGGACCGAAGATCTCGAACGCGCGCGCCGCATTCTGGCGGGCAGTTCCCAGGCACTGGCCAACGCTGCGCTGATTGGCGACAAGCGGCTGCTCTTCAGTCAGGACGAACGAGCGTTTGTGATGTATCAGATCAGCGGCCGCAGCTGGGTGACCCTCGGTGACCCGGTGGGCGATGCGACGCGCCACGAGGAACTGCTCTGGCAGCTGCGCGGCCTCACCGACCGGCACGCCGGCTGGTCGGTGTTCTATCAGGTCAGTGCCGAGAAACTGCCGCTGTATGTAGACCTTGGCCTGGCGATCCTCAAGCTCGGAGAGGAAGCGCGCATTCCGCTGCCGGATTTTTCACTCGAGGGCAGCCGGCGCGCCGAGCTTCGCACGCAGCGGCGCCGAGCCGAGCGCGATGGCGCCACGTTCGAGGTCATCAGCCCGGGGCAGCTGGCACCGCTGCTGCCGGCGCTGCAGGCGATTTCCGACAGCTGGCTGCAGGATAAGGCTGCGGCGGAGAAGGGCTTCTCGGTGGGCGCATTCTCGACGGACTATGTGAGCCAGTTTCCGGTGGCGATCGTGCGTTGCGAGGGCAACCCGGTGGCATTCGCAAGCCTGTGGGCCGCCGCGAATGGTGAGGAAATCGCAGTGGATCTGATGCGCTTCGGGCCCGACGCGCCGCGCGGCGCAATGGATTATTTATTCGTCGAGCTGTTGCTGTGGGCGCGTGCCCAGGGCTTCCAGTGGCTTAATCTGGGGATGGCGCCACTGGCGGGCCTGGAAAAACATCCGCTGGCCCCGGCGTGGCATCGCGTGGGCAATTTCATCTTCCGCCATGGCGAGCATTTCTTTAACTTCGATGGTCTGCGCCGCTACAAGAGCAAGTTTGATCCGGTCTGGGTATCCAAGTACCTGGCTTCTCCCGGTGGCCTGGCACTGCCGCGCGTCTTGCTGGATGTTTCGGTGCTGATCTCCGGCGGCGTCAAGGAGTTGTTCGTCAAATGAGAAGCCTGCTTGCACTGCTGCTGTTTTCCGTGCCGCTCGCCGTGTCAGCGGAGATTGCCGAGCGCACGCTCCCATACGGGGCGCCCTTTGGTGAGGTTGCCATCTACACGCCCGAGGGGCCGCCGCACAGTCTGGTGCTGTTCCTCTCCGGCGATGGGGGCTGGAATTTGGGCGTCATCAGCATGGCCCGGCATCTGGCCGATGAGGGGGCCATCGTGGCCGGGCTCGATGTGCGCCATTACCTGGCTGACATTGCCGATCATCCGGGAACCTGCCGGTATATGGCGGCGGACTTTGAGGATCTGAGCCACCGCCTGCAGCGCGAGCTGAAGATCGATACCTATCTAGTACCGCTCCTCTACGGCTACTCCTCGGGTGCCACGATCGTGTACGCCACGCTGGTGCAGTCCCCGCCAGGTACCTTTGGCGGTGCGGTCAGCATGGGCTTCTGCCCAGATCAGAAATTCGGCGGCGTGCCGCTGTGTCCGGGCTCCGGTGGCGGCCTGCACTACGAGCCCGGCGAGAAGGGCGCCGTGGTGTTTGCCCCTTCCGCGAACTTGAGCGATCGCTGGATCGCTTTTCAGGGCGAGATCGATCAGGTGTGCGGCGCAGCCGCGGTGCGCGATTTTGTCGCCAAGACCAATCATGCCGAGCTCATCGCGCTTCCTCATGTCGGGCACGGGTATGGCGTCGAGCGCAATTGGCTGCCGCAATACCAGCAGGTTTATCACGAGCTCGTGGCGCAGGCGGCACCGGCGCCGATCAAGTCGGCCGAAGTTTCCGATCTGCCCTTGACGGAGTTGCCACTCAGCAATGCCGCTGCCGATGCGCCGCTGGTGCTGATGCTGACCGGTGACGGGGGCTGGGCGGGCCTGGATCGCGGCATGGCGGATGCCTTCAACGCACGCGGCCTGCCGGTAGTCGGCTTGTCGACACTCAAGTACTTCTGGCACGAACGGCAACCCGACGAGGCCGCACGGGATGTGGCGCGCATCCTGCAGCACTACTTGGTGGCCTGGCATCGCGAGCGGGTGCTGCTCGTGGGTTACTCCTTCGGCGCCGATGTCCTGCCGTTTATCGTCAATCGCCTGCCGGCCGAATTGCGCGAGCGGGTGCAGAGCGTCAGCATGCTCGGCCTGGAGGCGCAGGCCTCATTTGAAATCAAAGTCGGTGGCTGGGTTCCAGGATCGAGCCTGAGCGGCCAGCCGGTGGCGCCCGAGATCAGCCGCATGCAGGGCATGAAGGCACTGTGCCTGTACGGCGCTGGCGAGGCCGATGATCCGTGCCCGCAGATGAGCGGTCCGGCGCTGACGGCGCGCACCGTCGGGAGCGGGCACCACTTCAGTGGCGACTACGCCGCGCTGGCCTCGGCCGTGCTCGAGTTCTCGGGCCTCCCCTCGGCGCCGGTTGCGCCAGCTCGGTGAGTTCTGCGGCTGCCTCGCCGGCACCATCGCTCAGCGAGCAGGTGCGTGCAGCCTTCGCCACTCATCACGATTGCATACTTCAGGCAGCCCCGGGGGCGGGCAAGAGCACCATCCTGCCCCTCGCGCTGCTCTCCGAACCGTGGGTCGGCCCTCGCAAGCTGCTGATGCTCGAACCGCGACGCCTCGCCGCACGGGCCGTGGCGCGCCGCATGGCCCAGACGCTCGGCGAAGAGGTTGGCGCCACCATCGGCTATCGCATGCGGCTCGACACGCGGGTGTCAGCAGCCACGCGCATCGAAGTGATCACAGAAGGGGTGCTCGGGCGCCTGTTGCAGGCTGATCCTGCCCTCGAGGATGTCGCCTGCGTCATCTTCGATGAGTATCACGAACGGAGCCTGAACGCGGATGTGGGTCTGGCGCTGTGCCTGAACGCGCGCCGTGAGCTCGCCGCCAATTTTCGGCTGCTGGTGATGTCGGCGACGCTGGAGGCCGAGCGGCTCAGCGGCTTCTTGCAGCAGGCCGCATGCCTGAGCATTCCAGGGCGCAGTTTTCCGGTTCAGATCTGCTATCTCGGGCGTGGCGCGCCGCTGCTGCCGGGCGGAGCTGAATCGCCCGAGCGGCTGATCGTGCCGGCCATCGAGCGCGCGCTCGGCGAGAGCGATGGTCATGTGCTGGTGTTTCTGCCCGGTGCTGGCGAGATCCGGCGTGCCCAGTCAAACCTTGCGCAGCAGCCGTGGGCCGCTGGCTTGCGCGTGCTGCCGCTCTATGGGGATCTGTCGGCCGCGGAGCAAGACCAGGTGCTCGCAGTCGATGACCGGCAGATTCGAAAAATCGTACTGGCGACCAACATTGCCGAGACCAGCCTGACCATTCCGGGCGTGGGCGCGGTCGTGGATTCCGGCCTCGCGCGCCGCTCGCGCTTTGATCCGAACTCGGGCATGAGCCGCCTCGAGCTCATGCGCA
>Ga0302325_10002879_pt1 | contig 41264 bp, 35 predicted proteins | sample Palsa_T0_2_FD_201948 | JGI IMG/M metagenome (GOLD analysis project Ga0302325, IMG submission 201948) | Peat permafrost microbial communities from Stordalen Mire near Abisko, Sweden - Palsa_T0_2 | ecosystem: Environmental > Terrestrial > Soil > Palsa > Peat permafrost | place: Sweden: Abisko...
CAACAAGGCACGCCAGGGAAACGGGAAACATGATCGGCTTGGTTAGATAACTCGCCCCAAGCACCAATCCTAGAGTCAGGTACGTGGGCCAACCGGCCTTGCGCCGCTGCATTTTGACCAGCAGACCGCAGGCTACAAAGAAAGAGGCTGCTACGAGCATGTCTGGGCGTGTCTCTGAAACACTGATCAGGCGCAACGCACCCCATGAGAAAAACGCGTATCCAAGCGTGAGCCAAATCCAGGCTGGGACCTGCAGTTCCCTGTCCGATTCGCTTTCCCGGCGCCAGCGAATCAGTTCCTGCAAAAGGAAATCAAAGGACCACATCGTGACGAGAAAAACCAGGAACACGATGGCGTGCACCAGCGGGAATACCCAGTAAAGCGAAGGATGAAATAGGCGAACGCCAAGAGCCAGAATCACGCCATACAGTGGAGTCCAAATTCCGTTGATGACCATCCCCCAATGACCGCGCCAGAACTGGTCCCCCATATCGAGGTACGCGATCGTGTCGCTTCCAAGTTCCATTCGACTCGACCACGCCTGCAGAAATCCCAGGACGAGGCAAATCGCAAGGAAAACCCGCCTTACGCTGCCCTCATAGTTCCGGACAATCGCGCTCTTCGGAATGCGAATTGTGCGTGTCAAGGGAGCCGTCTCCATTGGCATCTTCAATTAGCCTCACGCTGCGGCGCGGAAACCCTGGTCGTGCGCAACCTTGCCGCCAACCCTGCTCCCGAGCAAATCATTGTTTCTCACATGCTCTTGCGATCGGAGCCGTACGGCTCAATTTGAGCGCACGGCCATTTCTTCTGACAGGCGGCGTCGTAATTCACTAAGAACCGCCTTTGATGCTGGCGATATTCGAGAAGAGCATTTAGTTGTTCCGAGTATCCTTCGCACGGCTGGGGATGGGCTTCATTAGGATCCCCTTCTAAGTTGTAAGCCGCGCATCGATCAGAAGCGCCATCAACAATAATCTTTACTCGGTCACGGCTAACAGAAGCGATCATGTCTGCTTTAGGACCGTAAATAAAAACATACTTTCTACGCAACTTACGAAATGCAGATTCTCCTTCGAATTCCAGTGGATCGTAAGGAACACTCATCGCGTCAAGTAGCGTGGGCAATATGTCTACATGACTAGTTACGTCCGATACTTTGCCGGGTGGAATTACACGAGGTTGGTAAAGCAACATAGGCACATTCACTGTTTCATTGTATAAATACAATCCGTGTCCGTAATCGTCAGGATGTTCGCCAAATGCCTCACCGTGATCGGAGGTGATAACAAAAATGGTGCGCTCCGCAACTCCGGAAGATTTGAGGGCCTTGAAGATAGACTCAATTTGTGAATCAACGAGAGTTACATCCCTGTCGTACCGCTCATGGGGTCCGCCTGAGGCCGCGACAATGCTTCTGCGCTGGTAGTCAAAATATGGAGAATGCGTTGCTTGAAGATTGTAGACTGCAACAAACGGCTCCGGCAGCGATCTGATCCGGCTAATGAAGAAGTCCGTGGTCTCAACAGGATCCTTAAATGCTGCAAACCAAACGCGGTAGTCTTGCGTGGGAAGATTCTGCTCGTCCCATACCTCGCGGAGCCCGCTGTTCATTAACAGATGAATCGGATACCAGAATCTCGTGTCGCCGTCAGTGACAAACGTGTTTGAACGCGTCGCTTGAGTTTCGCTGAAGAGCGTGGGAAACCGCAAGTTCGCGCGATCCGCGAAATCGATATTTTCCGGCATGGGGTACACGCCGGTGAATATCGGGAACGTGGCATAATTGGTGTCGACGCCAGCGGAAAAATGATTCTCAAATACCAGGGACTGGTCAGCCAAGTGTTCGGTGAATGGCATTAGAGTCAGTTGTTTTGCATTGATTGACTCTAGCAGCAGGAATACGATGTTCCAATGAGTTTGCGATTCCCCGATCGACGATTGCCCAATCTGCGAAGAAAGCGAGAACGCAGGATCGATCAATGCCGCAGTTTTGCGTTGCTCTAATGTTGGCAAAGCCGTCGGCTTGTCGTATGGACTCGGGCCCGAAATTGCAATCTGATGGAGAAACCGCAATACAGGATTCGCTGAAAGCTCCGGAAGAACTTCCCAGGCCATCGTCTGCCCGGCAGCCGTTCCGTGTTGCATCGCCGCCCAGAGATGCTTCCTGGCTCTCGCCTCAAATTTGTCCAGCAAGAATATCGGAATCGTTAGGATGGCTCCAGCTAACAAGATGCTGCGCATCGGAAACAGCAGTCGATCGGGAGCCCGAGCATTTAGATAGTAGAGCGGGACAATGAGCAATATGAAGAGCAGGTCGTATGGAGTTACATATTTTAGATACGAGGTGAGCTGAAAGTCGTCTGCCGCATACTGCAGGAGCTGCCGGGTCAGCCCACTATGGAAAAAGACGATGAGGCTATAGTGGAGGCAAAAAGCGAATGAAATGCATAGTAGAATGCTCGTGACCACAAGGTGCTTGAGAGGAGCAGCGCAGCGGCTCTTCCCTACGAGCGGCAGCTTTTGCGTGACAAACACAGCTGCCCAGATCAAGAGCGCGCACAGGCAAGCGCAAATCACATCTTGAATCAATCCCGCAGCAAGGCTAAGTTTGGACGAGGACCCGGGAACAAAGGTGAGAATGGGAGCGCCCTGGTTGGCTGCAACGTAGAGTGTCCGCAGAAGACGCGCCCGGCAAATCCACTCATAGGTCAACACGGCAAAGAATGCAGAATAGAAAACGCCCCGAGATCCGATTGCAATTGCTATTCGCCGAGTTTTTTTGAGTGTGATTTCCGACGCCAACGAGCCGCCTCCAGGATGTGTGCTTACGCGAATGCCCGGTTCACAGGCTTAACGGGCCGGCCAACCAGGTAGTGGTGCACCCCATGCTCAAGAGCTTTCGCATACACCCCGAGTGCCTGGTCAACAACGTCGATTGTCCGGTCGATATCCTCGTCTGTGTGGGAGAAGCTGACCACAAAAGATGGCGCCAGGATCCCTCCCCGGATCAATTCCTGAAGGAAGAGTGTCCGAAACGCCTGCGAGGGAACGCCCTGTTGATCAAGTGTTCTGTAGATTATATTGCATGGTCGCCCGGCAAGCTCAAAATGTCCGGCAAGCCGGCGGCCCGCTATGGCTTCATTTACCCCCGCGCGGAGTCGTTCTCCCTGCCTCCAAAGAACCTCGACCACGCCCTCCTTGCGGAAGATTCGTATGGTTTCCAGCGACGCCGCCAACGCATGCGTCTCCGCTCCATGCGTGGTAGACAGCAGGAAAACTCTTTCCTGTTCGTGGTGCAGGCCACCCAGTTGCATGATTTCCCGCTTACCCGCGAGCGCGGCAATTGCGAAACCGTTCCCCATGGCTTTGCCAAAGGTGGATAAGTGCGGAATGACGCCGTGAAACTTCTGCGCGCCGCCCAGATGCCAGCGGAAGCCTGTGATCATTTCATCAAAAATGAGGATTGCTCCATGGCTTTCGCAGAGTTCCTTTACCGCCTCCAGATAGCCGGGAGCAGGCGGCGTCACTGCTTCCGCCTCCATCACAACGCAGGCGATCTGGCCCGGATGCCGCTCAAACAAATCTTGCAGGCCCGAAGGATCGTTGTATGGGAACTTGAGCGTCATGCTCACGACAGATTCAGGAATCCCGGCATTCATATCGGTGCTGCCAATAAACCAATCGTCTACAGAGAAAAACGGCTGATCTCTGCAAATAGCCACCAGGTCCCGCCCGGTGTACGCTCGGGCGAGTTTCACCGCTGCCGTTGTAACATCGGAGCCGTTCTTGGCAAACTTGACCATGTCGGCGCCGTCAATAATATCGAGCATCGCTTCGGCGAGGTCCACCTCGAGTTTGGAAGGCCGATTGAAGTTCACTCCCAGCCGCATTTGTCTCGCAGCGGCTTCCACCACCGGCTCAAATGCATGCCCGAGCGCAATCGCCCGCAATCCCATTCCATACTCAATGAATTCGTTTCCATCCAGGTCCCAAACATGGCAGCCCTTTCCGCGTGCGATGAACCCAGGCGCATGTTCGGGATACTGGTCATCACCCTTCGCATAGGTGTGAGAGCCACCCGGGATCAGCCGGTGCGCCTTTGGCTGCAGGGCGCGCGATTGGGGAAAATCCATGGCGTTGGCGGCCTCTATCTCCAGGGTTTGACACTTATCATCGATCATATCCAGACCTGCCTTCACACCTACCGCAGCTAAACTTCTAAATCTTCTGCTTAGACGCTGCCACATTGCGGTCTGCGTTGCCTCCAGCACGACTGCTGCGCTGAACCGGCATCTTCAGCAAACGATCATCGAGCAGATTGAGCCCCGGCCGCCACTGGCTGCATAAGCGAATGCGGCACGTATTGCGACTCGGTGCCATCGCTGTACAACGCAAGAGCTTCCTCGGGAAGATGCGAGAGATCGGTGCCTCTCAGGTAGTCGCCCAGGGTTGTGCCAGTGCATTCTGAATCGACATTTGCGGCACCGATCTTTCCCAGAACGTCGTCAAGATGCACCGTCCGGAAGTCTATGCTATAGCGAGGCACGCCCGCAGTGTTGGGCACTGTCGAATGCAACTGGGCTGCGGAAAACAAAAACATGCCTCCCACTTTGCTGACAATGCGAACCTGCGGCTCGAGTTCAATCTCCTCCTCAGGCCGTGGCTGGACGCGCGTATCGACCTTCACGTGTTGAGCCGCATTGTACCGGCTCTCCAGATTCCAGCGATGGTAGTTGTAGGTACGCGATCCGTTCTTAATAGCACGGCTAAAATATCGTGGATGAAATGCCATGCAGTTATCCGGCGTAAGGTCGTAGATCGGCATCCACCAGTTGATCTGGCACGCCGGAGCCGAATACCATGTGTCGCGATGCGGATGAAAGGCGTACGCAATGCCCGTACTAAGATAGTCTCCGGGATAAGCGGTGCGCATGCGGGGAACATCGAAGTACGTCTTTTCTAGATCACATCCCGATTCCGCCAGCATGCGCTTGATGATTTCTTTCGATCTCGGGTGGTGAATGAACATGGGCTTCAAGCCAGCCAGGATCTCAGCGCATTTCTCCGCCGGCAAAGTCTCATGGACTCGAAGAGGATCCAGCGGGCTGAAGGCTTCTTCAATCAATTCCTGCGCAAATTGGCAGAGTTCGAGCGCGCTTGAGCCGGGCGAATAGGTGAAGACGGATCCCTCATACAACCGTGTCCGCCGGATTTCGTCACTCAATTCGGAGTCTGTGTAGATGTTCATTCGTTCCTCTCCCGATTTATTGCCGTGCATGCGATGGGGTCGATCCCATGCAAGCCGCGCGGCGATGCTCAGTTGCAATTCACCCGTTCGATTCTCGCGCAGTGGGCACAAGCGCAGCGCGGATCCCATTGCGCCGCCGATTGCCGCTTCAAGATGCGTGTAGACCACTTCCAACTGGCCTTGTTTTGGGAGCAATGCTTCTAGCCATAGCCGGCGCGAGCCAGGTCAGCACGAACTTCGCTACCGTTCCGGGCGCAACCTTATACCTTACCGCATTGGACGCAGCTTGACGCGCCTCGGCATATCGCGAATTCTCCAAGTGCCAGTTCGCCATATGCGAATGCAGTGCCCCCAGCGATCGCCTGACTATTGCGCGTATATCCTGCGGCAATGAGTCGCCCATCTTGAGCCAGTTCTCCAGCATCAATTGCTGCTGCCGGAACTGAACTTCCTGCTTGTCCCATGGCCGGGGCGTCACTCCGGGAGGCGTGGGAGTTCTATCGGTTCGAATTAGCGGCTTGTTGACGTAAGCGATTGAAGTGACGAGCGAAAGCCGAAACTGGAGATCGCGATCCTCGACAAAGGAGATATTGCGGTCGAAACAGCCGATCTTCCTGAGTGTGTCAGCTCGCACCAGCATCGTAGACATCCAATATCCGCAAAAGGATTCCGCAAGCAGCTTCGATGCATCGCGCTCAATTCCTATCTCCTGCGTGTAGCCTCTTCCTGCCGATTCGAAACTGCCTAAGTCCATACCCGAGGCGTTAACCAAACGTGCATCCGTGACGCACACACTCGACTCGTCCTTGAACTGTTCAAGTGCTTTGACTTGCCATTCAAGTTTTTCAGGAACCCAAACATCGTCAGAATCGAGAAATGCAATATACTCTCCGCGCGCCTCCGCGATTCCTGTGTTTCGCGCAACGCTGGCACCCTGATTCGGCTGGCGGGTGAAGAGAACCCGGTGAGAGTCGTTCGTTTTCCGACTTACAAATTCCTCAATCACATCTCCGGAGCCGTCAGTTGATCCGTCATCGACAACGATAACTTCGAAGCTGGGATAAGTTTGTGCCAGAACGCTCTCTATTGCCGCGATTGTCACCAGCGTGCGATTGAATGTAGGAATCACCACCGAAACCAACGACCTGCCGCGCATTTTTTCTGGCGCGTCGCTCTTATCTGCTGCTACCGGCAACGTCGAATTCATACAACCATCCGGACAAAGCTCAATTTGCCGCGCGTAACAACTGTATCTTCCACCGAGGCCACGCCTTCAATTAGAGCTGCCTCACCGGTCATCTTGAGAATCTTCACTTCCATGATCATGGTATGCCCTGGTAACACCGGCGCCAGGAACCTCATGTCATTCACCGAAGCCAGAGCCATGAATTCACGGTCCTTCATTCCTGTGCCGGATGTGTGGCTAAAGAGAAGTGAAGCGCTTTGCCCAATGGCTTCGATGATAAGAGTTCCGGGCATGATGGCAAACTCAGGGAAATGGCCTAGAAACTGAATCTCATTGCCTGTGATGTTTTTCAGGGTCTTGACGCGTTTTCCCTCCTCCAGTTCCAGGACGCGGTCCACCATGAGCATCGGGAAGCGCTGTTTGAGGCACGATTTAACTTCTTCGAATGTCATGGTCATAGATTTTTTCTGGAGTTCCGATCGATTTCGATTCAAAAGGTTGGGAGGAGAGGGGTGTTTTCAGTGATTGATATTAGCGTTTGCGCAGAATCATGCCCAATGCGCGCGGAAGAAAACGGCCACCGGGAACAGGATTGCCTGCATCGCAGACCAATTTTGTAACACGAAGGCCAACGTCCTCAGCCATCTTCAACGCCTCACTCTCGCGGTGAAATTCGTAGGTGTGATCGCGCTGGGCCGATTCCAGGGCAGTGCTGAAATAGACGATTCCGTCGTCGGCCAGATGATGCGCAATCACTTCAAACAAGGGCTTTGGATCCAGGAGATGCTCGGCCAGCATGGCGGCGATGATGCCCTGGTAGGTTCCGCCGCTCTCCTGCATATCCAGCTTGAGGGCGTTCTTGACCTCAAAGTTCACACGATTTTTGTGCTCCGAAACTCCGCGCAGCTTGTTGGAAACAGCCACTGCGGGCGGGCTTATGTCGAAGCCATCCACGTGAATGTCGGGCCGCGTCTCTGCTGCCAGAAGGCCCATTACTCCGTGCCCGGAGGCCAACTCCAAGACTTTGGCATTGGGCTTCAGCGCCTTGATAAAATCCTCGCGATACAGCGCGATGTGGTTGATCATTGACGGCCAGAAGGGATAAATCAGAATCGCGGCCCACATGTAAGGAACCATGTAGCCTTCCTGTTCATACACTTCTGAAACCAGCTCGACCATTGGCTCGGGCGTATACCTGCCGTTTTTCTCATACTGCTGCTGAGACTTCCAAACGCCCATGCAATAGTGGGCGTATCCCTTCGCTGCATCCTCGAAGGCCTGATCCCCATAAGCCGCCTGTGCCCAGCGGGCGAGCGGATCCAACAACCACGAACAGAGATCGTCGTTGGCCTCAATGGTGGCTCGTGCCGAGGGAGCAAATGTCTTGGCCTTTAACTCCAGGCCTTTGATAAACGCATTACCGTCTTTCATGATTTGAATTCCTCATTTGTGAGTTGATCAGTCTGCGGAGCTGACGTGCCGAACCATCCGAACCATCGGCCGGATCAAATCGACGCCATCCCAAGGGGGGACGAACGTGTGCATGCGCCCCAGTTTTACGATTCGGTCAACGCCTTTTTGTCCTGCGAGCAAGGCAACTTCCTTTTCTCTTTCCGAATCGGCCATGCCCAGACCCAGCGTCTGCACATTGCCGTCGAGCTTTGAAACCGCATCAATCAGGTCGTCCACTTCAAGCACGGTCAGGGTCTTGCCTTGCACCGGCTGTGGAATATCCGATCCCGAGCCGATGAGCAGCGTCCAATCCGGACCCATGGGAAACACGGCCCGATGCGAAACATCGTCCAACAGCCACGCCGCGCGCGCTCGGGAGATTGTCGATGTTAACGTTGCTGCGATGTCTTGCCGCGGATGCGCGTTGTTCTCCCTTTCAAATGCACGCTGCAGTGCGGAAAGAAACTGATCGGTGGATTGTCTGCTCTTGTTTTCGATGTACAACACCTGCGGCGAGGAGCAAGCCTGCTGATCAAATTGCCAAAGATCGCGCGCCATGCGCAGGCACCAGGTTTCCTGTTCGGTGGGATTGTTCCAGGCGCCGGCGTCCATCGCAGCAACGGAAATCCGAGGTCCGAAAACTTGAATCCGCGCCCAATGGGGAAACGGCAACGAACGGACCTGCAAAACCGATTCCTGGCCGCCCCAAATCATCGCTCCGTCCACCACACGAGCCATGGCTTCGTGCAAATCCTGGCGGCCATGTTCGAACGCAGCCATGCAAATGCGCCGAGTCAACCGCTCGCTCGGATCGCTCTGCGCCAACTTTTCCATCAGGATGCGCGTTAAGTCGACGAGACCGCGTGGAATGCGCACCAGGGCCGCGTTGCCGCCCAGCAGAGCGCAGGTCATGGAAAGAATCGGCTGAATCTCGACATTGCCGGCAGGCCAGTGCCCGACCACTCCCAGAGGAAAAGCTCTCAGCCTGGCGCGGCCATTTTCCGTCCACCCGCCGTCGAGACTGTTGGCCCCAAGTTCGCGAAGAACAATCGGCTCCAGCGTTCCGCGCCTCAGCCACATGCGAAGGAAAACGATCCCTGGGAAGTCATCGAGTTCTCGCGCGTCAAGACTCTTGGCCCACGATCCGAAGATTGCAATCACTTCATTGGGCGACATCTGTTCGCGGGCAATAACCTGACGCAGTTCGGCCGCCGCATTGGAAATCTCCTCGGGCGAATCAACTGTCTGAATCAGCCGCGTCATGGTAAGAGTCGTCATTTAATTCATCACCGATCGTTTAATTTCGAGATTTCCGCAGCCTCGTAGCTCGGCCTTCGGTATGCGTCCTGCAAACCGGAAGCTGATGCCGCGCCGTCCGCAGGCGCAGCCATCGTATGCAATCACCTGGGCCATGTCTTCTGTGAGCAACAGATTGCCTGGAAAGCTAGTAGGCAGCACGCTGCACACCTGCACGATGCCATGCTCTCCCTCGCCGACGGGTTCGAGCGTCAGCGGATTGCGCACAATCACGTCGCCGAAAGCAGGCCCATGCTTGTTGCCCTCGGTGCAATCCGGAAAAATGACTCCAACGCTCTCAACCATGCCGTAGAAATCGATCACGCACTCCGGCGTGCAGCCAAATACGCGCGCCAGGTTCGCGTTGAATACAGATTTCTCAACAGCTTGATCTTGCAATCGCTTCCAGCCGCCGCTATGCAGAATGCGAATGTTGGGCAGGTCGAGGCAGATGCCCTCTGCCAACAGAGGCTTCACTAGATGGTTCCAGAGAATGAAGGTAAATCCGTAGACCAGCACTTCGGCATCGCGATGAGTCTCGGCGAACTCTCTCACCTTGTCGAGGTTGAGCGTCAGGTCGCCCTGCTCGTTCACGTCAAGACAATAAGTCGTTTGACTGGCAAACGGATGCAGCCCCTGAATGGCCGCCCCCCTCGCGCCCAGAGCATCGCTGCGGCGCATGAAATCAGGAGTATCTACAACCAGGTAAGGCCTGCGCGAAGTACCGATGAAATCACGCACGATACTTACAATGCCCTTGGTCATTCGCCGCGATGTCGGCGCGTCCAACACAACCCGGCTGGGCAACTGCGAGGTAGTGGCACTCGAGGTTAGGGTTCTTTTCACCTCGTCGGGACGAATAAAGGAAAGTGGCGGATCTGCTTTGAGAATTCCCACCGGCAGAAAAGGAAGATCGGCGACCCTCTCAGCGGTGCGGTAGTCAACGGGCCAGTGCTGGATATAGTTTTCATAACCGGCGTGCCGGCTGCATGCGTATTCCAGCTCCTCGCGAAGCAACTCCAATAGTCCAGCCTCTCTTTCAATGGGCGGTTGGCTGTACGGAGGGATCGAGAGAATCTGATCTATCTTTTCGTTAAGCAGTTCCATGAAGCTCCTTGCCCAAAACCGCAAGCGCCGGCCGCGCAATCTTCCCCGCGGATGTTTTCGGCAGTTCCGAAACGACCCGAATTGAGTCAAGCGTCCAATGGGCTGGAAGCCTGTGACGAATTTCCTCAGTAACTAGACTCGCTCCCTGATCCGGCACGATCAGCAAAACAAGCGCCTGCCCCGCCTCAGGATGATCGACGGCGCAAGCGCCGCATTCATAGACTCCCGGAAGCGCTGTAACCTTGGCTTCGACTTCAGCAAGACTCACGCGTATTCCCCTGATTTTCAGAAAGCTCCCAGTCCGTCCTTCGATCCACAGAAAACCGTCCGCATCCCTGCGAGCAAGGTCGCCGGTGTGCAGCCAGCCGCCGCGAAAAATGCGCCGCGTTTCTTCCTCGTCGTTGAAATAGCCGGAGCAGATCGATGGTCCCTGGACAAGCAGTTGGCCGACTTGACCCTGCTCGACAGCATTTCCACCTTCATCCACGATTGAGATTGTCAGGTTGTCCAACGGCTGGCCCACGCTTCCAGCTTTGTCATTCCAGCGATCCGGGTCCATGCAGGAGATTCGCGCAGTCGCTTCAGTTTGGCCATACATTACGTAGAATTTAACCTTCGGGAAAAGCTCCCGCATTTCGCTGATCCGCTCAGGCGCCAGGCCTCCGCCCGCCTGGAGAAATCGCCGCAAGCTCGGCAGCGGAATCTTGCGAATACTCGATCGCCGTAGCAGCACATTGTAGACAGTGGGCACGCCCGCGAACGTGGTGCAACCATATTGGGCGATGGCCTGGAGCACCTTGTCCGGGAACATGAAGCGGCGGTCAAACACAATCGCGCCGCCCTGGTAGAGGTGCGTATGCAGCAGGCTCGCTCCGAAACAATAGCTCACTGGAAGAATGAGCATGGCGACCTCATTGGCGGTCAAATCCTGGCTGCGAATGATGGCTTCAGTATTCGCGATCAGGTTCCCATGGCTGACCATGACGAACCGCGGAACACCGGTAGAACCGGAAGTGGCCATCAATGCCGCAAGATCGGAGGATCGGCAAACGGCAGGCGGCATCACTTCACTGATCGCAGCGGCCAAATCGCCTTCCAACCAAATCAAAGAGGATTTGTAGTCGCCTTCTCTTGCAAAACTCCCTTCGCTCCAGATAGCTCTTGCGCCAGTTACCTCCACCAGCGCCGGTGCCGAAGCAATCAGCACTCGCTCGTCCACCGGCACTGCCACGAGTCCCGCGTACATGGCGCCCAGATAGACCAATGCGCTTGACGGAGAGAGCGCGCAACCAATCAACACTCGATCTCCCGCCTGCAGACCAGCGGATACCAGGGCAGTACCAAACGCCGCAATCATCCGCGGAAGCTCGCCAGGACCGATGGTGCGCCCGGTAGCTGCGTCAGTAAGCCACGTATCTGGGCCGAGCCGCTCAACGAGGCGCCCGGCAAAGTTCCATCCGCTGGCGACTGTCACATTACACTCTCTCTGAAAGCTTGGGAGTAATGATGCGCACAATCTCGCGGACATTCTCCATTTCCATCAGCTCGTCCACGTCCAGCGTGATTCCGAAAACCTCTTCCAGGCTGCTGGCGAGAGTGAGGTGTCCCACGGAATCCCAAAGCGGAATGTCACTCGCGCTGGTCTCCATGGTCACCGTCTTCGGGTCAACGTCGAACGCCGCCTTGAAAGCCTCTTGAACTTTGCCTAAAACATAATCCTTATCGCTCATCTGATCCTTTCATTCTCCATGATTGAGTTTGACTTGCTGATTAGTGCTGCAAAATACTCAGGCCATGATCCCTGTGCCACCGTCGAGGATCAAAGTGTGACCCACCATCCCCGAGGCCGCATCCGAGCAAAGGAATTGGGCGCCGTACGCTACTTCCTCGGCCGTGACTAGCCGCCCCGTTGGGGTTCGACGGATGGTCTCGGCGATTCGTGCCTCGCTATTCGGCATTGCTTTCCAGGCGTCGGTAAGGACCGCCCCTGCAGTTAATATGTTGACGCGAATGCCAGCGGGCGCCAATTCGGCGGCAAGATGCCGCACAAGAGCATCAAGCGCGCCTTTGGACGAGCCCACCAGCGAATAGTAAGGGAGGGCGCGCGATGCACCCCAGGAACTGAGGGCCACTACGCTGGACCCCTTGGATAGACGCGGCCTGAGAAGTTTGATTAGCCGGAAAAAAGCGCGGACATTCAGGTTAAAGGTGAAGTCGAAATGCCGTTCGGTAAGCTCCTCGATGGAACGATGGATTCCTGTAGCAGCGCAATACACCAAGCCGGACAGTTGCGCTCCACTCTGCTGGAGGAATTGATCAAGCTGCTCCAGGCCTTTGTCACTTGTCAAATCCGCGCGGCAGAACGAAATGGCCAATTGCTCTTCCGCAGCGATCGCCTTCAATTTTTCGGCAGCTTGTTCATTGCGGAGATAACTCGCGATGACGGTCGCGCCTGCCCGCGCGAAGCGGAGAGAAATGGCCTGGCCGATGCCGCGCGTACCGCCAGCAACCAAATAGGTTTTGCCGCGCAAAGAGAACAAATCCGTCCCGTTCGCCGTCGTAGCCATGAACCCTATTCCTTTATCGATCCGTCATGCTCAACTCAAATTGTCGGCTTCGCGAGCATGGCTGGCCAGACGCCAAATTCTCGAAAAGTTAAGAATTGATAATTTTGAACCAAGCTGGTTACTTGGGTCGGTTCGTGAAATCCTCATGCATTCGCTGGGGCTTCTGAATTCAACGGTGCGGTTTCGGCGGCTCGCTCGATTTTGCCTTCTCTGCCACCCGCGCGCCAGGCTCCCCTATCCGAATCGTATTGTCGAATGATCGTGGCGGGATTACCCGTCACCACGGAGTAATCGGGGATGCTCCGCATCACCATGGAATTGGCCGCGATAACACAATTGCGTCCTATCTTCAGCTCTCCTCTCGGGCAAATGATAGATGCCCCATGGCCAATCCAGGTTCCTTGGCCGATCCGAATTGTGCCGCCTTCAGTAATGCCCTGCCCGACGATTGGCATGGTGATATCTTCGTACGCATGATTGTGGTCCACAATCAACACCATCTGGCCAACAAGGACATCGCGCTCCAGGTACACTCGGTTCTTGGCAGTGATGATGCTGCCGAACCCTATGTGACAATTGTCCTCCAGGACGATTGTCGGCTCGCCATTCGGATCCTCCGTGGCGACGCTGAGCCATGCAAACTCTCTAAGACTTACCCCATTGCCAAGACTGACTCTGGTCGAACGTGGGCGATACACTCGGCTGGTGTAATGAAACGACACATTGCGGCCGATCGAGGCAAAAGGATAGACCAGTCTAACCCAGATGCTATACAGCTTTGTAAGTGCCCTGGGTAGCAGATCCAACGGATCTTCTGCCGGCGGACGACGATTCGAGTTAGGCACCTTGTACTCCTTAGATATGATTTCTGCGCACTCGGCATGTCCAACTTTGGATCGACCACCGATTGCGTCCTGAGCCGAAGCCAATTGCTACGCTGTGTGTCTGGCCCGCATGAAGGCCGGCACGCACAATGCATAGGCGATCATGCAGGCGGCTGCGCCGAGCGTTAGAGTTACTGCCGGACTGGTCGCCAAGCCAAGTACATGGACGCCATAGCCGGCAGCGAGAATCCCCACAGTTACAAGAGTTGCAGGCACAAAGGCTCTCCCGTATCGCAGCAGATCTAACCCGGTAAGTGAGCGCATCCGGAAGATTTGAATGAGGTAACTAACGATTATTGCAAGCAGCGCTGCGACCTGTCCCCCAGCAATTCCCAGCAACTTGCAGGCAGGGAAGATTGCGATCACCATGACCACCGCGGAAGCGGCGACGGCGCGGCGATGAAGACCTGGGCGGCCCACTGCAGTAAAGACGCATGTGATTGCAGCATTCAGAATATTGAGAAAGACCACCGCGGCGGCAATCGCCAGCGGCGCAGCGGCGGCCACATATCGTGCTCCATAGGCAATCGATAGGAGCGAATATCCGCACAGGCAAATCACTGCCACGCATGGAAGCCCGAGCAGAATGAGCCAGGAACTGACTTCAATGAGAATGCGATTGAGGCGCACCTTATCTCCCTGAACATGGGAAAATGCGGGAAAAAGGGTTTGCCCCAACATATTCGTGACGAAAGATGAAGGAGTCATGACCAGGGCCACTCCCATTGAGTACAGCCCCAGCTGCGTTGTGGAATAAAGCTTGCCGAGCACGAAAATATCGGTGCGAGAGAAGATAAGGTTCAGAAGCGACAAACCGAACGCCTGCTTTGAGAATCCATAGAGCTCCCGCGCGGCATGGGACTTCCATTTGAGGGACGGCAGCCCGGGATACAAGATATAAGACAAGATGCAACGGAAGAGGTTTTCACTGCCGAAGCCGATTGCCAAAGCCCACACATCGCGAATAACGAAGCTGAGGACGACGGTAAGGATAACTCCGCAGATAGCGCCGCCATTGCTGATGACCATCCAGCGCGCAAACCTCATATCCTTTTGCGCGAGAGTGGAGCGCGGACTCATGGCTCCATCAAACAGCGTGCCCAGCAGTGTTACCCGAAGCAGCGCAGACAAGTCTACGGATCCATAGAAATGGCCGACCCATGGGGCCATGGCAAAGATGATGAGATAAGTGAAGAGCGCTCGGCCCATCCCCATCCACCAGCCGGCGTCTAAGTACTCCTTCTCGCCTCCACGGGGATTTTGAATCAGCGCCTGCTTCAGTCCAACTTCCGTCAAGGCTCCGACGATTGCGGAAGAGGACATGACAATGGCCATGGCTCCAAACGCACTCGGCGCCAGAAGCCGTGTCAGAATCATGTTGCGAGCAAAGCGACTGGCCTGTTCAGCAACGCTGCCGCCCCCGAGCCATACGCCGCCACGCATTGCCTTGGCTCTTAGAGCTTCCCCCAAGAGCATGTCGGTAACAGCAACTTTGCCGCGTTTATAAGTTTGAATTAAATCCATCTTGGTCCCGTGATTTCGAAAATCCCCTTCATAAGTATCCTCTTTGGCGCCGAGAGGATAGTGCCTGCTTTTAGAACTGCTGCACGCACGATGAATCGATGCGGCTATTGCTCACGCCGACGGATCAGCCTTGCGGAAGATCGCATGGATCGACTCCCCACCACCAACCAGAGGCGCCATCGCCAAAAGTGCCCGCAATACGGTCATGCGCACAATCTTTCGCGCTGCTCTCCAGGGCAGGCTCGCTCCGCCGCGGTAGGCAACGGGCGTCTGCCGGATGCCAACCGCGCGGAAAGCGTCGTCGAAGACATAGCGCAGGCTGGTTCCCACCGCGGGATTGCGGCATGTCTCAAGCGACAATGTGCCGAGTCCGGATGACTCCGCCAGGAATTTGAGAGACGCGGGTGAGTAATGGAACAGGTGCCGTGGCAGTTCGAGTCCATGCCAATAGCTTTTGAAGACGCGCGCCTCCGCACCGTCTACATTAGGAACCAGGACGTAGAAAATCCCTCCCGGCTTCAGCCATTCGGCGACGCGTGCCACCACCTGCCGCGGCTCGTACAGATGCTCGAAGACATCGAAGCATGTAATCACATCGAACGAAGCGGGCGCGAACTGGGCATCGAGGATGTTCCCAACGAATACATTTGCGCCACTACGTTCTTGCGCCTTTTTCGCCGACTCTTCGGACATCTCAATGCCGAAAAGATTCCATTCGTTGCTGCGCATCGATTGCAAGAACGTCCCCGAGCTGCAGCCCAGGTCGAGAAGCGTGCCGGATTGCTTGACTTTCGCCAAGGCTTCCCTGCGGAATCCCCAGCGTAGCGGCGAGTTCTCGCCGGCAGCCGAGATCAACTCGTCGTACGCCTCGGTGTAATGTTCATGCATCTCTGCGGACTGCGGCGGGTCGCTGAGCCATACCAGCGAACAAACCGGGCAGCGAAGCAAAGTGTACTGCTCTCTCCGCCCATGGAACCGGTCCGGAGCGCGCAGCCACTCCCGGGCACTCGTCTGTCCGCAAACAGGACACGCTTTCGGATCGATTTTCGTGAGCGCACTTTCGCCTTGCGGGTCAATCTCCCGCTCCGAAACCGGCGCCAATGATGTGCTGCTGTTCATGGGTTTTTTGTCTGGCCTATTCTTAAACGGTAAATTCTGAATCTCTCTTGCTTTCCCGGTGGCGCACTGTTCTCAGGGCAAGGCTGGGACTTATCCAGGTTAACAGCCATTTCATTCCGACGTTGAACGTCAAATTCAACTGCGCCGCCTTGTTAGCCGCAGCACGCGCTCTTCCATATTGCCCGGTTTCCAAATAACAATTGACCCATCCGCTATGCACGGAGCCAAGCTGATGGCGCACCAGATTGCGGATTGCAGCCGGCTGAGCTTCAGTCAGTCTCATCAAACCTTCCAACCGGAGCTGGCTATCCTGAAGGGCAAATTCCAATTTGTTCCAGTCCGAACTTACTCCGATATGGCGATCCTCGACCGGAGACCGGTCAAACAGGACAAGCGGGCGATTCACGAAGCAAAAACGAGTAAGCATCGCCAGGCGAAACATGAATTCACTGTCCTGGCTGTACAAAAGGCTGACGTCGAATCCCCCAATCCTCTTGATTGCATCCTTGCGCGCCATGAAGGAGGACAGACAGACAACCATGCCGGCGCCCCCGGGTCTCACCAGCAGCCTAAGTACATCTGTGTTCACTCCCATCGCGCCTTCGTGCCGGTAGTTCCCTTCTGCCAGCTGGAACATGGTGCGCGTCTCTGCGTGATTGAAGAATCGGACGTCGGTATAACACGCACCGCACTCCTGACCAACTTGCTCCAACGCCTTCAGCTGAGCCTCGAGCTTTTCCTTCTCCCACAAATCGTCGGAATCGAGAAAAGCAATCCATTCGCCCCTGGCTTCTTCGATTCCCTTGTTTCGCGCCGTGCTGACTCCCTGATTGGGTTGAAAATAGTAGCGAATGCGATCGCCAAACTCGTTCTTAAGCGATTGTCCCGTGTCGTCTGACGATCCGTCATCGACCACGATGACTTCGAGATCCGTGAAGCTCTGCGCCAGAACGCTCTCAACGCCCTTGCGAACTTTTTCTGCCCGGTTATAAGTCGGGATGACTACGGATACCTTGGGATTCATGAACGGAACTCTCTGCCGTAGAAATGCGCGATCGCGAACTCAGGCTATTGCGCAGACAGCATCCGAAGATTGAGGAATCTCTTTGGACACGCCAGCTTTGTGGGCCGCAATCGTCTCGCGGTATACGTTCAGGAGCCCTGCTCCGGCCGCAGTCCAGGTAACTTCCGGGGCGGCACTGATGGACCCGGCACGCAGGCGCTCCAGGAGTGCGCGATCCTGGTGCAGCATGGTGATGTGCTGCGTCAAGGCTTCCACGTCTCCGACTTTGTGCATCAGACCCGTCTTCATGTGACTGCAGATTTCTGTGCACGCCTCTGAGGCGAGCGGAACGCAACCGGAGCCCATCGCTTCAGCAATTACCAGGCCGAAGCCTTCTTCAATACTGGGCAAAATCAGAATGTCGCTCATCCGCATCAGCTCCGGTACGTCGTTCCGATGCCCCAGGATTTTCACGCTCGGATGAGAGAGCATGGATGCGAGTTTTTCCTGATAGTCAGGCAGGAACTCCCCGGCGATAAGAAACGTTCCGTCCTGCGAAGCCGGAGACTTGAGCCATGCTTCAAGGGCAAAGTGCACGCCCTTCCGCACCGCGCAAACTCCTACGAACAGCATGGTCAGTCCGTGCTTGCGGTCGCGTTGCTCGCTCTCGGGGAAGTACACCTTCTCGTCATATCCATACGTGTGCCGCGCCAGTTGCTCCTTCGGATATCCCTTGTCGAGAAAGGTCTTCACCACAAAGTCGCATGGACAAAGGAGCCGCGTGGCCAGCCGGTACTCATCCTCTTCTTTGCGGAGCTTCTCCGCGTTAAAGGCGTGTTCGTGATCCGGCGGCAATGTGATGCCCAGGCGGTCGCACTCTTGCTGCACGACTTCCATGGCGAAACCCGTGTGCGCATTGCATCTTTCCAGCACGGTGGGAATACCCAGCCGCGCAGCGGTGCGCAGCGTTTCGAGTGCGCCCAGAGGCCATGTGTGGATGATATCGATCTGGCCAGCCATCTTCTCGATTCGGTGGGCCACGATGCGATCATGCCAGTCGCAGGCGCGCATGGTTCCCACAACTTTATAAGGAACGCGCAGTTTCCCTCTGGCCAGAGTCGGAGAGACCTTCACTCCCGGACGGACCGGTCTTGAAATCGAAGCCGGAAAAACTCGAAGCTCGGCGCCCGCGGCCGAGAGGCCGTTCACCTGCTGCCAGGCTATGCCGCAGATTCTGTCCGCGCCCAGTCTGAGCGGGAAGCTGTAGAGAACCCGCACGCGCTCATTTTTATTGCTCATTGTCTTTCTCCTTGCCCGCTGCTGATCCGCGCTGGATCATGCGCTCAAGCACAGTGCGCCTTCGGGTACTTCAGGCCGTGGCTCGGGTTGCTGCTGCGAAACGCCTTTTTTGCTTTCGAGCGCGATCTTCCTTGCCTCGAAGGTGACTACGGAGATGCAGGCGACTGTCGGGAAGAGCCCCATAATCAGTTGCGCCATGTAATTGATCCCGAAATGCGCAATCACGGTGGCGAACATCACGGATCCATAGCACCACAGAAGCCACTGCTGCTTGCGATTCGAACTCACTTGCTTCATTGCTCTTCCAATTGCCCCGAAGCTCCGGCTGAATATCGCAATATAGAAAATCAGGGTAAGCAACCCGCCCGTCAGCGCAACGGCAACAAACTGATTGCACAGGTCCCAGCTATCCCAACCCCATTTACCGTAATCTTTCGCGCCTAGAAGCCACCAGTCGCTGAAGTGTTTTACCGTCATGTCGACGAGCATATAGCGCTGCTCGCCCGACGAGGATCCGGTAAGATCGACGCGGGCAATCAGCGCCCAGACCGGCGCCTTCATCACCAGGTGCAGCGCGATGAGGCACAGCGAAAATGCCCAGCGCAGCGTTCGCGTCTGCTTGCGCAGTGGCCAGAAAGCAAGCCCGAGGATACTTCCACCGTAGGCCATCCACGACGTACTCGAATACGAAGTGAACACCATGGCCGATGCCCCGGCAAGCCCGGCGAACGCTATCGCACGCGACTTCTTTTCCGTCGTCCACAGCCAGAGAAACAATGGAATCAAAACACCGGCGAAGGCGCCTGCATAGAGACAGCCAAATGTTCCCGATGCGCGTGTGTGCCCGTCTCTGACCGTCACTGATGTGCTGATCCCTCCAAGCAGGCCGAATACATTGATATGGCTGATCTGCTCATTGATCATGGTTACGCCAAGGATCGCGCAGATTATCGCCAATGTCTTGATCGTGCGGCGCACAGCCTCGCCATCGGGAATGAGAGACCTCACTACCAGGTACCCACCGAGGGTATCGAGAAGACTTCCTAAGGCATTAACCAAGGCCGGCAGCTGGGGGAACTGGATGAACTCAACGGCTGCGGCCCATACTGCCCAGAGAACTACGACCAAATCTATAGCACTGAATCCGCCTGGATATTTGCCTTTTATCGTCGACTTTGGCAACATCGCCCGACGAAGCAGTCCGACCAGAATCAGGATGCGCAGGGCCGTAAAGTGGAAGCCGGCCAGCACCACCACTTCTCCGATTGGGATGGTGAAAAACGCGAGTAGAAATGGCGTGATTGCCTTCTCCCGCGGAAGGGTAAGGATCAGCACAATCGCCACCAGCAGCCACAGCGCCACTAACGGGCTAATCGCCGAGTCAGCCGATCCGCCGCCAAATCTGAGGTTATCAGGTTGCATGAGCTTAAGTTCCGTCGCGAGTTGCTATGAGCCGTGGGCTCGGTGAACTGCTGGATTTTCGCTTACCCGCCCGCATATCAGGTTCCATCATCCACCACGGCGTTTCATCATGCAAATCCGCACTGCTTGGAATCCCTTGAAGGCTGTCCCTTACGCGGTATATGTGCAGAAATCAGAGTGCGGGCGAAGCGAGAAGGCGATAGGCAAGTAGATTGCCGTATCGACCGCGCACGTCCAGATCGGCGACGTTCAGCTCGACTGGCCAAAGCGCAAAATGCATGCGCCAAAAGGATTCTACTGCAATTGTTGGCGGTTGACGGGAGGCCAACTTGGCTGAAGCCGCGGAGGCAAATACGACGAGAGCAACAGTGTGAGCGATTTCCCTATAGAGCTGGGAACCCGTGCATTGCTTGCAGAGCGCCAGAACTCGGCTCTCGCCTCCTGCACCCTTCCACCCGCCATGAGAAATTTGCCGTACTGTCTCCTTTTCGAGGCAAATGCCATTCTGAACGCCTCCAGAAGTTTCGGATTTCTTTGTTTCTCGTAAGTTTCCTGAAGTATCTCGAATACATTTACCCAGCGGCTATAGATTTTCAATCGGTTTACCGACTGAGCATCGCTTGTTACACGATACGCAACCAGCGGCGCCGACGCGTATACCACGGAACCACAGAGAGGCAACAGCGTGAACAGATAAGAGTCATCCACGCTGGTGACTCGAAATGGCTCGGGGCCGATAGCTTTCAGGACCGATCTCGGGACGCAGCAGTAGCTCATCGACGCGAAAGGCCCCGTAGCTCGGTTGTACCTCTCAAGAAAGTCAAGGGGATCGATAAGTTCAATATCTTGCGTGCTATCGGTGATTCTCTTGTCCCATTCGTAAGCACCGTATCCGGGAAAGTTTACATGCCCGGTAAAAAAAGCGACCGCATTTGGGAAGTCCAGGTACAGCTTGCGCTGAACTTCGAGGTATTGAGGATGCCATAGATCGTCCGCATCGACAAAGGCTAGAAGATCCCCTTGGGCTTGCTGACACAGAGCGTTTCGAGTTTGAGCCACGCCCTTGTTTTCCTGCTGGAGCAATGTCACCCGTTCTCCGTGGGTTCTGACGATGGCGGCGGTATCGTCCGTACTGCCGTCGTCTAGAACGAGGACCTCATCGGGCGGGACCGTTTGGCCCAATACCGAATTCAGAGTAGCATCAAGCGTTTTTGCGCCGTTGCAGACTGGAATTAGAACGCTGATCTTCATGAACCTAGCTCCTTGTTTACTGCCGAACCCAAACACAGGCGCGAGACCAAGCTTGACCGTGCTTCTTAGTTCAGCTGGCTACGAGTTCCCGCGATGCCTTGAGCGGGCGCGAATCTGCGCGAGCCTGATGTTCAACGCTTTGAAGGCGGGGAGATGCGACGCTAATTCGAGACGACCTTGGCCTTCACGGCGGTCACGGGGGCCGGGACCTGACTCGAAAACTGGTAAGCACCGGAATCCCAGGCCCCGGTCATTGGCCTGGCCACGGGCGTCCTCGCAGGCGACGTTACAGTGTGATTTGAAGTGTTATAGCTCACACCGTAGGTTGTGTCCGATTGGCATGCGATTCCGGCGGCGGGGTTTAGTCCCGCGATTGTCGCGCAGAGAGTTTGCTCGTTCGCCCCCGCGTGCACTGAGGAATTCGATGCGCTTGCCGGCGAGAAACTGTACATCTCGGTCAGTGAGTATCCCTGCCCATTGGCAGTGCTTTTGGTCTGCGTAACGTTATTCGACTGGGTTCCCCAATTTGACAGAGGGACCGGAGGGTGCGTCGTTAGGAAGTGGTTGTTCAGGAACGAAGATTTTGCCGTCGCACTGTTTGTGTCTCCGGAACACATTGACGAAGGCGGCGAGGAATCCATGCCGCATTCCACAGTGTTATTGAACTCCATGACGTATCCGCCAGCCGCTTGAGCGCCACTTCCCGTCAAAGTATCTAGCACGTTCCCATTCGACGTATTCACGATCACATTGTTAAAAATGTAATCGAATGAACCGTTGGGAGAATCCCAGAAGGTGACGCCCGCGTAGGGGTTTACTCCGGAAATGACGTTGTTATAAATGAAGCATGGGCTCTGGCAATGATTGTTCTCGAATGCATTGCCGTGATAACTTCCGTTACCATTCAACTGTGCGTAGTCCCGCACAATGTTCAGGATCGTGTTGTCGTGGACAATTGGATACTGGCCCACCACCCCGTTCGCGACGTCCTGAATGAAGTTGTAGGCTATGATCGTTGTGCTATCCGAGCCGCCTTCATACATCGCGTAGCAGCTATCGCCGCCATTGGTCGAATCGCTGCCATCCCATATATTGTATTCGACTGTGTACCCGGACTCCCCATTCGCCTCGTCCAGGGAGAATAGCTCGCAACCGTCAGGCACATTCGCAGTCGAACAATGTGTCCACGCATGAAGATAGTTTCGCGTGAAAGTGGAATTCGAGGAATTCAATTGCGCGTAGCCGCTGTATCCAGAACCGCCCGTAATGCAGGTGTAATTGTTGATGAATTCGAAGTCATCAAGCCATACGTATGGAGATTGGTTCCCACCCCCGGTTATGAATGCTGACCCGAGGCCGTTCATTCCGTTCCCCGCATTGTCCAGGTTCAGTACCGGTCTCGTCCACGAAGACCCTGTGTACCATGTAGGATCCACGCCAAGGTAGATCGGACTTCCGCTGCTACCTGCTGATCGCCACGTCCACGGTAGATTCGCGCTGTGCCAGACATCCCCCCCACGCACGATGAATCCTTGGCCAGGGCGGGCATTGCCAGGATTGCCGCTTCCATTGTCAATTAAAGCGCAATTCGCGGTGCAGCCGATCATCCCGGGAGCGTGCAACCATGGGCTTGCTTCGGTCGTTCCAGAGTTGGTATCAGCTCCCGCCGCGGAAATATAGAAGCACTTCGTCACTCCGAGACTCGATAACGTGACCTGCGACCCCGTTGAAGGGTTAATATAGTTTGCGCCGGTTGGGCAGGCTCCACCTGTAGGAGTCACGCCAAAAGCACTTCCCGCATATAGAACGCACGCCAAAACGCTCACGTAGCGTAACAGTCTCGTCATTCACATCTCCAAGCACAACTCTATTATGTCAGGTCATGCTAGGGCGGCGTGCGTGTTACCGTCAACGTGACAAAAGTTGTAGTCTGATCAACGCTCTGTGGCCCGATTTGGCACTGTAAGCGAAGGCCAGAAACACACTGCGCATCTTCGCTCTGATTAGAGATTTCTAACTTTCAAGAAACTCCACCAGTAACCTCTTCTTTGTGAGCGCCCATGCAATGCGGCGTCCGCCGAAAGCCACGGCAGGAACCGGGTTACGAATGATCTTCGTCCCAATGGACTTACTGAAAGCCAGGTGCGACTCCAAGTCCTCGACCTCGTAGCAAAGGTGGTGCAGGCCGCCCCTTTTCTCCAGAAACCCCAACACAGGCGAATCGGGTCCGGCAGGCTCAACCAATTCGATCAGGGCATCGCTGCTGTGGGCTCCCTGCAGAAATGTCACTCGGACCTTTTGCAGCGGATCATGAATAATGTTTCCATCCCACGTAGCGCCCAAGGAAAGGGCAAAAGATTCGGCACTCTCCTGGATTGACTCCAATACAAAGCCGACGTGATGGAGCTTAACCTGACCCGGAGGGCGTGAGTCTTGGAACGATGCACTACTCATTCGGCCTCAGTACCTTCATTGCCCGGTCCCCGCGCGCCGTGCCTATCCGCTTGCAGGCTGCAGGCTCTTCTGCGTCCCATCGAGTGATCACGTGGCCAAGAATCTTGTACGTCCTGACCATACCCAGAAATTGAAACGGAGTCATTTTGAACGAGGCCAGTTGTGCCTGGTTCCACTCTCCTGTGTCGGCAAAAGCTCTCGAACTGCCTTCAACGGCCAGCGCATGCAGAATATGCCCAGTCAGAAGCCAATGAAGCGCCCGGCCCCGGAATTTGGGGAAGACATAAAAGTCGAAAAACTGCACGTCGTCCGGCGCCAACGGAAAGTAATACGGCGCGATGGGCGTTCCACGTATCGTCCAGCCGTAGCCGGCCAATTGGTCTTCGCTTTCAACCAGCCAAAGCGAAGCACCTTTCTCGAATCGCTCCCGAATGTTTTGGCTCGCCAGCTTCGGGTTCCAAAAGCTGGTGATTGCCTGCAATTGCTCCGGCGCGAGTTCGCTGAGAGCCGTGATCCGTTTCAGCCTCATGCCGGTCGGGATATTCACCTGACGCAATTTTCTGTCGTCCAGATCACAGTAGAAGACCGCCATGCGTCCCGCAAAGATCGTTCGCTTTCCCTCAAGCCAGGCGCGCCGCAGCGTGGCTGCCAAGCCGTGGCGTTTCAAGTATTCAGAGAAGCGCGAAATAGAATTCACAATACTCATGATGCCGGCTGCTCCTCAACCTTGTTCGGCAAGTTATCGAAGAACAATTGCCGCAAGCAGGCTCCGCTCACACGCATTCTGACTTCGTTTTGCTGTGCTTTCATTGGAAACGCGAGGTTCAACAGAGCGGCGGCCACGTAGCGCACAAGATGATGGAAGAACATAATGCTTCGAATTCCCAGCACACCCAGGAACGTATGGTGCTTGGTCCAATAGAGCAGCACGGAGCGCTGCTGCGCGATTGCGAACCGGACAGGAAAAGGCGCCGTAGTCTTGCCCCGGTCGTGGATGGCGCGCGCTCCGGGGTAGAACATTACCTGCCATCCTGCGTTCCATGCGCGGTGGCACCAGTCGACGTCGTCGCCATACATGAACAAATCTTCATCGAGCAGCCCCACCTGATCGAATGTTTCCCGGCGAATCATCGAGAAACAACCGACGATGACATCGACGGCGAGCGTGCGGTCATGCGGAAAGTAGAACATATGCTCGCCGGCGAAGAAGCGCCGGCCCTTGAATATGGCCTCCAAATGGGTCGCGGAACAAAAATTGTTCCACAGCGTTGGAAACCGGCGGCAGGTGCTTTGCTGAGTCATGTCCGGATTGAAAACTCGCGGCCCTACATTCCCGACTTTGGGATTCTCGTCAAGAAAATCCGCAAGGGCGTCCAGGCAGCCAGGAAACACAATCACATCGGGATTTACGAGCGCGATGTAGCGTCCCGTGCACTGCCGGATGGCGACGTTGTTTCCCTTCGCGAAGCCCAGGTTCTCCTTGCTCTTGATCAATTTCACCCACCGAAACTTGCCTTCGACCATTTCGATCGTGTCGTCTGCGGACGCGTTGTCGACCACCAGCACTTCCATGCTGCGCCGTGGAGGATCTTTGGCCAGGCTCTCCAGGCACAGTTCCAAATAGTGCTTGGCATTCCATGCGACGATGACGACGGATAATTCTACGGACGTGGTTGAATTCAAATTCATTTCAGTTTCCTGTCACCGGTTCCTTGAGACCGCCGACAATGTTTCGAGGTCTTAGTGTGGCTCGAAGCGTACGCTGCAAAGCCAAGCCTGCCTTCGCCATCCCGGAAGAAAAGATACTGCTTGAGGCAGCGAAAGGCTTAATCTGCGTGCAGTCCACTCCTGAGAACCCTCTTTTGAAATAGTAAACGCCGGGGTTTCCTTCAGGATCGATGCCACCAAGATCGTACGACTTGATGCCTTGTTCCTTCAGCCAGCAGATCACCGTCCAGTGCAATAAATACGCGCCCTTGGCATTCAAGCCGGCGTCGCTCGTGGCGCCGAGCAGATAAATGGCGGAGTCGCCCATCGCCGAAACAACCAGGCCCGCCACGGAGACGCCCTTTTCCTGACAGATCAAAATGCGCATCCGCTGGGATTCGCTGAGAGCTTCCTGCATGCGCCCAAACTCGTTGTCATCTACCGAGGTTTCAAACGATTTGCGCTGGCGCATTTGAGCGTACATCTCGCGGAAGGCCTGGAACTCTTCGCTACCATTTCCGGAGATCACTGTCAGATTATTCTTCTCCGCTCCCTTAAGTTTATTTCGCCACTTAGCATCGAGACCGCTGCGCAATTTCTCTAGCGGAGGAGTCAAATCCACGAGAAACGTCCGGTATTCATCGCCTGGCTCGTTCACTTCGCTCGTGAACTTTGAAAAAGCAGAATGAAATACTTCTGCCCGCTGCGATCCGGCAAAGGCGTTAGGAAGAATACATACGAAGAGTTTTCTCTTCTTCGCGTACTCTTCTTCGATGGCGGCAGCCAGACGCCTGGGGACTTCAGAATCGATGGATGCTCCGCGCCGCTCCCAAAGAGGGCCCCAACGCAGATAAGCCATGCCGAACTTGAGTGGCGTGGGCCGAATGATTCTGACCTGGGCCATGCCCACCACTTCGCCATTGTGCTTCAGCACGATGCGGCTCAGATTTCTCTGGCCCCACCGGACTTCACCGTACGCGGCGGTCTGATAGATGCTCGCATCGTCGAATAGGTCGAGCATCTGCGACCACTCCGCAGACGATGCGCGATCCACTTCGACTTGCCAGTTTGAATTAGACATGAAGTTTCAATCAGTGTGCTGAAGGGTTAAAAGCGCAGCGGGTCGCTCTGCTAGCGGTAGGTCAGGCATCCAGGCTTGTTATCGAGGGCTGCCCCAGCGAGTTCCGATTTGGCTTCTCGGGACGATGCATCTTCGACAACCTCGCCTGCCGCGTTCGCTGTTCTGCGAATATAACGCGCCTTCGCCGGTTGGCTTTGGGGAACGTCGTATTGGAACGTATGGAAACCTTCGGGGCTTCCCTCGCGCGCGTTGAAACCCAGCTTGAGATAGTGATCGGAGACCATGCTGTTCTTCTTCGAAGGAATGTATGTTCCGACGATCCGGAGTATCCCGCGAGCCTGACACTGCTCTACCACTGCATCAAACATTGCGAGTTCCATCTCGCGATTCAAAACGCGACAGCTCATGAGCCAAAGGTCGATTTCAAGAGTTTCACTGACTAGGCGCCCGATCAGAACTGAAACCAACCCATTGTCGCCAAACCTGTCAGCCAGGCGGCCATAAAGGGTCATGAACTTCGGGTCTTGCGCGATGACCTCAACCTCTGCACTCGTATATCGCTTCGTCGTCAAATTGAACTGGTTCGTCTTGTTGATCAGCTGCGCAATTCTTTCTAGATAGACAGGAGAGAATGGCGCGATCTCCGCCGTCATTTCGAGGGACGCTAGAAACTCTCCATAGTCGTTGAAGCTGGCTTGAACTGAGCTCCGCTGCGCGTTCGAGTTATAGTAGGCCGAACGATTCAGATCGTCCTGAACCACTTTATGTACTTCGAAATAGCCCTCGGATTCCAGTATCTCTGCAAAGCGTGTAACATCGGTGCCCAATTCCGGTGTCGCTACCTCGGGAACCTGATCCGCAACCAGTGCTCTCTCTGCCGGATTGTCATCGACAAACACGATGCTATCGAGACCAACGTTCAACTCCTGCGCGATCTCTCGGATGTTCGCCGGCTTTGGATTCCAGTTAGCTTTGAATGCACTGAAATCTTCCAGCTTCAAAATGCTATCAGGGTGCGCGAAGCCTTCTTTTGCATTCTCCTCATCGTTCTTGGAGCAAACCGCCAGGATTACACCGCGCCGCCGGAGGTCTTTCACATACCGCTGAAAATCGAGGAAGGCCTCACCGACCGGGTGGTCGCGGCCCAAAATGAGGTTTTGCACGCCATCGTCGCCTATAACTCCGCCCCAGAGCGTGTTGTCAAGGTCGAGAACCAGGCACTTCTTTGACTTACCGTAAACAGACTTGACGATTGCGGCAACATTTTGCGCCAGGGAGACCGTCGCCGCCGGGCTCACCGCCATGTGAAAGTTGTACCAATAAGTGTGGCCGTGCCATGCATTCAGGCCAACCTGCGCGGAGAGATAAAGAATATCGTTGATGAGAAAATGCGCGTGCTCGCGAGCGTAAGCCGCGAATTCCGCGTTCAACCTCATCAGGAAATTCACGCGGGCCGACGGCTCGAATGCCTCTGAATTTCCCAGCGGCCTGAGGCGCGGAAGGTCAAAATTATTCTGGATGATCAGCGCGCCGAGGTCCGCGTGAATCTTCTCCCAGAGAGATGCAAAACGGCCCGCTTCGCGGCGGACACGCTGTTCAACTTCGGCTTCAGCCTCCATCAATTCAGGGAACTCTGAAACGTTGTGCCAGGTGGTGTGAATGAAGACCACATCGGGCTTGAAACTCCACAATGCAGCGTTCTCGAATTGAATGTCCTCGGCGTAACAGTTGTAGCCGGATTCGTAAAACGTTGGCTGAATCCCCTGCGCGAGGAGAAACAACTCCAGCATGCTCTTGACTTCGGTTGTCGTCGATCCGCCAAGAATTGCAATGCGCGTCGGGATCAGATTAGGTTGCGCGAGCAGTTCTTTCTTCAGGAGCCGGCGCATTCGCATGATTCTCTCGGGTGCAATTGGGAAATGCATCTCCTTGAGAATCTCTGGCCGCTCCGAATTTGTCTCCGATGTCAATGCACGTCTCCGCTCAAATTAAATCGCCGGTTGAAAACCTGATTCGTTCGGTAGTTTGTTGAGAATGGCGTCCTGTTCGAATACCTTATGAAGTTGCAATTTCAATTTGCTCTTTTTTCAGTTTGGCCATCATTAAGAGCGGCCGGCCACTCCGGCAAGCCGCAACAGATCCGCGACTGTCGCGCAGCCAACCACCTGCTCAGGAGAGATTTCAACGTCGTTCGCTGTTTCCGCCAGCACAATCAGTTCAATGAGGGCGGTCGAGTCCCAATTCTGCAGTTCGTCCAGTTTCTCGTCGCCATGAAGAGTTCCAGGACGCAGTCCCAGAATCTCATCCATCTCCAACAGGAATTCATCACGAGTCATTTGTTTGGCATTCTTAGACACTCTTCCTCCCGTCGCTAGCCTTGATGTATTTAACTAGATTGGCTGCACCTTGCGGGTCAGCGGATGAATCGATTCGGCCCGGCGGAATAGATGCCGGTTTGCGAAACAGCCGATTTCGAGTTGCACGAAGTCGCGGTAGAATCTCAACTTCAAGAAATAGGCGGTCTTCGCTTGCAGCGGATGTGCTGATCCTGTCCATGCGGGACAGGTTAACTCCGCGAGGATTGGCGACACTCTCGCTCAAAAATACAGCTTCGTGCCCAGAGCGTTCAAGATGCATTGCCAGTTCGCGAGTGAGATCCCTCGACGAACCGTAGGGCACGCTGAATGACCGAACCTTTGTACCTGACAAGAACTCTAATTCTGCCTTGTTCCTGTCTACTTCTGAAGCAAAGTCCCGCTGCGATAGAGTCCTGCAGTGTGTGTGCGTGTATGTGTGGTTCCCGATCTCGAAATCCGAAGACGTTAATTCACGAATCTGCTTGCTGGTCAGGTACAGCTTCGCGTCATTCGCCATGCGGCTTTCGTCGATTCCAGAGAACTGCCGCAGTGCGTCGAGGAACACTTCCCGTTCGGCCAGAGAGATGGCAGGCAGGAAATCATCGAAAACTTCGGAGAGACATTGCAATTCGAGTGTTTGTTTGCCCGGAACCGCGCGGACAGCGGCATTGATCGTCTTCATTCCCAGCGCGTTGGCTGCATAACAGACAAGATTGTCTGGCGCCATACGTTGATTATCCAGGAACGCAGCGTTTACAAAAAAGACCGCCGGCACGCCATACCGCCGGCAGAGAGGAGCAGCCCAATCAGCAACCGACGCATATGCATCATCGAAGGTTACAAGAATCGCTCGCGGCGGAAGCCCCCGCCCCTCACAGTCCGTTATAACATCCTGCAGGCGGACAGGGACATAGTGCGCGGCTAGAAACTTCAGTGCGGATTCAAATTTCTCCGGGGTAACGCTCACTCGGATGCCGGCTGTGAAAGGCGATTCGGTCGCTGAAATGTTATGGAAGACTACGCAACGTAGCGTGTATGATCGACCGAGAATACGCGCGAATCCGAAGCGGCCCGGCATGCGCCAAAGAGCACCCGCAGCCATGGTTTGCGCAACCTGCTTCAGTCCGCTATAAGACAACTTGCTCACTCTCCAGAAACGTTCGTTGCCACAGTTCCAGGCTGACAAGGGAGAATATGGCCTTGGAGTAGTCGCTCCCATTCGAGTTCGCTCGGAGCAACCCCTCAACTGCTGTCTTGCTAAAGTAGCCGCGATTAGTGGTTCTGCTATCCGTCAACACATCCCAGACCAGGTCCTTCAGATCTGTTCGGAGCCAGGACTCATAGGGTACAGGAAAGCCAGTCTTTTTCCTATCGCGAATTTCCTTTGGAATTCTGCTTGAAAGCGCCTTCTTCAGGATGAATTTCGTTTTCAACCCGTTGAGCTTGAGCCTGGACGGTAGAGACGCCGCGAATTCCAAGACCTTGTGGTCAAGCAGCGGCACGCGGAGTTCAATGGAATTGGCCATTGTCATCTTGTCCGCTTTGATCAACAGATCGTCCGGAAGCCACGTTTTGGTATCGATGTACAGCATCGCATCGAGCGTGTTGAGCCCGCGCACGCGCGATTGCAAGGCGCGCATGGGTTCAATGCTGAGGTCCCGGTCGATTGCTCCACGGAAATCGGCGGAGTATACACCCCCCAAACCGTTGCCCGTTGTTCGATGCGGATTTGAAGTACGGCTGTAGTAATAATCTGGAAAGCGATCTTGCATCAACGGCACATATTTGGTGAGACGAGACATGCCAAACAGTGAGTTTCCAAGAGACATTCCCCCGGCGAGGGCGCTATTAAGCAAGGGGCCGCCCCGCTTGATGCGCTCGAGCCAGACCAGATTGCGATAGTTGCTATAACCCGCGAATGCTTCGTCGCCGCCTTCTCCGGAGAGAAGCACAGTTACATGGTCTCTGGCTAACTTCGACACGTAATATAATGCGATCGCCGGCGGCTCACAGACGGGTTCTTCCATGTGCCATACGTACTTGGGCATGAAGGCAGCAAAATCGCCAGCCGATATCGTCATTTCGTAGTGCTGGGTGCCGTACCTTTTCGCGGCGAGTCTCGCATAAGGCCTTTCGTCAGCAAAGTGCTCGCCGGAAAAGCCCACAGTGAATGTAGCAATCTTCTTATCGGTATTGTCTGCGGCCAGGCTGAGCACGCCGGTCGAATCCACTCCGCCGCTGAGAAGAATTCCAACCGGCACATCCGCGATCATGTGCTGGCCAACAGTTTCCGAAAGCAGTTTCAGTAATTCCGCTTCAGCCTGCTCGACGCTTTTGTCTTGAGCGGACTCCGCGAACTGGAGATCCCAATATTGTCGAATAACCGGCTGGCCGTCTTTTACCAGCAGATAGTGACCCGGAGCGAGCTTCTGAATTCCCTTCAGAAGGGTCTCTTCGCCAGGCATGTATTGGAAGGTGAGGAACCGATCGATGAGCTCGGGAGCTACTTCCCTGTCAACCGATGGATCCGCAAGGATAGCTTTAATCTCGGACGCAAACACAAGTGCCGTGCCGGTCAGATGATAATAGAGAGGCTTTATTCCAACCCTGTCTCTGGCCAGAAATAGCGTCTTGGCATTTTGATCCCAAATGGCAAAGCTAAACATGCCGCGCAGCTTTTCCAGGCACGCGGGACCAAACTCCTCATATAGGTGGACAATTACTTCGGTGTCCGTACGTGTCTTGAATGTATGCCCCTTCTCGAGGAGAAAGGCGCGCAGCTCTTGATAGTTATAGATTTCACCATTGAAGACAATCCAGATCGAGTCATCCTCATTCGCAAGCGGCTGGTGACCGCTCTTAAGGTCAATAATGGAAAGTCTGCGAAAGCCTAGACCAATTTGTCCCGCAACATAATATCCCTCGTCGTCAGGCCCACGGTGGCGAATTGAATCTGCCATGGCCTTTACGAGCGAGGGAGATACCATCGCCTGGCTATCGAACGCGAATTTTCCGCAGATTCCACACATACGATGTCACACGAGCCCGTCTGGAGGTCACCTCCAAATAGTTGTCATCCCACAAAGACGTCTAAGTTGCTGGCCACGAATGTAGGAGATATAAGATCGATCTTCCAAACGCGAAGGGCGAGTAAAGTGCGCTTTTAGAAATCCATACATGATCCCGATAGAGCCAGTTATGCGTGGCTTTTGATTCAAGCGGCGCAGGCAACTGGCTGCGACAAAGAGAGGATGATAACCGGAAATGTAGCAGGCCACTCCATGCTTCACTCGGTCGCGAAAGAATCCGTCTTCGGTTCCAGTGTAACGATGATGAACGAGATACAGATCGGTGAAGGCGTAGGTCTTCCATCCCAGCATGTTCGCCTTCACTTCATCAATCGTGTCCCATCCCGGAGCCCGCCAAAGGCCGCCAATCGCTTCCCAGCATTCCTTCTTGTAAATCTTGGTGGCTCCGCGCACATGGAAGCGGGGATTCTCTTCGATCTTCATCACCCCATCGATATCGTGACGAATCTCCCCGCCGCCGATCCCGAGTGCAGGATCCTGACGAAAGTGATCGAAGCATTTTTCGAAATAATCCGGCGCAAAGCTCAAGTCTCCATCGAGCTTCACCACAAAGTCCCAGTCGTCGCAGCGCAGCGAGTTAAAGCCGTCGTAAAACGCTTCCATCACACCGCCGCCGGACTTGCGGAAGCCTCTATTCTCGCGATGAATGACGTGGATCCATGAGTGCTGCGCCGCATGGCGATCGGCAATTTCGCCGGTGCGGTCACTGGAACCATCGTCAACGATCACCCATTCAACGGGCCGCACCGTCTGTTGACAAACAGACTCGATGGTAGCCTCTATATGCTTCTCCTCATCCCGCATCGGAGTTATGATTACGTATCGCATCTATTCCCTCAAGCCGTTGTCAGCAACTTACCTTAATTAACAAAATCCCGCGTGCCAAGAGCCTATCCGCGCGCCAATGAAAGAGCGTTGACCTGTTTTTTTCCGAGTTCCTTGCAGATGACATCAAGGATTCGCTGAGCGGCCTTGCCGTCCCATGCTTCCGGGATTGCGCCTGTTCCCTTCGACTTGATCTGCTGCCGCGCAGCCCGGCGAATGCCATCGGCGCTCGTCCCTGCAAGAACGTTGGTTCCCACCTGGATCGTAATCGGCCGTTCAGTATTCTCACGCACAGTGACGCAGGGAACTCCCAGAGCGGTCGTCTCTTCCTGGATGCCGCCCGAATCTGTAACGACGACTGCCGCGTTCGCCATCATGCACAGGAAATCCAGATACCCGAGCGGATCAACCAGGCAGATCTTTCCATTCGCGTTGATTGAGGCTGGCGCCGATCCGTTATTAGATGAGTTGTGAATACTGAAGAAGCGTTCCAAGCCAAATTCCGCGATCCTCTTTTGCGTTCTCGGATGCGCGGGAAAGATGATCGGGCAGGAATAAGCAAGCTCTTCCAATCCTTCCAGAATATTCAGAAAAGCCTCGCGTTGATCCACGTTGGAAGGCCGATGAAGCGTCAACAATGCGTAAGGAGATACTCCATTTGTCGACTCAGTCGCAACATCATTGCCGCGAAGGCCAAGAGTTTCCAGAATGTGTGAAAGATCTGCTTTATGCCTGAAGGCAAGAAGCGAATCAATCATGGTATTGCCGACGAAGTGCACCTTGTCGTCTGGAATGCCTTCCTGGCGCAGATTTGTCAGCCCGCTCTCCTCGGTTACAAACAACAAATCGGCGAGGTGGTCGGTAAGTATCCTGTTCGTTTCTTCCGGCATGCCACGATCGAAGGAGCGAAGACCCGACTCGACGTGCGCAATGATTGGCCTGGTTCCGTTGCTGTCAAAGGAAATCTTCGCCGCCACCAGAGAACAAGCCAGCGTGGAGTTCACGTCGCCCACAACGATGAGCAGATCGGGCTGCTCCTTCAAGAGCACATCCTCGAATCGCTTCATGATCTCAGCGGTTTGAACAGCGTGAGAACCGGACCCCGCGCCCAGGTGCACATTGGGCTTGGGAATATTCAGGTCGGCGAAAAACCGGTCAGACATCGCCTCGTCGTAGTGCTGGCCGGTATGGACCAATACACTCTCGATGGCAATTTGAGATTGACCATGAATGCTTGCGCTCGGCGTCGCAGCCAAAGATTCGTTGTGTTGGCGGATCGCCTCGATGATGGGCGCCGCCTTCATGAAATTGGGCCTCGCGCCGACGACCGTGAGGACCTTAGCTTTCGAAGAGATCTCCATAATGTCCGATTGCGCCTTTCGAAGTTGTAATTGCAGGCTGACACGTGCGGATGGGGAACGCCGCTAAAATCCAGTTCATCGCCCGGAGAATGCGTACAAGAGCCAACCGAGTTCATAGGGCCGGCACTCGTAGCGGACTTTCAGCCTGCGTGCATCCGCCGAGCCATCGCGCAGCCGCACAAATCGCAAGGCTGCATCGATGGTTGCGCTCGTCGAATCGAGATAAATCGAGCGCCACACCAGGCCCAGCGAAGGCTCCACAAAATCGCGGCGCAATTCATTGTTGCCGCTGATCCAGGCCAGGCCCTTGTAAATCGCATCGCTGAAGTCGCAACCAGTGGCCTCGCCGGCGGCAAACAGCATCATGGGCCCCATGGCGTGCTGGTGCACGGAATAGACGGGATAACGGCTCACAACTCGACCGCTCACAGAATCGTAGTGCCAGCACCATTCTCCAAGCGGAGCTTGCAGCTCGCACATTTTCTTGGCGGTGCGCAGCGCCATCTGCCGGGCCTTCTCGTCTCCAAGCGCTTGCGACAACCGCGAGAAAGCGATGGTGGGATACACCTGGTCGGCGAAGCTTCCAATCCGTCCGCGAAAATAACCTGACAGCGATTTGCGCCGGCTTAGATGACCATAGACACCGGACGCGCCGCAGTTGCGCTCCAGGATATAGCGGGCCGCTTCGACCTGCGCGCTAAGACCAGGGAGATCGCCGTGTCCTGCGAGGTAGCAGTACGCCAGCCCAGTCAAATACCATGCAACTTCCATCGTGCAGCCGCGCCGGCCATCGGGAAAGCGCGTCAATGCGTCCTGCGCTCCAACCGTGCGATACACTTCAGGCAGCCGCGCCGGATCTAACTCCGCGCAAGTCCAGAGCAGCAATCCCGCATCACCGGCGCAATCGATCCAATCGGTGTTCTCAAGAAGCGCCTCGAGCACAGGAGCAATTGCCACCGGTGACCGCCGGCCTGACCCCTCGTAGCAATGAAGACCCAGCAGCGTCATCATGGTGTAGCGCGGAGACAGTCTCTCCCGGCTCATGCCCTGCTCGGTTTTTCTATAGTTGTCGCAAAATATTGAGCTCTTCGGGTCGAGCATTTCCACCAGGCCTGTCGCGGCGAGATCGCACAATGCGGAAGTGTTTCGGCCGCTCGCTTCAGTCATCTCCGGCTCAATCGATGTCTCGAGTTGCATGCCTCAGCCCTTGTTTTCCAGGATCGTGCTGATGTGGTTGACCACCGCGTCCAATGTGGCTCGCTGACTCGACCACGCGGCCAATGTCCTGGTGCGCGAAACCAGCTTGAGCCGATCGCGTACATCTTGTGCGCTTTGCAAGAGCACCAGCTTGCCTGTCTCCGCAAGATGCTTGTCGACCGCTCCCAGCGTGCCGCGAAACACGCTGTACACCGGAATTCCCAAGGCGGCAGCTTCGCGATTCATGGTGCCCCCGCCGCTGATCACGACGTCTGAATACCAAATCAAGTCGAGGCCATTGACCGCGCGCTCGGGCACTACGATTCTTCCCGCGGCGAACAGCTCTGGCTTCGCTGCGCGCAGTTCCGCTTCCTGCTTGGGGGTGCGCGGCAGCAATACTGTCTTGACTTCAGGATGCGCTTCCAAAAGCTCGAACACCGCCATCAGCAGCTTCTCGCTCTCTGGATTGTGATAGTGAGCCTCGGTGGCCGGCGGGCGTAGGGTGACCAGAACATCGCCGGGAGTGATCCCAAGAGCTGCTTTCAATGAAGAATCCGGCTGGAAGAAAGGAACATACACATCTTCCTTGATTCCGGGATAGTGCAATACATGACTCGGCCGCATCCCGTGCTTTACAAAATTGTCTGAAGGCACCACAGCGGGCGTCATAATCCACTTTTTCTTCGTGGAACCGATCCAGGTGGTCAGGCGAAAATCTGCGTGTTCGTAGTCGGCGATGTTAATGCTGCGCATCCCCAGTAAAGCCGAAAGCAACATCAAGGAGCGCGATCCGTGGGAAACACTGATTACGGGCCGTTCCCGCAGGATGAGTGGCGCCAACTGAAGTACGCGAACACTTAAGCCAATCAGTTTCGCAATGCTGTTCTTCCCGTAATGACGGCCGATCTTGCGATAGTTCAGGCCCGCCATGTCCGCCAGCTCACAAACCTGGAAGCAGTCCCTGGCAGTGAGAACAACTTCGTAACCCCTCTTGTTCAACTCCCCGATGATCGGCTCGAAGAACGGAATGTGAGGCGAGTTCTCAAGATCGATCCATACCTTCCGCCGGGGCAGACGCTCTGTTTGCAGGTGCATGCTTTCCTGAACCCCCTGCTTGGTCGCGTTCCGTTCTGCTTCGGCTGTTCTTAGTGCTCGATTTGCTGACATGCGATCACCTGAAATTGAAGGTCCTCACTCCGGCAGGGGCACCGGAACTGACGATCTTTTGGCTTATCTATGTTGTTCTCGTCTTGACCACAAACTCACCGGGCGAAAACCCGGTGAGCCTTAGCAACTAACTATCGATCCGCCAGTTATGCACTTAGCCGTGCCGACACCAATGAGACATGCTCACGATCTGCCGGCTTATAGGAAATCTTGGAAGTAAATGCAAGAATTTCGTTGGCTACAGTAACTTGCTGCTCGGCGGTAAGCTGCGGGAACATCGGCAGCGAGACAATCTCGGCTGCAGCGCGTTCCGCAACCGGGAAGTCTCCCGGGCCGTAGTTGAGCGAGGTATACGCGTTCTGCAAATGCAGAGGAATTGGATAGTGAATTCCAGTGCCGATACCCGCTTCCTTCAAGTGACTCATCAGGCCGTCGCGGTCGGTGGTTCTGATTACGTACAGGTGGTAAACCGCGTTCGACCAGGAAGGCTCATGGGGAAGATTGATGGAGTCAATTCCCGCAAGGATCTCGTTGTATTTGGCCGCCCGGTCACGCCGTTGCGCATTCCACTTCTCCAGATGCGCGAGCTTCGCGTGCAGAATCCCGGCCTGGATCGCGTCCAGGCGCCCGTTGTATCCTTCCACGTCGTGGTAGTACTTTTTTACCTGTCCGTGATCGCGAAGCATCCTGATCTTATCGGCCAGGGCCGCATCATTCGTGGTTACAGCACCGGCCTCGCCGCAGGCTCCCAGGTTTTTCCCAGGGTAGAAGCTGAACGCAGCTGCCTGCCCCATGGAGCCGGCTTTCATCCAGCGATTCAGTTTCTTTGAGAAGTATTCAGCACCGTGCGCCTGGCACGCATCCTCAATCACCGCCAGGCCGTACTTGCTTGCCAGCCGCATGATGGGATCCATGTCGGCCATCTGGCCGTAGAGATGCACCGGCACCACTGCCGTCACCGGCCGCCCGCTGCGAATGCTCACCAACTTCCCCGACTTGTCGCGCGTGCACTGCTCCTCAAGAAACTCCCGCAGCCTGGCAACCGACATGTTGTAGGTTCGCTCGTCGATGTCGATAAACTCAGGGGTTGCGCCGGCCTGCGAGATAGCTTCCGTCGTGGCGATGAACGTGTGCGGTACAGTCAATACCACGTCGCCGGGCTGTACTCCGCATACCATGATGGCGAAGCGCAGCGCGTCTGTGCCGCTGCTGACGGCAATTGAGTGCCGCGCGTCGCAGAAAGTCGCGAAGGCTTCCTCGAACTCCTCCACCATCGGGCCGCCGATGAAGCCCGCTGTAATCAGCGCTCGCCGAAAAACGCTGGTGAGCTCCTGCTCGAGTTCCACGTGCGGAGTTACCAAATCCAGGAATGGAATGTTCTTTGTTTCCACCTTAGACATTTGCATTGTGAATTTCCTTTGGTTCTTCAATGTAACGCAGAATCCTGGCCGGATTTCCAGCCACAATCGCGTTCGATGGAACATCTTTAGTGACGACGCTTCCGGCGCCCACAATCGCGTTTTCGCCGATGCTGGTGTTAGGAAGAATTGTCGCCCCGGAGCCGATGGATGCGCCCCTCTTGATGACTATTCGTTCGACTTTCCAGTCCGTATCGGTCTGCAGCTTTCCTTCAACAGTGGTAGCACGAGGGTAACTGTCGTTGATGAACATGACTCCGTGCCCGATAAACACCTGGTCCTCGATGACCACGCCTTCGCAAATGAAGGTGTGGCTCGATATCTTGCAGTACTTGCCTACGGTGGCATTCTTCTGGATCTCGACGAATGCACCAATCTTGGTTTCGTCGCCAATGTCGCACCCGTACAGGTTGATGAATTTCGACAGGCGAACATTATTCCCCAGCTTTACATCGCCGGAGATGCAGTTATATGGGTTCATAGATAAACCAGAGTCCCTCGCTTGGAGAGCGATACGCTCGCTGCTTCCAGCATTTTCACTACGCGCAGGCCGGCGTGCCCGTCATTGAAGGGCACCTTGTCATTCGAAACGCAGTCCACAAAGTAAGCCAGCTCCTGCTTCAGCGCCTCGACCTGCTCCAGTTGCGGAGCCCACATATCGCCGGTCCGGTAGTTGACAAGAATCTCATATACCCCCTCGCGGCTGGTCATATTCACGCCCTTGTCATAGATCTTTACCTTTTCGTCAGCTTCCAGGTCGTTCCACACCAGCATCCGCTTTTCGCCGCCTATCAGCGTCGTCCTGACTTTCACGGGCGAGAGCCAGTTGACATTGATGTGCGCAATCACATTCTGCGGAAAGTAGAGCGTCATGAAAGCAACGTCTTCATGGCCGTTCAGGTGGTTTTGGCCGGTCGCGACAACCGCTTCCGGACTCGACTTGATCAGGTAATCCATGATGGACAGATCGTGCGGGGCAAGATCCCACAGCACGTTCACATCATGCTGGAAGAGGCCCAGATTGACGCGAGTCGAATCGTAGTAGTAAAGCTTTCCCAACGTACCTTCTTCAAGGAGCTGAGAGATCTTCTTTACCGCGCCGGTGAACAGGAACGTATGGTCCACCATGATCTTCAGATTCTTCTGCTGCGCGAGGTTGATCAGCTCTTCGCCTTGCGCGACATTGCTGGTGAACGGCTTCTCAACGAATACGTGCTTGCCGCTTTCCAGCGCAGCCTTTACCAGCTCGTAGTGAGTCCACACCGGGGTGACGACTGCAATGGCGTCAATCTCAGGGGATGAGATAACTTCCGAAGCGTTCGGAGTTACATGAACCTGGGGATAGGCCTTTTGCGCGCGGACTCGCGCCGTGGGGTTCACCTCAGCGATTGCACGCACCTGGGAGCCTTCAAGGCTCGCCAGATTCCGCACAACATTTGGTCCCCAATAACCGTAACCAATTACACCGAATTTCACGATGAACTCACCGTTCCTGAAGCTGCTGTTTGTGGTGGATTTAAGAGGGGGAAAGCAGGTGTTGCGTCGTGTGCACACGGGAGAGCCCTATCCACCAACATCGGAGGATGAGCAGTACCGGGAGGTTTAGAGAGAGATTAGAGCGCGCCTTCACCTTTAATTACTGCAAGGGGCGTGCGCATAAGAATGGTGAAATCGAGCGCGGGGGACCAGGTGGTGGCGTAGCGCAGATCCAAGCGGACCATCTCATCGAAGTCTACCCGGCTTCTGCCCGTGACCTGCCACAATCCGGTAATGCCCGGCTTGACTTCCAGGACCCGCCGACGGTGCCAGGTTTGATACATGGCAAGCTCATACGGAATCGGAGGGCGCGGACCGACCAGCGACATCTCGCCTTTCAATACGTTAAGGAACTGGGGCAGTTCATCCAGGCTGGTCCGGCGCAAAAACTTTCCGACTCGCGTGACCCTCTTATCGTTTGTAAGCTTGAATACGCCGCCACCGTTGCCGTTCGATGGCTGCTTGCTGGCCTCGCTGGCGATGAATTTAGTTATGTACTCTTTGTGAACGTTATGGTCGTTGTTGACTTGCATCGATCGGAATTTCAGAAACGTAAAGTGCTGGCCGTACTGCCCGACTCGCTGTTGGCGGAAAAGCACCGGGCCTTTTGACGTCATTTTGATCGCCGCGGCAATGATCACAAGCATGGGCGCACAAAGGCCCAACATCAGCGCGCTGCCGGCAATATCCATGGCCCGCTTGATGGCCACAACCGAGCGCTTTTCGCTGCTGGAGTCCAAGAGGTCAGGGTACAGGGCCGGATTGCTTGGGCGCCCGGAGCCGGTATCGTCCCAGTCGTCGGGGAAGAAATTGAACGACATGCTGACCTGACTGAATTGATCGGCAGTCAAATTGTCCCTCAGCGTGGCGCTAACCCTGTTCATGATCATGCTGAGAACCGAGTTCTTGTTACCAGCCGCCAGCCCCGTGTACATTACTCCAACGGTTGCGCGGTCCTGGTACCAGCCGATCACATCGGTTTCGCGAACGGACGAAAGTAGAGCCGACACCACGCTGTCGAGAAACCCGCCTTTCTTGGGCGCGCCCTTTTGGTGGCCCACCTCCAATAGCATAAGCACAAACGGCTGCTTGGTTCGCTCCGTTCGTTTGCGCTCGATGGCGATCATTCGATTGAAAGCGTCTTCGAGCAGGACTTCGCGCTTGCCGGAGGGTACCGAATCCGAAAGCCGATTCGTCAGATGTGCGGAATGTTCAACGCTGAACTGGGTCACGACAAATTCCTTCCTCGACGATCAATTACATCCGGTCGTCGATAACAAAACACGGCGCATGGCATGATTTCTTCCGAAACCTCTGATCGAGACTCTGGAATGCCGGCTGCGCTCTTGGCTGTAATGGGGATCTAACTTCGAACCACGTTGAAGATGAGGCAAACAGGGTTAGCGGGATTGGTCAGGATAAGCTACTGCAATGACCCGCCAAACGCACGGGGTGTATCGGTCGGGCGATAGTAATAATCGTTGTCAGCGAAGCGTTGCGAACAATTCAACAGCGCGCCAATCAGTTTCTTCGGCTCAATCGCTTCGAGACCTCTCTGCAAATGCCGCTTCTGCGTAATGCCCTGGCGGGTCACCATAAGGATTCCATCAGCCATCCGCGCCCAGACACTAGTATCCGCTAAAGGCAGTATTGGAGGAGAATCGATAAGGACCCAATCGAACCATGCGGTCAGCTGATCCATGATTTCAGG
>Ga0302325_10002880_pt1 | contig 41251 bp, 36 predicted proteins | sample Palsa_T0_2_FD_201948 | JGI IMG/M metagenome (GOLD analysis project Ga0302325, IMG submission 201948) | Peat permafrost microbial communities from Stordalen Mire near Abisko, Sweden - Palsa_T0_2 | ecosystem: Environmental > Terrestrial > Soil > Palsa > Peat permafrost | place: Sweden: Abisko...
GGGAAGCGGTGTTGACGATGAGGAGAGCTTTGCCCTTGTAGGCGGCGAGCGAAGCTTCCTTCCCGTCGATGGTCTTCACCTTGAAGTCGTATACGGACACGGGCGTTCCTTGGGCAGTCGTCTCGGCGGCGACGGTGGCCGACGCGACGAGGGGGAGGACAACAGCAAGGGTACCAAGGAGCTGGAAGCGCATTCGACAGGTCTCCAAGAAAGAGTGGATTCTAGCCGGACGGTGCCTAACCCGAGTCAGAGAGAGGTGCCCGTCTTTCGCGCGCATCGGACGCCCTCTGCGAGGCGGCCTTGGCCCCTCACCGTGCTGTGTCTCGGCGGAGCACTCGTCCTTCTGTGGACCCTGTGGCACGCACTGCCCGGCGGTGTGGCCCTGGCCTTTGGCCCCGGCTACTGGGGCTACCTCGCCACAACGAGTGGTGCGCTGGCTGTCGCCCTGTTTGGCCTCTGGCACCTGCGCCGCTGGGCGCTGTGGGCCTTCCCCTTGGCGCTGCTCTTGGACGCTGTGGTGGTAGCCGCCATGGGCGAGCTGCATCCCTTTGTGCTGGGCGTCGAGGGCATGCTCGTCCTTCTCGTCCTCAGCCAATTCCGTGCCTTCCCTCAGGCACCGCGCAAACCAGATGCCTGAGGCCCGAGCCGTCGTCGAATGACGAGCCCTGGACGGGGCCCCCGGGAGCTCGCCCGCGCGGCAATCAAGCGGCCCGCTCCGGCGTGCTACCTTCAGAAGGCCGCTCTCAAGAATGTCCCTGGCACTCGAAGCGTCGGGTTTGCACAAGCGCTACCGGCGCTGGTTTTTCGGCGGGGCCGCTCAGAATGCCCTCTGTGGTGTTGACCTTGCCATCCCGCGGGGGACGGCCTTCGGTCTCATTGGACCCAACGGTGCCGGCAAGACCACCTTCATCAAGTGTCTCCTGGGAATCGCCTGGCCCGATTTGGGAACCGTGCAGCTCCTGGGCGGGTCACCCCAGGACCCGGCGGTGCGCGCCCGGGTGGGCTACCTCCCCGAACGGCTTCACCTTCCCGCCGCGTGGAAACCACTGGCTTTCCTAGGGGCGGTGGCGCGCTTGAAGGGACTCGACGCTCGCCCGGCAGAGCTGCGCGCACTGCTGCAACGCGTCGGCCTCGACGAGGGTTCCGAGCGGCGGATTGGCGGCTTCAGCAAGGGGATGCGCCAGAGGCTCGGCCTGGCGGCGGCACTCATTGGAAGCCCTGAGCTCCTGGTGCTCGATGAACCGACCGACGGCGTGGACCCCTTGGGCCGGGTGGAGGTCCGCCGCCTGCTCGAGGCGGAGCTGGAGCGCGGCGCCACCCTCTTCGTCAACTCCCACCTGCTCTCGGAAATCGAGCGCCTGTGCGTCCGCATCGGCATCCTCTCCCAAGGAAGGCTTGTGCGCGAGGGGCCGCTCGAGGAGCTCTGTCGCGCCGAAGCCTCGTGGGAGGTGCGCTTCGCGCCGGGCATGCCCGAGGCGCCTCTCTTGGCCGCGGGCTTTCGCCATGCCGCCGAAGGCGCCTTCCTCATCGACGCCAAGGACGCGGCGGACCTCAACGCCGCCCTGGAACGAGCCCGGCTGGCGGGCGCGCTCCTCGTCGACCTCCGCCGTGCCTCCCGGGACTTGGAGCAGGTGCTCACCGAAACACTGAGGAACTCGGCGTGAAGACGCTCCACGTCGCCGCAGACCTGCTGCGGGAGGCAACGGCGCGAAAATGGTTTCTCGGGCTCGGCGTGGCCATCACCGCGTTGCTGCTGGGCCTGGTGGGGGGACTGCGATTGGACGTCGTCGACGGGGCGCTCGCCGCCACGCGCCTCTTCGGCAGCGTGCTCCAAGCCTCCGTGCGGCCCGCCGACGTGGCCCTGCGGCCCGTCTTCATCGCCGCCAGCTACCTCATCTCCTATGGCGGCATGGCCTTTGGACTCCTGGCCTGCTCGGACTTTGCACCGGCGCTGCTGTCGCCGGGCCGGATTGAGCACCTCTTGTCCCTGCCGGTGCGGCGCTGGGAACTGCTGGGCGGCACGTTTCTCGGCGTGCTGACGCTGGGCCTCATCGGCTCCCTGTATGGCGCCGGGGGGCTGCTCGTCATCCTCGGCGCCAAGACAGGTGTTTGGAACTGGCACCCGCTACTCGCCGCCGTGCTGGCAGTGGTCGGCTTCGGCACCGTCTACTCAGGGATGCTGCTCAGTGCCGTCTTGGTTCGCAGCGCCGCGGTCTCCGCCGCCTGCGGTGCGCTCCTGCTCTTCGCTGGAACTCTGGCCGGCTACCGCACTGCCATCCTCGCCTCCATGCGCGAAGGCCCTGGCCGCTGGGCCTTCGCCGCGTGGAGCGGGCTCATGCCCTCGCTCTCGACCCTTGCCGATGCTGCAGCGAACCTGGCGGCTGCCCGACCGGTGGGCGTGGGGCAGCTCGGCGGCGTTCTTGCCGGCTGCGGGCTCTTCTCCGCCGCGGCGCTCGCACTCGCCGTCTGGCACTTCGAGGGAAAGGACTTCTGATGAAGCCGCGTCGACGCCGCTTCTTCTGGCTCCTCGCGGCCCTGGTCCTCTTGGTCCTCGCCGCGCTGGTGAAGCGCGCCTGCAGCGGTCCGGAAGCATCCTCGCGTCCGCCTCCGGAGTTTCCACGCTCCATGCGTCCGGCCGAGTCACAGCGAATGACGGAGCGCGAGGTTCTCCCACCCGGGCCGCGGCCCGGGCGCCACCGCGACCCGGTCCTCAGCGCAGTCTCCGCGCCCGATGCCGGGACCGCGCTGGTCTTCGAAGCCAGCGCGCTTCGCCACTCGCCGGTCGGCCAGCTGCTTCTCGACTGCCTGACGTCCACCGCTGGACAGGACGGCGGCGAGTCCCCTCTCGATGACATCCGTCGACTCGGCGTCGACCCGCTTCAAGACTTGGACCGCGTGGCGGTGGGCGACGACACGGTGGTGGTCTCCGGGGACTTCAGTCGCGTCCAGTGGGACAGCGCCTTCGGTGCCGCCAGCGTCGAGCAGTACGGAGACACGGGCCAGATTCGGAGCTTCGGAACACAGCAGGACGGTGGGGCGAGTCCGGTGCTGGCAACGTGGGGCAACCAGCTGGTGCTCATCGCACCCACCCAAGAAGCGGCCAGGGCCACGCTGGACCGCATCGAGGGACGGAGCCCGACCGGGCAACTGCTTGGCGACAACCAAGCCTACGGGGATGTGTACGGCGTCCTCAGTGGCGCAGCGCTGGGCCAGATGCTGGGGCCGGCGGACAGTCCGCTGGCCGCCCAGTTTGAGGGCGCTGCGCGAAGCGTGGAGCTCCACCTCGACGCCACCCGCGACGTCGAGCTGGTTGCCACCGTGTCCGGCGACGACCCGGCGCAGCTTGGGGACTTGGGACGCGCGCTGGGCGGTGGCCTGGCGGCGGCTCGGGCGAGGGCGGTGCTGACGGGCGACACCTCGGCCGCCGAGTTGCTGGAGTACGCCCAGGTGGTGCCCGGCAGCGAGAAGTTCAGACTGGAAATGGCTGTCCCCTTTGAGGTGCTCAAGTCAATGCTTGCCTTCTGCGGCGGACGGCCCCAGTTCGACGCCGGACGGTGAAAGCGCCCACCGTTCCCCCGGCCGGAAGATGCGTCTTTGGCCGTCTTGAAGGAAACGGCCGCCGACGTCACTGGTCGTTTTCCGAGCTCAGGTAGCCGAGGATGACCTCGTCGAGCGACTTCTCGGACACCAAGTCCTCGCCGAAGAGCGTCTCCACCGCTGCTTCGGACACGGTCGGCGCGAGCCGCGCCAGCTCCAGAAGCGGGATGGGCACCGGAGGCATCGCTGCAACAGGGCCCGAGGCTGCGCTGGCAGTTGCGGCGGGGCTGTCGTCCGCGAGCTGACCTGGCTGGTAGGCCCGGGGCGACTGCGCGTTCTCCGTCCCGTCGTACTTTCCGGCCACGACGTTTCGGAGCATCTCCTTGTGTTGCTGCTCCATCTTCTGGCGCACCTGCTCCGCCACGTTGGGGGCATCGAGCAGCTCGGCGTACGACGTCTTCTTCTGGGCGAGGATGTTCCCGCCGACGTACAAGAGCGTGACGATGGTCGGGTTGTTGACGCCCGAATCTTCCGTCTGCACATGAAAAACGCGTTGGCGGTGGGTGATGTTGTGGTTGAAGCCGGAGACGGCTTTGTCGAAGGTTCTGGCCATCCTGGGCAGCGCACTCGGGCGCAAACGTCACTTCACGGTAGCAACGCCCTCGCGCTGGGCGCAAGAAAACCGGGGTGAAATCCAGGAATTGCCAGGCTAGCGGGGCGTGGCGGGGAGCTCGATGGCCAGGGAGCGGGCCTCCTCGGGCGTATTCACGCTCAGCACCGCACGGCAGCCGGGGTCCACCTCGGCCAGCGCCTCCTGAAGCAGCACGCGCGCGCGCATTGTCTGCCACAAAGTCGGGAAGGAAGGGTTCGCCTCGAGCGCCACCTCCCACGCCGGGGCGAGGGCCGACCGGTAACACGCCAAGAGAGGCTCGAGCCGCCCGGCGACTTCGAAGCCCACCGCATCCACCGCCTCGCCGCACTCGGCCAAGAGCAAGTCCACCACCGTCCGCGTGACGAAGGGCATGTCGGCGGCCACCACCAACACCCATGGGGTGCGCGCGTGGGCCAGTGCTGCGTGGACGCCTCCGGGCGCGCCGCGGCCGGGTACCACGTCGGCGACCGAGCGCACGCCGAAGGCCTGGTAGGGGCCCGGGGCCGACGTCACGAGCAAGGTGTCCGCGAAGCGCGGAGCCAGGGCCAGCAGGTGGGCAAGCAACGGCTGCCCGTCGCGCACGAGCAACCCCTTGGGAATGCCTCCCAGCCGGCGCGCGCGTCCTCCGGCGAGGATGGCGAGGGTGACTTCCACATCGGGGCAGCCCATAGAAGTGGCTCTTGCCTCAGCGAGGCGCGGTGCCGCGGTGGCGGCCAGTCGCCGGACTCAACTTCCCACCTTGTTCGCCACCACCTTGGCGAGCTCGAGGACCTCCACCGGCACGGCAATGACGACGGTGTTGGAGGGCGAAGAGCCCAGCCCGTCGAGCGTCTGCAGCGTGCGCAGCTGCATGGCGCCGGTGCTTCGCGACATGGTGTCCGCCGCCTGGGCGAGGTTGACCGCAGCGTCCCGGTCGCCCTCGGCCTTGGTGATGGTGGCGCGCTTCTCGCGTTCTGCCGACGCCTGCCGTGACATCATTCGTTTCAAGTCCTCCGGCATGTTGATGTCCAGCAGCCGGATGGAGTCCACGTGGGTGCCCCAGGCGCTGGCACGGCTCTCCACCACTTGGGCAATCTTCCCCTGAATCTGGTCGCGCTCGCTGAGCAACTCGTCGAGCGTCATGCTGCCGATGACGTCGCGCAGTGAGGCTTGGGCATACTGAGAGATGGCGTAGCGGTAGTCCTGGACGGTGATGACCGCCTTCTCCGGGTCCTTGACCAGGAAGAAGATGACGCCGTCCACCTGGACCGGCACGTTGTCCCGGGTGATGACCTGCTGGGGGGGAATGTCCAGGGTGAGCAGGCGGATGTCGACGAAGCGCACGTTGTCGAACACCGGAAAGACGAGCATCAACCCCGGACCCTTGAGCCCATGGTACCGGCCGAGGCGAAGGACGACGCCGCGTTCCCACTGTGCGGCGATGCGAATGATGCGGCTCACCCAGAGAGCGAGCACGAAGGAGATGACGCATCCCACGGGAAAGACCAGCCCGGCTCCGACCACCCCTCCCGAGCTGAGTCCGATGGCTGCCCCGAGCAACGCGAGCCCCGTCCCCAGCCCCCACACCACGAGGAAGACCACCACCCGCAAGGGACGCCCGAGCGAGACGTGCTCGAAGCTGGGCCGCGCATAGCGGTCGGCTTGAGCCCCACGCGCGCTGGCCCGCGCCTCCTGCATGAACTCCTTCGCCTGGGCGGAGATGATGGGAACCATGCCTTGAACCCTCCTCGACGACGGGGCACGAGCATCGCATGCGGGCAAGGGAGGGGTTAGCCTGGTTCGTCCATGTCGAAGCCGGGAATGGCAGAGCGGCCAGTGCGCCGCATGCAGGCGGGAACCCTGGCGTCGGCGGCCACCGACGCGGTGGCCATCGAGGAGCCGCTGGAGATTCGCATCGCTGGCGACGCGGTGGCCATCACCATGCGCACGCCGGGCGCGGATGCGCAGCTCGCGGCCGGCTTCCTCTACGCCGAAGGCATCATCCGAAGCATGGACGACCTTGGAACGCTCAGCCACTGCGGCCGGGTGGGTGAGGACGGGTACGGCAACGTCCTCGACGTCATCCCCGCGCCGGGGGCGCACCTCGACCTGGAGCGCGTCCAGGCCACCCGCCGGGGAACGCTCACCACGGCCGCCTGCGGCGTGTGCGGTAGGCGCAGCGTGGACGACTTGCTGGCGCTGGTGTCACCCCTGAGCGTGGTGGAGCGAATTCCGCGCCGGCTGGTCGCCACATCGCCGGAACTCCTCCGCGCCGCTCAGGCCACCTTCAGCCGGACGGGCGGGACACACGCCGCGGCCATTCTCGCCGCCGACGGAAGCACGCTCGCCGTCCACGAGGACATCGGACGCCACAACGCCGTGGACAAGGTGGTCGGCACCCTCCTCCTCGCAGGACGGCTCGGCAACCCACGCTCTCCGGTGGCCAGCCTGCCGCCGGCGGTGCTGGTGGTGAGTGGGCGCTCCAGCTTCGAGATGGTGCAGAAGGCAGCCATGGCAAGGATTCCGGTGCTGGCCAGCGTCGGCGCGGCCACCACCCTGGCCATCGACTTGGCAACCCGCGCTGGTGTCACCCTGGCAGCCTTCGTCCGCAGCGGGACCTTCAACCTCTACAGCCATCCGGAACGGCTGGTGGGCGAGGACTGACAACCCTGGGGCAGTCACCCGCTACCCGATGAGCAGGTCGATTTGCTCGGCGGCAAGGACGGGGCTCCCGAGGAACCTGGCGCTGACAGCCACAAACCGGTCCGGGACGTCAGTGACGAAGAAGCGCTCGGTGCGGCTACCCAGTCCGGCAGCGCGCGCCGCACCGGCATCCAGCACCTCGGCCACCGCCTCGGCGGTGGCGTCGCCTGAGTCCACCAGGGCGACATCCGTCCCGAGGACTTCCTGCAGGATGGCGCGCAGAGGCGGGTAGTGGGTGCAGCCGAGCACCACCGTGTCCATGCCCCGGCCGAGGAGCGGCTCGAGGTAACTGCGGGCCACGAGCCGCGGGACGTCGCCGGTGAGCCACCCCTCCTCGGCCAGCGGGACGAAGAGCGGGCAGGCCTGGGCATGCACCGTGAGTCCAGGACGCTGCTCCTCCAGGGCGCGCTGGTAGGCACCCGAGCGGATGGTCCCCGGCGTGCCGAGAACACCCACCACCCCGGACTGAGTCCGGGCAGCGGCCCTCCTTGCTCCTGGCTCGATGACCCCCACCACCGGAATGTCCAGGGCGGCACGGAGCGCGGGCAGCGCCACCGCCGAAGCGGTGTTGCAGGCCACCACCAGAAGCTTCACGTCGAGCGAAGTGAGGAAGGCAGCGTTGAGCTGCGCGTAGCGCGTCACCACCCCGGCACTCTTCGTCCCGTATGGCACCCGGGCCGTGTCGCCCAGGTAGACGAGGGATTCGGCCGGGAGCCTCTCGCGCAATGCCCGCAGCACCGTCAGGCCCCCCACGCCAGAGTCAAAAACACCGAGGGGTCGCGGGTCGACGGAGCTCATCCTCCGCCTTCAGCTACCACGAAGTGTGCCAGTTCAGTTCAGCGGGACAGTCACCACCGTGGCAGGAGTGCCGTCATAGAAGGTGCCGGGTTGAATGGGCACCGCCGGTAAGGTGCCCCTGTAGACAACAGGGGGCTGGGCGCCGGTTCCGAACGCATCGACGGTGAGGGCATAGGAGACGCTGGTGGTCGCCGGCACCCGCTTGAAGGGGGCCACGGCGGTTTCGCACGAGGAGGACATGCTGTAGCCGCCGTCGAAGGTGGCACTCACCGAGGTGACTGTCCCCGCACAGGCGTTGGCGTTGGGGTACGTCCAGGCCACCCCCACTCCTCCCACCAGCCAGTCCAAGGTGAAGGCCTGGGTGGCGGGCGTGTTAGCGACGAAAGTCACCGACACTGGCGTGCTCTGCGCGAAGGGGTAGGAAAGGCCGGCCTGGTAAGCGACGAGTTGCAGGGAGTGGCTCCCCGGTGCGAGCGACGGCGTGCTCACCTGCCCCGTCCCGGAGCCCTGGCTGCAGGCGTAGGTTTGTGCCGGGGCGTTCGCACCATCGACGTACAGCGCCACCGAGTCCATGCGGTCCGGGTCCACACTGCCCGAGGCGGTGCAGGGCGGGAAAAAACTGCCAACCGGAGTGGCGAAGTTCCAGGACAGGTTGGCGATGCTCGTCGGTCCACTCGGGGTGGCGGGCGACATGTCGACGGTGATGAATGCATTCCCGTTGACCACCGCCGTGGCGCTCCCCGACCAAATGACGTTCCGGTTGACGTCCAAACCGGACAGGCTCACCAGGTAGCTGCCAGGGTTGTAGTTGTAGATGACGAGCTGGCCGGGCGGGTTGCCTACCTGGCAGGCAAACGTGTTCGGCTGGATGGGAAGCGGGTCGTTGAGGACGCTGACCATCACCTGCGTCACGGCTGGGGTCTGAGCGCAGCTCGCTCCGGAGAAGGTCCAGCTCACGTAGATGTTGCCGGTGTTTCCGAAGAAGGGGTGCGGCCCGTAGAAGCAACCCGAGGCAAAGGCTGCGAGGAGCGGGAGCAGAGCGAGGCGAGTGAGCAAGTGGCGCATGGCGCAGTTCTCCACGGGGGTCCTACGACACCCTACAGACGCGCGGGGAGCCCTCCTATTCAGGGCGCCAGGTGGCGCTGGAGATGGATTTTACCTCGGGCGGCCGAAAAGAGGTGGATGGAGGTTTGACCACCCTCAGGACTGCTGGTAGCCCAGCTTGCTCATGCTTCTCCTCCCCCCCGTCCTGGCGACGATTAACTACCTGGACATCGTCGAAAAGAGCTCGGCCGTAGAAATCTCCGTGCTCGTGCTCTTGGTCGTGGTCTCCGTGGTCTCCTGGGCGCTCATCGCCTTGAAGAGCCGGCAGCTCTCCCGAGCCCGCGCCCAGTCGGTCACCTTTCTGGACACGTTCTGGAAGGCGAGCCGCCTAGACGCCATCTACCAGTCAGCCCGTGGGCTAAATTCCTCCCCTCTCTCCAAGGTCTTCTGCGCCGGCTACGAGGAGCTGTCCAAGCTCGCCCAATCCAAGGACCCGGAGGCAGGTCCGATGTCGGAGCGGCTGGGTGGCATTGAGAACGTCGAGCGCGCGCTCAATCGTGCTTCGTCCTCGCAGATTACCGAGCTCGAATCCCGGGTCAGCTTCCTCGGCACCGTCGGCGCGACCGCGCCCTTCGTCGGCCTGTTCGGCACCGTGATGGGCATCCTCGGCGCATTCAACGAAATTGCCGAGAAGGGGAACGCGAGCCTGTCGACGGTGGCTGCGCCCATCGGCAACGCGCTCTTCGCCACGGCGGCCGGCCTGTTCGCGGCCATCCCGGCGGTGGTGGCCTACAATGCCTTCGTCAGCCAAATTCGCATCTTCGACGTGGAGATGGCCAACTTCTCCTCCGACTTCTTGAACATCGTGAAGCGGCACTTCTTCAAGTGAAGGGAGCCCTAGGGCCATGTCGATGAGCGGAGGCCGCGGCGCTCCCGGTCGCACCACGATGAGCGAAATCAACGTCACGCCGATGGTGGATGTGATGCTCGTTCTCCTCATCATCTTCATGGTCACCGCCCCGCTCATCCAGCAGGGGGTGAAGGTGAACCTCCCCGATGCTCGCGCCCAGCCGGTGGAGGCCACCGAGAAGCGCCTGGTGCTGAGCGTCGACCGACAGGGACGCATCTACATCGGCGACACCGAAGTCGCCGGAGACCAGCTCGAGGACAAGCTCCGTTCCAACGCCAAGGCCCAGGCCGACAAAGAGCTCTACCTCCACGCCGACCGGGAGGTGCCCTACGGGGCCGTGGTGGAGGTGATGGCTGCCGCGCAGCGCGCCGGCATTCCCTCTGTCGGGATGATTACCGACCCGGCCGGAGCCCCCAAGAAGAAGGACCACCCCTGAGGAGTGCCGTGCCCCGGAAACGGATGACGTGAGCGCGTCTGCCCCAACCAGCCTTCTCGCCGCGCCGCCCCAACCGCTGGGCCGTTTCCTCGTGCCATCGGTGTTGGTGCACGCTGTCTTGCTGGGCCTGGTGCTCGGCTATGGCGCCCTGACGGCGCGACCGATGCTCGACGTCGACCAGAAACCCATCCGAGCCACCCTGGTGAGGCTCGGGACTCCCCGTGACGAGAAGCTGCTTCCACGCATCGAGGAGCTCCCCCCCCCGCCGAAGGAGCAAGCTCCGCCGCCTGCCCCTGCCCCGGCCGTCGTCCCCTCGCCCCCCACTGCGCCCGAGCCAGCGAAGACGAAGGCCCCAGGCGAGAAGACGGGCGATGAGCGGCAGAAGCTGCTTGGTGCCTTCGACAAGATGAGCAAGGCGAAGCGTCCTCCGCAGACGTCCGGCGCCCTAGACGGTGACCCCTCGGGAGACTCCGCGGAAGCCGAGGGCGAGCGCTACTATGGCCAGCTCAGCGCGCAGGTGAAGCGCTTCTACGACGTCTCGGAAACCATCCCTGACCAGGACCGGGTGCACCTTGTGGCCCAGGTGGCATTGTTCATCGACCCGACCGGCCAGTTGGCCAGGTTCCGCCTTGCGAAATCCAGTGGGAACGACCTCTTCGACAGCGCCGTGCTGGCGGCGGTAAAGCGGGCCGCTCCCTTTGCGCCGCCTCCGGACCACCTGCGAACGCCGCTCCAGAAATACGGAATCGTGCTTCAGTTCAGACCCTGAAGGAGACTCATCCGCGTGCTGCCGACAACTCGACTCGCCCGCTCCCTCCTGCTGGTCTTGGCAACGCTCGCCGCCCGGGCCCATGCCCAGACGCAGGTCCTGGAGATTTCTGGCGCCAATTTCCGACCACTTCCGCTGGCCATTCCTGCAACGCAGGCCTTGACCGAGGAGGCCAGAGCATCGGTTGGCGTCTTTGACGAGGCGTTTGTCTTCGACGCCAGCTCGGCCGGGATTTTTCAGGTGCTGGACCGGAAGAGTTTCCTGGCCGACGCGCGCGAGGGCTTCACCGCTCCCAGCATCACCTTCTCCCGCTGGGCGGACGTCGGCGCCGATGCCTTGGTGAAGGTTCAGCTGGCCGTGGACGGCGCGAGCCTCCGAGGCGAGATGCGCCTCTTCAGCGTGGCCTCGGGAAAGGAGGACCTCCGACTGGTGCATGTCGTCCCGCTGACCGAGCCAAGGCGGCTCGCCCACTTCTTCGCCGATGCGCTGTACCGCTTCTTCACCCATGAGCCAGGGCCCTTCCAGACGCACATCGCCTTCATCCACCGGGTGGGAAAGGGCCGCGAGATTTGGCTATCCGGCTGGGACGGGCGCGACGCAGTGGTTGTTGCCAAGGAGGGACTCAACGTCCTTCCCGCGGTCGGCCCGGACGGCAACTCGGTGGCCTACACCAGTTACCGAAGCGGCAAGCCGGACATCTACCGGCAGCGCCCTGGCGCCCCGCCCACGCTGCTCGTCTCCGCGGGGCAGATGGCGACCGGCGTTGCCTACTCGCCGGACGGCAAACGCATCGCGTACAGCCTGGCCCAAGGTGATGGAACCAACATCTACGTGGCAAACGCCGACGGCTCGGGTGCCCGCGCCGTCACCGACACCACCTACTTCATCAACAGCAGCCCGAGTTGGGCCCCCGACGGCAAGCGCCTGGCCATCGTCAGCACCCGGGCCGGGAGTCCGCAGCTCTACGTGCTCAGCCTGGACAACCCCACCGACGCGCGACGCCTCACCTTCCAGGGCAACTACAACCAGACGCCGAGCTGGTCGCCGCGGGGAGACCTCATCGCCTTCACTGCCCGCGACGAGCGCAATGCCTTCGACTTGTTCACCATCAACGTCGATACCGGCAAGGTGACGCGCCTGACCCAGGACCAGGGAAACAATGCCGAACCATCCTTTTCCCCCAACGGCCGGCTCATCGTCTTCACCAGCACGCGCAATGGCATTCCGCAGCTCTTCGTGATGACCGCCAACGGCCAGAACCAGCACCCCCTGCCCATGGAGCGCGGAGAATTCGACACCGCTGACTGGGGGCCCTAGTAAGCGCCCATGCCCGCCCTGCGCCCCATCCTCGAGGTTGCAGCACGCCTTGGCCTCAGGCCGGAACACGTCATCCCCTGGGGACGCCATCGGGCCAAGGTCGAGCTGGCCGCGCTCGAGGGACGGCCGGCCCGGGGGCGCCTGGTGCTGGTTTCGGCCATCACGCCCACGCCGCCCGGCGAAGGGAAAACCACCACCTCGGTGGCTCTGGCGATGGGGCTCTGTCTCCGCGGGCGCAACGCCGTCGCTGCCCTGAGGGAGCCCTCGCTGGGCCCGGTGTTCGGCATGAAGGGGGGCGGCACGGGCGGCGGCGCAGCCACCCTCGAGCCGGCCCAGGACATCAACCTGCATTTCACCGGCGACGTGCATGCGGTGGGGGCGGCCAACAACCTCCTCGCCGCCTTGGTGGACAACGTGCTGCATTTCCGCCACCCAGTGGAGCTCGACGCTCGCAACGTGCGCTGGCGTCGCTGCCTGGACATGAACGACCGGTCCTTGCGCGAAATTGTCACCGGGCTCGGCGGGCGGGCAAATGGAGTCGTGCGCGAGACGGGCTTCGACATCACCGCGGCCAGCGAGATGATGGCCATCCTCGCGCTGGCCGAGGGCCCCAAGGACCTGGAGGCGCGCTGCGCCAGGATTGTGGTCGGCCAGACCGCCGCCGGTGAGCCCGTGACTGCGGGCCAACTCAAAGGCGCGAGCGCCATGGCGGCGCTCCTGCAAGACGCTCTCCTTCCGAACCTGGTGCAAACGCGTGAGGGCGGACCGGCCATCGTGCACGCCGGACCCTTTGGAAACATCGCCCACGGATGCTCCAGTGTGCTCGGGACCCGGCTCGGGCTGGCCTACGCCGACGAGGTCATCACCGAGGCCGGTTTCGGCTTCGAGCTGGGCGCGGAGAAGTTTCTGGACATCAAATGCCGGTCCGCCGCCCTCTGGCCGCGCGGCGTTACCCTGGTGGCCACCCTGCGGGCACTGAAGTTCCACGGGGGCGCGCCCTTGCCGCGCATCGCCGAGCCTGACGGCGACGCGCTGGAGCGTGGGCTGGAACACCTGTCGAAGCACCTGGAGACGATGGCCGCCTTCGGCCTGCCGGCAGTGGTGGCCATCAACCGCTTCCCCCAGGACGTCGAAGCCGAGCTCGAGACGCTGAAGCGCTGGGGAAAGGCATCCGGCGTCCCGGTAGCGGTATGCGAGGGCTTCGCCAAGGGCGGCCAGGGGTCGCTGGAGCTGGCCGATGCAGTGCTCGGGATGCTCGACCGCACCGACCGCGCTCCTCCCTCCCCACAGTTTCTCTACTCCCTTGAGGCGCCGCTGGCGGAGAAAGTTCGGGCAGTGGCGCGCATCGCCTACGGCGCACGCGACGTGGTCTTCACCGCGGCGGCGGAACGCGACCTCCTGCAGGTGGAGAAGCTGGGCGGAGCGCGCCTTCCGGTGTGCATGGCAAAGACGCACCTGTCGCTCTCCGACGACCCGGCCCGGTATGGTCGGCCTCGCGACTTCGTGGTGACGGTGCGGGAGCTGCGTCTTTCCGCCGGTGCGGGCTTCGTGGTCGCGCTCACCGGGGAGATTCTCACGCTCCCAGGGTTACCCAGGGAGCCCGCCGCGGGCCGCGTCGTGGTGCACCCGGATGGACGGGTTACTGGACTGATGCAGGGAGAATGACTCCCAGGGGCGCCCTGGAGCGAGGGCTCGACTGTGCCGGTCGGCGTGTGGCATGGGGAGGGACAGGATGGCCCGCCCCGAGCAAGTCACCGTTCGCCCGGCACAGCCCGAAGACGCCGAGGGCCTCGCCGGACTCTTCGCGCGGTTGGGTTACTCCACCAGCGCCCCGGTGGTCGTCGCCCAGTTCGCCCTCTACCACCCTGGCTCGACCTTTCATGCGCTGACTGCCGAGCACCACCCGGCCGAGGGACCGCCCCGCCTGGTGGGCGCTGCCACCGTGAGCATCCAGCAGCGGCTCTACGCCGCGCGGCCGGTGGCACAGCTCACGGCGCTGGTCACCGACGCCGAGGCCCGCCAGCTTGGCGCGGGCCGGGCGCTGGTGAAAGCCGCCGCCGAGCTGGCGCGGACCGCCCGCTGCGAACGGCTCTTCGTGCGGAGCGACCGGCGCCGCACCGAGTCTCACGACTTCTACCGGATGCTCGGCTTCGACGAGGTCAACCTCACCTTCGACATGCCACTCGACCCATGACCCGCGCCCTCCCGGCGCCCTCGCCGCTGGCCACTGCCTGGACACTGGACCCGGGCGTGGTCTTCCTCAACCACGGCAGTTTCGGCGCCGCGCCGCGCTCGGTGCTCGACGCACAGGCCGAGCTGCGCGCCCGCATCGAGCGGCAGCCGGTGCGCTTCTTCATCCGGGAACTGGAAGGGCTTCTCGACAGCGTGCGTGGCGAGCTCGGCACGTTCCTTGGCGCCAACCCGGATGACTTGGCGCTGGTCTCCAACGCCACCAGCGGCGTGAACACGGTGGTCCGTTCGTTGGACTTCCGAGCTGGCGACGAGCTCCTCACCACGGACCATGCCTACAACGCCTGCGCCAACGCGCTGGCCTACGTCGCCAGCCGAACCGGGGCCCGGGTGGTGAGGGCGCGCGTGCCCTTCCCGCTCGAGGGGCCCGAGACGGTGGTGGAGGCCGTCCTGGCCGCAGTCACCGAGCGGACCCGGCTGGTGCTTCTCGACCACGTCACGAGTCCCACCGGGCTGCTGCTCCCGGTGGAGCGCCTGGTCCCGCTGCTGCAGGAGCGCGGGGTGGACGTCCTGGTGGATGGGGCGCATGCGCCAGGAATGCTTCCGCTTCGCCTCGACGCGCTGGGGGCCGCCTACTACACCGGCAACTGCCACAAGTGGCTGTGCGCCCCCAAGGGCGCGGCCTTCCTGCACATCCGCCGCGACCGTCAGCAGCACATCCATCCCCTCGTCGTCAGCCACGGTCGCAACGCGCCGCGCACGGACCGTTCGCGCTTCCGCCTCGAATTCGATTGGGCCGGCACCGACGACCCCACCTCCTGGCTCTCGGTCCCAGCGGCGCTGCGGGCGCTCGCCTCGCTGGTTCCGGGCGGCTGGCCCGAGGTGATGGCCAAGAACCACGCCTTGGCGGTTCAGGCTCGAAAGACGCTGTGCGCGGCCCTCGACGTCCCGCCACCCTGCCCCGAGGGGATGCTCGGGTCGCTGGCCGCGGTCCAACTCCCGGACGGTGCGGGGGCCCCGCGACCGTTTCTCAGCACGGACCCCTTGCAGGACGCGCTGCTCGAAGAGGAGAGCATCGAGGTCCCGGTCTTCGCCTGGCCGGCCGCGCCTGCCCGCTGGCTGCGCATCTCGGCACAGCTCTACAACTCCCACGAGCAGTACGCCTTTCTGGCCGAGCGCCTGAGGGAGCGGCTCGCCAAGAAGCAGGGCTGAGCGGCTTCGAGGAGTCTTGTTCGGACTTCGACACCGGTGCATCTGAAGTTCGCCAGAAGCGACGCCGGCCGCTGCTAGACTGAGCGGCCTGGCATGGCCCGCTACGCCGCCATCGACGTCGGGACCAACACCGTGCTGCTCCTCGTCGCCGAAGAGACGCCCTCAGGCTTCCGGCCGGTGGCCGAGCGAGGGGCCATCACTCGGCTGGGAAAGGGCGTGGATGCAACCCGGCGACTGGCGCCCGAGGCAATGGAGCGCACGCTGGCCTCGCTGAGCGCCTTCGCCGCCGAGGCGCGCGCCCTGGGAGCCGAGGGCCTCGCCGTCAGCGCCACCTCTGCCGCGCGCGATGCCCACAACGGAGCCGAATTTCTCGCGGCGGCCCGCCAGCGCGCCGGGGTGGAGGTGGAGATTCTCTCTGGCGAGGAAGAGGCACGCCTCACGTATCTGGCCGTGTCCAATGACTTCGCCCTGGAGGCCGGCTCCCGAGAGTTGGTCGCCATCGACATCGGCGGCGGCTCAACTGAATTCATCTTCGGCACTGGCGCCACGGTGCGCTTTCACACCAGCATCGACATTGGCTCGGTGCGCCTCACCGAGCGCTGCGTGCACTCGGACCCACCGTCGGCGGAGGACTTCGCCCGACTGCACCGGGAGCTCGACTCGACGCTGGCCTCGGTGCCAAGCCCCGGCCCCAACGCACTGGTGGTGGGCGTCGCGGGCACCGTCACGACGCTGTACGCGGTGGCCAACGCCATTGTCCCCTACCAGGCCGCACGCGTTCATGGGGGCTGGCTCTCCCGGGAAGCGCTGGAGCAGACGCGCGCCCGGCTCGCTTCCGAGCCACTCGCCGCGCGAAGGCAGATGCCTGGGCTGCAGCCGGAGCGCGCCGACGTCATCGTCGCTGGCGCCGTCCTGCTCGAGCGCGCACTTGACCACCTCGGTGCGGCCGGTACCCGCGTCAGTGACCGTGGGCTGCGCTGGGGCCTTCTTGCCGCACGCTTTGGAGGTGCACGCGGATGAATGCCGATGCCGGCGCAGTCACCCGGGGGCAGGCACGGTACGGGCTGGCCATCCTCACCCTCATCAACCTGCTCAACTACCTCGACCGGTACATCGCAGCCGGAATGATGCCCCGCATCATGGAGGCCTTCCGCATCGACAAGGCCGCTGCTGGTTGGCTGGGGTCCGTCTTCATCATCGTCTACATGCTCTTCGCACCAGCAGCCGGAGTGCTCGGCGATCGGTTTCCGAGGCGCTTCGTCCTCGCCGGCGGCGTCTTCCTCTGGAGCCTGGCCACGGTGGGTGCCGGCTTCGCCGGCACCTTTGCCGCCCTCCTAGTGGCGCGTTCCATCGTGGGCATCGGGGAAGCCGGGTACGGGACGGTGGCCCCCGGCCTGATTGCCGATTTGTTCCAGCGCGACCAGCGCTCGCGGATGCTGGCGTACTTCTACGTGGCGATTCCGGTGGGCTCGGCGATGGGCTTCGCACTCGGAGGCTGGCTCGGGCACCGCTACGGCTGGCAGCATGCCTTCTGGGTGGGGGGCATTCCGGGACTGGTGGTGGCGGCCTTCGCCCTGCGGGTGCCGGACCCTCCTCGCGGTGCAACCGACGAGGGTCCGCCACCCATCAAGGTCCCTTTCAGGGTCGCCCTGTTGCGGTTGAGAAGCAACGCGACGTACTGGACTGCTGTCGCCGGGTTGACGCTGATGACGTTTTCCATCGGCGGCCTGGCCAACTGGATGCCCAGCTTTCTGGAGCTGGAACGGGGCGTGAACCCAGAGGTTGCCGGGTTGTACTTCGGAGCCATCACCGCCTTCGCCGGCATCGTCGGCACGTTGGTCGGTGGCTGGCTGGGCGACGTCGCGGACCGGCGGTCGACCACCGGTGGGATGTCCCTTTCTGGCTGGGGACTGTTGCTCGCCGTTCCCTTCATGGCCCTGGTCGCGCTCGCCCATTCGCCAGCAATCATCTTCAGTGCCGTGGCCGTCGCGCAGTTCTGCATCTTCCTCAACAATGGTCCGCTGAACGCCGCCATCGTCAGCGCAGTCCCCGGCGACGTTCGCAGCTTCGCGGTCGGTCTGAGCGTCCTCGCCTACCATGCTCTGGGCGACGCCATCTCTCCGCCCCTCATCGGGATGGTTGCCGACCGTACGAGCCTGGGCACAGCCATCCTGCTCAATGCCATCCCCGTCGGGCTGGGAGGTCTCCTTCTCGTCGTCGGAGCTCGGCTCCTTGGCCACCGGGTCCTGTCCGGTCCGAAAAAGACTGGTCCCCTCACTGCGTAGCCTCGGGCGAAAGGGCGGGGATGGTTGCCCGGGGGCCCCCACCTCGGTTAGCCAGGGAGAACCAATGGCGAGCTCTCTGAATCCCTACGTCCGCAGTGTCGGCACGGCCTTGCCGCCGCACTACGCCGACCAGGAGACGCTCATCACCGCGTTTCGCACCCATTGGGCGAAAGAGCACTTCAACCTCGAGCGCCTGGAGGAGCTGCACCGCGCGGTGCAGGTGGGGGGTCGACACCTGGCGGTCCCGCTCGAGGAGTACCCCGGCCTCACCGACCTCAAGGCGCGCAACGATGCCTGGGTTCGCGTGTCTACCGACGTGGGTGAGCAGGCGGTCCGTCAGGCGCTGCATCGGGCCGCACTCAGCCCCACCGAGGTCGACCATCTCTTCTTCGTCACCGTCACCGGAATCGCCACCCCTTCGGTGGATGCGCGATTGATGAACCGCCTCGGACTGCGGCCGGACGTGAAGCGGACCCCCATCTTTGGACTGGGCTGCGTGGCAGGCGCAGCCGGCACGGCCCGCGCCAGCGACGTGCTCCGGGCGTACCCAGACCAGGTGGCCGTCCTCCTCTCGGTCGAGCTCTGCTCTCTCACCCTGCAGCGCGAGGACCTCTCCATCGCCAACATCATCGCCAGCGGCCTCTTCGGCGACGGGGCAGCGGCGCTGGTGCTCTCCGGTGCCGAGCGACCTGCCCCCGGGGCCCCTCGCATCCTCGCCACCCGCAGCGTCTTCTACCCCGACACCGAACGGGTGATGGGGTGGGACGTGGTGAATGGCGGCTTCAAGGTGGTGCTCAGCGCCAAGGTGCCGGATGTGGTTCGCGGCCATGTGCGTCAGGACGTCAGCGGGTTTCTCGCCGAGCATGGTCTGCGAACCGAGGACATCCGACACTGGGTGGCCCACACCGGTGGACCCAAGGTCCTGGAAGCTTTCGAGAGCACGCTCGAGTTGCCGACTGGCGCGCTCGCCCGTTCCTGGAAGTCGCTGCGCGAGACCGGCAATCTCTCGTCCGCCTCGGTCCTCTTCGTCCTCGAATCCCTGCTCGCTTCTGGCGAGGCGCGGCCCGGAGACTATGGCCTGCTCATGGCCATGGGCCCGGGCTTCTGCGCCGAGCTGGTGCTGCTTCGATGGTGACGTCACAGGGTCTCTACCTTGGATTCCTCGGCTTGCTCGGTCTGGAGCGTCTGACGGAACTGCTCCTCTCTGTGCGGAATGCTCGTCGCGCGCGAGCGGCCGGGGCGGTGGAGGCGGGCCGCGGCCACTACCCGGCGATGGTCGCCTTCCACTCGCTGTTTCTCGTCTCCTGCGCGGCGGAGGTAGTGCTCGTCCCGCGGACTTTCCCCGGAGCGCTGGGGTGGACCGCGCTTGGCGTGGCAGTGGCTGCCCAGGGGCTCCGCTACTGGGCGGTGGCATCGCTCGGGGAGCGCTGGAACACCCGGGTGCTGGTCTGGCCGGGGGTCCCTCCGGTGACGTCCGGTCCCTACCGTTTTCTGCGCCATCCGAACTACCTGGCAATTGTCCTGGAGATGGTGGCCGTTCCGCTGGTGTACGGGGCCTGGGTGACGGCAGTCCTCTTCTCCCTGGGCAACCTCTTGCTCCTCAGAATTCGCATCCGTTCCGAGGAGGAGGCCCTGGGCCCGTCCTGGGCCAAGGCCTTCGCCGGGCGGCCCCGGTTGTTCCCGGAGCTCCACCGTGCCGACTGAGGCAGACGTCCTGGAAAGCATCCGTTCCATCGCCCGGACCGAGCTGGAGCTCGAGCGGCCGGTGCAGCCGGGGGACGACCTGCTCGCCGACCTCGGGCTGGACAGTCTCGGCCTGACCATCCTGGCCGTGGGATTGGAGAACCGTTTCCGGGTCAAGCTGTCCCAGGAGGATGCGGTCGGCTTGCGGACGGTTGCGGACCTGACTCGCTTGGTGGTTCGACGCAGCGAGGCTGCAGCGTGAGCGCACCTTCGCGGCTGGTGGGCCCGACGCAGCCGCCCCCGCGTCACGCCTCCATCCTTGAGGCACTTCGGCGCGCGGCCGAACACCCTTCCGGCCTGACGTTCGTCGACGCCGCGGAGTCCGAAGAGACGCTCCGCTGGTCAGAAGTGCTGGCCCGCGCCCGGGCAACGGCCGGTGGGCTGCGCCGGCTCGGCGTGCGGCCCTCCGACCGCGTGGCCATCGTCCTTCCCACCTCGCCTGACTTCATGGATGCCTTTTTCGGGACGCTTCTCGCCGGGGCGGTGCCGGTGCCGCTCTATCCGCCAGTGCGCCTCGGGCGCCTGGAGGAGTACCACCGCACCACCGCGCGCATGGTTCAGCTGTCGGGCGCAGTCCTGGTCCTCACCGATGGGTGGGTGGGACGACTCCTCGGTGAGGCGGTCGCGGCGGCCCGGCCTCGGTTCGGCTGCCACCGCGTCTCGACGTTGCGTGAGGCGGGCGAGACGCCCTTCGAGTACCCGGTGCCGCCCGATGCGCTGGCGGCGGTGCAATTCTCCTCCGGCAGCACGGTCGACCCGAAGCCGGTGGCGCTGAGCCATGCCAACGTCATGGCCCAGGTGGAGACCATCCGCGCGCTGATGCCGGTGCGCGAAGATGTCCGGCCCCTCGGCGTCAGCTGGCTTCCGCTCTACCACGACATGGGACTCATCGGCTGCCTGGTGAATGCCGTGGCCTACCCCGGACCGTTGGTGCTCCTGCGGCCAGAGCAGTTCCTGGCACGACCCGCGCTCTGGCTCCGAGCGCTCTCTCGGCACCGTGGGACGCTCTCTGCTGCGCCCAACTTCGCGTACGCACTCTGCGTCCGCCGCATCCGCGACCATGAGTTGGAGGGAGTCGACCTGTCGTCTTGGGCACTGGCGCTCAATGGCGCCGAATCCATCTCGGCCGACGTGGCGCGGCGCTTCGTCGAGCGCTTTGGCCCCTACGGCTTCGACCCGCGCGCGCTGGTGCCGGCCTACGGGCTGGCGGAAGCCTCGCTGGCCGTCACCTTCGCTCCGAGTCGCACTGCCCTGAGAACCATCGCCGTGGACGCCACCGCGCTCGCGGCCGATGGTCGGGTGCGCCCGGGCGACCGGACGCTCGTCTCGGTAGGGCGGCCAGTCCCGGGAGCCGAGGTAGAGATTCGCGACGAGACTGGCGCCGTGGTGCCCGGCGGGACGGTGGGGCGCATCCACGTGCGCGGACCATCGGTGATGGTGGGCTACCTCGGCCAACCCGAGGCCACCCGCGCCGCGCTCGTCGATGGGTGGCTGGATACCGGCGACCTGGGCTTCGTGGCCGAGGGCGAGCTGGTGGTGTGTGGACGGGCCAAGGACATCATCATCCTGCGCGGAGCCAACCACGTCCCCCAGGAATTCGAAGAGGCACTCGAGGGCCTAGAAGGCGTCCGGGTCGGGTGCGCCGTCGCCCTGGGCGCCATCCCCGATGGCGCCGAGAGCGAGGAATTGGTGCTGCTCGTGGAGCTCGGTCCCGGGAATCGGACGGACCTCGTGGACCGAGTGCGGACACGCGTGCTCGAACGGACTGGCATCCGCCCCCACAGCGTGGAGCTGTTGGTGCCAGGGACGTTGCCCCGCACGTCGAGCGGCAAGCTGCGGCGTCGGGAGGCCCTTCGCCGCTGGCAAAGCGGCACGCTGACGCCGCCGCGCAAGGTGCGCTGGCTGGGGCTGGCCGGGGCGATGGTGAAGAGCGCGGTGGCCTTCGCGCGCGTGGACCGCGAGGCATGAAGGTGGACGTGGCCATCGCCGGAGGCGGACCGGCGGGCCTGGCAGCAGCAATCCACGCGGCGCGAGCCGGGTTGTCGGTGGCGCTCTTCGAGCGGGAGGAGCTGCCCCGCGACAAGGCCTGCGGCGAGGGCATCATGCCGCCCGGGCTCCAAGCGCTGGAGCGGCTTGGCGCTCGAAGGCACCTGGAAGCCTCCGACTGGGCGCCCATCCTCGGCATTCGCTACCTCCAAGAGGACGGTTCGGCCCTCGAGGGGCGACTCCCCGGGGCTGGCGGCATCGGCGTGCGGCGCACAGCCCTGGCCCGGGTGTTGCTCGACCAGGCAAAGGAGGCTGGCGTTTCTGTCCATGCACGGACCGCGGTCCGCGCCCACGGCCGCTCGAAGACGGGGATGCGGGTGGAGACAGATGCAGGCACCTGGGAGGCAGCGGTCCTGGTGGCTGCTGACGGCCTGGCCTCGCCCCTGCGCGCAGCGGAGGGACTGGACCTTCCTGCCTCCGGGCCACGTCGCTATGGGCTGCGCCAGCACGTCCGCATGACTCCCTGGACGGACTGCGTGGAGGTCTACCTCTCGGACGGATTGGAGGCCTACGTCACGCCGGCCGGTCCGGAGCGAGTGGGTGTGGCCTTCCTCTGGGAGGACGGCCGCGTCCCACCCCAAATCTCCTGGCCGGCGCTGGTGCAGCGGGTCCCGGCCCTGGCCGCGCGACTTCGCGACGCCGCGGCGGACTCCACGCCGCGCGGTGCCGGTCCGCTTCGGCGCCGGGTGCGAGAGCGTATCCGGCCGCGGTTTGCACTCCTCGGGGATGCGGCGGGCTACGTCGATGCCATCACCGGGGAAGGCCTTTCGCTCGCTTTGGTATGTGCCGAGGCACTCGGGGCTTGCCTGCCGGACGCTGTCGCCAGAGGAGGAGACCCGGCCGCGTTCCGGCCCTACCTCGCCGTCTGCCGGCGCGAGTACCGCCGCTATGCCCTGGTGGCCGGCAGCGTCCTTTCTCTGGCCCGCCACCCGCGGCTCCGCCGGGCCGTCCTCGCCACGCTTGCGCTGAGCCCGGAGGCCTTCTCTTGGCTTCTGGCGCACACCATCGCCTGATGGGTGTTGCCGGCCTGTAACAATGCCTAGCTTGGTCCCCGCCCTATGCGAGCGACCCGGCTGAGGAAATCCCTGGCTTTGCTACGCCCCCGGCGGTGGTGGCACTGGACACTGCTGGCCATTGGCGTCGTCTGTCTGGGCGTCGCGGTGGTGCGTCAGCCGCTCACGCGCTACGAGACCCGCAAGGCGCTCGGTTCGATTCCCGGCTGGGACGCCGACGCCGGCGACGCGCACATCAGCTTTTTCCCGCTGGTGTACAGCATCAGTCGCGTTCACCTGGTGCCTGCGGACCGGACCCTGCCCATCCTCTACATCGAGCGGATGGACAGCGGTGTCTTCTGGGGTGACTTGCTACGCGGGCGACTCAACGCCTGGTCGAAGCTCGAACACGTGAAGATGACGTTCTTCCTCATCCCCATCGTCATTCCGGACATCGCGGCCATTCTTCGCAAGGTGATGCCGATTGCCATCGAACGGATGCAGCTCAAGGACGGCGAAATTACGGTGGCGCTGCGCCATAGCCGGAGTGACGAGCCCCAGAAGCCCGAGGGCGACGGGCCTCAGCTTTGGTTTCACGACATCGAAGCGACGGTGGAAGGGCTGGCCACCCGGCCCGAGTTGGAGCACCAGGCAACGACACTCGCCCTGCGCGCCACCATGGCCAGCTCTGGACGGGTGTCGGCGTTCGTCACCGTCGACCTGCTCTCCCCGGATGCCATCACCTTCTCCGGACAGCTCGAGCTTCTGGGCCTGAACCTCGCGGACATGGACTCGGTGCTCGCGTCTACCGATTTGAAAATCCGCGGCACCTTCGACTTGCTGGCACGTTTTGGCTGCAAGCAAGGAGCGCTTACGGGCGGGCTGCAACCCGTCCTGAAGAATGGCGAGGTCGACACCCTCAGCCCCGACTTCGGGAAGAACCTCATGGCCGGGCTCGCCGACACCGGTGTGGTGCTGCTGTCGGACCGCGTCCCCGGGCGAAACGCCGTCTCCACCATCATTCCCATCCATGGGAATCTCAACAAGCCGAAGCTGGACGTCTGGACGGCCATCGCCGGCGTGTGGCGAAACGCTTTCATCATCGGCTTGCGGGAGACCCTCCAGCAACTTCCACCCCCCACCAAGGAGGCCGGGACGCCCGCCTCGGTCGCTCCCCGCTAAGAGAACCGAGACATGCGCCATTTCCTCCTCCTTCCCTGTCTGGCTTTCAGCCTGGCCTGCGCGCATCCAGAAACCGTCGCCCCAGCCGGTGCGCCGAGTACCCCCGACAAGCCGACCCGTCTCCCCAGCGCGCGTGCAGTCACGCCGGAGACCGAGCCGGGCCATCCCGACCTGGCTGCGTCTCCGGCCCAGCTCATGGCGCCGGGCTCCTCCGACGCCATCGCCGACGCACTGAGAAAGCGGGGCTTTCTCACCAGCGACGCTCCGAAGAGCGCGGACTTGGAGAAAGCCCTGCGGGCCTTTCAGACGTCCCAGGGCCTGGCCGCAACGGGCTTCCCAGACCATGAGACGCTGCGCAAACTGGGCATCAACCCGCGCGCCGTGGACAAGACATCCGTCTCCCCCGACGCGGGTACGTAGCGCTCAGACTGAGCGGTTGCCGTTTTAGAAGCCCGGCGGTCTCTCGGCAGCCACCCCCAGTGCCTTCTCCAGCGCCATCCCTGCCCGGGCCAGCGTCCCTTCGTCGAAGAGCCGGCCCACCAGCGTCACTCCCTGGGGCACCCGATGTTTCTGAGGAAGGAGCGGCCACTGCTGGCCCGGGGGTGGGTACCAGTCGCTGCGGATGCGGTCCACTTCGATGAAGCCAGCGCGTAGTGTCAGTGACGGGTGGCCGGTGCAGTTGGTGGCGATGAGGGTCTCGTCGCGCAGGTACGGCACGAGCAGGACATCCACGCTCGTCAGCAGCTGGTTCATCGCGGTCGCCGCCTGCCTGCGCAGCCGATCGGCCTGAATGAAGTCCACCGCCGAGAGGAAGCGCGCCTGTCGGAACTGGTTCGGCCACGCGTCGACGACTTGCATCTTCAGCTCGTCCACCTTGTGCGTGAGGCTCAGCTCCTCGAAGGACGCGGCTGCCTCAGCAAACAGGATGGCGTTGAGCGCGGCGTAGGGGAGGTCGGGGAAGTCGACGGGGACCGGCGTCATCCCGGCGGCCTTCACCGCGTCCACCACGGCGCGGTCCACGGGAAGCGACTGCTTGTCGAAGTCGTTGGCGGGCTTCTCCAGCCAGGCCGGGACGTAGCCCACCCGCAGCTTCTGCACTGGCTGCGCGGCGTCGAAGTCCAGATGGCTCGGGACGCACCCCAAGTCCGTGCCGTCGGGACCGGAAATCGCGGCGAGCACCATCATGGTGTCCTCCACGCTGCGCGCCATCGCTCCCAGCTTGTCCATCGACCAGCACAGCGTCATCGCGCCGGTGCGGGGGACTCGGCCGAAACTCGGCCGAAGCCCCGTCACGCCACAGCGGGATGAGGGGGAGACGATGCTGCCTCCGGTCTCGCTCCCGATGGCGAAACCCACCAGGCCAGCCGCCGTGGAGGCTCCCGAGCCAGCGCTCGAGCCACTCGAGCCCTCCGCCAGGAACCAGGGATTTTTCGTCTCGCCCCCGAACCAGATGTCGTTGAGGGCAAGCGCGCCGAGCGACAGCTTGGCCAACAGGACTGCCCCGGCCGCGTGAAGCCGCGCCACCACCGTCCCGTCTTTATCCGGTACTCGATTCCGGAACGGCTCGGCTCCCCAGGTGGTGCGGATACCGGCGGTGTCCAGGAGGTCCTTCACGCCCCAGGGGACGCCGTGGAGGGGGCCGCGCCACTTCCCCTGGGCAATTTCCGCATCGGCCGCTCGCGCTTGCTCCCGCGCCAACTCCGGCGTGAGGGTGATGACGCATTCCAGCTTAGCGTTGAAGCGCTGCAGCCGTTCCAGGTACAGCTCGGTCAGCCGCGTGGAGGTGATTTTGTGTGTCCTGAGCCATCCCGACAGCGCCGTCACTGGAGCGAATGCGATGTCCTCGTCGCGGGAGGGCAATGGCACCGTGGAGTGAGAGAACTTCGTCCGCGTGCGCGACGGGCCCCTCGGCGCGCCCGGGATGCGCGGGTCCCAGATGGAGCCTGGGACGACGGACGCCGCTGGGTGGTAGGCGCGCCGGCTCTTCAGCATCGCGCCGAAGTTCATGTCCCAGGAAGAGGCTGCCTCCGCCCGTTCGGCAGCTGAGTAGACCACCTCGGCCAGCTTCTCCGCCTCGACAAAGGTGGTGGGTGTGATGGCACTGGCGGCCACAGGCGCTGGCCCAGAGGGCGCGGCCGCGGCCGCCCCAGCATCGACCGCTGGCGCGGCCTGGGAGGTCCGCCGCACCACGGCCGCTCCTGCGAGCAGTGCTGTGCCGGCGATGAATTTTCGTCTCGAGCTCCGACCCATCCCGTTTCTCCCCTCCCGGCACAGAAAAAGCTGCGGCACTCTAGCCGTTTGTCAAAACAGGCCCACACTGAATTGGATGGCGGCAAGCTGCTCATTCAGCGAGGCGTCGGGTGCCAGATTGAATCCCAGGTCCAGCGCCAGCGGGCCAATGGGCGTGCCATAGCGCAGCCCGACCCCGGCCACCGGGCGAAGTGAGAAGGGGCGGTACTGACTGGTGTCAAACCAGAGGTTGCCCGCCTCGACGAACACCCCGAGGTCGAAACCGAGGATGGCCGGAAAGCGCAGCTCGGCCTTCACCAGCGTGAAGAGGAGGCCACCCTCGCTGGGAAGTTGCAGGCCCTCGTTGAGGACGGTTCCCGAGGGCGTACACCCTCCTCCGTAGACCAGCGCAGCGCAGAAGTTCCGGTCCGCTCTGAATTGTGCGCGCTCATCCTGAGGAATGACGCCGTCCTCGGGAAACCCACGCAGCGTATTCACCCCTCCCAGGTAAAATCGCTGAGGAGGGATAATCTCGCCGCCGTTGACAAGGTTGAAAATCCGTCCAGCCCGGACGGACAACGCGAGAACGATGCGGTCGGCCACCGGGACGTAGCCGGTGATTCCTCCGGAAACCTTGAAGGTGTAGATGGACGCCGGCACGGGATTATTGCCGAAGGCGTCAGTGGTCACGGCGCTGATGTCGTTGGTCAGCTCTCCCACCGTCGTGATGAGGAGACCCTTGTGGGGGTTGACCGGGTTGTCGCGAAAATCCAGCGTGATGCCGGGGCTAATCGTCTGAAGAATGAAGTTGCCGGTAGGAAAGCGGAGCCGGGTGATGTCCACGCTGGAGGTGACGAGGAGGGCGGCCAGCGCGTCGTACTCGCGTACCAGCACGCCTTCCACCGTGTACTGCCCGATGAGGCTCAGCCACCGGGTGAGCTGCCACGTCATCCCGGCGATGGCCGCCACGCGGCTGAAGAAGTATGCCGGCTGGTGGACACGCTCGGCGACGATTGTGAGTCGGGCGCTGATTTCCTGGGGCAAGAGCCATGGAACGCGCGCCTGGGAGAGTGTGCCGTTGATGTTGAAGTCGATGCCACTCAGCCCCTGGAGTTCCGCGGCCGTGGTGAAATCCTGGAGCGGGAGCAGGCTCAATCCGACGTAGTTCACCTTTGCCCGGGCTGTGAAGTTGATGGCTTCGCCGAAGAGATTCGGAAAGACCAGGTCCCCCACGACGCGCGGCCCGTCCACCGTCGAGTAGCCCAGTCCGCCGGAACCGGAAATCAACGGGCGTTCGCGCGCCTCGACCAGGACATCCTTCACCGGCTCCTCAGCGTCAGGGTTGAGCAACGTCACCGACACCTGACGGAAGATGCCCAGGGCGAGGAGGTTGGCCTGGCTCGCGTAGACTTCCTCCGGATCCAGCGGACGCCCCGCTTGGACGACGAGGTTGTGACGAACCAAACGCTCGTCGGTGCGCACCAGGCCCCGGACAACCACCTGCCCCACCGTCACCGCGGGCCCGGGCTTGCTCCGCACCACGACTCGAGCGCTCCGTCCGTCGGCCACCAGCTGCGGCACCACCTCCACCTGGGCAAAGAGGTAGCTGGCGCGTCCAAGCCGACGCAGGACCTCGAGACGAAGCTGTTCCATCGTCCGTTGAGAGAGCGGCGCGCCGGGAGTGAGGATGCTCAGGGATGGCGGGGCAAAGCCCTCCGGCAGCCCCTCGTAGACGACGACCTGGACGCGCGTCTGAACGCCCTCCTCGACCCGAAAACGCACCTGCGCTCGGTGGCGATCGACGTCCCAGTCCAGGATCGTGAGCTGCACCCGGGCGGCGAGGAAGCCCTCGTCGCGGTAGGTGGCCTGAAGCGCGTCTGCACCCTCGCGGTACGCCTCCTCGACGAAGACCTCCAGCGGGGTAATCTCCGGAGCGGACCCGAGGTCCGTCCGCTGAGACTGGCTGCTCGAATCGATTGGGTCATCGAGCAGCCGAGCGTCGCCCGGAAGCGCGGGGGTACGCGACTCGATGACCTCACCCAGGATGCGCCTGAGCCGTTCCTCGGACAGCGACTGTGCACCGTCGAAAGCGATGGCCGTGACCCGCAGCACCGGGCCTTCGTCCACGGCAAACACCACCTCGGTGGTACCAGCCTCCACGTCCGGTACCTCGGTCGGCGCCACTTGGACGTCGGCGAAGCCTCGATAGCGGTAAAATGTCTCCAGGCGCCGCGCCAGGCGGACTTCCGTCGCACGGTCCAGCGTGTCGGAGGGGTCGTACTCCAGCACCGCCAACAGCTGCCGCGACGGGAAGCGCCGCGCTCCTCGTACCGCGAAGGTGAGCTCGGGACCTGAGTCGACTGGAACGTTGACCACCGCCCCCTTGGCCACGAGTTCGACGGTCGGACTCCCGACCCGGGCGCGGAAGTGGCGCGTCTCGCGGTAGAGGTCTCGGAGCCTGTCCGTGCCCTTCTCCAGCAGGGTCTGGTCGAGGATGGCATTCGGCGGCAGGCCGAAGGCGTCACGCAACCGCAACACTGGGAGCCCGAGCGTTCCCAGGAAGTGGACGTCGGCCACGCGAGTGGGTGCTCCTTCGGAGATGACCATCGTGATGTCCACCAACGCACCAATCCGAGTAGCGGTGACGGTCGCCTGCGCTTGATTCCAACCCTTGCGGGCGTAGGCCTGGAGGATGCCGGACTTGGCCTCCTCGAGTTTTTCGGTGAAGAAGTCGTTGCCCTCGGCCAGTCGGGCCGCGGCAATGACGTCGTTTCGCGTCAGCACCGTGTTTCCCGCCACCACCACCAGGTGCACTTTGGCGACGGGCGCGCATTCAACTTCCACGACCACGCCGTCTCCCTCGGGGCGCGCTCGCACCACGACATCCGAGAATTTGCCGGTGGCGAACAGCAATTCGATGCTGCGCCGGACAGCCTGCGGGTCGAGTGGCTGGCCTGACTTGACCACCACCAGCGGCCGGTACTCCGCGGGCGCCATGCCCGCCGGGAGCTGGAGCACCACCGAGGTGACCAGCGGGCGTGGAGGCAGCTCCGCCGAGCGCGCCAGGGCACTCGCTGCTCCCGACAGGAGCAGAAAAAGGGCGAGCGCTACTCGACTTCCCAACGAAGCTTCAGGTCGATGCCGAGGTTCCCGATGGGGAGGTCGCTGTAGGCGTTGTCCCACTGGGCCTGCGCGGACAAACGGTTGTCGAATCGGTACTCGGCCTGTGCGCGCGTGCCCCTGCCGGACACGGGCTGACTGAGGCTCAGCTTAAGCTGGTCGACGAGGAACTTCGACTCCAATTGCGCCGTAGGCTCGACCAGTCCAGTCCCCTCGCTGTACTGGGTGGAAATCCGGAAAGCCGGGTCCCGGAGGACGGTGTTCCGGGGCAGGAAGCGCTGCACCTGACGGTCCAGACCGGACGCCTGGTAGAGCGCCTCGGCGGCCAACCCCGCACCGGCTCCCGTCGTGCCGGACATGCCAGCGCGCTCGCGTGCGGTCAGACCGAGCGTGAGCAGCGAAAGGACATCCCCCTCGGGCAGACTTGGTTCGCTGGAGAACTGGACTTGTGGAGCGCTCGAGCGCCCGAAGGCGTGAAGCCGTATCTGGTAGTCGCGCACCTGCGTGTCGGCATAGACGTCAAACACGCCCTCCAGGCTGTGGCGGTCCTTGAAGTCGGCCACCCCTTGGGTGATGGAGAAGGCATTGCCACGGAAGAAGGCCTGGCTACCCTCGCCGGCTTCCACCGTCCCCACCAGCCCGGGGTGCAGGTTGCTTCCGGTGACACGCAAGTCACCCACCAGCCGTGCCCGCGCGACGTTGTTGTCCACCCGAGCGTCCTTGAGGTGGAGCGACACGTCCAGGCTCAGCCACTCGGCGCTGTGGTCTCCTTCGGGGCCCCCGCCGGCCGCTCGTTGGTGCACGAGCGCATCGACACCGAAGGGACGCACATAGCGCAGACGCGCCACGTCCAGCTCCCCGGACAGCCGGAAGGCCCCCGGCTTGCCGGTGAGCAGCAGGTCCCCCGTGGCGCTGAAGGGCGCATCCTCGAGCACCCGCAGCGTCACCTCTTCGAGGTGGACGGAAGCGTCCAGCCGGGTGACGGCAAACCCTCCCCAGGAGACGTCTCCGCGGGTCGAAATCTGCCCGTCATTGAGTTGCCCGCGGACGTCGGTCCACAACAACCGGGTCTCGCTGAAGTCGATGTGTCCGGTGAGTCCACGCAGCTCGACACCGGTCTCCCGAAAAGCGAAGCCGACGTCGAGAAGGGCGGCGTTCCCCAAGAGCGAAGGCTCGCGCGGATTCCCCTCCGCCGTTCCCGACAGCTCGATGCGGCCAGCGAGCCGGTCGACGGAATGGGCGAAGGGCTCGAGCAACCTCAAGTCCAGCGTCCCAGCCACCTTGACGTCCAGGGCCCGAGCTGAGGCAGAGCCAGACACGGTCAAGGCCGTTTCCGGACCGCGAAGCGAGACGCCGAGAGTCTCCACCCTTCCTTTGCCGAAATGAAAATCCCACACCCCGTCATTCTCGGCTCGGACCTCGCCGCGCTGAAGGCGCAACTGCTCCAGATGCAGGCTGCCTTCCATCGCTTCGAGCTCCTGCAGCGTGCCGGTGGCGGCCAGGGTTCCACGCAACGCGCCCTGCCAGCCGTCGCCGAGCAACGGACGGATGTCAGAGAGCCCGAGCTTGAGGGTGCCCTCAAAGGGGTAGGGACGCTTGATGGTCGCGGTCACATGGGCTTCGGCCTCGGAAATGGGGTGTCCCGAAATCTCCAACCGTTCACCGAGCAGCTGTCCCTCGAGGCGGAGCGGTCCGAGCGCTCGACCGCCGAGCGTCGTCTGGGGAGCGGTCAGCATCACCTGCACGTCGGGGACATCGGAGGTGCCGTGCACCGTGCCCACCAGCGTCAGAATGCCGCGGGCCTGGCGCCGCGCAGCGGTGCCGAGCACCTCCTCCAGAGGCATGGCGTCGATGCGGAAGCGAAAGTCGAGCGCGTCGCCCGTGGTGAGGCGCCCATCCGCCTGCGTCGTTCCGAGCGGCCCGCGCAGCGTCATCGGGAGGAGCTCCAGCGTGTCGTTCCGCACCTGGAGGTGAATGGCGCCGTTGCCCATCCGCCGCTCATGGAAGGCGACATCGGCGGCCGTGAAGTCGATGTCGGCGTCGAGCGCCTCCGAGGGGCCCCAGAGATGGAATTCGCCGGCAGCGGTCCCGGTCAGCACCCGGCGGAGGGGTTGCCAGACGCCTGACAGCGGGGCCACCACCTCCACCAGGTCCTCCACCTTCCCCTCCGGCATGCGCGCGCGCGCTTCGACGAGGAGTCCGAGGTTGCGAAAATCGAGCGTGGCTGCCCCAGTGAAAGCCGAATGACCGCGGAGACCGGTCACTTCGGGGAAATTGAGCACGGCGTCGGCGAAGTGGAGTGGGCTCTTCACCGTGCCCAGGGCGAAATGACGGAATTCGGCGTCGCGAAGCGCCAGGTCGGCGTCGATGTGCACCAGGTCTCCCCACGCCAGGCCGAGCGAGAACCGCGCTGACCCCACGCCCGACCAGGGAATCGCCAGCAGTGGACCGACCTCGTGGAGGTCGAGCGGGTCGATGGCCCCCACCACGGAAAGCCCCTTGGCTTGTTCGAAGCCAAAGATGGCATCCACTTTCGCCCGGCCCGCTCCCACCCGGACCTCTGCTTCGCGCAGTTCCACGCGATCGGGCAGCACGTGCAGCTCGAAATGGATGTCCCCGCCCGGAAAGGCCAGGACCGCTGGCAGCCCGCGCGGATATTTCTCGATCGGCCCCGGCGTGAAGCGGAAATCCGCAACATGGAGACTCCCTTCGCCCAAGAGCTGAGGCGAAGGGAGGAGCTTGCCCTGGGCCGTCAGCTGCCCGGAGACGCCGAAGTCCACCCATGGGTCCGGCACGCCAGCCTTCAGAAGCACATGCAGAAGACTCGCCGATTCAAGGTCGGCTCTCAGCTTGGCCGGGAGACCGGCCACCAGGCGAACCGTCCCTGACACCTTCACCTGCCCCGACGCCACCGGCACCACGAGGTCATGCAGAGCAAGCGTGTCCCCGGCCAGCGAGAAGTGCGCACTGAAGTCCCCTGGCCGAGCTGGCGGGAATTCCAAACCCTTGCCCAGCAGCTCCCCGTTGAGATGGATGTCCGGGGCACGCCCGCTTACCGCCAGACGTGCCCAGAGGTGGCCAGCCGAACCTGGGATGGCTCCGGTCGCTCGCGCGACGGCCCGCATCGGCAGGAAAACCTGTGCATCGAGCGCCAGGGTGGGATGGCAAAGGTCGTCGATGCGGCCACTGAAAGAGAGCTCCACCTCCCCGACCGACAGCTCCCCCCTTGTCACCTCCAAGTCCCGTCCGGCCCGGGCCAACTCCCCTTCGACGCGGAAGCCGCTGAGCGGCAACGGCGCGACGCCGCCCCCGGGGTCCACCGAGCCCTGGGAGGTCTCGACGCGGAATTCCGCGACGCGCCGTCGCATGCGCCAGCCAAGCGAAACACCCTCCACGTCCACTCCGCGGCCTCCCGGGAGCAGAATGTGGACCTCCGCTCCGCTGACGTCGAAGTCGTCGATGGACACCGCCTGCAACGCCTGGAAGGGACAGGCCCCGGGAGAACGCGATGCCACCGGGTGTGAGAGGTCGAGGCGGAGGCGTGGCCGGGTCACCCGCAGGCGATCGAGCACAACCCGCCCCGTGGAGATCTCGAAGCCGCCCAGCGTCACCTCGACCAAGTCCGCGCTGAAGAGCGGTACCTCTTCACCAGGGGCGTACACCGACACGCCTCCAAAACGAACGGTGCGTCCCGCCGGGTCGACCTCACACCGGCCAATCCCCACCTCCGCGCCGAGCGCCTTGGGAAGCTCGCGGCGAGCAAGTGTGCACACCTGCTCCCAGGCCAGGTGCGACCGCAAAGCAAGCACGGCTCCGGCCACCGCCAGCGCGCTCAGCAACAGGGCGACGCGGACTTTGAAGGAACTGGGGGCAGTCACGGCCGGGCCTTCCCTCAGGCCTCGAGATCATCGAGGTACCGGTCGATCTCAGCGAGGTCGACCCGCTCCCCAGCGGATCCGGCCACGGGTTGCGCAATCGCCGGTCCCGGCCCTGGCGCCGAGGGACCGATGGAGAAGGAGCGGGCAATCTCCTCGATGCGCGCCGCATCCACCACCGTTTGCCGGGCCAGGTAGGCTTCGAAGAGCGCGTTGTCGCACAGGGTATTGATGACCCTCGGGCTACCGCCGCTCAGCAGGTGGAGCGCTGCCATCGCCTCGGGCGTGAAGGGGAGCCGCGTGCCGCCCGCGGTCTGGATGCGGTGGCGCACATAGGCTTCGGTGGAAGCAAGGGTGAAGGGCTCGAGGCGGTAGCGCATCGCCACCCTCTGGGCCAGTGGAGGATCGAGTCTCAGGTTCTGCTCGACGTCCGGGAGCCCGAAGAAGACGAAGCTAATCAACTTCCGTTCTGGCACCTCAAGATTGAGGAGTCCGCGGAATTCTTCCATCAGCTCCCGGGAGGCAAGCATCTGCGCCTCGTCGATGAGCACCACTGCTTTTCGACCCTGTTCGTGGATTTGCATCAGCCGCTGGTAGAGCTGCCCGAGCAACGCGAGTTTCTCGTTGGCCGGGGTCTCCACCCCAAGCTGCAAGGCGATGCGCTTCAGTAGCCAGCCAGCAGTGACGCCCGAGTGAATAATAACGAACAGCGCGGCCTCGTATTCCTCCTCCGGCAGCGCATCGAGCAGGCGGCGGGCCAGCGTCGTCTTTCCGGCGCCAATGTCCCCCACCAAGACGCACAGTCCCTTCATGTTCGAGACGGCGTGGCGCAAGCGGACGAGCGCCTGCGCATGCTGCGGCGACTCGAAGTAGAAGCGCGTTACCGGTGCGTTGGAGAACGGCTCCTCGGTGAGCCCGAAATGGTCCAGGTAGCTCATGGGGACCTAGAGGTAGCCCACTTTGCGGGCCCTGGAGCCAGCGGTGGGCCCGTCGGGGGTGGCCGCTGGACCGGCGCGGGGCGGAAACGGGCCATCATCCTCCGGCTCGGTCACCGCCGAGAGTCGGGCCACCAGCCTTTTCACGTCGCGGTGGTCGGGGTCCTGCTCGGCGACCGTCAGGTATTGGTGGAGCGCACGACCTGGAGCCCCGGCGGACTCGTAGGCTGCACCCAGGTCATAGCGCAGGGCGACCAGGGTCGGGCCCACGGCGTGCTCGCTGGCCAGCGCCTGGCGGTAGGCGTCCACTGCCTTCTCCCAGTCGCCTCTCATCCCCTCCAAGAGCGCAATCATCGTCAAGCAGTCCAGCTCCTTTCGCTTACCGATGCATCCTTTTCGCGCCACCTCGAACATGGCGATGGCATCCTCGACAAGGCCCATCTCCTTGTAAGCGATGCCGAGGTCGTAGTGCGTGTCGACATCGGAAGGATTGACCACCTTCTCCAGGCCCTTCTTGAACTCGGAGAAGACCTCGTCCACCGAGTACTGAAAGTCTCCGTCCGCCAACTCGGGGACGGGCTCTTCCGGAAGCGTGGCCAGCTCCTCGGCCAGCTCCTCGGCCAAGTTGTATGAGCCGGTGCGGATGGGGATGGGCTCAATTCCGGGGGGCCGCTCGTGCCCCTGGCCGGGCGGCGGCTGTGGCAGTGGAGTTCCCTCGCGTTCCGCCTTCTCCAATCGGCGAAGAAGCGCCGCAGTCCGTGGGAGCCCGGGCCTGACCACCTCCACGGTTTCCAGAATCTCTCGCGCTTCGTCGACCAGCCCCTGCTCCAGAAAGAAGGTGGCCTCGTCCAGCTCCTCGGACACCGGGCCAGTCTCCATGGGCGTCAGCAGGGAGACTTCCTCCTCCACCAGCTCTTCTGGCGGGAGCTCCACCGGCGACTCGACGCCTGCCTCGTAGGCGCCGAGTGTCTCCGCTGGCGCTGGCTCCTCCTCCGCCACGACTTCGGCATCGTCTTCGAAGAAGGGCACCGCCTCGGCGTATTCATCGCCGAGCCCGCGAGCCACGGCTCGGGAGGCGGGCTGTTCTGCGGCGGGCGACGGAACCGGCGTCAGAGGCTCGTCGCCGACATCCCCGACCGGCCCCTCCTCGTCTTCGTCGGCCATCAATACCGCTTCATCGGAGATGAGCTCCTCCGAACCACCCGCGGCGGTCGACTCCAGCCCCAGGTCGGCGTCCGTCTCCGGCGCATGGCCCTCGTCCGGAACCAGCATCTCCTCCTCGGACGACACTGCTTCCAAGCCTTCGTCGCCGCTCAATCCTTCCGGTCGCAGCACTGAGAGGAAGGCCGGCATCTCCGGGTGGTCGGGTGCCTCGGCGAGCAGTGTCTCCAGATATGGCTGCGCGCGCTCAGACTCCAGCCGCCGGGTGAAGAGTCGGAGCACGTTGAGCAGTTGCTCGCCGGCTTGCGCCGCCTGACCTGCGCTCCGGTAGATGTGGTACGCCTTTTCGTGCGCGGCCAGGTTCTCCGGGTCGACGGAGAAAATGCGGCGCAGGTGTTCGAGGGCCTTCTCGTGGAGGCCGTACTTCACGTAAACGTCGGTCTCGGTGAGCAGCTTCTGCACCTGCTCCGGCCGCAGGGGCGGGGCCACCGGGGAGGGAGGCGGCGGCGGAGGAGGCGGAGCGGCCGCAGCCGGAATCAGTCCCGGGTGCGACACCGGCCCTCGCGCCACCTCGGCACGCCAGGCGAGAAGGTCCGGGTCCGCGGGGTCGAGCTGCTCCACCTTCGACCAGGCGGCGCGCGCCTCGCCGATGTGGTTTCGCTCGGCGTGGAGCTTCGCCATTTCTTTGAAGACGCTCAGCGTCTTGCTGGTGTGGCCGAGCGCGGTGAAGGCCTCGGCGAGCAGCTTGAGCGTCTCCAAGTCGCGCGGGTCGACTTTGAAGCAGAGTTGCAGCTTGGCCAGGGCGCGCTTGGCGTCCCCTCGGCTGAGGTAGTCGCGGGCCAGGTCCCGCGCCAACGGGACGTTGTCGGGCTCGAGGGCGGCGATCCGTTCCAGGACGCGGAGTCCTTCGTCCGCGCGGCCGTTCTTCTGGAAATAGTCGGCGGCGCGACGGAACTCGAGAAGGGCCTCACCGCCCATGCCTTCGCGCGCGTAGAGCTCGGCGAGCTTGAGGCGGCTGGACACATTCTCCGAGTCCAAATCCACCATCTTCTTCAGAGTGTCGAAGGTCGCCCGGGTGTCGCCCCGCTTCTCGTGGTGGGCGACCACGGTTTGGAAGAAGGCCATCGCCTCGGTGAACAGGCCGAGCTGCTGGTGCAGTTCGGCCAGCTTGAGGTTGACCTCCACCAGCTCCGGGTTGAGGCGCAGGACCTGCTTGTAGAGGGCAACCGCCTTGAGGAAAAACCCATCGCCCGAATAGCACTCCGCCACCCGGGTGAAGAAAGCCGCCGCCTGGACGTTGTCGTTCTTCTTTTGAAACAGCTCCCCCATCTTTTGCAGCACCCGCACGTCGCGCGGGTCTGCGTCGAGCACCTTTTGGTACTCCTTGATGGCCTTGTCGTAAGCGCCCTTGGCTACGAGCTTCGCGGCGCCTTCGATGATCTTGTTCTTGTCCATCGGGCGCGGGAGACGGTGGGCCGGCTTGCAGGAGCACCCCGCAGCCGGCTCCAGGGAACCCCGGACGGGGGCCCCTCGTCCCACCCCGGGACGCTGGCGTACCCTGAGCTGTGAAACGGTAGCGGAACGACTCCAGCCGGGTCAAGGTTACGACCAAGGCTTTTCCAGGGACTCCGGGGGGTTAGCACACTTGCAGGCACCCTCCAGAAGGCTGGCGGAGCCTGCTAGGGCGTCTCCTCAATCGCCCGACGCAACCGGCGGGTACCACTCTCGCTCGCGAGCAGCCGTTCCACGAAGCGCGTGTCGTAGGCGCCGGAGACGAAGGCCTCGTCCGCCAGGGCCGCTCGGTGGAACGGGATATTGGTCCGGATGCCTTCGATGACGTACTCGCCCAGTGCCCGCTGCATTCGGGCGATGGCGGTGGAACGGTCATCGGCCTGTACCACCAGCTTGGCCAGAAGCGAGTCGTAGTACGGCAGCACCGAATAATTCTCGTAGGCGGCGGAATCCACTCGCACCCCGTATCCACCTGGGACTGAGTACCCTGTAATTTTCCCGGGCCAGGGGGCGAACGTCACCGGGTCCTCGGCATTCACCCGGCACTCGATGGCCGCGCCGCGAAAGACGACGTCGGCCTGGGTGAGCTTGAGCGGGTCTCCTGCGGCCAATCGAATCTGCGTGGACACCAAATCCACGCCGGTGACCATCTCGGTAACGGGATGCTCCACCTGTACCCGGGTGTTCATCTCCATGAAATAGAAGTCACCCCGCTCGTCGAGCAGGTACTCGATGGTTCCCAGGTTGTTGTACCCGATGCGCTCCATGGCCTGGACGCTGACCTCGCCCATGCGGCGGCGAAGCTCGGGCGTCACCGCCGGCGACGGACTTTCCTCGATGAGCTTTTGATGGCGTCGCTGGACGGAACACTCGCGCTCACCGAGATGGATGATGTGGCCGTGCTCGTCGGCGACGATCTGGATCTCGATGTGGCGTGGCTTCTCCACGTAGCGCTCGAGGTACATGTCACCGTTGCCGAAGGCATTGGCGGCTTCCGCCGAGGCCGTAGCGAAGGCGGCGGCCACCACCGACTTCTCACGGACGATTTTCATCCCCCGTCCGCCCCCGCCCGCAGCCGCCTTGAGAATGACCGGGAAGCCAATGGATTCGGCGACGGCTCGTGCCTCGGCGGGGTTCTTCAACACCCCCTTGCTTCCGGGGAGCAAAGGCAACCCCGCTTCCTTGGCCGCGACCCGCGCGCTCACTTTGTTTCCCATCAGCCGCAGCATCTCGGGGCGTGGGCCAATGAAGCGGATCTTGCAGTTCTCACTGACTTCGGCGAACCCTGCATTCTCCGAGAGGAAACCGTACCCAGGATGAATTGCATCGGCGCGCGTAATCTCCGCCGCTGAGAGAATGGCCGGGATGTTGAGGTAACTTTCCTTGGAGGGAGGCGGTCCAATGCACACCGCTTCGTCCGCGAAGCGGACGTGGAGCGCGTTGGCATCGGCGGTGGAATGTACGGCCACCGTGCGGACGCCCAGCTCTCGCGCCGCGCGGATGATGCGCAACGCGATTTCGCCCCGGTTGGCGATGAGAATTTTCTTGAACATCACCTAGAGCGGCTCGATGCGGAACAGCGCCTGCCCGAACTCCACCGGCTGTCCGTTCTCGGCGAGAATCTCGGTCACTTTGCCCGCGTCCTCGGATTCGATCTCGTTCATCAGCTTCATCGCTTCGATGATGCAGATGGGCTGCCCCTTCTTCACCACCGAACCCAGCTCCACCAGGACTGGCTGGTCTGGACCGGCGGCTCGATAAAACGTCCCGACGAATGGCGAGGTGACCAGGATTCCCGGTCGCTCGGTGACGGGGGGAGGCGGGGGCTCGGGGGCCGACACCCGGGGGCCCATGCTTCCTGAGGGAGATGACACGGCGTGGGCGACCGGCTGAGGAGGGTGGGCTGTTGGGGCGGCGGCCGCACCCGGAGGAAAGCCCCGCTGAATCACCACCCGCTCCGAGCCGCGGCGCCAGGAAATGCGGGTGACGCTCGAGCGCTCCAGAAGTTCTACCAGCTCTTGGATGGTCTCAAGGCCAATGGGGCTCGCGGTCCCAGGCCGCGCGACCCCGGACTCTTCGAATTTCTTCTTTCCCGCCATCGCTCAAACGCCCCCTCTGCCCAGCTCTCCGGAGGAGCCCCGGGGCCTGTTACGCGGTGGAGACCCGCGTCAGGTACTTCCCGTCGCGCGTGTCTATTTTCAGAACGTCGCCCTCGTTGATGAAGAGGGGCACGTTGACGACGTATCCAGTCTCGAGTTGCGCTGGCTTGAGCGCGCCGGAGACCGTATCGCCGCGCACGCCGGGGTCGCACTTGGCGACCTTCAGGTCCACCGAGTTGGGCAGCGACACTCCTAGCGCCTTGCCATTGTAGAAGAGGACCGAGCCCTCGAGGTTCTCCTTGAGGAAATTCTTCGACTCTCCCAGCACCTTCTCCCCGAGGAACGTCTGCTCGTAATTGCGGGTGTCCATGAAGTAGTAGTCGTCGCCCTGACGGTAGAGGAACTGCATGGTGCGTTCCTCGATGTCCGGCTTTCCGACCTTGTCGCCGCTCTAGAAAGAGGGCTGGAGCAGCCGACCACTGAGCAGGCTCTTGATGCTGGTGCGGACGAAGGCCGAACCCTTCCCGGGCTTGACGTGCTGGAACTCGACGATTTCGAAGGGTTCCCCGTCGATCTCAATCTTCAGGCCCTTGCGGAACTCGGATGTGTCGATGACTCCGGCCATTGGCGCTGGGGGGTCTAGCCCGGCCGGGGCGCCTTGGGAAGAGCGTTCAGAGCTCGGCGCGAATCTTCGGCGCAGCGATGCGCAACGCGTAGCGGCCCTTGCCGTAGTTTCCGTCGGGCCGCAGCGCGAGCACCACGAAGTAGTCCGGCGAGACGAGCCGCATCACGGTGATGAGCTTCTCGGTATTGACGCTCACTTCGGCTACGCCCCCCGTCTTCAAGAGCGGAGCCGCGTTCTTCAATTGAGCCAGCACCGCGGCGTACTCCACCCAGGTGGTGCTCAGGTCGAGGTCCGCCGCGGCCTCGTCCTGAAACGTCTCCACCGGAATCCCGTCGAAGCCCATCACGCTGCAGGCGAGCGCGCCGTCGACCTGCGACACCACTCCCTGTAGATGGGCGAGGAAGGACACGAGGGCAATTAATTCGGGACGCAGTACTGAATGTCACGCCCGGGCGCGTTGCAACTCGTGGTCTGGGAGACGAAGCCCGGATCACAGGTCCCGTTCGCGGCGACGTGCCCACCCTTGAACAACGTCAGAGGGTAAGTGACGGGATTGCTCTTCGTCGCGCCTCCGCCGACCAGGGCTCCAGCAAGCTGAAACGTCACCAACAACGTCGCCGAGCCAACGGTGAAGCCGGGGCAGTTGTCCGTGGCGGTAATCGTGGGCCCGCAAATCGCCTCCATTGCGCTGCTGGTGAGCAGGAAGACGCCGACGGTGTTGTCGACGGGAGTGCCTCCGGGCGCAATTGACGCCGAGATGCTGACCAGACCGGCCGGGGGATTCGTCCCATTCACGAGAACGTAGTTGTCCTCGATGGTGGTGGCGATGAAGGTGTTGGGTGTCTCGGACGTGATTTGCTGAGTGACGGTCACGCTGATGTTTTCCAGGTCATTTTCCCAGCCGAAGACCTGATAGTAACTTTGGTACAACGGAGGCACCGAAAGGTCGAGTGCACCGCCCTCGACGTACAGGGTCGAGTCCGAGAAGTCACAGATGGAACCGGGCGCCCTGGCAGTCGTGACGATGATGGATTGGTCTGGCGGCGACGTACAGGCAGCCCCCAGCAACGTCGCGAGCAGCATCCGGACCACTACGGAGAATGGGCGCTTCATCGGCGTTCCTCGACTGATGGGTTTACCGCGGCGACTGGCTTGTTCCCGGTCAGTCCCAAGATACGAGGGGTGATGAAGAACAAGAGTTCCTGACGGGTTTCGGTGTCGTTGGTGTGTTTGAAGAAGTAACCAAGGATGGGAATGCTCCCCAGGAAGGGGACGCTGTCCTCCTCGGTGGTGACGGTCCGCACGTAGATGCCACCGAGAACCGTCGTATCCCCATCCTTCACCAGCACCTGGGAGGTCGCCTCCTGCTTGGAGATGGCGGGCTGGCCGTTGGCGCCGGTGAGCGAGGCATCCGGCTGGTTGTTGGTGGCGTGGACCAACATCAGCACACTGCCATCCGAGGTGATGTGCGGCGTCACCGCAAGCGACAGCTGAGCGTCGATGAAGACGGTGTTCACGCCCTGCGCCGACACCTGGCTGAACGGGATGGAGAGGCCCTGGGTGATGGTCGCCGTGGTGTTGTGGACGGTGGTCACCTTCGGCGAACTGATGGTCCGAATCTGACCCTTGGTCTCCAGAGCGGAAAGTCGCAGGTTCAGCTGGAACGCTCCGTTGACGGAGCCAAATGTCATGCCGATGGCGCCGCCTGACCCGGCCCCGACGGCGGCCGGCAGGTTGACCGCGAAATTCGGAGTGGCCGAGACGCCGTTGGCGGGCGCGGTCCCGGTGGCCACGCCACCGGTGATGGCGTAGTTGTTGGGGAAGACCAGGCCGGTGGAGTTGTTGGTTCCTGCGGCCTGCTGAACGGCGCCACCCCACTGGACACCAATCTCGCGCACGA
>Ga0302325_10002881_pt1 | contig 41239 bp, 30 predicted proteins | sample Palsa_T0_2_FD_201948 | JGI IMG/M metagenome (GOLD analysis project Ga0302325, IMG submission 201948) | Peat permafrost microbial communities from Stordalen Mire near Abisko, Sweden - Palsa_T0_2 | ecosystem: Environmental > Terrestrial > Soil > Palsa > Peat permafrost | place: Sweden: Abisko...
CCTGCCGCTCGGCCTCGAAGCCCGCGGCGCGCAGGCTGGCCTCCACCTCGCCGGCGGCGGCCTGCACGCCGTGCTTGTCGTCGGTGAACAGGTCGACGTTTATGTCGGCACCTTCGCGTGTCTCAGCCTGGTCTTGGGTTATGTCGGCTCTCTTAGCGTCTCAGCGTGGCGTGCACACTCTCGGCTTGCGCTCCGCTACGTTGCGTGTCGTGAGAATGAGAGATGAGGACGAAGGCAGCGGACCGTCGGCCGACGACTCCACGGTGGTGCAGTATCACCGCACGTCCCTGGCCCAGGCATCGACGCTCGATCGTGCCCTCGGCGCGACGGGCGCGCTGAGCCGGGCAGGCGTGCGGGATGGCCAGCCGTTCGTGCTCGGTGCCGACGGGTCCTACGACATCGCGCTGAACAGGTTCTTCCGGGAACTCGACGGCTGGGGCGTTCGCTCGGCGAACGGGATAGCTGCCTACACCCGGGACGTGATGCTGTTCTGCCGGTTCTTGCACGAGGGACGTGGCGGCAAGACCATCTGGGAGTGCGACGCGACTGACCTGCTCGCGTACAAGAGGATCCGTCTGTGGGGCGATGGCCCGGATCGCGTATCGATCTCCACGTGGCGCCGGTCGATCGCGGCACTGGATAAGTGGGTGCGCTGGTCCATCGCCGAGGGGTTGCTGCGGGAGGAGCCTTTCCGCTATGTGGACCGGCTGGTGATGACCCCGCAGGGGCCGAAGCAGATGCGGGTGAACGCCCAGCAGGAACCGGATCCGCCGGTCAAGCCGATCCAGTTCCTTCCGTTTGAGGACTACCTGCTGTGGCGGAACGTCGGCCTGCGCGGGGAACTGCCCGATGGCACGATCGATCCGACGTGGCGGGGCCGACACGGCGAGCGGAACGCGCTGTTCGCGGACGTGCTCGTCTACACCGGGATGCGGCTGGGTGAAGCGGCGAGCATGCTGGCCTGCGAGGTTCCGCAGCTCACGGAGCGCTCGGCCGGAGCGTTCCAGGTGCCGTCGGCGGTGGCCAAGCGGGGGAAAGGCCGGACGGTCTTCATCAACACGCGGACGCTGCGAGGGCTGCACCAGTACCTGGAGATCGAGCGGGATGAACTGGTGGCGCGGTGCCGAGCGAGGGGCTACTACGACCGTGTGACGGATCCGGTCGGTGTCCGGAGCGCGGGGCGCTACGCCCTCACGCTTGAGGAGGGGAAGCGTTCCTGGGCGTACGCGAAGATCGACGCCGACCGGCGGCGGCACCTGACGTGGATGGTGGACGGTCATTCGAGCGGCCCGCTGTTGCTGTGGCTGGGCGACCGCGGCGAGCCGGTTCTCCCTTCAACGTGGCAGTCGATCTTCCGCCGCGCGAACAAGCGGTGCGCGAAGCTCGGCATCCCGCTAGAGGTTCATCCGCACACCCTGCGCCACACTTTCGCCGTGCACATGCTGGGGCTTCTGCTGCGCCAGACGATACGGGCGCTCGGGAAGCGGGAGAACCCGCAGGTCACGCGCGCCGAGGTCAAGCGTCTCCTGATCGGTAACCCAATGCGGAGACTGCAGTTGCTGCTCGGTCATAGCAACGAGTCGACCGTGTACACCTACCTGGACGTGCTTGACGAGGCCCAGGAGATCGTGATGGCGGCCCTGGCCGAGTGGGACGATGAGTCGGCCGCGCTCGGCCCGCTGGCTTCGGAGGTGGCGACCGCATGAGTGCCGCGAGAGGCCGCCGGGTGCACTTCGAGGCCACCGAGGACGTTCCCGCAGCCAAGACTGGTGTCCCGTCGATAGGCCCAGTCATATTCACTGTGCAACTCGGCGGCACCGACCACCTCATCGACCTGTCCGCCCTGCCTTGTCCTCGGCTGACACGCAGCCTGGCCGAGGCCCTGAGTCGCACTGCCGGTGATGGAGGTACTCAGCGGACACCGCGTTCGGTTGACCTGATCGCCGACCGGATCCGCAAGTTCGTCCGATTCGCCGCTGCCACGGATGCGGATGACGCGGATGAGTTCAGCCTCACCGATGTCACCCCGCAGATGCTCGATGCCTACGAGTACAAGCTCATGGCCGCCTACGGCCAGAAAAGTAAGTTGCCTTACGCGACGATGGTCGATGTAGTCCGCCTGCTGAAGGAGGCCAACGCACTGCATCCGGACGCCTTCAGTAGCGACATGCTGGCCCGCCTGGGGTTCAGCACCACGACTGCCAGGCCCGTACGGAACCCACTGGACGCCTACCCGCTGCCAGTATTCGAGGCGATGCAGGCCAAGGCGATGGACGACGTCCGCGCGATCCGCGACCGCATCCTGCACGGTGAGCGTCTCGCTAGCGCCGGGCGTGATCCCCGGGCCGACGGCTGGACGCTGGAGAACACGCTGTGGCACATGAGAGAGCACGGGCCGCTGACGTCGGACGACCAGCGCCTGCCCGGCATGGCGGATCGCTTCGCTCGGCTCGGCGGCATTATCCACCTGAACACCATGCTGTTCCTGACAATGCCAGACATGGTTCCGTTCCTGGTTCTGCTGACCTGCCAGACGGGTCTCGAGCCTGAGTGCCTCAGGCAACTCCGCGCCGACTGCCTCGTGAATCCGGCCCGCGGTTTCGTGAGTATCGCCTACTACAAGGCAAGGGCACACGGCCCGTCACACAAGACAATGCGGATTTCCGACGGTGGCGCGCTCCACCATCCGGGTGGCCTGTTGCGCCTAGCCCTGCGGCTCACCGAGCGGGCTCGGGCGACGCTTGGAACGGAACAGCTATGGGCGATCGGAACCTACCAAGGACTCCGAGAGGCATTCGACAAGTCACGCACGATGAGCCAGTTCTTCGACCTCTGGCTAGCCCGGCACCAGCTAGACAGGATGGAGGACCGGGGCGGCGAGCCTGTCCGGCTTGACCTGCGCCGACTCCGGAAGACATTCAAGTCCATAAGGTACGTGCGCTCGGGCGGAGTGCTCGATGACTTTGCCGAGGGTCACACGAAGCAGGTAGCCGCCGACCACTACGCCAACATCGAGGCTCACCGCGAACTTCACGAGACCGCCGTCGAGAACGGTTTGCAAGAGGCCCTTGATGTCGCACTGGTACCTCCGGTAGTGCTCGACGATGAGGGCGCGCGACTGGACTGCGGCCCTGGCCAACTGGAACCGGATGAGGTGCGAGCTGCCCTGTCGGGAGAGAACGATGTCTTCCTGGCATCGTGCAAGGACTTCTACGCGTCACCGTACGCGGCGAAGAAGGGCACCAGCTGTCCCGTTGCCGTGTGGGGATGCTTGGAGTGCCCGAATGCCGTGTTCACGACCAGGCATCTGCCCAGCATCCTGACCTTCCTGGACTTCACCGAAAATCAGCGCGAGGAGCTGCCGGTACTCGAATGGAAGGCCCGCTACGGGCTGGCCTGGGAACGCATTGTCCACGGCATCCGGCCCAGGTTCACCAGCGACCAGGTCGCAACCGCGCAGGCCATCGCCGAGGCCGGGAACCCTCGCCTGAAGCTGCCAGTCCAGTTCCTGGCGCACGCAGTATGAGCGCCGCGAACGCGCTCCAGCTGGGACCAACGCCGACCGAGGATGATTACGTCCTCCCCGAGCGGATCACGATCGGGACGGACTTCAGGGGACCTAAGTTCGCCGACGACGTATGGGACTTCCGTCCCTTCGTCGCCCGCACCGTCCTACAGACCCGCATCGACTTCACCACGCTCACAGACGACATCGCCCGCCTAACAGTCAAGGAGTACCTCTACTCGCGGATCCGGCGGGGCACCTACGCCGACCACGGCACGTCGAGGGCCAAGCCGCTGAAGATCACGAACGCCTACGGCGAGTTCAACCTGGTCCGGGTCATCCTGAGAACTTTCCGCAAACTGGGGGCTGATCGACTGTCTGACGTCACTCAGGAGCACCTGCAGGCCGCGCTGGCCGAGTGGAAGGGCATCTCGCTGAAGAGCGCCTCGGACAAGGTGGCGGTGTTGAAGCATCTGGCCGCTCAAGGCGCGTTCCTCAGTGAAGACCGGCTGACGGTGACGCCCTGGCCCGGGCGGGGTGCCAAGCTAATCGTCGGGCTCGGCTACGCCCGGGAGAACACCACGCGCCGGATCCCTGAGGAGATCATCGCCCCATTGCTGAAGGCGGCCGTCTTCTACATCGACACCGCCAGCCGAGACATCCTCGCGGCAAGATCCGAAGTCGCACGTTGGGAGCACCGACATTCCGGCGGGCAGCACGGCCGACGTGAAGCAGTGGCAGAGGTAAGCGTCCCCCAGACGATCTGGCCAGACTCCGGGCGACCATGGCGGCCAGGACTCAATCGCGCCACCACTGCTGTGGAGATCACCCGCCTGCGCACGGCATGCTGGATCGTCATCGCCTACCTGTCCGGCATGCGCGACACCGAAGTCCGCGAACTGAGCCGAGGCTGTGCGTTCACCGAGCCCGGCGACGACGGCCGCACACGGTACAAGCTCAGAGGCCGGGTCTTCAAGGGACGATCGCTCAGCGGCGAGGAAGCAGAATGGGTTGTCCTCGAAATTGTGCACCGGGCCGTCACGATCCTCACAGAGCTGAATGACGACCCTACGCACCTGTTCGGCTATCGCCGGGGCAACAGCCGGTACGTGCTGCTGAGGTCTATGTTCGAGCGGCTCGACGACTTCCGTGACCATGTCAACGTGCTGTTCAGCTCGGGCGACGTTCTCTTCATCCCCAACGACGCAGCAGCAGGGACCGGTACCGGCCCTGTCAGCGATGACGGCCAGGACACCTCGGAACGTCCAGGCGCGGCTATTCCCTGGCACTTCACCCCCAGCCAATTCCGCCGGAGCCTCGCCTGGTACATCGCGCATCAGCCATTTGGGGTGGTCGCGGGCGCACGGCAGTACCAGCACGCCCGGATCGCGATTTTTGAAGGGTACGCGGGTACCTCGGCCTCGGGGTTCGCGGCAGAGGTCGCCGCTGAGGAGACCGTCGCCAAGCTTGACTATCTTGAGGATCTCTACCGGGACTGGAACGACGGGATGCGCTCAGGCGGCGGCGCGGCACCGCGGGTCGATGCCGAGTTCGAGCGGGTGCGCCGGGAGCTTGGGGATCTGCCGGGCGTGGTGGCGAGTCCCGCCAGGCTCCGGACTATGCTCGTCCACCTGGCGAAGATCCTGCACCCTGGAACGCTGAACGACTGCTTCCACAACCCGGCGACGGCGCTTTGTGCGAAGCGAGCCAAGGGCCTCGGGCGGCCGCTGCCGCTGCTGGACATGTGCATGGTATGCCCGAACTCGCGCCGGAGCCAGGTCCACCTTCCCCGCCTCATCGCCGCGCGCGACCAGGCTGAGAGGGAGCTCCTCCCGCTCGCTGAGGACAAGAGAGGCAAGGAGCCACTGGCACCCCTGCAGAGGGCCGCGCTCACCGGGTACGTCGCCCGGTTCGACCGCCTTATCGAGGAACTCACATCAGGACAAGGCGCAGGACATGTCCACTGAGACCATTAACGTCGTCCAGGCACTCTTCGCCCGCTTGGCCCGCGATCAGCCCGACTTGACCGACATCGACCGGCGCCTGATGACCGCGTTCGAGCGCCTCATGATCGGCCGCCCCGAGATAACCGATGGCGCCACCTCGGTCACCAGTATATGTATCGAGGCGGGAGTGTCCCGAGCGTCCTACTACCGGTCTCCAGTGGCCTCCGCGATCAAGGAGATCCTCAAGGATCCCCAGACCCGCCGTCCGGAGCTCGATGATCTCTGCGACGAGGTCAAGAGGCTCTGTCGGACGGAGCGGCAGATGCGGAGCGAACACGCCACCGAAGTCCGCGACCTTCGAGGCACAATCGCGACGTACGCCAACCAGATCCAGGCCCTGACCCTAGCCAACCACCAACTGACCGAGGACAACAGGAGACTCCAGGCTCGCCTCACTGCCACGGCGCCGAACGTGGTCATGCTTCCAGGGGCCTCATGACCATGCGGAGGGCACCTGCCTGAGTTGGCAGTCCCGCACGGCCTGGACCTACCGTGATGCGCAGCGGCAGCGGGGATCTCCCCAGGGGCGCTTGCAAGCCGAGCAGGGCTGGTAGTAAAGGTGTTCGCGGAGCTGTTCCTCGGTTGCCTGATAGGGACCGGGGAGGCTCTGGAAGGGGCGCGAGTTATGCCGGTACAGGACGTCGCCAGGGATGAGGGACTGGTCCTTCTGGTCAGTGACGTTGGCTCGGATAGTAAGACCGCCCGTGGGCGCCGCCGACTCGGGGCCAACGACGTCACGGGCTGTTGGGTCGGCGCTGCCAGGAAGGCCTATGCCGAATTCTAGGTCGAAGTAGGACTCGGACGCCGCGTCCTTGCGCTGGCTGGACCGCGCCGCGACCGACAGGATGAGGTCGTCGTCCATGGTGACGTCCAGCTCCAGGCGCTCCGTGAGCGGCGGGGCTGTCTTGTCAACGGCGACGCGCACCACTGAAGGACCCGGTTGACGACCGAGTCACCAAGCGCGATGTCCAGGCTCGTGTGCGGTGCGGACGACAGGTCACCGGCGGACCAGGGCACCCCCGCGAGTATGGCCTGCAGACGGAGGGAGACCGAGGCGACCCGCTGGCTGCGGGTCTTCGTCATGGCCCGGTCGAACTGGTTGTAGGGGTCCGAGTAGCGAGCGGGAAATTTTGGTCGGATATCACCGACCAGCGGTTATGTGCGGTCTGCGGACGGAGTTTGATCGCTGCCACTACGGTTCGTACGGTTTTGCCCGTGTGTGGTGTGGTGGGGGTGGTCGCGATGGCGGTGCAGGTGTTCTCCGAGGAGCAGCCGGGCCAGTTGCACTCGTTTCCCGAAATCGGCAGGGACGACCTGATCCGCTACTTCACGCTGACGCAGGCGGACGTGACCTTCGTGGACCCGGGGCGTGGCCGGGGTCCGGCTGACCGGCTGGGTCTTGCCGTCCAGCTCTGCACGCTGCCGTGGCTGGGGTTCGTGCCGGACGAGGTGAGCTCCGCGCCGCCGGTGGCGGTGGCGCGGCTCGCGGAGCGGCTGGGCCTGGCCCCGGAGGCAATCGAGGGATACGGGCACCGTGCGCATACCCGCAGCGATCACCTGCTGCAGGTGGCGAGGTACCTGGGCTGGAAGAGGGCGCCTGCCGGCGGCGGGAAGATGAAGGAGCTCGAGCAGTTCCTGCTGGACCGGGCGATGGAGCATGACTCGTCCACGCTGCTGTTCAGCCTGGCGGCCGAGTTCCTGATGTCTGCCAAGACGATCCGGCCAGGCGTGTCGATCCTGGAGAAGATGATCACCTCGGCCCGGACGGGCGCGACGGCGCTGACGTCGGATCTGGTGGGCCACCTGCTGACCGCTCAGCGCTGCTCCGATCTCGACCGGCTGCTGACGGGCGATGCCGGGCTGGGAATGACGAGGCTGGCGTGGCTGACCAGGCCGGCAGTTGAGGCGACCGCGAGCGCGGTGCTGACCTCGGTCGGCAAGCTCGCCTACCTGCGGAATCTGGACGCTCACACGCTGGACCTGTCGATGCTGCCGGCCGAGCGGCGCCGGTTCCTGGCAACGGTGGGCCGACGGTCCACGGTACAGGCGCTGATGCGGCGGGAGGAGCGCCGGTACCCGATCCTGCTGGCCCTGGTGGCGCAGTCGGCGGTCGACCAGCTCGACGAGGTCATCGCGCTGTTCGACCAGGCGGTCTCGGCGCGGGAGTCACGGGCCAGGACCAGGACCGATGAGGAACTGGCTGAGCGGGCCAAGAAGGGCGAGTCCCGGCAGCTGCTGATGGACGTGATCCTGCCGGTGCTGGCCGACCCGTCGGTGCCGGACGAGCTTGTCGGCGGCCTGCTGCGGGAGCGGATCGGGATGAGCGTCCTGCGGGACGCGGCCGCGGGTGCCTGGAAGCCGCTGCCCAGGGACCACGGCCGCCTGTCGGCGATGGACTCCTCCTACTCCTACCTGCGGCAGTTCACCCCCGGCGTGCTGGCGGCGGTCGACTTCACTGGAGGGCCGGGCACGGCGGACCTGATGGCGGCGGTGGCCATCCTGAAGAGCGTGAACGCCAGCGGGGGCCGGAAGGTCCCCGCCGACCCGCCCGCCTCGTTCGTTCCGGCCAGGTACGCCGACTACCTGGAGAAGGCCCGCAAAGCCGGCGACGACACCGGCTTCAGGCATTACTGGGAGCTGTGCGTGATCCTGGGACTGCGGGACGGCCTGCGGTCGGGCGACATCTTCGTGCCCGGGTCCCGCCGCTACGCTGACCCGTCGACCTACCTCTACACGCCCGGCCAGTGGATGCCCCGGCAGGCCGAGTACTGCCGGCTGGTCGGCAAGCCGGCCGGCGCCGCCGACGCGATCGCCCAGGGCAAGGAAGAACTCCATGCCGCGCTGGCCGAGCTGGAGACTACCCTGGCCGGCGCGCTGCCCAGCGACACCGGGACGGTGCGGCTGGACGACGACGACAAGCTGGTCATCCCGAAGCTGACCGCCGAGGACGTCCCCGCCGAGGCCAGCGAGCTCAGGGACGAGCTGGCGGGGATGCTGCCGTTCGCGCCGATCGCCTCGCTGCTGATCGAACTGGACGCCCGCACGGGCTTCGCGGGCTGCTTCACCCACGCCGGGGGCCGCAAGCAGGCCCGCAGCGCCGACCTCACGCGCAACATCCTGGCGGTGCTGATCGGCATGGCCACCAACCTGGGGCTGACCCGGATGGCCGAGGCCTGCGGCATCCCCTACGACGTGCTGCGCTGGACCCAGGAGTGGTACGTGCGGGAGGAGACGCTGCGGGACGCCAACACGGTCATCGTCAACCACCACCACTCCCTGGAACTATCCAGGGTGTTCGGCGGCGGCACGATGTCCTCCTCCGACGGGCAGCGGTTCCCCGTGCGGGGCAAGTCACTGACCGGCAGGGAGATGGTCATCCACGGCGGGCAGGTCCTGTCCTCCTACACCCATGTCTCCGACCAGCACTCCACGTTCGGCAGCAAGGTTATGGTCCCGACCGCCCGGGAGGCCCACTACGTGCTGGACGACTTCCTCGGCAACGCCACCGACCTGCCGGTCCACGAGCACGCCACCGACACCCACGGCGTCACCCTGATCAACTTCGCCCTGTTCGACCTGACCGGCAAGGTCCTGTCGCCGCGGATCAGGGACCTAGGCAAGATCACCATGGTCCGGGACAGCACCCCGGCCGAGACCGGGAAGCTCTACCCGCACGCCGGCCCGCTACTGTCCGCCCGGTGGAACGAGGACCTGGTCGCCGGCTGCTGGGGTGACCTGCTGCGCATGGCCGGGTCACTGAAGTACGGGCAGGCCACCGCGTCCCTGATCGTCGGCAAGTGGTCGGCGTCGTCCCGCCAGAACACCCTGGCGGCCGCGCTGAAGGAATGGGGCACGCTGCGGCGCACGATCCATGCCGCGAAATACCTGTCGGACCCCGCGTACCGCAGGAAGATCGCCCGGCAGCTGAACAAGGGCGAGAGCCTGCACGCGCTGCGCCGTGACCTGCACTACGCCCAGCAGGGCACCATCGGCAAGCCGCTGCTAGCCGACCAGACCGAGCAGGCCTGGTGCCTCACCGTGCTGACCAACTCGGTGATCACCTGGGTAACCGAGTACTACCAGCTGGCCGTGCAGGACCTGCGAGCCAAGGGCCGCGCCGTCCCCGACGAACTGCTCGCGCACATCTCTCCTGCCCACTCGGAGAACATCAACTTCTTCGGCGTCATCACCGTCGACGTCGAGGCCGAGCTGGCCAAGCTGGACGGCGCCGGGTGGCGGCCATTGCGGCCGCCCGTCACGGATCTGACCACGCTCCCGTGAGTTGGCCCCGCGCTTATGCTGGGCGGACCTGGTGAGCCCGATAGGCGCAATGAGCCTTTTCGTCAAAACTCAGGCGGCCTGACCTTAAGGCCGACCGGGTGAGAACCGGCCAGGACCCGCGCGATGCCTGCGAGCGCCTGCGGCAGCCACTCTTCATCGTCGACCGCGTAGGCGAGGCGCTCGGCCCGGTCCGGGTCGGTGGCCGCCAGCACCTTCGCGACCTCGCTAAGTGCCGTGATCTTCCAGTGGTCGTCGAAGATGGACCGGGCAACGTTCTCCGCCTCGTCGGGGTCGTTGGTGGCTGCCAGCACCTTCGCGACCTCGGCCAGCACCTCTGCCGCCTTCGACGGCGCGCCCCTGATGTTGTCGGCGTAGCGCCTCGCCTGGTACGGGTCGGTGGCGGCCAGCGCCTTCGCAAAGCGCGCCTGCGCCTCGCCATTCTCGCTGCTGAAGGCGAACGACCCGGCGATGCCCTCGGCCTCGACGGCAAGCCCGCGGGATCGGACCGGGTCGGAAACGCGCACCGCCTCCGCGACGGCGCCGAGCGCCTCGGCCGCCCAGAGTCCGAAGGTGATCGAACGGGCGATGCGCTCGGCCCGGTCCGGGTCAGTACCGGCGAATGCCGCCGCGACCGCGGCGAGCGCCTCGTCCCGCCAGAAGCCTTCGCCGGGAGCGATCGACTCGGCGATGCGCTCGGCCCGGTCCGGGTCGGTACCGGCGAACGCTGCCGCGACCGCGGCGACCGCCTCGTCCCGCCAGGGGCCTTCGGAGGTGATCGACTGGGTGATGCGGTCGGCCCGGTCCGGGTCGGTACCGGCGATAGCTGCCGCGACCGCAGCGAGCGCCTTGCCCCTTCTCAGGGAGCCTCCGCCTAGGGCGACCGACTGCGTAATGCGCTCGGCCCGACGCGGGTCGGCAGCGGCCACCGCTATCGCAACCCCGGTAAGTGCCTCGTCCCTCCCCCACCAAGGTCCTTCGGAGGTGATCGAGCGGGCGATGCGCTCAGCCCGGTCCGGGTCGGCAGCGGCCACCGCTATCGCGACCTCAGTAAGCGCCCGCGCCCTTCTCCAGCCTTGGGTGATCGACTGGGCGAGCCGCTCGGCCCGGCCCAGATCGATGGTGAGCAGCGCTGTCGTAATCCCGGCGAGTGCCCGGTCCCTACTGTCCCTAGTGTCGCTAGAGACTCGCCGGATGCGGTGCTCGGCGCGGTTGATGAGCTGTACGGCCCGGTCCGGGTCGAAGGCCGCCACCGCCGAGGCTACGTGTGCGAGCGCCTCTGCCTGGTTCCCCTTACCTGGTACCGCAAGTGCGGCGTGGATCGCGTCATCCAGGAGGCGAATCACCTGAGGGCGGCTAGCCAGAACGGACGGCTGGACAGCCTGGAGCGTTTCACCTGCGCCATTGCCGTGGTGACCGGCAATGGCGGCAGCGCCCGCTGTAGAAGGCCCGGCGTGGACTTGCAGCTGATCGTCGGTGAACGTGCGGTTTGGTGCGAAGGGGAACATGCCGGCCTCGCCGCCGACGGCCATACGGGTCTGCTCGGGGCGGATCGGCGTATTCGGCAGCGGCAGTTCCCGGAAGCGCCGCGCTACTGCACGGTCGACGTCCTCAAGGGTCAGCCAGGCGGGCTTCCCCGGGATCCCGGACGCTACGACTTCGTGCAGGGTCTTGGTGAAGTAGGTGAGGCCGCCGTCGCCGTCTTCGTAGACGGCCTCCTGGCTGGCCCGCGACGCCGTCCAGGTGTAGGTGCCCTCGATCCTTGAGGCGTGATGGACCTTGTCAGCGAGGCCGCCCGGGCCTTGGGCGTTCTTGGTGGCGATGCCGGCGAAGCAGCAGTCCAGGATGATCAGCCTCAGGCGGGCGTGGCAGTGGTATCTCAGTTGCTCGCGCAGGGTCCTTAGGCGATAGGTGGTGGTCAGTGGAAGGGCGGCGTTCGCGTCAGTGTCGGTCAGCGCCAGGCCCAGGTCGTCACCGGGAAGCAGGAGGCCGTGACCCACGTAGTAGAGGAGCAGGACGTCCTCCGCTTCTTCGATCAGCTCACTGATCTCCCGGAGCCGACGGTCGCCGGTGCTCAAGTCCTTGAACGAGATGACCGCCGCCGACGGCCAGCCGCAGAGGCCGACGAGCAGGTCCTCCATGCGCCTGAGGCTGTTGGCCGCTGCCGGCATCGGCTCCAGGCCCTCGGTGTAGGCAGAGGTACCGATCAGGACGGCTCGCGACCGGTCGAAGTCGATCCAGTCAGGAACGCTCATCGTCGTGAGTCTCTTCCAGTGCCTTGACCGCCTCGACCATCTTCGGCAAGATCGCTTCAGCGTCACGGCTCTTGACGCAGAACTCCTTCTCGCCGATCTTGACCCTGACGGTTGAGACCCGCGACCTGATCCAGATCGCGAGCGCCCCCATAGCGGCGACCCCTGCGCCGTCAGGCCTGCAGACCAGCGACAGGCATTCCCATAGCGCGGAGCCCTGGGTGTACGGCTCGGGCGGTTTCGGCACCGCCGTGACTGCGATCCCCGGGTGCTGTCCGGTCATCCATCCGCGCAAGTCATCGAACTCGCCGGCGTCCTCGACATAGACCTTCAACTCGACCTGCACATCGCCCCCTGGTCTGAGGGCCGGCTTGACGCCGGACCCTCTGTCATCGGTCCCGTCTCCCGCGCGGCGGCCACAACGCTAGGCTGACATCGTTTCAGGAAACAGCCCTTCCGTGAAGTAAATTGGCTTCATGAGCACGCCAGCACTGGCTCCGGGCGGCCAGGATCGCCGCAAAATCACTTCACGAAAGGTGGCCGGTCCCGACCGGAACCCCGGCGACGCCGACGACAGCCTCGCGTCCTGGGTCCAGCGGTACCTGGACATGGCCGTGCGCGGCGTCCGCTCGGATGAGGTCACGGGGAAGATCGCCCGACACCTGGACAGGTTCACCGCCTGGCTCGCCGACGGGCTCGGGCACGACCGGATCTCCGCGGTCACCCCCCGCGAGGTCGCCGCGTGGCGCGACCACCTGGCAGCCGAGGGCAACATCGGCCGGGACGGCGCCGCCACGGCGATGGCGCCGGCAACGGTGAACAACCACCTGGCGCACCTGTCGGCCCTGTTCTCCTGGATCACCGTGCACGCGTCGGCCGGGCTGCTGCGCCACGGCGACCCGACCAAGAAGGTCGACCCGCTACGGCTGCCCGCACCGCAGGTCCGGGCGCTGTCGGGGGCGCAGGTACGCACGGTCAAGAACGTGCTCGATCGGATCGAGGGGTTCCACGAGCTGGACGGCCGCCGCCATCGCAGCGGCCGCACCGCGCGGGCCGTGCACCGGCATGCCCGTCCGCTGCGGGACCGGGCCATCGTGCACCTGATCCTGGGCACCGGGCTGCGTCGCGCCGAGGTCACCAGCCTCGACCTGGTCCAGCTCGACCCAGCCGCCCCGGATGAGCTCCGCCGGGTAAAGAAGGCAAGGCTGAACGGCGTGCGCGGGAAGGGACGGACCAGCCGCACCGTCTTCCTCGGCCGTGACTCCCGCCACGCCATCGCCGACTACCTGGAGTCCGAGCGGCCGGGCGACGCAGGCGACGAGAGCGAGGCGCTGTTCCTCGCCGCCTCCTCGATCAGCGCCCGCCGCCCCGGCGGCCGACTCTCCGCGCGGTCGGTCAACACCATCGTCGGCCAGATCGGCCGCCTCCACGACGCTGAGACCGCCGACCGCGAGCGTCAGCTTGGCAACCTACGTCCCCACGATCTGAGGCATACCTTCGGATACCGGCTCTCGGAAGCCTCCGGGCACAACCGCGCCGAGCTTGAGCGCCGCCTCGGCCACGCCAGCGGCCGCTACCTGCGCCTGTACACCAACCCGTCCGACGACATCGCCGCCAGCTACATCGAAGACCTCTGACAGCAAGAACTCATCACTGGTTCCGGCGGTGGAGCACGGCTCGTCCCTGGATCGAACTCGTCCCGGCGACCCCGGATAACCACAGGTCAGCAATACATCCGTTGGAAATTTCTTCAGTACTACGGGGATTGCAGGCGTTAGATGCCACTAGCAGGTCTCCGCCCGGCCCGTTGGAGGGCTGCGACAACACCGCGCTCGACGGTAACGAGGTCATCGGCGCGAGGAGTAACCTCGCGGGAGGCGCGGTCCGGATCTGTCGGTCGGACGCTGACGAAGACGTGAGCACCTCCCGCGCGGTTGAGGACCTCGGTCACCTGGAATCGCCGGTCGTAGCCCCCGAGCTTGACTGACCCGTCGTCTTCGTAGATCAGTAGCCACATGCCGTTCGGAAGAACGATTCGCTGGGACGGGCGGTGGGGCCCTTTCAAACCGGCTCCTTGTACATAGGTGAGCTTCCTATGTACATAATACACGCCAACTGGAGGCTAGTCCGGAAGCTACGCGGCCCGTTTCTGCCGCATAAGCCATCGCCGCCTTGGTCTGCGGCTGACCTGGCCGGGGTCTGCGCCACGATGGATGCGCCTTCGATGGCGTCCAACGTCGGGGCTGACGCTGGCCACGGCGCGGCGCAGTTCGCCACGGACCGTTCCCCGGTCGCCTGCGACACGTCACGGCATGACCTGGCATGGTGGAAGGCGTGAGCGGACGAACGGAACGCTGGTTCGATGCGGGGGCGGCGGCACTCCGCAGGACCTTGACGGCACACAGCTTCACGAGCGAGGTAGCCGAGTTGGATCGGCGGTTCCCGGACGGCGCGTACGCGTGCCCCTGCTGCCTCGTCGCGTACGGCCGCGGGGCGTTGGCGGACGAACCGCGAACGCTGACAGAAGAACACGTACCGCCCGAGCTAGCCGGGGGTAAGGAGCTACTACTGACCTGTTCTCGGTGCAACAACGCATCAGGTCGGGTCTGGGATGTCCACGCCAGTCGCCATCAGCACCTGCAAGACGCCGTCCTTGGGCGAGTCGGCGATCCGGTGCAAACCACGCTCACCATCAGCGGCTTCCCGGTGCGGGGACGGTTCGATGGTTCCGGGGCGATGCCCTCCTTCAAGTACGTGCCGAAAGTAAACGACCCCGCCGTCGCCACGGCGGCTGGCGCGTTCCTGGAGCAGGCCATTGACGCTGGCGCGGAGATCGAGTTTCAGATTAGCTATACCAGGCAGAATAACGGCGACGCCGCTGCCTGGTCCTGGATCAGGTCGGCATACCTCGCCGCCTTTGCGGTGTACGGCTACAAGTTCACCCTCCTGCAGGCCCTAGGACCAGTACGGCTCCGGCTCGCAAGCCCGCAGCCAGCCCCGGCGCTCCAACTGGTCGTCGGGGTGCCCTCACCGTCGGGGCCGCCGCAGATGTTCCTCATTCGTGAGCCTGAGCATCTTCGAGGGCTGATGGTGAGCTTTGGCCACGTCCTGGTGTTCCTGCCAGCGTGGGACTTCCCGCGGAAGGTCAGCGATATCGAGCAGGGCGTCATCGCACTGCGCACAGGCAAGATCCCTCGGCTACTGGTGAAAGCGATTGCCTGGCCGACGGAGCCACAGTATCTCCTTGATTCGAACTGACCCGCTGCTCGAGTTCAGTTACCTTGCCGGTACCCCGGGCGGGCAGCGCCCGGCGGTGACCTCAACACCACTGGGTTGGCCGCCAGCGAGTTGCCTCGACGGCCCAGTCAGCTGCGTCCTGGTCCTCGGGCGTGGTCATCATGTCTTTCCCGCCACGCCGCCACACTGCGGCTGCGATCAGCACCCGTCCGCCGAAGGCACATAACCGCTGTTCAGCGCTATCCGACCAAAATTTCCCGCTCGCTACTCGGACCCCAGGCAGGATGGTCCTGCCTATCCGTTCTGATCGGCTGCCCGCTCGGGAGCCTCGCGCGGCCAGTCGGTGAAGTGGCGCCTGAGCCATGCCGCGTCGCGGTCCTTTGGCAGGAGCCGAGCGAACCTGTCATCCGGCATCCGGTCAAGACGGCGGACCGCGTCGGCGAAGTCGGCGAGTACAAGTCCCGGGTCGCGCTCCAGCGCGAGCTCGATCAGCTTGGCCCACCGGTACTTCTTCCGGTACTCCTGTAGTGCGGCGATGTCGACGAAGTCGCGGGCGGCTGCCCGGGCCGCCATCGCGCAGGCCTTGTGGCCGGCGATGTCATCGAGCGCGAGGACAGGGCCAATGCCCTTCACCGTGACCGGCTCAGCAAGGACCTCGAAGTGCCCGGCTTGCACCTGCACGACGTGTTCGCCGTCCGGGGTGGTGACTTCCCACTCGGCCAGGCCCTCTCCCGCGGCCTCCCAGATGTCGGTCAGGCCCCCGGCGTTGTCGATCGGCACCACCCTGTACCCGGCGGCTGTGAGAGCAGCCTCGATCATCGGCGTGGCATCGGCCAACTCGTCAATTTGCCCAAAAAATACGTCTACATCCTGCGTGAGGCGATCAGTCACCCCATGGGCCAGCAACGCGTTGCCCCCACCAAGGGCTACACGGTAATTGGATGCAGCGCTGAGGATGATCTCCGCCACCTGACGGTGACGGACCAGCATCCCCATCAGGCGACGCGACCAGACGCCACAGCCGCCGCGAGGACCGGGTGCGCCGCCTCCCATGCCTGCCGGATGGCGCGTCGCATCCCCAGCTCAGGCCAGAGTTCGGTCAGCAGCCCGGCATCAAGGTGATCGACGATGTCCTGGTAGGTCCGGGCTGCCTCGAAGATCGCCTCGTACAGCTCTGTGGCCTGGCTCCTGTTACCGAGGTCGAACTTGACGGCTTCCTCGCCAGACCAGCACAACCGCCGGGGCGGCATTACCAGGCCGGATGACGGACCGTGCAGGTCGTCAAGGCTGGCGGGCACTACGATGGGGCGCAGCTGGCGCGGCATTGCCATCGCCCGCGGTGCAGCCGACGCTTCTGTGCCGGCAGGCGCCTCGCATGGCCCTCTCACGCAAGGCTGTAGTGCGGAGGGCACCATGCAGAACCAGTGCCACGCGGCCTTCAGGGAAGGCATGGCGCGGCGCACTGGACTTGTCGTCCAGCGGCTCAGCGGAATCGCCTCCTTGATCACACTTTCGATTGTAGCGGTGCGTGTACCGGACCGCTACATGTCGGCGGCTAGACGTGCCTGGGAGTCGTCCGGAGGACACCACCTCGCTCAGCCCGGACCTCACACTGGCGACTCTCCAGGTGCCGAGTCCCGAAGATAGGTGATGCTAAAGCTCCTGAGTTCCCGGTACTTCTGATACTTCGTGGCGAGCTCGAATGGGCTGTCCGACACGCGCTGAAAGATGTCGAGGCCGCGGCCTAGGAGGATCTTCCAGCCGGTGTCGGTGGTGATCGAGCGATCGTGGATGGCCTGGGGATCGACGAAATCGACGTCGAGGACGACACCGAGGGTGGCCGCGCTCTGCTTGATCTGGAACAGGTTCTCGAGCTGCCTCTGAGCCTTCTCCGGGGACTCCTGGTTCTCGACGGTGATGAGCTTCAGCGTGACCTCATCGGCGGGGTCCTTGCGTTGGGCGATCGCGTCGATGAGTTCCATGAGGTTCCTAGCCTGGTGGAACATGCGGACGTAGGGATCGACGATCGTGATGAGTGAAGCACCCCTCAGGTACGGAACGAGCAGGGACTCGTACGAGACACCGCGATCGCCCTCCTGGTACTCCCGGTGCCCCTGGAACAGTTCGGGTTCGGGTTTCGGCCCCGTTGGCCCTGCGGGATCGTCTCCGGCTGCCGCGGCGCAGTTGCCACCGCTAGGCGCTCCAGGGACAGGTGGCATGTCAGCCACGTCTGTCTCCTGGTGCCGGCGGTGGTAGTAGGCCGGGTACTCGCCCTCCTCAAGGGTCGCGACGTCATGCCAGGTGCCGTCCGTGTCGAGGTAGCCGAACTTGACGTCCGCCATCGTTGAGTCGATGCGGAGGATCTGGTCCTTGACGCGCTTGCGGCCCTCGATCGCGTACCGCAGGATCTCCTCGATCTCTTCCTTGGTGGCCGCGCCAGCCGGGTAAAGAATCTTCATCAGACCGGAGAAGGTCTTGTGGATGCCGTCACGATCCCGGGTCGAGATGTCGGGCGAGAGCGTGAAGTGCTGCTGGTAGCGGTCGGAGTAGTCCTGGGAGCGGAAAGACTTGAGGACCTCGGCGATGTAGTCGACGACGAAGCCGTAGCCGCTGGAGAACATCTCGCCGCGGATGATGTCGACTTCCCATCCGGGGATGTAGTGGTGCAGGCGGTCGAGATAGGCAGGGTCGTGGTAGGCCTCGGGAAGCTCGTCGAACAGGTCAGAGTTCTTGAGCATGTACGGGACGGTATGCGAGGTGTTGCCGACGAAGACCATCGAGGCCTCGGCGCCGAGGGTCTCGATGCCGCGGGAGAACGTCTTGTTGGCCATGTAGTTCTTCATGATGTCGACGAGCGCCTTGTCGCTGCGCTTCTTCCGGCCCGCGAACTCGTCGAAGGCGACCACATCCCAATAACCGACCAGGCCGATGCGGCCGTTGGAGTTGTTCACGAAGAGCTTGGGGACGGTGACCTCGCCGCCGGAGATAAGCATCCCGTGGGGCGAGAACTCGGAGAAGATGTGAGACTTGCCGGTGCCTTTGGGACCGAGCTCGACCAGGTTGTAGTTGCGCTCGACGAAGGGGATCAGGCGGACGAGCTGGAAGAACTTGGCGCGGCGAGTGAACAACTCGGGGTTGAAGCCGATGGACTGTACGAGCAGGTCGATCCACTCGTCGGTGGTGAACCCGCGGCGGGCCTCCAGGTACTGCTCCACGTTGAACTTGGAGAGCTGGATGGGTTTGAGCGAGCCGAGAACCCACGGCACGACCCGCGCGTCCTCGGTGTAGAGGTACTCGATGTCGCAGATGCACCAGACGCCGCCGACCAGGAGCTTGGGGTGCGCCTTGATCGTCGCGGACTCGACGACCACGCCCCCGATGCCGAGGTTAGTGAACACTGCCTCGTAGACGTCGGCCTTCTCGTTGAGGGAGACGGTGACCTTGTCGATGATCCGGTGTCGGCCGCGTTCCTTGATCGTCGACTTGACCAGTTCGGACTCGTTGCGGTGCACGTAGTGCTCGGCGAGGATCTTCCGCACGGTCTCGATGCCGGCCTGGATGGTGGCCTCGTCGTCCGACGCTGCATACTGGCCGAGGAGGTACTCCAGGACGTACGAGGGCACGATGGCGTTGCCCTTGACTGCCTTGACGAGGTCCTTGCGGACGACGACGCCAGAGAACAGCAGATTGATCTTGTAGTCGAGGTCGCTCTGCTGCGGCGCGGTGGCGTCCGGTGACTCGTTCTCGGTCTCGCTCATCCCGGCTCTCCCCTTAGAAATCGAAGTCCGACGTGAACGACCGCTTCAGCGTGTAGGGCGCCCTGGCATAGGCCCGCCATTGGCTGGTGTTGGGAATCTGCTCCTCTAGGCGGAATTCGACGGCGCGGTTGTTGTAGTCGTTGGCGTCCTGGGACAGGAGCAGTTGAGCGCTCTGGTACCGGTCGCGCTTATCGTCGGATGCCTGGTCGAAGGTCAGGGCGACCTGGTTCGAGATCAGCGTCTCGCCCACGTACAGGCCGGCGCGGAGCGTACGCGGCTGGACCTTGTCGCTCACCGGCTCGGACTGGTAGAGGCGGATCACCTTCTGCCCGGTGGTGATCTTGTTGTCCTCGGGCAGCACCTCGACGCCGACCTGACGGGTGTCGCTCTTGCGCTTCTTGTTCACGGTCAGCACGGGAACGACGATCTCCTGGAGCGCCGCCCCGCCATGCACGAAGCGCGTCCCGCCGCCCTGGGCGCGTAGCCGGAGGATCGAGTTGGGAAACTGCACCTCCAGGTCGCCCTCCAGGCCAAGCTGGGCGGGGCTGAAGGCCGTGAATGCGCTGTCAGCCTTAAGGCCGTGGCCAAGAACAAAGCGATGGTTGATGCAGGTGATGTCGTCGCCCTGCGGCTTTGTCGACAGGAAGAAGGCGTCGCCCAGGGCCTCGTCCTGGAACAAGAAGCCGTGGTCTGCGGTGACGAAGATATTGGTGGCGTTGGCGTTGGCTAGCATCTTCACGAGATCCACGAGCTCGCGCAGCGTGTCCTCAGCCGCCTCGAAGACCTGCCGTTCCGTGCCCGTCTTGTCGCCGGTGGCGTCGATCCGGTTGTGGTACACGTACAGGACCCGGCTGCCCTTGAAGACCTCGCGCCGCTCGTCGGCCTTGAGCGCCCGGAACTCCTCAGCCTGGATCGCCTTGCCATCGACGCGCTGCAGGATTTTCTCCCGCAGGGCGGTGGTGTTGGTCGGCTGGCCGTCGGCGAACGCGATCTTGCTGTCGGGGGAGAGGGAGAGCTTCGAAGGCGGGAGCAGCGCCGCCATCCCGAGTTGGGTGTAGCTCGGCAGTATCCCGAGGACGGCGTCCAGCGTGGCGTCGAAGCGGTCCTCCTGCCGGATGCGGGAGCCGAGTTCCTCAGCGACCTCGTAACGGAGCGCGTCGGAGATGATGACGACTGCCTTCTTGTCGCCGTCCTTGACCAGCGGCTCGATGTACCCGGTGTAGAAGGAAGCCTGCGAGCGGAGCGCGGAGCGCCACTTGTCGACTTGGTCCACTTGCTGCTGCCAGGCATTTCCTAGCTCGTAGACGAACTTGTTCGTGTAGCGCTTCTCGACCTGCTCCCGCAGGGCCTCCAGCAGCGCGGGATACTCGGCTAGGCGGGTGGCGTGCACGAACTGCCGGTAGAGCTGGTCAATGCGGAACCACTCGCGGCGGTAGTGCTCCAGACCGTCGTCGAACGACTGCATCGTGAGGTTCAGCGAGGCGAGCTCGCTCAGCAGTTCGGCGGCGGCTCCGATAGCCGTGTAGAGCCTCCGGTATCCGTCGATCCAGACGCTGCTCTGCCTGACCCGCACCACCTCGGCGACCTCGCGGGCGGTGACGCCCTGCTCGGCGACTAGGCGGGCGAGGTCGCTGATGATCTTCTGGTCGGCCTCCTGGAACAGGTCGGCGCCCACTAGATCCCGGAAGCTCGTGTCCTCGATCATCGAGGCGTAGTCGAGGTCGCGGGCCGCGCGCTTAGCGAGTGTGGCCAGTGCATCCCGGCTGCGGACATCGTTACGCAGGCTCGCGAAGTCGAGACGGATCTGCTGCAGACCACCAGGCCGGTCCAACTTGAAACCGTCGATGGCCTTGCGGAAGATCCACAGAACGAAATCGTCGATGCTTGGTGACGCCGACTCGTACCGGTAGATTCTCTCTACCCCCCGCCAGAAGAACGAGTCGAATCCGTAGTCCACGAGCGTGTCGTACTTAGCGTGCTGCCCGGCGGCGTTCTCGACCAGCAGCGTCCGGGTAATCTCCAAGAGGAGATGCTCACGCTGGCCGAGCAGGACGGCCGTCATCTTCGCCCGAAGCCGCGTGGCATCGTCCTCCGGGGTTAGCAGTGCCTTGAGGCTCTGCACGCGCTTGGCCGCGTTGAAGAACTTCTCGTGTTCCTGGACCGCCTCGACGATCCCTTCGCCTTCTAGGCCGAGGTCCTGGGCGATGAGGGCCGGACGGTCGGCGGTGAAGATTCCGTAGGCCAGCTCTAGGTCTAGCAGCCAATTCTCAATGCCCGTCGGTACGGGACCGGAGCGGTACACCAGGAACTTACCCGTCGGTTCGTCGCGCAGCAGCCGGTTCTTGATGCCGTACTCGTCGTTTGCGACGCGAATCGTCTGCACTCCCGGCAGGTCGAGACCGTCCAGGTCCGCGGCGTACTGGCCGTCCGGGTCGTGCCAGAAGACAATCCGGCGGCTCTCGAACCAACGCTCCAAGTGCGGGCGGACCGTGGCAGCGTCACTCATCGCTCACCTCAAGGCCGGGGATCTTCTTGAGCGCCGCACCGAACTTCGGGTAATTCACCTTCACCCCGTCGTCCAGGTCGATCGCAAGCTGCCGGGACGCCAGCGGATACAGGATGTCGTGCTCGTACTCCTCAAGCTCCGTCAGCACCTTCCGGAGCCGCTCCGCCTCTTTCAGAGCTGCCGCCTGCTCCCGCGGCGACCCGCCACCGACCACCAGCCGTTCCTGCTGCTCCAGGCTGGCCCTCAGCTTGGCCGCATACTCCCGCAGGTACTCGTTCAGCACTGTCGAGACCGTCGAGTCCGTGTAGCGGTGCATGTAGATGAGCGCGTTGAACGAGCCCTTGGGGCTGGAGAACAGCCAGTAGATCGGGCGCTTCTTGTAGCGCTGGACGTGGTCGTCGTAGAACCTAGACGACGTCACCCGAGTACCAGCCTTGATGAAATACTCGCGAATGTCCTTCACCCCGAGCGACTCGGCAACGAAGCGCAGGTTCTCCTCGAAGTGCTGTTCCCCGAAGGCCACGCGGAGGAAGGTGCGGAAGCGCGCAACGACGTCGTCCTCAAACCAGTCGCCATCCACCATGGGGATGACATTGTCCTTGTCCGGAGCGAACGTCGGGCTCGGCACCCTCGCCAAGTAGTCCTGCATCGTGGCGCCCTGGTCGGCCAGGATGAGCCCCGGCTCGTCCAGACTGTAGCGACCGAACATGCACCCGATGGCGTAGGAGGCGATTTCGGCAGCGACGTCGGCATGTTCAAGCGCCGAGTATTCATCGGCCGACTTACCCGGTCCGTACCGGAACTCGACGTTTCGGCCCAGCGTCACGCGATGAAGAGGAACGTCGTTCGAGACCTCCGCCTGAAGCCCATACGCCTCGGCGACGATCTGGTTGTTAGTCGCCTCCCGTGCCTGCTGACCCCGCGCAATCTCGGCCCATCGGGCCGACCAATCAACGAAATGCCTCCGGAGTGAGACGGTGTCGAGCTTCGTCGAGCGGAAAGGCGACAGAGGCCCTTCCCCCTCGGCAATCCCAACGTCCATAACACGAAACATCCACGAAGGCACCCGAAATCCCCATGAGATCTCGAAGTCGTCCCAGTCAGCGCGCCCAACAGACGTCATGAGATCGACGAGCACGGAGGGTGTCGCATATTCCTGCACTGGAAGGAGCGAAATGTCTCCAATCTGGGCATGCAGCGTCGGAGCGACGACCCGAAGTAGTGCGGTCGCAACAGAGGAGTTCAGGAATGATGCCAGGCGCTCTCGCTGGAAGTTGTCTCCGAAAACCGACATACCCGTCACATCATGTATGAACCCGCCCGGGAAGCGACGGAAGGCCGGCGGACCCGAAGTCACATCAGACCATGACACGGACGGCTGGAAGTAGGTGACAGTATTCTGCGCCCTAGACCTAGGCCTTCCTCCGTTCTCGGTTCCGAACGCCTTGATCTCACTCCCATCACGCTCCCAATTAACCAAGTGCTGTTGATTACCCCACCAGCGTCTAAATTCGCCACCCTTGTTGTAAGGGAACCACCGTGCACCAGATTTCATCGCGTCGTCGAGGTTCGCGCAGGAAAACGCGGTTCGGATGGCACTTACTTCCCACCATGAACGAAGAAACCGGTTGTTGTCCGCGGTCGCTAGACCTTGGCGCGGGTCTGCGAACTCCGAAACCCGTTTCCCCTTTGCGAATGCGGCACGCATGGGATCGGACAGCCAGTACGCGATGGGCGTTCCGGGGACGCGACGAAGTTGTTCCACCGAGCACATGTGGCGGTCCAGCGACGTCAGGTCTGAGACTGCGGCGATGAACTGGCGGCGCTTCACCGCGCCATCCAGGGACGTTAGGCGGAAGTACGGGGTGGGCCTCTCAACGCGTCCACCCTTGTCGAGAACGAACGCAGCGTTCGCGCCAAAAATGTCGGGATGATTCGACACATCGTGGAGATGAACGAAGCTGGTGAACGCGTGGTTGTCGAGCAATACTCTCCGGAACTCCTCGAATGAGGTGATAGACATCCATGTGTCACCGAGGATCATCGCCACCACGCCTCGCGGGTCGACTAGTTCGATTGCGCGCTGGACAAAGCAGGAATAGAGGTCCTGCCTACTCATCGGATACTGCGCTTTCGCGAAGGCCGTGAGGCGCGCGTCCATCTTCCTGCTACCCAAGTAGGGCGGATTCGCAACCGCCGCAAAGTACCGCGGTGAGAGGTACTCGGCTTGAAGCACCACCTCCTCGGCCCGGCCGAGCACGTCGGCAAGGAGCATGTCCCCGCCGTCGTCGAGCCGGGCGATGTGCTGCTTGAGGCGAGCGGTCAGCGCGGGGTCGGGCTGGATGAGCGATCCGAATGTGTCGGCTAGCTCGAACTGGTTCCAGAAGTCTGTCTCGGCGTGCTTATCACCGTCGGGGGTTAGCAGGAAGTCGATCTCGTCCGGGGTGAAGCGGATCGGGTCGAGGACGCAGACGTTGGGTTCGACCTGCTTGCCGAAGAAGGTCCGTTGTCTGGCGCGGGCCTTCATGGTCAGGGCGAAGGCCGCTAGTGCTCCGGCTCGGAGGTCGATCTCGACGCCGTAGAGGTTGTTGGTGAGGACCAGGCCAGGGATCTCGGCTGGGGCGTAGCCCTCTTCTTCGTAGATGGCATACAGCAGGTCGAACGCGTACGTCAGCATGTGCCCCGAACCGCAGGCCGGGTCGATGACCGTGAGTTCCTCAGGTCCGCTGATCTTGAGAAAGTCAGTCTCCTCGTCGACGGGAGGGATGTAGTACTCCATCTGGTCTACCAGGCACGAGGACGGATGGTTGAGCATCCAGAGGCGGCCGACCAAGTTCTCGACCAGGTAGCGGACGATCCAGTGCGGGGTGAAGAGCTGTGTGGCGGCTGGGATCTCGGCGGCGCCGGCCTTCTTGTTCTTCTTGAACCCGGCGAAGACCTCGTCCTTGCGCTCGGAGATGTAGAACTGGTAAAGCCAGCCGATGACCTCGACATCCTGGCAGACATCGGTGGTCAGGACCTTAACGGCGCGGCTGAGCACGGAGTCGTCGGCCAGCAGGTTGGCCGGGATAAGCAGCTCGGTGTAGTCGCCCTCACGCTCGAACATGAACGGCATGGCGCGGTTCCAGTGGCGGCAGTACTCCGTGAGCAGTAGGGCGAAAGCCTCGCCCTCGGGGTCGCCGCTGCGGCGAGTGCCGTTGAGCAGGCCGGTGACCAGCTCACGGGTCTTGGCGCTGACGACCGCGCCGTCGATGGTGCCGCGCTTGGCCTCGGCGAGGATCTCGGGCTGGCCGCCCTCCACTCGGGCCGCCGGGGAGACAACGCCGATGCCGGTATAGCGGTTGGCGTCCATGAACCGCAAGGCGATGATGCGGTTAAACCAGGTATAGGCGATCCGATCCGCGACGGCTTCCCGACCCTTCTCTTCGCCGCCCGCCGCATTGACCGCGGCCTCCAGCGCTGCCACGGCCTTGGGCTGTTCGACCCTCTGCGGTGCCCCAGGCGCCAGCACAACGGCGACCCGGGCAGTCACCTCGCGGATGAGCGTGGTGCGGGCCCAGGTGGCGAAGGACTTCAGGGGTCCGGTTTCCATCAGAGTGAGATTCGCTTTCCGTCGTTCAGGGTGGCCAGCAGGGTGTCACGGAGCGCCGTGATGTACTTCTCGACATCATCGCTGCTGGTGAGGACGCCGTAGGTGCCCGGCACAGTGATGGTCTTGATCGAGATCGTCTCGACCGGCTTGGGGGGAACCGGCCTCGGGGCCGCCTTACCCTCACCGCCGGGGGCCGGCTGCGGGGCCGGGCGGGCGGAGGCGGCTAGCTGGTCGAGGAGCGCGGGGTACTGGGTGACCTCGAAGCTGGCCCAGGCCTCGCGGATGTACGGGATCTCTCTCGCCTGCCGGATGGCGGCGATCCGAACGTCGATCGCGGAAAGGGCAGCCTGCTGCGCCTCTGGCGTCGCGTTCTGGAAGTCCGGGCCCGTCTGGATCTCGGCCTTCTTGGCGGTGATGGCCTCTGCGGTAGCCGCCGCTTCCTTCGTGACCAGCTCGTCGATCCGGGCACGCAGCGTGTCGGTGGTCTGCTTGAGCTGGGCCATCCGGTTGCCACGGAAGACATTGGGATCGACCAGGGCATTCTGGACGGCCTCGTCGCTTCCGGGCGGTAGGTAGCCGAGGTTACTGCTGTTCGCCGTTAGGAAAGTCAGGGCGTCGTCGTAGATGGTGCGCTGTGGACCGTTAAGGAACGCCTGGATCGGGTCAATGAAGTTCTCCTTGGCCTCCAGCAGGTCGTCGCCAAGCCCGAAATCGGTCAGGTACCAGTCATTGGGCTTGCCGATGACCTGGTCGATCAGGTCGAGGGGGGTAGCGAGCTGGGCTACGAAGGGGTACTTGGATCCTGCGGTGGCTTTGGCCTCAAGCTCGTCACGCTTGGCCTTAAGCTTCTCCGCGCCGTGCCGGGCCAGCTCCAGCGGATCCTTGGGCGTACTGGGCTCATCGAAGAACTCGGTGCAGAACGCCCGAAACGCGGCGACCCTACCGTCATCAAAGGTCTTCTGCCGGGCGGCCACAGTGTGCTGCTGCTTCGCTGTGTTGCGGAGCGTGGCGGCGACCTCGGATCGCTTGAGGACGCTGCCATCGACGGCGAGCGTGACCTTCGAGGAGCCGACCAGGAAGGCGATCACGACCTCGATCGAGGCGAGGTCCCAGCCGTTGGGCTTGGTCTGGTACGCATCGACGATGGTCTTGACCGTGACCTGCTCGCCGATGTCTTCCTTACGGTTCACGTAGGAGAGCACATCGTCTGCGGGCACGGCGAGCTTCGATCCGGCTTCGGCCCGGAACAGTCCGTCGTCCGGGTTGGCCGCCGCAGAGACCTGCTGCTCACTGTAGGTGACACCACCAAGCAGCTTAAGGTTGTAGTAGGTGCGGCCGATGAGGTCCTGAAAGCCGTCAGTCACCCGGGCGACCGGATCCTGCGCGGACGACGGGAAGTCGGCGGCGTTGATAACCAGAGTGGCTTTGCCGACGGCGGTGCGCATCCGCTGGGTGAGGTCCTTCTCCCGCTCGGTGTTCTGCGCTCCCTTGGCACGCAGGATCTGGTCCACGCTCGCGGAGATCGCGGTGCCCTGCTTGCGCTTGATGTACTTCTCGGTCTTGATGAGCAGGCGGAGGTCGGCGAGCGCCCGGCTGTCGGGGTCGAGGATGACGCGCAACTCGTCCCGGCCCGCACTCTGCATTCGGATCTCGTCCGCGGTGTAGGGGGACTCCGGTGAGATGAAGTGGACCGTCAGCTCGCGCTGTTGGCCGTAGGGCTGGTCATCGAGCTTGAAGCCGAACGGGAAGTCCTGGCCGTTCTTCGCGTACTTGATCCGGGTGGTCTTGATGACGTCGCCGGAGAGGATCTTGAACAGCCGGGCGCTGACCTCGAAGCCGTCGATGTCGACGTTCTTAATCTCCTCCTCTATGGCCTGCTCTTCGTTGGTCAGGTACTCGTAGGCGCTGCCCTTGCGCTGGATGTAGGTCTGTGCCTCCAGCAGGGCCAGGGCCTCCTTCACCTGCTCCGACAGAGCGGGAAGGTCCAGGCCGAAGCGATCGTAGACCAGCACCGTGAGGTTACGGGGGGTCGCCTGGAAGCTCTCGATGTACTTCACGAGGAAGAGCGCCTTCAGGAGCCGGACCGCCAGCGGGTTGTCGAGGTTGCGCTCGGCGACGTCGATCGAGCGCTGTGCGGCGCCCTTCAGCGAGGCCCGGATGCCGGCGAACATGTGGTCAAATGTCGCCAGGCGGCCCTCCTCTAGGTCTCCCATGTCCTTCGCGACCTGCTGGACGACGCCGAGCATGGACCGCTCGCCGACCGAGCTGTTGCGGCCCTCGAAGGCGTTGTGGTCGGAGATACCCTCGATCGCGGCCTGGAACAGCGCGAACTGGTAGCTGACGAAGGGGTAGGTCCCGATGAAGAGGGCCTCATCGGCGTAGTTGCGGTAGGTCTTCGCGCCGTCGACGAAGTCGAATAGCGTCTTGAAGTTGGCGTGCTGGTCCGCGTAGAGCCGGCCCAGGGACGCGCTGCCCGCAGCGTTCTTCTCCAGCAGGCGCTTGCGGATGACCTCCTCGACGTCCGCGCTGCGGAGCTTGACGCGGGTCTTGAAGCGGGCCTGGATCTTAGAGAAGTCGTTGCCCTGCTGCCGGGTGCGGTCGCCGATGACCTTCTCCATGTCCTCCTGGGAGGTCACGAACACCCACGCCCGGCCGGCGCACTTGGTGTTGAGCGACTCGGCGATGGTCTGCAGGTTGAGCATCAGCTTAGTGTTCGAGCCGATGAACTGGCCGACCTCGTCGACGAAGAAGTTCAGCCGGAAGTTCGGGTCGGCCTGTTTGTCCAGCCAGGCCTTCACCTCGTCGGCGAAGTCCTCGATCGAGACGGAGTACGAGGACTGGTACTGCTTGATGATGCCGTCGGTTGCTTCACCGCCGTTCACCTCGGCGAAGGCCTTGTCGATGCTCCTGCTCCGCAGGATGCTCTCTTCCCTGCCCTGGGACCAGGGAACGCCCGCGATGCGCTCGAACGCCTCCTTGAACGGGTCGTACTGGTGGTTGTCGTCAAGGTGACGCTCGAACCGGGCGACGTGACCCTGGTTGCCGTAGTAGCCGCGGCTCTCGTCGAAGACCTTGACGAAGACCTTGAGCAGGGCGTCGGCCTGGTCCTTGCTGATCAGGGTGGCCTTCTGGTCGATGTTGAACAGAAGGCTCTTGGCCGGGATGCGGGCCGCCTTGTCGAGCAGGCCAGGCAGGAAGGCGTCGGTGCTCTTGGCCCGGAAGGTCTCCGAGACATTCCGGCGCGGGTAGTACTGGCCTTCGACGTCGCCGAGCAGGTGGGCGAGCATCTTCAGCATGTGCGACTTACCGGAGCCGAAGAAACCGGAGATCCAGACGCCGTTGGCGTTGGTGTAGGAGGTGTACTCCTCCAGCAGGAGCTCCAGGCCCTTCGCGGCCTCGCCGGTGAGAACGTACTCCTCAACCTCGGTGCCCAGGTGTGTGGCGTCATCCGCCTTAATGACGCCTTCGATGGGCCGCTGGATGTCCTTCGCGAAGATCTCGCTGAGCCGCATCGAGGTCACGCCTCCTGTTCCAGGATGTTCTTGGCCCGGTAGTACTGGTCGTCCTTGAGCCTGCCGAACAGCACAAGCGACGACCCCAGCGTGTCGGACTGCTCATAGCGACCGGGGAAGAACATGAGCATCGGCCTGCCCTGCACCACCGACTGCAGGTTGTTCAGCACGTTATGAGAGCGGATGTACGGGAAGACCTCGCCGATACCGGTGAGGAAGACAATGTCGAACTCCTGGCCCGCGAGCCGGTCCCGGATCGCCGGGGCGATGTGCAACTGCGGATCGAGCATCCCCTGGAGCATCTCGCGGAAGTCAGCCTTGTCCTGCTCCGGCTCGATCGCGAGAACCTCATCCCAGACACCCCGCCCCTTGAGAAGCTCAACCGACAGGTCGTACAGGTCGATCTCGAAGACCGTAATCCCCTCGTTGGCCAGGCGCGTCCTGATCCGCTTCCGGGCCGCCGCGGCGGCGAGCGCGTCCTCGGGTGGGTACGGGTAGATGAAGAACGGGACCTCGTTGCCCAGGCCCTCCATCTGCAGGAAGCGCTTGCCGCTCAGCACCGCGAACAGGTGCTCCTCCTGCTCGGGCAGGGTCTTCGGCGTCACTGCCCGGTCCCCTGACGGGTGGGGAAGAACCGCAGCTCGGCGCTGAGCACTGCGGCGATCCGCTCAGACAGCAGCGCGGGCATGATCTCCCCGCCCTTCGACAGCAGCTCGGCCTCCCGCAGCATCGTGAATACGTTGCGCCGCATCCGCTGCAGTGTCGATTCCTTAAGTTCGGCCAGTTCGTCGTGCCATAGCGTCTTGGCACGCACGAAGCCATCGAAGTCCGCGTACTCCAGCGTCGGAGTGAGGAGAAGAAAACGCTCGCGCACGACTTCCTCGGCGAACTCTCCGATGAACTCGTAACGTCGGCAGGCAGCAGCCCACATCAAGAACGCACGCTCGGAGGCCGTCACCTCGATCAAGAGATCGATCTCGGTGTCACTCAGGGCGGCAAGCCGCTGAACCGTCTCGCGAACCACGCGAACAGCTGCGGTGTGCGTCCGGGCCTGCAAGAGATTGTCCTTCACTCCCAGATCGCGAACCTGTTTCCAGTCGCGATGCTCGACGTACACGGGCGCGAGCAGAACAGCCTCACGCGTCAGAAGACCACCCGCGATAAACGAGAGTGCATACCGTCGTGGTGCTGTCGCCAGCGCGTCGTTCATCTTCCCCTCCCCGTTCGCTACAAGCCGCCGAAGCTTCCCGGTGGTCGCTGACACTGAGACTCCTCACGCGGTGTCCCTGGTGACGCCATCGCCTCTCGAGGCCGCGCTACCGCTCCGGACCCACTCGTCGACCTCACTCGCCTGGAACTTCCACAACCGACCGACCTTGTGGGCAGGCATGGCCTTCTCCGCGATCCACACGTAGACCGTGTCCTTCGTGACACCCAGGTGGGCCGCGATGTCGTCGGCGGAGAGCCATGGGTTGGACACGAGAAGCGAGCCTCCAGCCTGCTAGCGAGATCCTCCACAACCATACGAGGAAGAGCCGGGTTCTTCCCTGTGTAGCCCGGTGTTGCTGGTTGCAGCTGTGTCTCGGGCAGACAGGCTGCGCGTAGCAGGTCGCCACTCGGATGGGCGTCTCCGTCGCCCGCCTTTCCCAGATCGAAGGCGGTGACTTCTCTACCCAGGACGTCCTCAACCGTTTCATCACCGCCCTCGGCGGCACCCTCAAGTTCATCGCCAACTTCGGCGACGAGCAACTCAAGGTCGCCTGAGCGCTCGTCGCCGAAGCCTACCTGCCAGGGTCTATCCTCATCGTCCAGCCTTGCGGAGGGACACTTTGACTAGGCCGCAAGGCGTTCGCGGTGACCTTCCGCAGTGTCGGCGAAGTCAAGTTCGTCGCGGTTGCGGTAGTGCTTGTAGAACCACTCGGGTACGCGGATGGCATCCAGGCGGGAGCGAAGGATCCCGTCCTGAACGTCGCGGGCAACTTCTCTTACTCGATGCCATTCGGAATCGCTGACGGGCCCCGGCTGAGCACGGCGCAGTTCCGTGGTGACGGTGCCGAGGAGGCGCTGGCGCTCGGCGGCGATCCTCTGCTGGCCTGCCCAGATCTCCAGGGCAACCTGGTAAGCAGCCAGGGAGGGGATGAAGAAGCTGAGCAGGGTGCTTACGAGGGTGGCGTCCGCGACAACGAGCCCTGCCGCGAAGCCCAGCCCGCTCCATATAATGACGGCGGTCAGGATGACCGAGGCATAGCGGCGGCGGAGCCTTGCGTCCCATCCGAGGTTCTGCTCCTGGGCGATGAGCACGTCGTAGGGGTGGTGGACCCCCTCGGTGGAGTCATACCAGCCCTCCGTTATGCGCTGGTCCTTGGCGCTGCCCGGCCGGAGCTCTCGGGCCAGCTGCGATACGTCGGGCTCCGGGACTGGATCCCCGGCCACTGTGGGGCGCCAGGGGAGGTAGAACAGCGCGGTGTCAAACATTTCCTGGAGGAGCGCCCCCTGCTGCGCAGTGGCTCCGGCGACCCGCTTGAGCAGGAATGCCGACACGAGGAACCACACGGCGCCGACGATCGACATCGCGGGCCGCCCGTACCCGGTGAGGGTGACGATGATGCCCGCAACGGCAACCAGGATCGCGATGCCCGTCCGGATGGCCTCGACGAGTTGCCCGCGCTGGTGGCTCGCCGCAGCAGCGCGCTGCAAGCGGACCAGACTAGGGTCAAGCTGCCGCTCGTGGATGGACGTGGCCGGCACCCCTCGGGGTGCCGGGAACGTACCTGTACTACTTGTCATGGGCGGGTCATCCGGTTACCGAACAGCTTCTTCCACTCGTCGTACGCGGCGCGCTCCTGTCCGTCGTCCTCCAGGTCGATCGCCCGCTCGGCGATCTCCTGGGCACCGCGGAGCGCGACGACCGCAGCTTGCTTCTGGGTGCGGCTCATCACGGTGTTGACGTCGCCGCCGAGTCCTGCCGGGTCTGGCCACTGCCTGTCGATCTGCTCGGCGGCCGTGGCCAGGAACACAGTGATCTCGTCCTGGTAGCGCCCGAACGGGGCCTTGACGAGGGACTGCGCCATGACCTCCAGCAGGAACGAGGGGGAAACCGGCTCGCCGAGCTCGCGGTTGATGCCCTTGATCATCTTGACGAAGGGGACGAACTTCCCATCGCACTCGGCGTTCTTGGCGATGCTCAGCTCGTGGTGGCGCTTGGGGTTGGTCGCGATCCAGTCACCGGCGCTGGGGTTGGGGATGACGTATCCGCCGCCCCTGCGGTCGAACGCCGGGACGACGTCGATGGACATGACGTCGTCGTCCGTCCCGTAGTGGACGACGACGGCCATGCCGTCCCGGCGGGCATCGGGCCACCTGTCGCGCAGCAGTTCCTCCAGCGCGCGCAGTACCGCGTCCGGGGACCTGGTGCGGTAGCCACCCTGTGGCCCGTCCTTGTCGATGACGGCAAAGATGTCGATGTCCTTGAGCCTCTTGGTCTTGGTGTCGCGGCGGTAGCTGCCGGTCAGGAAGTCGTCCTCCAGATCCCACCGGGACTTGACGTGGTCGCGGATGGCATGATGCCTGCGGACGGCGGTATCCTGCTCGGTCTGGGTGATCGCCAGGTTGTGCCGGAGGTTGGCGAAGGCGTCGTCGATGTAGCCCATGTCGTGTCCTTAGCTGTGCAGGTAGCGCAGGCTGGCCGAGGCGTGCGGGGCCCGGCCCAGGGTGCCGAAGGTGATGCCCTGCAGGCCGTCGGTACTGGTGCGAGCGCCCGTTCCCCAGCCTGGCTGCGCCGAGTGCGGGCCGTTGAAGGCGCAGAGCAGTTCGCAGGTGGTTCCGACCGGGACCCGGTCGAGCTTGGCGAGGAACCGGGCAAGCCGGGCCCGGGATGCGGTGAACTCCGTGTCCGCTGTGCCGGTTGCCGCATAGGTGACAGGGAACTCGATCACGGGATCGACGGTGCCGGATGGCTGGCGGCATTCCAGGATGACCTGTGCCAGCGATCCCTCGGTGATCCATGCCTTGATGGCGTTCTCGTTCTGCTCCCAGTTCCGGGTAAGCACGGAGGCGCTGATGCCGAGGTCGGCCAGGATGTCACTGATAGTCCCGAGGATCACGTCGGTGAGGTGCGTGGCGGTGTGGGTCCGGGTGTAGGTAGCCGTACTCGTGTAAGTGGAGATCGTCATCCGCCGGCAACCGCCTTCCGTACTGCGTTCATGTCGATCAGCGGCCCGGCGCCTGCCGTCTTCTTGTCATCGGCTGCGGGCGGGCGCGCATCGGACAGCCGCGGGTGCCCGTCAGCGGCCTCCGCTACGACAGCGGCCAGGGGAACCGGGGCCGGGAGGTAGATCGTGTAGGTGGTCGCGTCTGCCGCGCCGGGGATCGGGTTGAGGTTCTCCTCGGTGGTCAGCGCGGCGGTGCCCGACACGGTGGTGATCTCGCAGTGGACCAATCCCGCTACCAGCGTCAGCGGATGCCGGTCGAGGTGTCCACCCGCGACGAGCATCCGCCCGGCTGGTGCCGCAGCGGCCATCGCCTCCATAGCGTCGGATCGCGTGAGCGTGCCGGACGCGGCGATCGTGTCGGCCACCAGGTCCGTGATGATCTGCCACGTGGCCGAGGCGCTGCGCACGGGGGCCGCCGCTACCGCCCTGTACCTCAGCATCGTCAGGCTCCTTCCGCGCCGACCCGGTTGGCCTCAATGGCGTCCGTCACTGCGGCGGCCAGGTCTTCGCCTGTGAGCCGCGTGGGGTCCAGGACGGTCTCCAGGCGCCGACTCAACGCCTCGAAGACGACCTTGCGCGCCCGGCGCCCGTCCAGCCCGGTCGCCATTGCGGCGGCACGGTCCACGGCCGGCGAGTTTGCGAACTCGCGCAGGCCAGGGAATGACTCGGCGAGCGCGAGGAGCGTGGAGGCGATGATCTCGCGCAGCGCTGCGGGGGTGGGCACGGGCACCAGGATCGCCGCGTCCGACCTAGACAGGAAGGCACGATCCAGAGCGGTGGTGAAGTTGCTGGTCGCCACGAAGAACAGGTGCGGATGGCGGCGAGCGTTGTCATCTAGCGCGGTGAGTACTGCGTCGGTGGCGCGGTGCACGTCTGCGGGGTTGGCCGCGAGCGACGCCTCGGAGCGCGCGACCGCCATCGACTCAACCTCGTCGAGGATCACGACCGTCGGCTTCCCGTCAGCCGCCAGGGCGGGCACGTGCTCGGCGAGCAGCTCGCCGACCCGCTGCTGCGACTGGCCGTGCTCAGCGGACATCAGCCCGTGCGGGTTGACTTCGATCCGCCGCACCTCCCTGCTGGGGACGAACGGGGCAAGCTGCGCTGGTAGGCCGCGCGCCAGAGTCGTCTTCCCGGTGCCCGGCGGCCCGTACAGGATGCTCAGCCCGTGCAGCGCGGTCACGACGAACGGCACCTGCGGGCGCAGCATCAGGGCCAGCAGGCTGGTATTCCGGATCCTCTCCTTCACCTCCGGCGGCACCACGATGGCCTCCCATAGGGCCAGTTCCTCCGGCGTGCCACGCACGACTTCGTCCGAGACGATGCACTCCTGCACCTTCATGCCTCTCCCATCTCTCGAAGAACGTTCATGACTGTAGCACCTAATCACTCCATGGCTCGATTGGATATCGCTAACTTGGTAAAGATAATCTGGGAGCCATAGATGGCTGCTAGCTTGTGTTCTGTACCGAAATCGGGGATACTGGCGTGGTGATCTTGACCGTCCCCAACGCCGAGCTTGACGCGCTTCTCGCCTCCCAACCCGCGCTATCGAACGTATGGTCGGCAGCCTGGGAAGACGTGAAGGTATTCCTTCAGTTCCTCCGGAAGTCAGCATCGCTTGCGCACGTCTTGGCGATGGGCATGGTGGAACTCGTGACGCCCATCATCGATGCATACCCCGGGCAGGTCGTGCTCGTCGACGGCCCTATCGTTCTGAACGGCATCGCGGGCGACGAGGCCGGAGTCACGGTCCTGGTCCCCTACATCGAGACGGCTTCTGTGCGGCAGTTGGTGGTCACTGACCTGACCGTGGGCGGACGCTCTGGACTCAGGATGGCCGGATGATGAGCACTGATCAGGCGTCTGAGTTCACGCCGGACTGGTCGGTCCACCCGGGCGCACTCCTGCGGCGCGTACTGGAACGGCGGGGAATCCGGCAGTCCGAACTCGCCGAGCGCACCGGCTTGACACCTAAGCACATCAATCAGGTCGTCTCCGAGAACATAGGTATCTCCGGCGATATGGCGATCCTGCTCGAACGCGTCCTGGGTATCGATGCTCAATTCTGGGTGAGAGCAGACGCGGACTACCAGGCGTATATCAGCAGTCTGAAAGCAAAAGAACAGGTAAGCGAATATGCCCCGTGGGCGAAAAGTTTTGATCTTGCGACTCTTGAGCGACACGGGATCGTAGAGCGACGCGATAACATGGCGACGAGAGCGGAGAAGATCCTCAAGTTCTTTGGCGTGGCCAGCCCAGATGCATTTGAGCAGACTTGGCTTCGCCCCAGAGTATCATTCCGGCGCAGTAAATCATTCACTGTCCATGAGCCAAATACGGCCTTGTGGCTACGGCTAGTCGAGCGTAGTGCAGAAGCAGCATCGGAAGTCCCCCCTCTAAGGCTGAGCGTTCTTCGCAAGATAGCCCGCGAGATTCCTGGAATGACCAGCCTTCCATCCATAGCAGATGGATTCACTGCGGCAAGGGCCGCTCTCGCTGATGCAGGCGTAGTGCTAACGTTCGTTCGTCAGGTGCCTGGAACTCGCGTAGGCGGAGCGACCTGGTGGCTGTCGGCAGACCGTCCCGTCATCGGACTAACGGAACGCAATCGCAAGTCAGACATATTCTGGTTTAACTTGCTGCACGAGATCGGGCACGTTCTGCTGCATCCGAAACGCGTGACCTTCCTCGACTTGGAGTCCGACAGATCACTCGCCGACCCAGCAGAGCAGGAGGCGGACAGGTTCGCAGAGCAGTCTATCCTGAGCGATGCCGCCCGCGCGGAGATCGCCAAAGCTGCAACGCGCGAGCAACTACTTATTCTGTCGGCACGGCTGGGGGTCAACGTATCCATCGTCGCCGGTCACCATGGATACATGACAAATAAGTGGTATGTGGGCGGCAAACTACGCGGGACTCTAACGGAAGAGGACATAGACGCGCTAGAGCACATAAGTGGCTCGACCTAGCGCTAGTGCCAGTACCGAAATTAATGTCGCCTATCAACGCAAAAATGAAAATGACGAAAAGCGAATTATTGGGCGTGGGCGGGAATAAGCTAACACCGGGGAGGGGTGGTTCGGCGAGTCATCCGCCGTCTGCGGATAAGCAACAAGACTCCGCGGTCGTCGAACTCTGCGGCCAGATGCTCTGCGAGCCGCCCCGTCACCGTCGCGAACACATTAGATGCCTGCCAGGCTCGCGGCGTTATGGCCTTGAGAACGCACTGGTTCTCGATGACGACGTGTTGGGTCATAGTCCGAACTCGAACTCCCTAGCAGGCCTGCTGGGGCGAGGTGTCTTCCGACAGCCCATTGGCGAGTTCTCGTGCTCGTGCGACTAGGTCTTGAAGCGTCTGTTCGGCGGTCTGCGAGTCCGGAGACAGTTGTGAGATCAGTGCTACGGGGTTGGTACCCGGGATGTCACCGATCTTTCTGCTTAGGTCCGCGATGCTGGTAGGCGGCACGGCGGTGTCGCCGAAGACGTAGAACTCAACCGAGGCGGCGCGAACAGAGCGCTCAGTGCTACCTGCACCCGTGAGAGTTTTGAGAAGGGCAGCGCACAGGTGACAGGCGAGAGCGGGAATTGGCTGGCCGGCGTGCTTGGCGAGGTAATTACCAAGGTTATGATAAATATCGAAGACTGTGCCGACGGCTCCCGCCGTGTATGCATAGCGTAGTGCGTCGAGTGCGAGCGTTATTGCATTTTCGGAATGGCCGAGCTTCTCTTCCGCATCCGCGAGGGCGCCGATAGCCGCGCTGAGCGTCCTGAGATCGCCGACAGCCTCAAGAGCCTGTCGGCAATTCACTAGGAGGACTCGTGCCTCGCGGGCCTTGCCGAGTCTGAGCAGTGGGCCGTAATCGTTCAGCGCGGCCACGGCGATCAGGCCATCCGGGGCGCGCCGGTCATCCATGATCGCGATAATTTCAGCGTTTACAGCGAGGGCTTTCTCCCATTGCCTGAGCTCGATACTGACAGAACGATCTATATTAAGGAGAGCCTCGCGGACATCCCACCACCGCGCAGCGTCGTCCTCGTCGGTGGGGCTGTCTAGAACATCCATGAGTTCTCGGAGCCGCGATATTTCGGAGAGAACGCGGCCGGGATCTTCCGTTTCGTTCAGCATCTGCAGTCGTTGCACTTCAGCGCCTAGTTTGGTCCATGGCCCTACTTGCGCCTGCTGTGCATGGCTGACTGCCTGATCAGCGTAGGCCAGTGCGTCGGTGAATCGACCACTGTGGAGACACTGGTAGGCCAAATTGCCAGAGGCGACCATGGCCGCCCGGTGATCGCCGCGGGCTACAGCGGCAGCGAGGTAATCGCGTACTTGGGCTTCTGCCGCAGTCGGGTTAATTCCCTCAATCAGAGTGGCCGCGAAGAGCGCCACCGAATCCAGGTTACGGGCGATGGTCTGAACGTACGGAAGGATCGCCGCCGCATTAGCTTCTGATGGGTTCCTATTGAACGCGAATTCCAGCATGGCGGCAGCCTCCTCCCATTTTTCCTGGCGTATCAGGTAGGGCGCGGCCGCGAACCCGGAGCGAACTATCAGCTCGGTATTCACTCCATACTGGTTGGCCCCGCCGGACGTATCCATTCCGACCCGCCAGAAGAAGGCGGCTATCTCATCTACCATGTTCCGGAATGGCTTCCCCGCGTGGACTCGACCGGCCTCGCTGACGCCCGGATGGACGGCGTAGAACTGGCCTTCGCCGCTGGTCATGGCAAGCGTTTCGATCAGGCCGCGGTCAGCAGCGGCCTCGACCGCGCCTTCCAGGCCGGGCGGCTGGCTGTCTCGGCCGAGTTTCTGCCATAGGGCTTCCCATACGGGCATAACGACCGCTCGCTCGCGGTCGGGCTCTTCCAGGCAGCACAGAAGCCAGAACAACTCGCGTTCGGCAGGAGACAGTCCGTCGCTTACAGCGTCCGTCCAGGCGCCGAGGACGTGGAGGTAATCGCCGGAGTCTGCGGTCGTCTCGCCGGTGGTGAAGAACCCGGCCGGGAGGCCTCCCTGGTCCTGCCAGGCCCGGTCTCCTGCTGCGACGAGAGCAGCAAGGCGTTGCGGGTACGCCGCCTGTCCGTTGGCGAGCTCGAGTAGTTTCGGGTGGCCCTGGGCGACGTTGTGCACGCCGACCGTCAGGTTCCGCGCCGTGTCATGGTCGATCCCGGGCAACTCGCCGTTCATGAGGGCGCGCAGGTGGGGGAGCTCACGTGCGAGCAGCAGCGCCTCGTCGGCGGACAGTGCGTCTACCGGCTCTACGATGAAACCGGATGTCTCCGCAGAGCCGTCTGACGCGAATGTGCTGGGATCTCCTTCGGGAACACGGCGGCTGGTCACGATCACGCGGCCAAGGCCGCGATGCGCCGTTAGCGCGCCGATGACCTGCCCCCACCTTTCGTCGCGCCACTGGCTGTCGCGGGTCAGCAGTGACTCGCCGTTGTCGATGATAAGCAGGATCCGGTTCCGCTCCATCAGCTCGGTGAGTCGCGGCAGGAAGACGGACAGTTCTTCGGGACTGCTGACCAGGTGGACCATCTGGAAGTCTCTCAGGCCGCGTTCCAGGGCCAGCGCAAACTGGGTGAGCGATCGGCTGATCTCCATGCCGTCGTCGGGTGCCTTATACCAGACGAGCCGCTCGAACGCGTGTTCATGCGTGTAGGCGAGTTCGAGCGCGCAGGCTGTCTTGCCGCCGCCCGGCATGCCGCGCAGCACAACCCCCGGGACGCCGCTCTCGTCCGCTAGCGCGGCACTAGCACGGGCCATCACCCCGGTGCGGCCGACGAAGCGCTCCGGCTGGGGCGGGAACCCGGCCATTTTCAGCTCAGCAGTGCCGTAGGACGGTGACTCCGTCCGGCTGGGCGCCGCGAGCCTCATCTCCGGTGCCGATCCGCCGAACAACGCGGGCGTCGCGGTCGACCGTGCCGAGAACCTGCCTCCTGCGCTGAGGTCCTTGACCGCCATGCCAACTGCACGTGCCACGGGTTGCCCCCGGTCGGCAAGCAGCTCGTAGAACTTTTGCGAAAGCTCGATCGCGAAATCGTCGTCGACCGAGTAGCGCATCGCGAGGACAGCGCAGCCAAGGCGCTCCGTGAGCTCGGTGGCGAAGCTGCCCGATGAAACGGAGAAACCGCCGACCTGCCCCGGAAAATCGGCGCTCGGGACAGGCAACCCGAGTAGCCTCCGTTCCTCAGCGATGGTCATAACAGCCGACCAGCAGGCGGAGACTGTCACCAGTTTCACGCGCTCGCGAGCGGGGGCGAGCATGTCTGACAACTCGGCCACGGTGACCGTGTCGAGCTGGCCGGATGCCGTTTCCAGCAGCAATTCGCCGGGGGCACCGTGGCCGGAGATGTGGATGACATCCCAGCCTTCGCCTTCTTCAAGGATCTTGCGCAGCCGGTCGCGCGTGACCCCGTACTGCACCACGCGCACCTCGGCGGCTTTTCCGCGGCCCGCAACGCGCCTGATCATCTGGACAAGGGCGTGCCGTTCGCGACGGAGATTGAGGGCTTGTTCTCCCTCGGGGAGGCTGAACAGCCCAAGGACGCGCAGTCGGCTTCCCACAGGAACCGCGTTGTCGGCTCCGTCATCGTTGGCTGTCTGCATAACCAGCGTGACATCCTGGGCGGCGAGTGGCCTTCCTTCCACGTACGCCAGCTCAAACGGCCTGAACAGTAGGAATCTTGCATCCTCTGGCACGACTACGCGCACCGTCACCGGCGCCCTTCTGGCCGCCCGCGCGAGCGCCTCGGCGATATGGCCGAAGACCTCAGACCCCAGCCACTGACCGACCTCGGCCACGATGCGCGCCTCGGCCTCGGCGTAGCGGTCTCCTGCGGCGTACGACGAGATGTAGTACTCCAGGTCGATGAACGCCTCGTACTGCGAGCTTCGCTCGTCCACCCGGACCTCATGGTCAGCGATGAAAGATCCGGACGCGTCGGTCAGGACCCAGCGCCACTGGGCTGGGCCGGTGTAGTCCTGCACCTCCAGCCGTAGCACGCCCCCCACGGTCGGCCTCCATTCCACACCCGGCGCGCCATGATCAGGTGGCGCGGACTTGATCATAAGAAGTCCACCGTTAGATTGCTCGTGTCCACGGTGGAGACCAAGGGGCTCCATCAGGACTCTTGACACGACCGGTGCGTTACTTCAGAACATCGATTGCGCCTACCGTAGCCCGTCAGACGGCTTGCGATCCCGCAAAGAGAAGTGAGCCGACACGTTTCCGTCCGCGAGGCCTAGGCAGAGTCCCCAAGCCTGACGGCCGGAGCACCTCAACCCGCGAGCAGAGCTGTCCGAGCGCCATCGGTCTGCGATGAAGTCTTCTTCCGTCCCATGTATGCTTCTCAAGGCATGCCTGCCGAGAGAATGGTCTCCATCGGCTCAGCTCAGAGTATCGGTCGTTGTGCCCTGCATGCCTCAAACGGGTCCACGGTACAGGTGGCCCCATAATTTGCTTATCCCTATCGACTCGACCGCCCGGATTCGGATCTTGCGCGTCTCTGGCATCAGGAATAATCCTATCGAGCGATTTTGACTCCGAAGATGCTGCTCGACGGATTCGGGTATTCCTCCAGAGCGAACGGATGTGTGACCAAAACATAGGGATCCAGATCTCGCTCACTTCCTAGTCGCGCCTCGACATCCTCAGGCTGTATCCGGGCCGAAGACACAGCAGAGTCGAGAAAAGACTTCAAGGCGACAGCTAGGCCTAGAATTGCCTTATCTGGATCATCTACGACGGGAACAGCGAAGACCGCCCCATTGGGCCCCGGAGTGAGCGTGTAGGCGAGCACTCGGCGCACTTCTGGAGGAAGCGCATCCCGATAGTCCTCGGGCCATACCCATATGTCAGGACCTCCGCAGTCGAGTTGCCAGAAGAGCCCCGGCGTCTTGGCCAACGGGTCTGGCGGGTCAGGCACTTCCGCCCAAGGCATCCGGGAGACCTTCAGAGTGGGATCCAAGGCGTATCGGCCGTATCGAAATAGCGCAGTGTCAATCAAGGCGCGCATCTCGCCTCGGCGGAAGTCTTCCATAACTGGGTCCGTTGGTCGATCGCCAGGGTCGGTCGCGAAACTTACGGCTTTCCATGCCTCCCGATAGCCTTGCTCTATATCGGAGAGCGTGGCCTCTATTCTCTCTAGGTCGCGCTCAGCCGGGCGCCGGAGGTGAGCTATACGATTCCTGAACGTCCCGAACTCCTCGCAGCGCCCCAGCCAAATCTTCTTAGGCAGAAGGAACGGCTCGAACAGAATCCACTCCTCTTCAATGATTTTGAGGGGTGCGTCTTTCTGAGAGGCGTGTCATTTCCGGGTGTTCCAGTCATGCGGCGAAGCCGAGGTGCTCGATGGTGGCGGGGTCGTAGCGGGCTAGGTGGC